>P_1C_Sed_3_UnCtyDRAFT_1000196_pt1 | contig 12500 bp, 9 predicted proteins | sample Pon1CUnioCityCA_FD_10233 | JGI IMG/M metagenome (IMG submission 10233) | reverse complement strand
CCCGCCGTTACTACCCCTTCAATGTGCCGATCCTTCACCGGACGCGAGAGCTCCGGCTCCATAAGCCTGTGAGCTTCTTCGTCGGTGAGAACGGCTCTGGGAAGTCAACCCTGCTGGACGCCATCACCAAGAAATGCGGCATCCACATCTGGGACAAGCCTAAGCGCCATCTGGCTCACGAGAACCCCTACGAGGGCCGGCTGAAGGACTTCATCGATGTCACCTGGAGGAACGGGCGCGTGCCCGGCTCCCTCTTCCGGGCCGAGACGTTCCACGATATGGCCGATTTCCTCGACGACCTGGCCCTCTGCGACCCGGGCCGTCTGAAGTACCACGGCGGCGAGCTTCTCAACGTCCTGTCACACGGCGAGGGTATTCTGAGCTACTTCAGCGGTCGCTTCCAGGTCAAGGGTCTCTATCTCCTCGACGAGCCGGAGGCCGCGCTCTCTCCCAAGAGCCAGGTGCAGTTCCTCCAGCTGCTCCAGGAGCTGGAGGCGGAGGGCCACGCCCAGTTCATCATGGCCACCCACTCCCCCATTCTCATGGCCTACCCAGGCGCCCAAATCTTCAGCTTCGACGCCGATCAGATCAAGGAGGTGAACTATCGAGAGACAACCCACTACAAGATCTACGAGCGGTTCTTCACCGGTGATAGCGGTTTTCTGGCCTAGGATGCAACCATGAGACCATCTTTCATGCACCGGTGGAGGGCGCCTCTCCATTGCCGCAAGCGTACGACCACGAACGGACCTCATGAGCAGAACGGTCATTCACTTCCTGTTCCCAGCGGACGGATCGACACGGGCGATTGATCAGCAACGTGGCCGCGACATCGCTGGGTCACGGAACTGGCCGAAGCGTGAGGAGCAATAAGGTACATTCGCACAACGTAAGAGAACCATACGAGATAAGGAGAGACAACCATGACACAGTACAAATACTTCCTAGAAGAAAATGACTTGCCGACGCATTGGTACAACGTGCTGCCGGATATGGAGACGCCCCCACCGCCGTACCGGCATCCGGTGACGCTGGACTTGATGCAGCCAGATGACCTGGCGCCGGTCTTCCCAGCCCCTCTCATCGAGCAGGAGATGAGCCCGGAGCGGTACATCGAGATCCCGGACCAGGTGCGGGACGTCCTGAAGATGTGGCGTCCCTCGCCCCTCTACCGCGCCGCCCGCTGGGAGAAGGCCCTCGATACACCAGCCAGGATCTACTACAAGTGGGAGGGCGTCAGCCCTCCAGGCAGCCACAAGCCGAACACCGCGGTGGCCCAGTGCTACTACGGGAAGCAGGAGGGGCTGGAGGGCTTCGCCACGGAGACCGGGGCCGGTCAGTGGGGCAGCGCCCTCTCCTTCGCCACCCAGTTCTTCGGCATGAAATGTAAGGTCTTCATGGTGACCATTAGCTACCACCAGAAGCCCTATCGCCGCATCATGATGGAGACCTGGGGGGGCCATGTAGTGCCGAGCCCCAGCTCCGAGACGAATGCCGGGCGCAAGATCCTGGAGATCGACCCCGAGACCTCGGGCAGCCTGGGCATCGCCATCAGCGAGGCTATCGAGTACGCCGTCACACACGACGGGTGGAAGTACTCCCTGGGCAGCGTGGTCAACTTCGTCCTGCTGCACCAAACCGTCGTCGGTATGGAGGCCATCAAGCAGATGGAGATGGCTGGGGATTACCCGGACATCCTGATCGGCTGCGTTGGGGGCGGGAGCAACTTCGGCGGCCTCTTCCTGCCCTTCATCAAGGATAAGCTGGACGGCAGCCGGCCCGATATGCGCGTGATCAACGTCGAGTCCACGGCTTGTCCCAGCCTCACCCGAGGCCTGTATGCCTATGACTGGGGCGACACGGCGAAGATGGGCCCGGTGGCGAAGATGCACACCGTCGGCCACGACTTCATTCCCGCTCCCGTCCACGCCGGCGGGCTGCGCTACCACGGCATGGCGCCCATCATCTGCCGCCTGATGGAGGATGGATTCGTCGAGGCCGTGGCCTACAACCAGAACGAGGTGCTCGACGCCGCTCACAGCTTCGCTCAGGCCGAGGGCTTCATCGTGGCGCCGGAGACCGGCCACGCCATCAAGGCCACCTACGACCAGGCTATGGCCTGCAAGGAATCAGGCGAGTCGAAGGTGATCCTCTTCAACGCCAGCGGCCACGGCCACTTCGACCTGGCCGCCTATGACGCCTACCACCGCGAGGAGCTGCCGGACTACGAGCTTGAGGAGGACAAGCTCGAGCAGGCGCTGGACGCGCTCCCCGAGGTCTCGGAGTAGCATCGCTAGAGAGCCAAGACGGCTATGGCGCCGAGCCTCATCTTGCCCAGCCCTCTCCCGAGTCAGGGAGAGGGCTGGGCGACGGTGGAAGGGAACCTCGACGCCGTCAGTGGAAGCGACGGGTACGAAGATCACCTACCGCGATCAAACGTGGAAGCTTGAAGGAAAGCGAAGCGTCCGAGAGGCCATCGAGGAGGTAGGGCTGTCGAGAGAGTCCGTGCTCGCCCTCCAGGATGGGAAGCTCGTGAACCAGGATGTGATGCTCGACGAGGACGAGGAGACCAAACTGATCGCCGTGATCTCCGGGGGCTGAGAACGGCTGGTGGTCGGTAGGCGCCCCCTTCAGCGTGCCGTATTCGCTTGACGAAAGCATCGATTCAGGCTATCCTTAAACCACAGTGGGGGTGGTTGGGGCCCGGTGGCTCCCCCGGTCTTCAAAACCGGTGGCGGGTTGCACAGCGCAAGCCGCGGTGGGTTCGACTCCCATCCACTCCCGTGTCCTTATACCCAAGCTGTCCCGCATTACGTCTTTGCCCCAATCCCCTTCACCTCCGCCCGCAACGACTCCACCCGGTCCTCTGCCTCCCCATCATCGGGGAACCGACTCAAGCGCCGCTTGTTGAAGGCTAACTCCGTGACCATACGGTAGAAACGGCCCAGCTCCCACCAGCGCGCCAGATTCCCGCTGAAAATCGCCTCGGCGCGGGTCGTGAGCCGCGCGAGATGGGACGACGCGACCTCGTAGTCCCCGCGGCTCAGTGTGCCCCGCTCGACCTCGTCGTCCAGCCAGCGATCGATCCAGCGCTGCTCGCGGAGCGAGGACCACAGGAGCACGCCGACGAGAAGAGCCACACCACCCCAATCGGAGGCAAAAGCGATCAAGCACGGCCAACCAAGCTGCCCAGCAATCGTGACGCTCGTATTGTGGACGGCGTGAGTCACTATCCCGGCCAACAGGCCCACTGCGGGTGCGCCGAACTTCACCAACGGCTGGGACGCCGCCCGGCCCCAAGCCAGGCCCAGCCCTAGAAGACCCGTAAACAAGGCGTGATTCAAGCCAAAGAGAAAGGCACGGAACAGCGCCAGCCCCGCGAACTGTCCGAAACCAGCATCGATGAGGCTACCGGCGAAGTAGAGAGTGTTCTCCACCGACGCGAATCCAAAGCCGACCAGCCCACCGTACAGGATACCGTCAACGGGGCTGTCGACCTCAGCGCGGAAAAACACAAAGAGAAGTACCAGCGCTCCACCCTTGAAGACCTCCTCGGCCAGCGGTGCGATCACCGCGGCCTCGACGAGGCTCGTGGCTTCCGGGCTTGCGAGGAGTGAGATCGGAAGACCGAGCGCTAGCTCAACAATGAGTGAGAAGACAATGGCGGGAACAGCTCCCCAGAGGAAGGCAGCCAGAAGGAGCCCCAGGGGCTCCTTCTCATACCGGTCAAACCACCAGAGCACAAGGCCATAGGCGACCATGGGCAGGACGCCGACGGCGACGGCGAGGATGAGACCAATCAGTACGGTCACGTAGCGTCCCTTTGACGGACACACGATCGACCGGGTCGCACGCCCCAGGCGTCCTTGCCCTCGTCGTAGACCAGGCGAAAACGCCGCCTATCGGCGACGCGGACGGGGAATCGCAAGGCCCGCGGCGTTCGTTCCCGCCGCTCCACCTCGACAACCTCCAGCCGTTCCTCACCAAACAGAAAGGCGCGCGNTCGTTCCGCATAACGCGCGCCTGCATAGCATGTGACCTCTGTCATCACCCGTTCATCGCCCATCGCCCGAATCAGATCCCGTACCGCCAGCCCGCCGTCCGTTCGTCCAGCCAAGAGGCGGCATCCTCCGGCTCACGCATTACGTCTCACACACCGCACGTCACGCCTTACGCCCTCCGCCGGTCCACTACTCATTACCGGCCCAGGCGCTCGTTCAGAGAGCGCAGATAGTCCGTCAATTCGTCCCGCATATCATCCCGCCGCAGGCTGACCTCAATACAGGCCTTGAGCTGTCGCAGCGGATCTCCGGCCGCCATCCAGATCCCCTCAATGGGATGCACGACCACCGACGACACAGTGGCTAACCTGTCCACGGCGTCCGTGAGCCAGAGCTCGCCGCCCTTCCCCGTCTCCAGATTGTCCAGGACGTCGAGGATCTCCGGCGTGAAGATGAAATGCCCAATCTGGACCAGGTTCGACGGGGCTGTCCCTGGGTCCGGCTTTTCGACAATCCGCATCATCTCGTCCTCCGCGCCCGGCTTCAACTCGATACAGCCGTAGAGGTGCGTCTCTTCGTCGGGCACCTCCTGAGCCGCGAGAACGGCGGCCGGCTGGCGCTCCTCGAACGTGTTGAGCATCTGCTGCGGGATCTCCACATCCCCCATCACAATGTCGTCGCCAAACATGTAGTAGAATGGCTCTCCCGGATTGAGCCAGTTCCGGGCAGCGAGTGCTGGTGTGGCATTCCCATAGGGTAGATCCTCANGCTGACGCACGAGGACGATATCCGCCATTCGGTCCACGCGCCGCANATCCTCCAGGAGATCGAGCTTGCCCGACTCCCTCAAATGCGCCTGAAGCTGCGCATCCGGCGAGAAATGATCCTGCACGATCGCGCCGGCGTCGCGCACCACCACGATGATCTCCGTGATGCCGGCTGCCACCAGCCCTTCCACGTGGTACTGGATCAGTGGCTTTCCCGCGATGGGGATCATCTCCTTGGGAATCGCCTTGGAGGCGGGGAGAAACCGTGTGCCGTATCCTGCTATGGTGATGATGCCTTTCATGAGCATTCACTCCTTGGGGTTGAGAAGATGGGATCGTCAGTTCGCGTCGCGCGGTGCGGACATGGTATTCCGTCATGCGAAAAGCGTGATGCGTGACTCCTGGTCGCAAGGCCCCTCACGTTCTACGCTTGACGTGCTCACCTGTTGCGTTTTACGTCTTACGTTTTGCGTCCTACGTCCTGCACTTCACGCTTCATGTTCCCTGCCTCACGTCTTCACAATTCCGGCCGTTGTTTGTGCCATTCGGTAGCTTGCTCATAGGCATAGGCCAGGCGAAGCACCTTCCCCTCGCCGAATGCCGGCCCCGTCACCTGCATCCCAATGGGGAGGTTCTGCCCATCGAACCCGCAGGGGAGACTCAGCCCACAGATCCCGGCCAGGTTCATGGAGAGCGTGAAGATGTCTGAGAGGTACATCAGTAGGGGATCCTCGACTCTCTCCCCGATGCGGAATGCCGTCGTGGGGCTCGTCGGCCCGACGATGACATCCACGGCATCGAAAGCCGCATCAAAATCGTCCCAGATCAACGTGCGCACTTTCTGGGCCTTGAGATAGTAGGCATCGTAGTAGCCGGCGGACAGCGCGTACGTGCCCAGCATGATGCGTCGCTTCACCTCTGGGCCAAACCCTTTGGCGCGGGTGTTCCTGTACATGTTGTCCAGGCTATCACCCTCGGCATGCAGACCGTAGCGCACGCCGTCGTAGCGAGCCAGATTAGCGCTCGCCTCCGCCGGTGCGATCAGGTAATAGACTGGCAGGGAATCCGCCGTGTGCGGCAGACTCACCGGTTGGATTTCTGCCCCCAGGTCGGCCAGCATCTCGAGCGCTGCCCGTACCGCCCCCTCGACTTCCGGCTGGAGTCCCTCGATGAGGTACTCCTCCGGCACACCCACGCGCATGCCGCGTACATCCCCTGTCAGCGCCTCCCTATAGTCAGGAACTGGTAAATCCATGGAGGTCCCGTCGCGCGGATCGTGACCAGCAATGGCGCCGAGCATAATGGCAGCGTCGGTGACGTCCTTCGTCAGGACGCCAACCTGATCCAGCGACGAGGCAAATGCAATCAGCCCGTACCGGCTGACACGCCCATAGGTGGGCTTCAACCCGACCACGCCGCACAGACTGGCCGGCTGTCGGACGCTGCCGCCCGTATCACTCCCAAGGGCGGCCAGGCATTCGCCAGCGGCCACGGCAGCCGCGCTACCCCCACTCGACCCACCCGGCACGTAGCTGAGATTCCAGGGATTGCGGGTCGTAAAATACGCAGAGTTCTCCGTCGAGGATCCCATGGCGAACTCGTCAGTGTTCGTCTTTCCGGGGAACACGGCGCCCGCGGCTTTGAGCCGGGCAACGACCGTGGCATCGTACGGCGGGACGAAACCTTCCAGAATCCGAGAACCTGCCGTGGTTGGCATCTCCTCGGTGCACAGCACGTCCTTGATGGCCAAAGGGATACCCAGGAGATCACCCCCCTCTCCCGCCGCCCGAGCGGCGTCGGCGGCCCGAGCCTGCTCCAGAGCCCGCTCCGGCCTCAGGACCAGGTAGGCCTTGACCTGGTCATCGACCGCGGTAACACGGTTCAGCACCGCCTCCGTCAGCTCCACGGAGGTGACGTCGCCGGCTGCCAACCGCGCGCCGGCCTCGTGAATCGTCAGATCCTCAAGTCTCTCCTCGCCCATGGCCGCTACTCCAGCACCGCTGGCACCTTGAAGCAGCCATTCTCCACTTCCGGTGCGTTGGCCAGTGCCCTCTCTCTATCCATAGGCGGCTCCGTCTTATCGGCACGCGTCACACTGCGCAGAGGGAGCACCGTCGCTGTGGGGGGGATGTCGTCCGTCTCCAGGTCCTGAAGATGCTCGAAATGCTCCAGAATCGCGGACAGCTGAGCCTGATATCGGGCAATCTCCTCGTCAGACAGGGCCAGCCTCGCGAGCCCCGCGATGTGTTCGACTCTCTCTCGGCTCAGTTTCATAGCTTCTCCAAAGCAATTGTGGCTCCGCGGCAGAAAAGGCTGGCACGCTTCACCAGCCCCACACCCGCCCCCGAGACGGGGGCTGCAAGCTCCGTGTCTGCAAGCACTTATGGCGTTGTTCCAGAAAGGCTCCCACGGATAGCCGCGCCGCATCACCATTCCCCAGACGGGGCCCCGAACACCTGTCCTCAGGCGATTCCGGGAGTCCAGGCTGGGTTTCCACGCCCCACACTCCCTACCTGCGGCCGACCAACGCCTCCTTCAGGTCCGACCAGATGTCCATGACGCCCATCTTGAACAAACGGGGCCAATTGAAGGCCGTGATGTCGAAGGGCAGATCGAGCTCGCTCTTCTCACACACTGTCGACGTGTTCGCCTGGTCGATCTCCGGCTTGAGGGCCTGCAACTCGCGCTCCAACGCCTCCAGCTCGCAGCGGACCAGCAATTCATCGATCCGGGCCATCAGCGAGACCGCCCGGTCGATGCGCCGCTCCGTTTCGGCGGCAACCTCCGGCTCGATCAGCCCGAAGCGCGCCTTGAGGGCGTTGAGCCGCCGACCGGCCTCATAGGTCACTGAGGCAATGTCGTCCCGACTCATCCAGCGCGTCTCATAGTTCAGAATGTGCTTCCACGTCGGCGCCAGCAATGCCTGGCGGTGCTCCTCCAGCGTCCTGTAGCGAATGTCGTAGCCGTAGAGATCTGGCTTCTCATAGAAGAGGCTCCCCGGATCGACAAACGGCGCCAGCGGACCGACAAAGGGAATCAATCGCCCGTCGTCAAAGCGGGCCATGAGGCGCTCGCAATAGCCCACACCGTCAAGCACCGACTGCGGAGTCTGCTCAGGCAGCCCCGTCATGAAGAAGAGATCGAATCGACGGCAGCCGACGTCCAGACAGGCCTCGATCGTCTCCTCAATCCCCTGGTTCGAGAAATCCTTGTGGATCGCACGGCGGACCTGTGCATCGTGTGACTCCGGCGAGAATTCGATAACGAAATTGGGCAGAGCATCGGCTAGCTCCCGGGCAAAGCCGCGGCTCATAGGCTGGAAGATCTCCAGCATCGCCTGTCCCGGATACCCCTTGATCGCTTCCAGGAAGCGCCGGGCGTGGTCCATCCCCGCCTGACGAATGTCCCCCAGGATGAAGGCCGGGCCGCGGCTGATCTCGTGCATGCGGAACAGGTCCTCTGCCAGCCGCTCGGGCGAGCGATAGGCCGGAACCTCCCGCTCAGAGATCAGCCTCGAGGCGTAGGCAGATCCACCGCAGTAGGCGCAGTTATGCTTGCAGCCCCGCACCGTAAGAGCAGCCATCACCGGATAGTCCATCCAGTGATCAAAGGGCACGTGATTGAGGAAATCGGCGCTGCGCACTACCGAGCGTACCATCTGCCGATAGTCCATGTCCAGATGATCCAGCGACGGGGGTACGTACACGTGCTCGTTGACATGGACCCCACCCGAGGTGTCCCGCCACGTCAAGTTGGGAATCCCGTCCAAGACGCTGGGGTCTGCATCCTCAGGGTTGGGCACGGCGAGCAGATGCTCCATCAGCTGCCGAAGCGGCTCCTCCGTCGAATCGCCGCGCAGCACATAGTCAACCTGAGGATACCGAATCAGCTCCTCGTGGAAATAGCTAGACGAGTAACCACCGAACATGACCGGCGCCGCAGGGTGATGCTTCTTCACCAACTCGGCGACGGCCAGGGCCCCGTGAGCGTGGGGCAGCCAATGCAGGTCGACGCCGAAAACCCGGGCCCGACTTCGGGCGATGAACCGCTCTGGATCGAATCGGCGGGAGCGAACCATCCCCGCAGCCAGATTCGCGATCCGCGTCCGAATCCCCGCCTTCTCCAGATGGGCCGCCATGGTGGAAAATCCAACCGGGTACATATCGAAGATCGGCTCGGAGGGAACCAGATCGCTGGTGGGCCCCCAGAGCGTCGGGCGCTCCCGGAAATCGTACACTGTGGGAGCGTGAAGGAAAATCAGATCCGTGGACGGCATAGTGGTAGGGCTCCAAGTCTAGGCAATGCGTGCCCTGGGCGTTTTCCGGTTCGTATCTGCTGGGTGACGATCTGACATCATTCAGACCGCCGTCGCTGCAGGGACGTGAGACGTGATATGGCGGATCGTAAGCCACATAAGATTGTAGCACGTCCGCCCGTCAGGACAAGTGGCGCAGCGCCGATACAGGTGTTCTGATCCGGACAGCCCGTCGCACGGCGGGTACGCCGCCTGCTCCACGCTGGTGTGCATCTGGTCGTTCAACGCCACGATCGGCTGGACATCGGCTGCTGACCCGAGAGACACCAGATGTGGGTCGGCCCTCCATAGCCGATAATGGACCGAATCACGGTATGTTGATCTGGGGACATTTTCGATCAACTACAGCCCCCTGTTCCCTCACCAAGGTGGACGACTGCTTGACCAGACCGGGATGGAAGGCTGACCGAACTCGAGACCCGGGCTGGCGAAGAGGCATCGAAACTGGATCAAGGAACGCCAACACCGCGCAGTATCTCCTCGGTTTGACGGGACCTCGAGACGGTGTAGAATTCCGGAGAACGGCGAGGGGTTTATGGTGGCCAAGATAGCTTCATCCGCCACTCGCACTTCGCGGCACCGCACATCGCTGCGGCTGGCCTGAGTTTCCGGATGAGCAGGTGTTGCCTTCGTCTATGGCTCGAATCCGTACAAGCCTCCATGTCGGTCGCTACACTCTGTTCCGCTGCGCCGGAGAAAGCCGCTGTACTATCCCCTGGCACCGGGGAACGACAGCCGTTCCGAGCCGAGGAATCACCGGCGATCGAAGACCCCGTTCAGCGGATCACCCATCGCCCCAGTATCGTCCTCAACGATGGCCAAGCAGACAACGATGACCGACTCCCGACACGATGTCAAGAGCACGCCAGACGGCCTCCGAAAACTAGGCCATAACCATCTCACGCCGGAGGATGCCCATCGCACTCGCCTGCTGCACACCATAGGACTCCTGCTGTGCGGGGCCGGGTTCTTGTTTCTCGTGACTCAGCTCTCGCTGTGGATTCACCCCGCATTCCCAAAGCCCCCGTGGGGCGACCTGTTGCTTGATGGGCTCATGATCGTCGCCGGCCTGTTGACGCTGTGGTTCGTTCGCTCCAGCCTCCTGCAACCAGCAGCCTGGGTGGTCCTTGGATTAATGCTGCTCGGCTCTGCGGTGCACCTCTTCTTGGAGGGCAAACCCGTGGCCGACCTGGCCGGGAAGCCAAGTCTCCTCCTGACCGTCGCGGTGGGGTTCGTCCTGCTTGAGCGGCGCGACGCCTGGGTCGTCCTGGGCGCATCGGCCGCCATCGTCGTCGGCATGCACGCTCTGTGGTGGGCCGGCCTCCTGCCGGAGCCGATCCCGCGGGATCCCTTCGGCCAGCTCCTCTTCTCGCTAGCCGGGTGGATCACAATTGCCACGATCCTGGCCGCCGTCACTTACTCCACGATGCGTGTCCTGCGCCACCAGACGCGCGCCTTGCGAGCACGAGTCAGCGAACTGACTCTGCTTCACAATACCGGTGAGAGAATCACCCGGATGCTGGAGCTGGACACACTATTGGAGACCGCGGCAGAGAGCCTCCACAGGTCCTTCGGCTACGACAGCGCCGCCATCCTCACCTCGAATGAGGAACAGCGAACGCTCAGCACGAGAGCCCTCGCAGGTCGTGTTGCGAAGATCGTGCCCCTCAGCCACACCCAGGCTCTGGACGAGGGTCTCATGGGCTGGGCCGCTCGCCATGTGGAGACGGTCCTGGTAAACGACGTCGCAGCCGACCCTCGCTACCTCAATTACTATCCTGAGCACCTCCACACCAACTCCGAACTCTGCGTCCCGATCCGCACGGGCGACAACGTTCTGGGCGTGCTCGACGTCCAGAGCGACCGCCGTGACGCCTTCAACACCAGCGATGTCATGGCCCTGGAGACGCTGGCGGGCCAGATCGCCAGCGTGATGGAGAACGCTCGCCTCTATCAGGCGGAACGGGATGCCCACCAGCAGGTGCGCGACCTCGTCACCTACCTGCAGAACGCCCGCGAAGAAGAGCGAACGCACATCGCCCGCGAGATCCTCGACGAGTTCGGTCAGCTTATGACCGCTCTGCAGATGGAGCTCTCCTGGCTGACCAGCAGGCTGCCCGATCATCCACCTGACCTCACAGAAAAGACCGAAGCTATGTCGAACGTGATCGATGAGTCCCTGAAGGTGGTTCGGCGTCTTTCCAGCCAGCTCCGCCCCAGCGTCTTGGACCACTTTGGGCTGGCCGCGGCCATCCGGTGGCAGGCAGAGACGTTCTCCGAGCGAACCAGCATCCCCCACCAACTCTACCTGGACGGGGCAGCAGACCTGCTCGATCGCAAGCTCTCTACGGCCCTGTTCCGCATCCTCCAGGAGTCACTGACCAACGTGGAACACCACGCAGACGCGACCGCGGTACACATCGAGCTGATAGTCGATCCCGATCGAGCCACTCTGGTCGTGACTGACGACGGGTGTGGTATCACGCCGGAACAGCTGTCCGGTCCGCGCTCCATGGGACTGGCCGGAATACGGCAGAGAGCGGAGGCTCTGTGCGGGCAGGTGACGATCGAAGGACTTCCGGGGCAGAGCACGGTAGTCACGGCATCGATTCCCAGGACGCACGTATAGTTGGATGGGTAGGCCTCTTCCGTCGCCGCACCTTACGAAGCTTCACTGCGCAGGGTCCAGCCCCACACATGTTGCGCGGAGCGCGGGTCACGTCCCCCGCTCTCGTGCATCACAGTCCCGGCACCCCGGTCACTCGCCGACCCCTGCAAGGCCTATCTTGGTGACCTGACAGCAGCAACCTACAGAAGGATGGCAAATCCTTGGGCAAGCCGTACTCCTCATAGCGGAGACCGCCGCCATCCAGCAGAACTGCACACTGAACCTTCGTAAGGTATGGCCCACCCCACCCACTGGTCGCTGAGCCGCGCTGTGTTATAATCATCGCTTGTCACAACAGCAGACTCTTACAAGAAATTCCTGAACGCATGCTCACCGACTACCGGGTTCGACAACGAGATCACTTACTCGAGATCAGCCGGGCCCTCACGGCGCAGCTCGATCTTGACGAACTGCTGGAGATGGTCCTCGAGGCTGCCGCGGAGATGCTCTCCGGTCAGGCAAGCCTGATCGCCCTACGTGATCCGGACGAGGGCCACTTCACCATAAGAGCCAGCTACGGAGTGCCACAGGCGCTCGTGCCCTATTTCGAGCCGCTGCTGGCCGATATCCCCGACTTCGCCGATCGCAGCCGATTCCGCATACCAGGATTGGCGGAGAAACTGGGCCAGATCGTCGCCAGACTTGGCTTGCGACTCCAGCAGGTGGTCGCACTCCCGATGTCCATCCGTGACGATCTCATCGGCGTCCTGTACGTCTTCCGCGCCTACGGCAGCAGCTTCACCTCGAAC
>P_1C_Sed_3_UnCtyDRAFT_1000195_pt1 | contig 12511 bp, 13 predicted proteins | sample Pon1CUnioCityCA_FD_10233 | JGI IMG/M metagenome (IMG submission 10233) | reverse complement strand
ATGTGACTGGCATTCTAATTTATCCAAATTAAAACACGTAAAATGGCTTGAGGAGGCCGAAAAAAATGAAAATATTAGTAACGGGCGGCACCAATGGAATGGGAAAAGGCGTGGCAAAAATATTAGCCGATAGTGATAATCCAATTCATGAAATTATTATTTTGTGCAGATCAAAAGAACGAGGTGAAGCCACAATTAAAGAATTAGAAGTTAGCACTGATAACAAAAAGCTTTCCATGGTTTTATGCGATCTCACTAAACTCTCTGATGTTAAAAAGGCAATCAAAGAGATTCACAGTCAGCATGATTTTCTGGATGGCTTATTTATCAATGCTGGTTTGGGTTACGCGGCTGAACGTGTCGAAACTGAAGATGGAATGGATTCGCATTTCCAGGTTAATTATTTATCCCAATTTATGTTGACTTTAAACTTGTTGGACTTGTTGGAAAAATCCGAGAACGGCGGAAGAGTAATTTTCAATGTAACTGAGAGCGGTGAAATATTTTGGGACGACATGCAAATGGTAAATAAGTGGAGCTATGAAAATGGTATTCATCAAGCAATGGTTGCTAAAAGAATGTTTTGTGATCGACTACATAATTCTTATAGAAACATTGAAGGTTCGAGAATGTCTTTTATTGGATTTCAAATAGATAAGACTGTTTGGACCAATCAAATTAATATTATCCCATTACCTATGAAAATAATGGCTCAGGTGATGAAGATTTTTGGTACATTTATTTCAATTGAGGAATGTGGGAAGATTATGTCCCCTTTGTTCACTGAAAACCAGGAAGAGAGTCTGAAAAAGTCTGGAAAATTTCTCACATGGAAAAAGAATAAGTTCATTGAGATTGAGCAAGGCAATGATGTGCTTGATAAAGAAATGCAAGATAAACTGTGGAATATTAGTTTGGAATTGTGTAATGATGAAAAAACAACTCAAATCGCTGAGAATTTTAAATAAATCTGGATTTATGGATAGCCTATAATAAGGAACCCCCTAACATTGGTATGAACCTGACTTGCTTACAGGCTATGGAGTCCCTTGTTGTAGACGTATTCTCCGATAAATTATTGAACATAACCTAACAGGAATAATGCTGGTATCCCCTCGATCGTAGGTTCGAACTGCCCGCAGGGCGTATTGAGGTTTTTAAGGACTGTACAAAAGCATTTACCAGGTTGCCGTAATAGGTACAATTCGTTCAATATGAATTAACAGAAAAAAAATAAACTTTCGCAATTATAAAACGGAGCTTAAATGAATAAATATGGTGTGCTTTATTACACAAGAACCAATAACAGTAAAAGGGTCGCAGAAAAAATTTCAAGCAAACTTTCTTGTGAGTTGATTCAGATTACGGACAATATCAATTGGCAGGGACTTTTTCGGGTACATAAAGGCTGGATTTTATTCCATGACGAATAGGCACGTCGATATTGAATTTCTCGGTAATTTGGATGGTGTGGAGGAATTTATTGTTGTTGGCCCATTATGGGCGGGTGGGTTGGCGTCAGCATTAAAAACAGCGTTAAGTCAATTTCCAAGGAACAAGGTCCATCTGGTCGTTACCTCACTTGGAAGTCTTGTTAAAGATCGCTCTGGATATTTATCCGTTCATGATATTACCGATAATACAGGAAACGAGGATTTGGTTATTGAAGGCCTTGTAACCAACCTGCAGGAAGCCTGAGAAAGGTTATGCCCCGGGTTTTTACGAAAATCATAAATGCAAGCGAGCTTGGATGATCCTTCTGGGCGAACCAAAAGCAAAATTTTTCTTTAATAGTTATCCTAAAATCGTATATTTATCCCCCCGTTGACAGATTAATACCGCCTGAAGAGCGTACCGATCGCATCATAAATAACGCTCATTATCAATCAATTAACAGATAATCTTTTATTGCGTTGATTATGGTCAATGCCATAATGGATTTATAGAGGTTGGTGTGCTTAAGCCCAATCATTATACAAAGGTTTTATGCCATGGGCTGATTGTGTTAATATGTAGATTGAGTTTATATCTAAGCTTTAACCAAACCAGCGATTTGGATGTTATCAATCCAGCAGGAGAACACATGGAAAAATTATTAAGCCGACATTGGCATCACATGCCCGTTGATCAGATCAAAACATTGTTAGAGACAAATCTGACAGAGGGTTTAGATGTTTTCCAAATAAAACACAGACTGGACCGATTCGGACCGAATGAACTTACCCCTCAAAAACGAAAAAGTCCCTTCCTGCGCTTTTTATCCCAACTGAACGATCCATTAATCTATGTGCTGCTTGGATCTAGCATCATCACCCTTTTAGTCAAAGGTCCCATTGATGCTGCGATCATTTTTCTAGTGGTCATGATCAATGCCATCGTGGGATATATCCAGGAGTCACGGGCTGAAAATGCAATTGCAGCCCTTACCAATAGTATGGTTGCTGAAGCGATAGTGATCCGTGGTGAAAAAAAACAGCAAATTCAAGCATCGGATTTGGTTCCAGGCGATATTGTCATATTAAAGTCTGGCGACAAGGTGCCTGCGGACATCAGGCTATTTCAAAGCCGTGAGCTTCAGGTCGCAGAAGCCACCCTTACAGGTGAGTCGGTTCCTGTTGAGAAAATGGGAAAACAAGTCCTACCTGTTGAGACTCTGCTCAGCGATCGTAAGAATATGGTCTACGCATCCACACTGGTGACTTACGGACAGGCAACTGGGATTGTGGTTGCTACGGGTGATGAAACCGAAATTGGTAGAATTTCAAGGTTAATTGCCGAAGTGGACGTTTTGGAAACGCCTCTAACACGCAAAATCGCAGAATTTAGTCGTATATTGTTATATGCCTTGATGGGGATTGCATTATTATCATTTGCCATTGGTTTATTACGTGGGGATGCATTTTCTGATGTCTTAACCACAAGCATTGCTTTAGCAGTTGCATCCATCCCAGAGGGATTGCCTGCGGCAGTGACTGTTACCCTTGCGATCGGCGTGACAAGAATGGCTAAGCGACACGCGATTATCCGAAAATTACCGGCTGTAGAAGCATTGGGCAGCACGACGATCATCAGTTCCGATAAAACAGGCACCTTAACCCAAAACCAGATGACGGTAAAAGAAATCTTTACAGCGGGTGAATTGTATACGGTTTCAGGATCTGGTTATGAACCAACCGGTCAATTCCGATTGGCAAAGGATGATTCCCTTGTTGAAGTATCTGAAGCCCTTAAAGCCACATTAGAGGCGGGGGTATTAGCAAGCGATAGCCACCTCGTATTTAAAGACGAGCGTTGGACAATCCAGGGTGACCCAACAGAGGGTGCTTTAATGGTTGCAGCAGCGAAAGCTGGCTTGAATGAGGATGATGTGAATTCGATCAGTCCCAAGGTAGACACGATTCCCTTCGAATCGTCTTATCAATATATGGCAACTTTGCGAAACAACCCCGAAGATCAAAGCAAAAAAGCAGTTATCAAGGGATCTCTAGAGGCGATTCTTGCCCGTTCTACACACTTTATCAATGATGAAGGACAAAGAATTCCAATTGATCAACAACCTATTGAAAAAGCAGCACTGAAAATGTCTGAAGAAGGATTGCGAGTTTTAGCTTTTGCTGAAAAAAGGATGCAAAATGGTCGAAAGGAACTTGACCATGCAGACATTGCTGAAGGATTAACATTTTTGGGAATTCAAGGAATGGTTGACCCCCCTCGCCCAGAAGCCATTGCAGCGGTCAGAGTCAGCCAGGAGGCTGGCATTAGGGTTAAAATGATCACCGGCGATCATCCCCTGACTGCCGCAGCGATTGCAAAAGAGGTTGGGATCTCCCAAGCTGATTCAGTCATGACGGGTGTTCAACTTTCGAAACTCAAGGATGACGAACTCATCAATGTTGTTGATAAAACCGGCGTTTTTGCCAGGGTGACACCGGAGCAGAAATTGCGTCTTGTGGAGGCAATGCAAGCCAACGGTAATGTGGTTGCAATGACTGGAGACGGGGTAAATGACGCCCCTGCGCTTAAACAAGCTGATATTGGCGTTGCAATGGGCATTGCTGGTACAGATGTATCTAAAGAAGCTGCTGATATGGTGTTGACAGATGATAATTTCGCCACTATTGAAGCCGCGATTGAAGAAGGACGAGGCATATTCGATAATTTGATAAAAATCATTTCTTGGACCCTGCCAACCAACATTGGTGAAGGTTTAATCATTTTGGTCGCGATATTAATTAATGAAGTGCTTCCTATCTTACCTGTTCAAATTTTGTGGATAAATATGGTCACGGTGACACTGCTTGGTCTTGTGCTTGGTTTAGAGCCTGCTGAGCAGGATATTATGCAGAGAACACCAAGGGACCCGAAAATGCCACTTTTATCGAAGGTGCTGATCCGGCGAATATTTTTGGTCGGTATCTTAATCCTGATTGGTGCATTTGGTCTATTTGAATGGGAAATCCAGCGGGGGCAATCCGTGGAAATCGCGCGTACGGTGGCGGTTAATTTGGTTATCTTTGTTGAGATTTTTTACCTTCTGAACAGTCGATCATTAAAATATTCACCATTCAAGATTGGATTTTTTCGAAACAAATGGCTGTGGTTTGGTATCATTGGAATGGTCCTGCTACAAATTCTCTTTACATACGTACCCTTCATGCAAGTGATTTTTAGCACTGGCCCATTGGGTTTTGCTGAATGGTGGCGGATTCTTGTTTTTAGTTTCATCAGCTTTGCAATCGTTGAAATTGAAAAGTGGATATCTGCTAGGTTAGATAACCGGAAAGAACAAGCTCGATAATATCCGTTCTTTATTGGGTTCAAATGCATTCAAAGGAATCAATTATAGTAAATAGAGGTTGTTCTCCTCTTAAACAGGAAATTTTCTTGAACATCCTGAAATAACAGAACCAGGAAAAGGAAAAACTTTGACAACATTCAATGACGAATCACCCAAAGCATACAAAAAATATTACCTTGACCGTGATTACGAACAGGTTGATTTATGGCGCTTGTTGAGGGATAAATTTGGGATTGTAAAAGTTATTTATCCCGGCAGTTTTGTTCAAATCTCCCCATCCTTCATTTTTCCCCATGTGGTTTATGTGGATTCAGATAAGCAGGCGATCAAATTTTTCAACAGCAATTCCCTCATTGCGTTGGTTAATGCACGCAAGGAGTATCCAGATGATCCGAAGATCGTTTTTCACGGGATTGATTACCGAAACCTGATCGATGGCTATCACGCCAAATTCGATATGCTGATTTCACAATATGCCGGTTTCATCTCGGATGTGTGTAAACCCTATCTGAGAACGGGCGGCTATTTACTGGTCAACAACAGTCATGGTGATGCCGGCATGGCATCACTCGATCGTGATTATCAATTGATCGCTGCTGTTCATCGAAGCCGGGGTAAATACCGGCTTTCCACTGCTACCCTGGAAGATTATTTCATCCCTAAAAAAGGTATCGTAGTCACCAAGGCGCTGCTGCTGGAAAGTGGGAAAGGGGTTGGCTACACTAAGACCGCACCACTTTATCTCTTTCAAAAAATAGAAAAATGAATGCGTCGGTGTATCCTTAATTTGATCATAAGCATCCAACACTCAAATAATAAACCCCTGTATGTCGGGTTCGGATTGTACATTTCCCCAAAATAGTTTCAGATAATTAATCAAAGCTTCATTCCAATGTTCACCTCTCCCTGATAGAACTGGGCGTGGTGGTGATCGGATAGGCGCTCATTGACCACCTGGCTCGCCGGATCGAAATCTCAGCCAATCCCCTCTATCTGCTGGTAGGCTTTGCTTTTGGCACCGGGGTTGGGCTGTCTTTAAACTTCAGCACTGACTTTTTGCACATCGGCACCAAGATCGGTTTGCTTATGCTCCTGTTCACCCTCGGCCTGGAATACACAGCGAGAACAACTCAGTAGTTTCCCAAGTCCAGCTTGCCAGAGGGCCTGGTGGACTTCCTGCTCAAATTCCCGCCCGGATTCCTGCTCGCCGGTATTTTACAGGGGTGGGGGCCACTCGCTACGTGTATCCTGGGACGCTCCACATATATTTGTTCCTCCAGCATCATCGCCAGGATTCTCAGGGAGCAGGGTTGGCTCCAAAACAGAGAAACAAACTGTAACATCAACATCCTCGTTTTCAAAGATCTGATCATGGCGATGTTCCTGCCCCTTACAATCGTTCTACTCAGCGGGGAAAACTTTGCTCTAGCATCACTTCATATCCTGATTACGGTGATTGCTGCGGCCCTGTTCTTAATTGTCGCCATCTTATTTCTTATTTTTTTGATACAAATAGGGGAAGTGCCGCAATGACAACCAGCAGGGTAATCACCATTGGGACAGACTGGATGGGATCATTAATAACTGTCCATCCCATTGAATTGACCGCTGAATACGTGAACATGCCCATTCCAAATAAGGTTATCCCTTTTCCCCAGGGCTTTCTTCGCATAATGCCGCTCACACCGATCAGAGTGATAGCAGCCATCAGGAACTCTGCCACTAGGTGAAAGATCGGCAGCGAGGTCTCCTGCGAGCCAACAAACAAACCATCGGGAAATGCACCAGAAGCAAGGTTGATCCCCCAGATACCAAATACTGCTAGGCTTGAGATAAATAACAAAATTAAGAGAATAGTCCTTATCTTTTGCATACAAACACCTTAAACGCTCTCAACATGTTCCAGTACTTGATAAACTTCAGCATATGAACAGGATTATGAAGTTACACACTAAATTATATCAGATTAGATCCCATGGCATGATTTCTTATTAATAATCTCCTTTGCCTTACGAAAGAAATCCTTAATTTCTGGCAAAAATGAGAATTGATTATTAGCCTCCTGCATACCCGTAAAACAATAAATTACCCCGGTATTTTCTTCTTCGCTTTTTTCTTTGACCAGGGCAATATCAGCGGTAAAAATTTTAAAATTTTCATGTAAAAAAACCATGCATCCCAAACCCTTGCAGCAACTATTAATAAGGGATAATCACAGATAGGATAGTTATGCTCACTTTGCTTGTTTTTAATTTCCGGTCATTGAATTGCTCCTTATGAAAAAATGGGCAAAGATATTTCCATTTGAGGATCGGAGATGAAGATGAAACTCAGACATATTTTTATGATTAACCTTCTCGTTCCGATTCCGATAGGTATATCCTGCGTGTTTGTCCCCGATTGGGATAATCAGATTTTATGAGATAGGCCCTGATGATGGAAAAATATAGGTCACGCGCCTGGTTGGCGGATCCATCCTGGGCTATACATCCCTCATGGGGTGAGGCAGCAAGAGTGAATCAATAAAAAAGAGACTGGCCATTGCCTTGGCGTTATTGATCCAGGATATTGTTGGTTTTGTGGGATCTCTGGCAATTCAGCTTTCTGGAGAAGTGAATTTTCTTGGCTGGCCCCTCAATGTTCTCACTTAAAGCTTACTTGCCCTGGGCTATGCGTTTTTCTATTTCATAAAACCTGAAAAGTGTTAACCCAATTGATAGTGATCCATTTTTTCAACCGACGGATATCCATCAGGTGTTACTATTCAGGGTTAGAACTTAAATGTAACATTGGGAGTGTTTCATGGCGCAATGCCCCAGGTGGTGAAGTCTTTTTATGGTCTTGGGTCAGATGTGGTCTTCCGCCCAATATACAGCAGGTGACGGGACGCGCCGACGATGGAGGGTTCATCACTGAGTTCATAAAATAGATCCAGGAACAATTCGCGCCTTACCCCCTTGAGTTTATTGTAGCTCTCGTCATCAGCGGAAATGCAAGGTTCCACCCCAAGGACCTTGAGGGTTTCAAAGCCTGTGTTTTCATGCAAGGGGGCAATTTCACTAACTTTGGCATAATACGCTCGAAAACCGCCCCTGGGCCAATCATCGGAATCTATACCTCTTGAAAGCACGGATGATATCTCTTCGCTGTATTCAATTAACTGCGGGATGTTTTTAACAACAAGACCCCAACAGCCATACCGGCTGATAAAAGCCGAAAAGATTATCCCACCCGGACGGAGGCGAGCATGGGCTTCTCGCAGGGCCATCTGCCGGTCGCTCTCCTCGACTAATTGGTAGAGGGGTCCCATCATCAGGACAGCATCGAATTCTTTTATGGGTACATCTCGTAAATAACGGGCATCCCCAAGGATATATTGCGCCCTATGCTCAAGCTCTGCTTGCGCTAAGTATGCCCTGCATACCTTGAGGTTCTCTTCAGCCAGGTCTACCGCGGTGACGGTATAACCCCTCTTGACCAATTCAAGGGTATAGCGGCCGGTTCCCGCGCCAATTTCAAGGATTTCACCCTTGGGAGGCAGGTAAGCCGCCAGGAAGCGCCATGTCAGGTCATACTCCAGTTGATGCTCTTCTAAGCGGTTGTGTTCAACCTGGGGGTCTTTGTTATAAAAATCGGCAATATCGCGAATATCATCCGTCATATTGATTCCTCGAAACATAAGTGTTCATTAATGCTCTCCCCAGTGTCGCTTCGATGAAGTTTTATTGATGACTTCGGGTAAACCTATTATACAATAACCTTCTTTGGGTATTGCGTTAATCATTTTCGATAGATCTCACGTACAACCAGGAGTCCGAAAATCTCAAGTCCCATTATGCAACAATTTTGAGACAGTGCTATCATTATTAGTAAAAATTGGGCGTTAGGAGAAACAATGGCATTATCAGATGAACTGAGACAAGAATTATTAAAAGCACAAAGGTCAGAAATTACCGAATATTATGTTTATAAGGCGATTGCCAAGACCTTGCCTGAGGAGGAAAACCGCCGAATTGTTGAAGGGATCGGTGAGGATGAAAAACGTCATTATGAGATTTGGAAGGGGTACACAGGGAAAGAGGTGCCGCCCAACAAGTTCCAAGTCTGGCTGTATACCACCATCAGCAAGGTGTTTGGCTTTACCTTTGGCTTTAAATTAATGGAAATGGGCGAGGAAAAAGCGCAAGTTAATTATGAGAAAATTGAAGATGCCCTCCCTGAAGCTAGGGATGTCATCCAGGACGAAAATGAGCATGAAGACATATTGCTTGAACTGCTCAATGAGGAAACCTTGATCTATGCTGGCTCGGTTGTGTTAGGGTTAAATGATGCCCTGGTCGAATTGACGGGCGCTTTAGCAGGGTTAACCTTAGCTTTCAGTGATGTTAAAATCATCGCCCTTTCCGGGTTGATTACGGGGATTGCCGCCTCGTTATCCATGGCAGCCTCCGAATATCTTTCTACATCGTCTGAGGAATCGGAAAAGCATCCCGTTAAAGCAGCCGTATATACCGGCATTGCCTACATCCTAACAGTGGCTTTGCTGATCTTGCCTTACCTGCTGTTGGATAATGCTTTATTAGCCCTGGCGATTACAATATCCATCTCTATTGTGATTATTGCCTTGTTTAACTTCTACATCTCTGTTGCGAAAAACGAACCTTTTGGCAGGCGTTTTGCTGAAATGGCTGGGATCAGCCTGGGCGTCGCAGCTTTTAGCTTTTTACTCGGATTTTTGATTCGGAATTGGCTGGGCGTAGATGTTTGATCGGTGATCATCTTTCACCGGGGTTGAGAAGCATCACCCTGACGCAATTTTCAAATCCAACGACATCTCCTGGGTGTTTGTTGTTCAAGTAATACACTAAACAACCACTTAATTATCTTCAAATTTTCTTGGATTGTGTTTTTTTTGACAAATCTTGAGAATCTTTCTAGGCTGGTAAAATCTTAGATAACATTGGTATAGGGANTCCCCCTGGAGGGTTGAAGTTTGCCTCAAATGCTGACGATCATACAGATAGGCTTATTTGCCTTACCCATCCTGTCTTTGTTTGGATTGGGGGTTGCCCTTCTTATAAAGCCGGTCAATGTCATCAATCGGCGTTGGTACCTGGCAGTTATCGTTCCCCTGCTTCTCGCCAACCCCCTGGTGATCCTTGAAAACGCACTCCGGTTGGAAGAGGCGATCTCCCTCGGTTGGCGTTTTTGGGTGGTTGTGGTGGTGGATATCCTCCTCCTGGTGGGCATAACCTGGTGGTTCCGTGGCTATTTGGTGTATGGACTGTCCGCATCAGAAGTTGAGGATGGATTAAAGCACGCATTTGAAGCCAGAGGTTTAGAAGTTCAGAAGAACATCGGGGTTAAATCGTCGCTATTGGGATGGAATGGGGATGCCCAAGTACTAACGGTGATGGAACAAGGCCAACCTATGGATATTTGGATTTCAGAACGATACAGGGAGGTCCTGCTTCAGACGGATACAAAAAGGGGCTATCACCTTCTCAAGGGTGAATTATCCTCACTCAGGGAGACAGATCAGCCCTATCGGATCAAGGCGCACCTCATGGGAATTTTGTTTATCATTTTTGCCATCGTCTTAACGGTGATGTTGTGGATCTTCTTTTTTGAACCAAAACTCATTCAAATCGAATAAATTTTTATTAACTGGAGACATCATGGAAGAAAATGGAATCATTGAGAAAATTCGAAATTTGCCTCGAAATGTTTGGGCGGTCAGCCTGACCAGCTTTTTTATGGATATTTCCAGCGAGATGGTCATTAATATTCTCCCCCTATTTCTTTCCAATGTCTTGGGCGTCAAGACCAATATCATCGGCGTCATTGAGGGGGTGGCAGAAGCTACAGCCAGTATCTTAAAGGTCTTTTCAGGCTGGATTTCGGATAAACTGCGTGGCCGCAAGTGGATCGCCGTAGCCGGCTATGGCATTTCCGCTTTGTCCAAACCTTTTTTCTATATCGCCAATTCATGGGGCATGATCGCAGGTGTCCGCTGGGCAGATCGGTTGGGAAAAGGGATTCGGACAGCCCCGCGGGATGCCCTGGTGGCCGATTCGATCAAGGAAGATCAACGTGGATTGGCTTTTGGCTTTCACCGAGCCGCGGATACAGGGGGCGCGGTCATCGGCCTGCTGATTGCCGCCCTGGCTATCTGGTTGGCGCAATCCTCAAGTCAAACATTGGGTGAGAATACTTTTCGAACAGTTGTGTTGATCAGCCTGATACCGGCTTTTTTAGCAGTGCTCAGCCTGGCATTGGGCGCTGTTGATATCAAGAAGCGTGGGGCTGCCGAGGCACCAAAAATCACACTTAAGGGTTTGGGAAAGCCGTTCATCACTTTTTTGGTCATCGTTGGTTTGTTTGACCTGGGAAACTCATCGGACGCTTTCCTTGTGCTGCGCGCGCAAGAGCGGGGGATGAGTGTCATCGGCATTTTATTGATGCTGGCGACCTTCAATTTGGTCTACGCGCTGATATCAACCCCGGCAGGCTCTTTGTCCGATCGGATCGGGCGCAAGAAATTAATCATCGGTGGCTGGTTGGTTTATGGGTTGATTTATTTGGGGTTTGCTTTGGCGCAGCAGCCCTGGCACGTGTGGGTTTTGTATTTGACCTATGGTCTGTACTACGGGATGGCTTACGGCACCGCTAAAGCCATGGTGGCAGACCTGGTGCCATCAGAAATGCGTGGCACCGCTTATGGCACCTATAATGCGATTTTGGGCATTATTGATTTCCCAGCATCCTTGATCGCCGGCTTGCTCTGGCAGGGGGTTGGTGGTTGGGAGGGGTTTGGCCCATCGGCTCCGTTTTTGTTTGGTGGCGCATTGGCGTTCCTGGCAGCCTTGTTGATGTACTTGTGGCAACCCAAAGCACAAATGGAGAAGACGGCTTAATTTTAATCTTAGCGTAAATTTGGATAAAGGAGGCTTGTTGACCTTCAATAAAGATGATCAGGTGATCTCGAATCCATTGACACAATGGGTGGACCTTGTAAAAAATATTTTACTCAGCCTGGATGACGATCATGATATCGACGAAAAATCCGTCCAGGAGCAAATGTTGGTTTTAATGCACGCTTTGGATCGGAACCAACTTGACGTCCAATTGCGAGATAGCGTTTTTATGGAAAAGACGGAAGCGCTAATGCTGGCTTTATTGCGGGGTGATCCGATTGAGGTGAACGATGTGCGCACCTATGCAGCTCGAAGGGAAATATTTGCCGCTGCCCAGGTCATCTATAATCAGGCGGTCGCTCGGGGTTTGTGGCCCTTACACCCGGAAATTCGTGATGCCATCCAAGGGGACTCATGAAATTTCCAGAGCTAACCCCGGGTGTCTTCATAAAACGCGATAATCGCTTTGTGGCAGGCGTGAGGTTGGATGATGGGAAAGCCAGCTCCGCCTTTGTGCCCACCACCGGGCGTCTGACGGGNGTTTTACGGCCAGGTTGTCGGGTTTGGCTTGAACCAGCCTCAGACCCCAAGCGTAAAACCCCTTTCACGCTGATCTTAGCTGAGCTTGAAAACGGTGGTTTGTGTTCCATAAACGCCATTTTTGCCAATGCCTTGTTTGATGAAGCCCTTCAAAGTGGACATCTGGTGGCATTTCCGTATTCTCAAATTGAACACGAGGTCTCTTTCGGCCGCAGCCGCNTNGATTTTCGTTTGTCCAATGGACCCCAGGCGTGTT
>P_1C_Sed_3_UnCtyDRAFT_1000190_pt1 | contig 12604 bp, 13 predicted proteins | sample Pon1CUnioCityCA_FD_10233 | JGI IMG/M metagenome (IMG submission 10233) | reverse complement strand
ACAAACAAATACTTGGTGACATTATCAGCTTTTCATATTTCAAAAAATATTTTCGTAGGGGCAACCCTTCGCGAAGCACTCTTTGAGCTGTGGTTGCCCTCGTTAAGGAGGGTAGGCACAGCCCCCTTCGGAGGTGCAAGCTAAGGCCTACCCCTACGGAAGGATATTGTTTTTATGAATTTATCAATATTTCATACCTGTTTCAACGGATATCAATGATCTCAGACTTTCAACTCGCTATTTTTTTGTAATCTCTATCGATTTAAACCGGATGGCCACGTCGCAAGCCATCCGGTCTGTGTGATTACCTTAAAATTTTGGCCTTATGCCCGTCGAATATGGGTCTGACTCTGTTCATGCATGTACAGGGGCAGGTAATAGAGGCCGCCGGCATTCTTGCCGCTGGCACCTGAGCCGTACCAACCGCCAAAGGGTTGATAGCCAGGCCAGGCACCGGTTGTGGCGCCTTGCGGTCGATTGGCGTACACCACGCCGGCCTCGATATTATCGAAGAACCAACCCACTTCCTCCTCTGAGCCGTAGAATCCGGCGGTCAGGCCGTACTTGGTATCGTTGGCCAGGGTCATAGCTTCCTGCAAGTCTTTGACCGGGTGGATCATGGTGATGGGGACGAACATCTCGTGCTGCCACAAGCGGTGGGTCAGGGGCACGTCCACAGCGATGGTAGCTGGACAGAAGTAGCCTTTGCCGAAGTCGCCTTCCATGAGCACATCACCGCCGGTCAGAATGGTGCCCGCTTCCTTTAGTTCTGCGCAAAATTCCTTGAAGTCCCTGTAGGAGCCCTTGGTGACCACAGGCCCCATGTAGTTTTCTCTTTCGGCGGGGTCGCCGATGGTCAATTTCTTGGTGAGGGCTACGACCCGGTCCACGAGCTGATCGTAGACGTCTTCTTCGACGAAAACCCGGGAGCAGGCGGAGCATTTTTGTCCCTGTAAGCCGAAAGCGGAGCGGACAATGCCGACAGCGGCATCTTCGATGTCCGCATTCTTTGAAACAATGGCCGGGTTTTTTCCGCCCAATTCGAGGATGGTTGGGCGCACATAATTCCTCTGGGCAAACTTGCGGTAGATGCCCATACCCACATCAAAGGATCCGGTGAAGGTGATCCCGTCAACATCCTCACTCTCGACCAGCACGTTGCCCACTTGGGAGCCCGGTCCGGAGACGAAGTTGACCACGCCATCGGGGATGCCGGCCTGGCGCATACAATCCACCAATAAGGCTGTTGTCCATATGGTGGCGGAGGCGGGTTTGATCACCAGGGTGTTACCTGCGGTCAGCGCAGCGCCGGATGGACCGCCGGTGAGGGCTGCTGGGAAGTTGAAGGGGCTGATAACCACCCACACGCCATGGGGTTTGAGCACCGAATGATTGGTAGCATCGTAGCCGGTCAGGGGGTCCTTNGCCATCTTGACCTTATACCCATTATTGGCTTCCAATTGGCTACACGCGTAGCGAATCAGATCGGCGGTTTCGGCCACATCCCCCAGGGCTTCCATGCGGTTCTTGCCCACTTCCAATGTGACGACGGCGGCGATCTCGAACAAACGCTGGTCTATGATATCCGCTGTTTTTCGCATCAGGTAGACGCGTTCATCCCAGTTCATCCGGCTCCATTTTGGGAAGGCTTCTCGCGCGGCAGCGATGGCGTCTTTTGCATCCTTGGCGGTTCCTTTCTGGAAGGTTGCCAGGTGCACTGAGGTGTCGATGGGTGAGTATTCTTCCAATTTTTCATCCGCAAAGCGTTCTTCTCCGCCAATGAATAGTGGGAATTCTTGCCCCAGATTGCTTTTTAAGGCTGACATCGCCTCAGAATAACGGGTGTGCAATTCTTCCGGGGGGTCGAACATGGTGGCATAGGTGAGTTTAAATGTACTTTCATTTGCCATTGAAATCGATTCCTCCTTTAAGGTGGTGAATTGATAAGGTTTGGTTATGTGATAGATTGTATCATAAGTCAGCTGAGCTATGATTTGGCCCATGGCCATTTCTATTGTATAAGCTTTGATTTGCATTTGTTAATGCAGCATTTATAATGAGATCATTCAAAGGTAACTAAGACCATGAAACAAAAATTTTGGCGTGTAGCAGGTTTAATTTTAATCCTCACCTTCCTCATTGGATTAGTGGGTTTTATCCTGTGGGCGAGCAACCCGGCTGAGCCTGAACCCAAGGCCCTGGCGATCATCAATAACAGAAGGGTACTGCAAGACGTTCCTGACCAGGATTGGTTGGTATTTAAACCGGAAAACCAGGCTTCTAATACGGGTCTGATTCTCTATCCGGGTGCACGTGTGGATTATCGAGCTTATGCCCCGCATGCTGAGGGCATTGCACAAGCGGGATTTACGGTTGTTGTCGTGCCCATGCCATTAAATTTGGCTTTCTTTGGGGTCAATAAGGCGGCGGATGTCATCGAAGCCTTTCCTGAAGTGACAATTTGGGCGATCGGTGGCCACTCACTGGGTGGGGCAATGGCATCCCAATTCACCCTGAGCAACCCTGAGTTTGTTTCCGGTCTGGTGCTATGGGCGGCTTATCCCGGCCAAAATGCCAATCTTAAGGATGTTGGCGTGGAGGTCCTTTCAATCTATGCCAGTGAGGATGGATTAGCAAGCCTCGAAGAGATAAAAAATTCTAAAGCACGCCTGCCCGAGGACACCACATATATTAATATTAAAGGCGGTAATCATGCGGGCTTTGGTTGGTATGGGCCCCAAAACGGCGATGGGGTCGCTGAAATTTCACAGGAAGAACAACAAGGTCAAATCGTGAGTGCAACTGTGGCGTTTCTGCAGGACATTCAGGAGTAAGGTTTGATGAAAAAGATGAAAAAAGGCTGGAAAATTACCCTGATTATTATCGCCAGCTTGCTGGTTTTGCTGGTGCTTGGTCCATTGGTCATCCCAATTCCACCAGCAAAGAACACGCAACCCGTACAGGCTTTTACCGACGCCGATAGCCAGTTTGTTGAGATCAATGGTTTAAATGTTCATTACAAAATGGCTGGCGCTGGCAACCCTGTTTTTATCCTGCTGCATGGTTTTGGCGCCAGCACCTTCAGTTGGCGTGAGGTCATCGAACCCTTCTCAAACTACGGCACGGTGATCGCCTATGACCGACCGGCCTTTGGGCTCACGGAGAGGCCGGTGACCTGGGAAGGTGAGAACCCCTACAGTATGGAAAGCAATGTGGCGATTTTGCTGGGTCTGTTAGATGTCATGGATGTTGAGGAAGCGATTTTGGTGGGCAACTCAGCCGGAGGCACCGTCGCGACGGCTTTTACCCTCGCATATCCAGGGCGTGTTCAAGCCCTAATCGAAGTCGATGCCGCCATCTATCAAACCATGCCGGATAGCCCCTTATTAACCTGGTTCCTCAACACACCCCAGATGGACCGATTGGGTCCCCTGGTGGCACGCTGGGCGGCTAACCGCCAAGCGGATGCTTTTTTGGCCAGCGCCTGGTATGACACGGTGGTCCTTGAGCAAAATCCGCAAATCATAGAAGGTTATTTCATTCCCTTTGAGGTCGATCATTGGGATCGGGCTTTGTGGGAACATACCCAGGTGACGCGTTCACCGGATTTAGCGGATCGATTAGATGAAATTGAGGTGCCAACCCTTGTCATCAGCGGCCAATATGATCAAATCGTTCCCCTGGCATTAAGCCAACAATTGGCAGCCGACATACCTGGTGCAACCCTGACGGTGCTCCCAAACTGTGGGCACCTTCCTCAAGAGGAATGCCCGGGGGCATTTTTGGCAGCTATTGATAATTTCTTAGTCGAAATGGAGAGAACAAATGAGTGATGCAAGAATAGAACGTGGTGAGAAAAGTCGGGATTTTACCCTGGAAGATACCCGGGGAAATCAAGTTTCGCTCTCAGATTTTGAGGGTGAAAAAGTCCTCTATGTGGTCTTTAACCGGGGATTCTTCTGACCGCACTGCCGCGCGCACATGGCGCAGTTGCGTCAAGACTATGCAAAATTTGTTGAGCGGAACGCTGAGGTCATTGCAATTGGCCCCGACTCCGAACGTGATTTTGTTAACTATTGGAAAAAGAACAACATGCCCTTTGTAGGCTTGGCGGACTCGGATCATCGGGTTGCCAGGCTGTATGATCAGGAAGTAAACCTGCTGAAGTTTGGACGCATACCTGCCCAGTTGGTGATTGATAAAGAGGGTATCGTTCGCTTTGTACATTATTCAAGATCGATGTCTGACATACCGGACAATGATGAAATTCTAAAAATTATTGATGATATCAACGAATAAGTAACGCAGCTTATTCAAATTTTAAAGGTGAAGCGATGGATGGAAATATTCTTGTTGCCGGTGCAACCGGGCGTACAGGCAGGCTGATTGTTGAAGGATTACGCCAGTTGGGGTTCAAGCCGAATGTCATTGTGCGTGATGTTGAAAAAGCGAAAAAACTTCTGGGTGATGATATCTTGTATTACCAGGGCGATGTACGAGAATTTGACTCGCTGCTGGAACCTATGACGGGTGTTGATGTTGTTATTTCTGCCATTGGGTCGAGATCACCGGTGGGAAAGAACTGCCCCAAACATGTGGATTATGAAGGGGTCAGCAACCTTGTTCGAGCCGCGCGGATGAAGGGTGTCTCTCGGTTTATCTTAATTTCCTCCAATCGCTGTCACCAACAACAAACACCCAATGAATTGTTTTGGACAGGTGTTGGAATGGAAGTATAAGGGGGAAATGTCACTCAGGGAAAGCGGGTTGGATTATGTCATCATCCGCCCTGGCGGGTTGACGAATGCTTTCGATGAGGAGGAAAAATTGCACATAGACCAGGGTGATCACCTTTCCGGTATGGTTAGCCGGGATGCGATCGCATCCCTTGTCTTGTATGCCCTGAAAAACCCGCAGCCTTCACAGGTCAGTTTCGAAGTTGTTGCCGCCGACCAGCTTGAGGAAAACAATTGGCCCCAGGGCTATGAAAGTTTATCACCAGATTAATTTTTTCCCCGGAAAAACAAAGGATCAGTTTATTTTCTCAAGGTTGAAAACGCATCGCACGCAAGCCATTAAGTGTGACTAACAACGAGACACCCATATCAGCTAACACTGCCAACCATAAGGGAGCAACTCCTAAAAGAGCAATCAATGCCACCAGAAGTTTGCTGCCCAGGCTAAAAATAATGTTTTGCTGGATCAAGCGATTGGCGAAAGCTGAGAGTTTAAAGGCAAATGGTAGTTTTTCAATATCATTGGCCAATAACACGACATCAGCGGTTTCCATAGCTTGAGCGTTTTGACCACCACCCACAGCAATGCCCACATCTGCCATTGCCAGAGCAGGCGCATCATTGATCCCATCGCCGATCATCCCTACAACCCCATATTGTTCCTGCAAAGCAGCGATTGTTGAACTTTTTTCGCCTGGTAATAAATTCGAACGGATATCATCCAAACCAATACGTTCACCAACAGCCCGCGCAACAATATGATTATCGCCTGTAAGCATCACAGTATGCAATCGCCGATGATTAAGGGCTTTGATGACCTGTTTGGCATTCGTCCGAGGAGTGTCTGAAACGGCAATGAACCCGCGTACTTGATCCCCATCACATAATAATATGGCAGTCTGGCCTTCAGATTCAGCTTTCTTAACCCATTGATCGACGATGGGGGGAATGATATGCTCCTCTTGAAATAATTGATAACTGCCCAAAGTCATCAGACGGCCGTTGATCCGGCCTTCTATCCCCAACCCCCCTCGGACTTGTAAGTCCTGGGCTGCCGGATAATTTTCGGTCACCCCTCTTAATTGTGCAGCCTTAACAACAGCATGGGCAAGGGGATGGGTGCTGTGACGCTCAAGGGTGTAAGCCAGAGCCAGTAAATCATCACAAGCATCACACTGGGTTGTTTCGTTACAGGCCAGGTCTCTAATTTCAACCACCTCTGGTTTACCAAGGGTTAGGGTGCCGGTTTTATCAAAAGCGATTGCTTTAATTTTTGATAGCAATTCCAAATAGATACCCCCCTTGAACAAAATCCCTTCTTTGGCGGCTTTTGTTAAGCTGGCGATCATGGTCACGGGGGTTGAAATGACCAGGGCGCAAGGGCAACTGATGACTAATAAGACCAGGGACCGATGCAACCAGCCCCGAGTGCCATCAGCCAAATTAAGGAAAGGCTCACCGAAGATCAAAGGTGGCACTGTTGCCAGCAAGATAGCCAGGAGTACCATAATGGGTGTGTAAACCTGGGCAAACTTATCGATGGTTTTCTGGCTTTCTGATTGTCGCGATTGAGCCACTGTGACCATTTCAATAATGCGATGCAAGGTGCTATCTCCAACCAGGTGGGTGACCTCCAGGATCAATCGACCATTGCCATTGACCGTACCGCTGTAGACGGATTCGCCTGGTTCCTTCCAGACTGGGATACTTTCACCAGTGATGGGCGCCTGGTTGATGTCACTATGACCTTCAAGAATGATGCCATCGATGGGAATGCGATCACCTGGACGCACAAGGACTTTATCCCCAAGAGCTAATTTCTCGGCAGGGACGAATTCTTCAACATGCCCATCCAATTTGATCGCGTGAGTGGGGGCTAATTCCGTCAGATTGGCAATAGCACCCCTGGCGCGCTCATTGGTAAATGATTCCAATGCCTCCGCAATGTCGAAAAGTAGAATGAGGGTGACTGCTTCAAAATATTCTCCGATAACGACGGCCCCAATCCCAGCGACTGTCATCAGAAAATTAATATTGAGGGTGCGGCTATACCATAAATTAGTCAACCCGCTGCGTGCAATCGGCCAGCCAGCAATCAATAATCCGCCAATCTGCATGCTAATGGTGACCCAATCGGGAAGCCCCAGCCAGGCTGTGACTAACGATAGCAAAACAAGCCCACCGGCAATTATCGCTAATTGGGTTTCAAAACGCTGAAGCAAGAAGCGCCAAAATCCAAGCAAGGCATTGGGCTCATCAGACGGTGATAAATTCTTTATGTCATCACTATCAATGCTGTATCCCAGCTTAGTAATCAGCTTGGAAAGAGCCCTTTCATCGACCTTGCCTTGTACTGTCAGGGTGCCATCGAAGAATTTAATTTGCGCTTCTTCCACATTGGGTAAAGCAGCGATGGATACCTCCAGACCTTTGGCGCAATCCATGCAATCTAAGCCTGTGATTCGATATTCTCTAATCATAAAATTTATAAAACCTCAATCGAATAAGATATGTTCAAGGGCACGATAAAAGACATCCCGGACGTGTTGATCTGCCAGGCGATAGAAGATTTCCCGGCCATCTTTGTGATATCTGACAATATCTAAACTGCGTAATAACCGCAACTGGTGTGAAACAGCGCTTTGGGAAACTGCCAAATGTTCTGCCAGGTCACCAACATTGCGCTCATTCTGAAAAAGCAATGCCAGTATCCGTAATCGAGTGGGATCAGCAAGAGCTTTAAAGCTTTCTGCCATTTGCAAGACGATTTGGTCGGATATGGTCTCAAAATTAATATCTTGTGTTTTGATTGTCATTTTTATCAATCCCTGAATATATGAGCAGATATTCATATATGTTAACTGGTTTTTTTGTGCCTGTCAAGGTATCGATAGAATGGATATTACAAAGCGTTAATATGGCTATAGTAGAATACTTATGATTGACAAGTATATTCATACTATATGGACAAATAAATTCGTGAAAGGATTAAGATGGAAAAACAAACATTAATTGATAATTTAAACAAAGATCTTGCAGATGAACTGAGTGCCATTGCACAGTATATTACCTATGCGGCAAAGGCAAATGGTCCTTATCGCCCTGAACTTTCTCAATTTTTCTTGGCTGAAGTCGCCGACGAACAACTTCACGCGCAATTTCTAGCCAACAAAGTTGTCGCCTTAGGTGGAGAGCCGAACACCAAAGCCTCTCCAGTCAAACCGGCAAAGTCTAACAAAGAAATGTTAGAAGCTGTTTTGGAAGCTGAGTTAAGAGCTGTAAAGAATTACACCCAAAGGGCAGAGGAAGCCGATGACTATGGTGATAAAGGCCTGGTTGTACAGTTGGAGGATATGATTCGGGACGAAACAGGACACTCTGAAGAGACCAAGCGTATGCTACAGGATTGGCCGCTCTAAGGTTTCCTGTTTACGGAAAATCACAAAAGAAAAAACTGACCCAATTCCGGTTTAGGTCAGTTTTTTTGATTCAACGTACGAGCAAAATTTCATTAATTTATCCTATCGGCTAGCAGCAGTTTGTCAATCCTGTTGATTCTCAACAAACCACTCAAAAATATTCTCAAATCAAATAAGGCTATCCTTAAGTAATGTGATAAGTGACATATCATTAATCAGTTTTAAAAATTTGTAATCTCGATTGGATTTTCCCACTATACGGTTGGAAGTCGTTTACACATGCGTCGTACCAAAAATGTTATCCAAGGAGAAGACTCACGTTTCTGACCAAAATCCCAACCCCGCCAGTCCATCCAGATCGATTCTGGTTGATAGCGTCCCATATGATCGGATTTATTTCGGACAACTTCTACCATTTCCAGCATTGTAGGGTTGTTAAAAGTCTCAGGAACCTGTGACAAAACATCCAAAACATGTAAAATGTCGTACCAGATTAAGGGGGCTTTCAACTTTACAAACCCTGACCCCATGGCAAAAAGAAAAGGCCTTACAGATTGACGCTGTTGCCATAATTCCAATAATGTCTCAGCACCTGATTTTATTGCAGAATTATACGCATTCTTAAAAGGCACCAATGCTTTTATCATTAATAAGTTCACATACGGACATGGATCACCTGATTTACCTGGCCCACGGAATTTACCAAGGTTTGAAGCGGCAGTACATGACCATCCTCCACTTTCTCGGACCAATCCAGCCAGGTAGTCTGCTGCGCGTTGAACAGCAGGGTCCTCTACGCCACCTAACTTCGCCATGGCATACAAGGTTAAACTCGCATCACACAGCATCCAGCTCAATTCATCCAGCCCAGTACCGCCAAATGCTTTTGGAAGGTTGACGATGATTTGGAAAGGTCCATCTTGGTCTTGATTTGCCTTAACCTTTCGCAGAATGGATTCAACTTGCATGTTATCAGGTTTAATGCCCAGATCGGCAATAAAAACAAGTTTATGTAATAAGTGGCCAGCTTTTTTATGGTTCTTTAATGCTTCCCCCGGCCATTGGTTAAGTTCTGCCAATAAGGTTTGTATCTTGGGATGTGCTAGCATCTGCTCGTAAGACTGTGTAACATCCACTGAATTTGGATCTTCATCAAGCAGGTCAATCCGGGTTCGATACCGCACCCACGGCTCGCTGTTTAACAGCCAATTGATCACATCCATTGGGATTAAATTCCTTCAGTCATTTAATGATAAAAACATTTTACACCAAACTGGTGATCAAAACCGTTGCCAAACCAAGATAAAAGAAATAGCCCAGGGTGTCTGTGGTGGTTGTTACTAAAATTGGGGAGGCTAAGGCCGGATCAAAATTTAGTTTTTGCATCAACAAGGGCACTAAAACACCAGCTATCCCTGCGCAAATCATATTTAATAATGTTGAGGCCCCCACCACCACCCCTAGAAGCGGCGTCCCCTTCCACACCAGGGTAATGATTGCGACAATTAGACCAATACTGACGCCGTTGACCAAGCCCAAAAGCAGCTCGCGGCTCAGTGCTTTGAGACCCTCCTTTGGCGCAATATCCCCCAAGGCCAACCCACGCACGGTCACAGTTAGCGTCTGGGTGGCAGCGCTCCCGCTTACACCAGCAACAACGGGGAAGAAGGCGGCTAACACGGCCACCTGGGCGATTGTGCTCTCAAAAACACTTAAAACAGTTGCTGATATCAAAGCCGTCAATAGGTTTAGAACCAACCAGGGTAATCGGGTTTTCATCGCAGATGTAATTCTCACATCAGCGGGTTGCTCCCTGGGAACACCACCTAAGCGGTAAATATCCTCAGTGGCCTCATCCTCTAAGACATCGAGTAAATCATCATAGGTGATCATACCAAGCAGCTTGTTTTGTGCATCAACCACCGGTAATGCAAGCAGGTCATAACGCTGCATAATGCGAGCCGCTTCTTCCTGGTCAGCACCAACATTGACGGAAAGGGGGGCGCTGTCCATAATTTCTTTGATCAGTGTATCAGGGTTGGATATAACCAGAGATCTTAAGGAGACCACACCCACCAATTGTTTTTGATTGTTTTCTACAAAGAGGTAATAAATTTCTTCGGAATCCGGTGCTAGATGACGTAGATTTTGGATGGCGATTTCAACGGTCATGTCTTCTTCAATATTAACCGCCAAAGAGGTCATCACGCCGCCGGCCGTCTCATCGGGGTGAACCAATAAGCTGCGAACTTCTTCGGAGCCATCGATGTGAGAGAGAACTTCTTCAGCCTGCTCTGCAGAGATGTCCCCAAGCAAGTCTGCCGCCTCGTCAGGCTCCATTTCGTCGACAATTTCAATCAGACGATCTGTTTCCATCCGGGTGGCAATATCAAGAACATCCTCATCCTCAAGCTCTTCAAGGATATCTGCCGAATTTTCTGGGGTTAAAAGGGGGAGAACGTCTTGTTGATTTTCTGGGGAGAGGTCGGAAAAAATTTCAGCCTGATCCGAACGTTTTAAGGATTCAAGAATAGATGCAACTTCATCTAAATTGTCTCCGTCCAAGGCGACTCTGATCTTCTCGAGCACTTCATCGATATTGACAAAATCTTTAATGACCATGCTTGCCTCCCGCGAAAAAATTTAATAATTACATAAAAAAAGACCATCACTTATTGATGTAGGGTGAAGGTCTTTCGAAGGTCAAAAAAAGGCAAACAGATGATGCTTATGGATTCATTAAACATCCTTCCATCAGCAAATCATCAGCCTCACCGAATAGACTGAGAATGGCCTTCAAGTATCTATCACTATCTAAATCATCATCTTTCATGACACATTAAGTATACACAAAATCAATGAAATTTGGTGAAATTGGCAAGGTGAGTGAATGGTGAGTGGTGAATAGGGTGCGCATTGTACTTCTTTGCAACCTAATGCAAATCCTAACTGGTCAGGTTTCCATAACTGACAGCCTGTAGGGCGGGGTGGATTCTTCACCCCGCCAAAGGAGTAGGGTGTTGTCAAACGCTTGCCTTCAAATGAGATGGCGTGCGCGTATTACTATCAATCTAAAGTATTGTCCGGATCAAAGCCCTTCAAACGCAATAATTGGTCTAATCTATCTATTAAACTGTCCAATTCTTCCAATAATTTTCTGTCACCAATCGCTGCGGTTTGTAAAATACCCACAATCTGCTTTTCGAGATTTTCGGGGATTGCAGCACATTCATTTTTGACAAATTGGACAATTTTCTTCTCCCCGGGATGCAAAACTTCGTTGATGGCAAACAGGATATCGAAATAACTGGCAAAAAAGGCCGCCAATCGATGATTAACGCTGATCAGGTCATCCCTTCCCAGGGCTTTCTTGATCTGGTTGTAATAGGAGGGGATAACGGTCCGCAAAACAGGGTGGTTTTTGGAGATAAGCTTTCGTTTCAATTCGGGGGGATAAGGTTGTTGGTTCTGTTCCTGCAGCTTTGCAAACCAACCGTGCCGATCAAATAAAATTAGAGAATTTTTTACGGTGCGCCAGAAGCAGGTGGTATAGCCCATGCTGGCTTGATGCTGGATCAAGACGCGGTTCAGTTGTTCTTCAATCCATTGCGGGCTCCAAAACATCACATCGACTTCGATACCCGTCTCAAGGTCAAACCACTCGTCGCCGGTGTCCCAAAAGGAGAGATTCATGTCCGCCCGGCTGGCACCCAATTTTTTAACAATTTGTTGGCGTTTTTCTAAAGTTGGAATTTCATGAGTGTAAACGTAGAGATCAATATCGGAGTTCTGATCTAAGATGCCGCTGGATTGGGAGCCCGCAAGGGCAATGGCTTCCACGGTGGGGAAGTGTTTGAATTCATCGGCGATTTTGTTGGTAAGATTTGGAATATTCATGTGTGTTATTATTCTCCAAGCAAATTATTTTTTCCAGTAGGGTGCGCTCCGGTTTTGAGCGCACCATTCTTATAAGCTCGATTTATTCTCCAAATTGATATTTTTCCTGATCATTTTTGTAATTCTCTCCCCAATCACGATCATAATATCCCATTTCAACAAATTCGTGAAAACTTGAGTTTTTCCAATCCTGTGCCCTGCTAACCAAGCCATGTTTGACTGGGTTGTAATGAACGTAATCAATATGATGATTGAGGTCATTTTCATCGCGAATCCAATGTTCCCAAAACCGTCGTTGCCAAATTATTGATTCTTTGCGTTTTTTACGTGATTCGTTTTTCTCATTTGATATTTCAAATCTCTTTGAATATTCATTGGTAAAACGTCTTTTTATCTGGCCGATACGCATTGAATAATTGTTGTCATCCTCTGGCAAGGACCAAATGAAATGAATGTGATCAGGCAAAATGCAATAGGCATCTATTTTAAAGGGGTGATATGTTTTGATCCGATCGAAGCATTCGGTCAATACGGAAATAGGTTCGGGTGACG
>P_1C_Sed_3_UnCtyDRAFT_1000188_pt1 | contig 12670 bp, 6 predicted proteins | sample Pon1CUnioCityCA_FD_10233 | JGI IMG/M metagenome (IMG submission 10233) | reverse complement strand
CAACAGCCAAGTAATCAAAGGTGGCCGGTTCACCCAGCAATTCCTTCCGGTCGAAAAGGATCGGATCAAAGACCAGGCAGCCATCCTGGGCCGTCAGGGCCAATTCAGCCAACCGTGCGATGATTTCCTCTTTGACCAGGCCGGTCATACCCGGCTGTCGGGCACCCTGACCCTTGGGCGTGTGGGAGTAGGGATCGCTTGGAAATGCGCCAAATTCTTCCGGGGTTTTATTAAACCCCAGGCCGGCGCGAATCGCCTGATATTTTTCTAACAGGCTAACTGCAATATCAGCGTCCTCACAGGATAGGACGTTTTCCGCCACAGCCAGCAGCAGCTTGGATACCATGTGCCAGTAAATGCTGCCCAGGCCTTCGTAGGCGAAGAAGGTGCTCGAGCGTCCGGTGAATTCGGAGTGTTGAAAAACAGATTCAAAAATCTCAGCGATCTTCCCTTCCTCTTTTACCACCCATGGCGCATATTCCGGATTTTCTTTCAGATTTGCCAGGGTTTTCTGCACATCCCTTTCATTATGAATGGCACCACTAAAATGGAACACGCCCTTTTCATCCCTGACGAAGAGGCGCTTATCCTGATTATTTGCCAACAAGCCGGGCAGACGTAAATCACGGATTACTTCCTCGGGGATGTTGTTTTTCTCCAGGAACGTCGGCAGGTCCTTATCGGGGTAGAGGATATAGGAATTTTGCTCAGGGGTATATAGCTGGCTGTGCCGTAAACTATCCAACAAATCCAGGGCTTCTACCCCGGTCAGGAATCCTGAGGATAAAATAGAAACCTGTCCTTCCAGCATCCTATCCAGGTGCTTGATGCCCATGCTCTTTTCCCCAAATCGGATCACATTATAAGCATGATACAGATTATCCGAGCGCTTATTCGCCGCCAGGGAATGAGCGATGTAACGCTGAATGAGGGACAAAAAGTCCAGCAAGTCCTGCTCCGCAATTTCAGAGAAATCCCCAGAAAAACCGTGGGCATAAATCCCATCACGATATTCACTGCCAGACCAGCACAGGGCTGATAACATTTGATAGCGTTCATCATCGGAAAATGTTCCGGATAGCAATGGCTGGTATTGTTTGAAGATATCCCCTAAACCCGCAAAAAGCCTGGCCACTTCCGCGCTGACGTGAAAGGTTGAAGCCGATTGATTTTTGAGAAATCCAATGAAGAACCCAATAAATCGGTATAAATAGCCCAGGGTCACGACTGAAAGGCCTTTGCCAACCAGGGCATTGTTCGCATCGTTCCATTCTGGGCGTTGGGTGTTCATCCAGATGCCCCCCTCCGGCACAAAATTGGTCAATTTTGCCAGAAGCAAGGTCATCAATTTTTCGACCAGGCTGCGGTGGAGGATGCTGCCCGCACCATCTGTCAGTAGTTTTCGATCGGTGCCCAAAACGCCCACCTCAGCTTCGACCTTGGCATTGAGGTCGTGATCAAAAATAATCGAGTTATATGGATCCTTGATTAAGTCTTCAAAGGGTTTGATGCGGTATGGGACATTGGCATAGCTGAAAACGTTTTGGTCTAGTTTCTTCGCCAATTCGCCCGGGTGCACCCTGGCGCTCAGTTCCATGAGCTTGAGCAAGTAGATGATTTGGTGATCGCTCCAATAACCAATATTGCTCCATGGATTCTCAGGTTCTGGCACTTCCCAGTCGATCCCCCTCAGGGTGATCCGGTAAGGGTTATAGCCGTCCGCAGTGGTGGCATTCAAAAATGTATAAATCATGCCCTCCACAAATTCCGGGTAAGACCAGGCCAGGGCTTCCCAGTTTTGGAAAATGTCGCGCCAATTGCCCTGGTAATCCAATCGATCAGAGCCGTCGGGGTTCTTGATGTTGATCGAAAATTGGTTCCACGGCCGGCTGGGGTCCCCGTGGCGCCGGCTGAAGAACAAGGGCAAATAGGTATAGCAAAGGCGGATCAGGTCAGCATCGCCATGCGCCTCTGCGCGTTGATGCAGCTCAACAATGTGAATTTTTTCCGGCAGGGCGGCGAAGAATTCGGCTTGCGTATCAAGAAGCTGTTTGTTGTGGGCTTGAATATAGTCCGCAAAATAGTCCTTGTTGACCCAATACTGGTCATAAAATATGCCGCCGCGCATGACGTTAAACATCACGTTGGCAAAATGGTGGGTTGTCGCGGCTTTGTCGGCTGAAAGCTGCAAACCGTCAGCAAGGGCCACAATTCTATTTAAATGGGCTGTATTGGCATCAACATCATCTTCGATCGCTTTCTTCAGCTTGACTTGATCTCCGTGAAGCAATTGTTTTGTGTCATTAATCTGGGCGAAATCCTGGTTTACATCCGCGATGATATGCCACCCAACGCCTCCACCAGGGGGCAATGCCAATTCGGAGCCCACAAAAAAGGCGCCCCGCTTCCCACACACCTCCAACTCCGAGGTGATCCCCTGCCCGAACCGAAAGTCGTCTAATTGTGCTGATGAAAGCAGGATGTCAGGGTTTTCCAATCCAACCTGAAATACCGTGGTCGCCAGCAAAGACTCACTGGGCTCCGCCAAATCGGTCAGCGTNGCGTTCAGCGCAAAGACGGCCAGGCCNGATTCCGGGTCGAGTTCATTNCGTTTATAAGCATCCAAAAGAACGCTGGTATTGGTCTGAATTTGCAAGGATGCAAAGGCAGGCAGGATGTTTTGAATACCGTCCAACACCCCCACCCGGCAGTGGGGACCAACATTTTCCAACCAGGAGGTCTTCACGAAACCAAAACGCGTACTGGTGCGCCATGTATAGTGAAATACGATCTCCAGGTCTGTATTGATTTCTTCGAAAATGACCGCAGTACCTGAAATATTCTTATAGATGTTTCGTGAGATGTCATATAGACCTTGTTGCCGGTTTGAAAATGGCTCCCAAAGGTAGGTTTTCGCTTCTCTTTCCACCAGGAAGATGGTCTTACCGCCGGTATTTTCAAAATTTTCAGTCAGCTTGTCCTCGGTGTAATACGGGAACAGCGCAAATTCAGGGTTAACCCGACCAGCAGAAAGGCCTCCTGTTGATGCAACAAACAGCCAATGGTCAGAACTGCTGACAAGACTCATAAAGAAGGGTGGCATATTATTTGTGTTGGCAATTTTATAGTATGGCTCCCCAAAAAGTTCGACAAATTCCCCTGAAACTTCAACATCATTTTGATTTAATGGCGTCTGCCCGCTATAGATTGGGGTCATCTTTTTCTGCATCATAGCGTTCCTTTACTGAAAATGGCGATCTGCATTTTTGCTTACTTTCACCCAATCCACAAGCATCTTGATTTCTTTATTCTTGATGGCGTTAACGGTGGTTTCCGGTAAGCCCAGATAGGGTTTCTTAATGCCGTTTGTTTTGAAGGGATAAATTCCACCCAGTGCAAAATTGAGCAGGATGAAGTGCTGCTGGTCAAACACCCATGGTCCAAAAAACCGAACCATTGGAAACGTCACCCGATAGAATAATTCACCGTCGACCATAAAATTAAAGCTGTCCGGCGTCCAGTCGAGGGCGTAAACATGCCAATTGGTCACATCATCGGAAGGAAGAAAAAATTTCTTATTGACCAGGGCGTTTTCGCCTGAGTAATTAGGCCCGTGAATGGCTGCGCTGACCCAATCCTGCTCACCAACGTATTCCATCACGTCTATTTCACCACAACAAGGCCAGGGGCCTTGTGCACCATGGGTCCAAAAAGCTGGCCATAAACCAATACCCCGGGGCAGCTTGATTCTGGCTTCGATCAGCCCGTACCGAAATGAAAACCTTTCCCGGGTGTCGATCCTTCCAGAAACAAAATCAAAGGTGTCACCCTGGGAAGAAACATGTCCCTTGCGGAATCTTGGATGGATGACCAAAACGCCATTCGCATCATCTTCCTGGTGACTAAAATAAATTGTCTCTTCTGAATCAATATAGGCTTGCTCTTCTCTATTATAAATATCCTTCGTCTCGACTACATGCCACTTGGTTCGATCTAATTCCTTTGTTGTAAAATCATCAAAGAAAATAATGTCATTGTTTGCTGAGGGCTGCATCGTTAAGAAATCCTTTTTAAGGTACTTGTTGATATACGCGGACGTAATCGATCAAATATTCTGCTGGAAATTCTGTATCCGGGGTCACAATGCCACCAAGGGTTCCCCCGATGGCCAGGTTAAGGATGATAAAAAATGGCTGATCAAAAGCCCACGGGCGATTGCCGACAACCTCGCGTGTAATTGTGCTGTATATTTCGCCGTCGTAAAACCAGCTGATCTGGTCCGTATCCCATTCGATGGCGTAGGTATGAAAATCATCGGCGATGTTGTAGTCTTGCCGGTTCCACTGGCCGAGTCCCATCGCGCCTGAATAACCAGGCCCATGAATGGTACCCATAATTAAGTCGGGTTCTCTACCAACATATTCCATGATGTCAATTTCACCACAATCCGGCCAACCGACCACCGGGAAGTTTTCTCCGAGCATCCAGAAAGCCGGCCATAAACCCTTCCCTGCAGGGACTTTGATCCTGGCTTCGATGCGACCGTATTGGAAGGTTTGCAAGCCCTGGGTCTTCATCCTGGCGGATGTAAACACAGAACCCCCACTTTCAAGGGTTTCCTTTTGTGCGGTGATGACCAAAAGACCATCGTCAACATGGGCGTTATCGGTTGTATCCGTGTAGGTCTGCATCTCACCATTCCCCCAACCACCGCCACCAAGATCGTAGGTCCAATTTGTTAAGTCAATTTTTTTTCCATCGAATTCATCTTGCCAAACCAACTGCCAGCCTTCAGGGGGCACGATCGGTGTTGGGTCGGGCGAAAAACTGAGCGCCTCACAAGCTGATAATAGAATGAGACACAGAAATAGAACAGGATATAATTTATATCTTTTCATGGCTGGAACCTATGTCCTTGTTTGCTATTAAGGTTTTCGTTAAAAATAAAGGGTCGATCGATCAATATCGACCGATCAACCCTTAACCCAATCTATATTATCCCTTAACCGCGCCCTGGGTTAAGCCGGAGATAATATACCGTTGCATCAATAAGAAGATGAGCAACATTGGCGCTGTCATGATCAAAACAGCTGCCGCCAATGTTGGCCAGTTGCTACCATACACACCCTGGAAGACGATCATCCCACGGGTAATCGGGTAATAGTCCTGATTCGTCAGGTAAATGGTGGGCAAGATCAGCTCATTCCAGATGCCAATGGCGTGCAATACCGCCGTTGTTGCCACCGCTGGCCTGATGAGGGGGAAGAGAATCTGAGTGACATATCGGAAATAGCCACAACCATCCATGGCTGCCGCCTCATCCAATTCAATCGGTATGGTTTTTATGTAGTTCACAAGGATTGTGAAACCAATCGGATTGATTGTGAACAATAAAATATAACCGATGGGATTGTTGTACAACCCGAGCCTCAGCATCAACTGAAATTGAGGAATCAAAGCTGGTGGCAAAAATAGGGCAACCACAAACATTAAGAGAATAAATTTTGCCCCTTTGATATACCCTCTTGAAACAGGAAATGCCAGAAATATCGCGGTCACAATATAAACCAGTGTGGCTGATACCGTGTAGATAATTGTATTGGTCAAGTAACGAGGGAAATTCGCCCTGTTCCATGCTTCAACAAAATTATCAAAATTAAATGAAGTAACAATGGATGTTGCACTCTTCATAAAATCCGGAAGGGTCTTTAGAGAAGTGTTGACCAGCATCAGGAGTGGGCCAGCGTAAATGATTGCAAAGATGATCAAAACGGCATAGGATAGGACTTTTCCCCATTTAATGGGCCGACGTTGAATATTTTTGTTAATCATCCTAATATCCTTTTCTCTCTACGATTGAGGAAATACTGGGTGGTCATCCCTAATACGAGCACCAAAAAGAACAAAACAATGGATGCTGCAGCTGCATAGCCCTGTCTGAATGAACTGGTAACGCTGCCAGATGTCTGACCAAAGCCTACTGCGTAAATTAAGTATCCAAGTACCTGGGTTCCATTTCTATAGCCAAGCAACACCAAGAACAACTGCCAGGCTTGAAGGGACCCAATAATGTTCAGGAGTAAATTGGTATTGACACTGGGGGTCATTAATGGCCAGGTCACGTTCCTAAACACCTGCCATTTACTGGCACCATCAATTTCAGCTGCTTCATATATCTCGCTGGGGATTGTTTGCAGACCGGCAAGGAAAATGATCATCGTTGTTCCCATGTTCGCCCAGATCTGAACCACAATTACCCAGGCAAACGCCTCAGATGGTGGACCGCCAAAAAATTCCGAGCTTAATCCAAATATGTCCAATATTGACTGCATTGGACCACCAAGTGGATAGAGAAAAAGGGACCAGATAAGACCCTGAATGACGGCACCCAAGATCACGGGCATAAAATACAGGGTTCGGAAAAAGTTTGTCCCCTTGAGTTTTTGATTAACAAGAACAGCAATCAATAATCCTAAACCAAATTGAATGGTGGTCACAAATAGGCTGAAGATTAAGGTGCGGCCAAGGGCAGCAAGATTATCCTGAGAGGCTTGCCCCATGAAGAGGAACTCTCTAAAATTGTCCAGACCAACCCAATCGATTGGTGCTCCCTGGATCCCTGTTGCATTTGTGAATGAGAAAAACGTGGTTGCGATGGATGGGCCCAGAGCAATGATCACATAAAGTAAGAGACCTGGAAGCAGAAATGCATAGGGCACCCAACGTGATTTACCACCGCCAAAGTGATAAGCATTCATATTTCACCTCCTAGCAAATATTAGCAATGTGCTTCTTGCAAAAACGCAAGAAGCACATTTTGTTGATTTAGTGTTTTTACTGGTTTGCGTCGAGGCCTGATTGAAGATCTGCTTGCGCCTTATCGGCAAGGGCTTGCGCATCATCGTATGTGCCAAAGGGGGAGAAGTAAGATGCAAATGGATTGGCGTATTGCCCTGCACCCTTGGGTGCAACCCAATATTGCTCATAACCCACACGGAAATTCTCCATATAAGGGGCGACTTCTAGTCCGATCTTTGTGTCCAAAACGACATCGGGTTGGGTGGGGAAGAACCCAACAGTATTGACAAAGGCTTCGTAATTTTCAGGTTCTGAAAATTCTTCCAAATACATCAGGCCGGTTTCTTTGTTGGGTGAATTTTCTGCGATTACCCAGCCCTGATCGTATTTACCGAACAAGTATTGATTGTCCGCTGGATCATCACTGCCGGGGAATGGGATATAACCCCACTCAAATGCTGGTTCAGATGTTTCAATTGCCGCAGCATACCAGCTTCCACCAGGGAACATGGCAACAGCACCGGAGGCAAATCGGCCAGGCGCTGCATCACCAGCAATACCGCTGGCGCCCTCTTCCATCATGTCCTGGGCATAAACTTGCATCTTTTCCCACATTTCCATGGCTTCTGGATCATTCCACTTGATGGAGCCTGTCCATAGTCCTTCAACCAGGGCTTCCTGATCAGGATATAGGGCGCCAATCAAACCATAGGCGCCTACAAAGATGGGCCAACCATCCTTACCGCCAGCGGTCATGCAGGGGATATCATTCTCATTAAAGGTTTCACAGGCAGTAACAAGCTGATCCCAGGTGGTCGGAACTTCGACGCCATATTCAACAAAGAGATCCTTGTTGTAATATATACCGCTGTAGCAAACGGTGCCAAGGTTAATTTGATAAACTTTTCCATCATAGCTGCCAGCATCCTGGTTAGCCGAATCATAGTAGTTATCCAGGAAGGGTTGACCCGTCAGATCCATCAAATAACCAGCCTCAATTAAGGTCTGCCAGTTGGGTGGATCGACATTGTTCATGTATGGCTGAGCTGCGTTGGTGAATGCGAACATATCTACCACATCAACATCATTCGCTGTCAAACGGGTCTGTGTGACGGTGCTCAAGTCGTTGGCATTCACAACAGACATGTCAACGGTGACATTGGGGTGATTTGCTTCAAATTCTGCGTTGAACGCTTCCACGAATTCCACCATCGGTGGATTCTGGTGAACAAGAACACGAAGGGTTACTTCTTCAGCTTCAGGTTCACCGTCTACCTCATCACCGCCATTATCCCCATTGCAGGCAGTCAATATGAGTGTTAATACTAACAAAATGCTTAGTATTAGTAACTTTTTGGATTTCATGTGACTTCTCCTTTAAATTATTTTTTGAACAAAGTTGTTATTCGTTACAAATTGAAATGGCTTTGAGATTCATTAATTTATTCGGTTCACCTCCATGATCCATTATTTTTGGAGACATTTGTCAACGAGCTAAATCTGGAATACACATAAGATTATCTCACACTATTGGAAATCTCTATTTTCTTACTCACAATGTAGATANGCGTATTCAGCTGATGTCATTTAATTATAATTTACTTTTATTGGCCCAGAGAGCCGCATAATAATTATCTACATACAATATTAAAAGTGGCAATACACCACAGCTTGTGATAAAAATTTACAAACAACCAAAATATTAAGAACTCGTTAACATAATTTTAGGGATGAATCTCCTTATTCACATGGACAAATCATCTCAGGTATTGGACATTTCATGGATTTCGATAGGAAAACAATGAATTTATGAAATTTCATGATGGCTTTTGGTGAATTATTTACATTCACAAGTATATCATAAAACAAATGATTACAAATTTCCCTTGAATCGGTGACAGCTAAACTTTTGATGAATGACGATACTGATCTGGCGACATGCCAACTTCACGGCGAAATAAACGGCTAAAATAACCGCTCTCAGAAAAGCCAACTTCTAAGGCGATTTCCGTGATGCTTTTCTGAGTGTTCTTAAGCGCTGACTTAGCCGCATTGATGCGGTAACGTTGCAAATACTTTATCGGCGTTGTATTAAGTTCCTGTCTGAAACAGAATGTCAAATAATCTTTTGAAATATTGATGTGCTTTGCAATTTCTTTACGTGTGATTGATTCACGATAGTGCTCATGAATAAAAGCCATAGCTTGACGGATCAGATATTGGGTTTCATTACTTAATTTTTGTTTTTGATTAAGGGTTGCCTCAATATGGTCCGCTGTTTCTTCAATGCTGAATAACCCTTTCTGCAAAATGACGGCGACACCTTCATTCAGACGTGCCATATCCTTTTCAGTTAACACGATCCCTGTAATGACAATAACCGGGATATTACTGGTCACCTTGTCTTCACGCATCACTTCTAAAACTTCAAAGCCATCCATCTTTGGCATTTGCAAATCAAGAAGAACAAGGTCAACGGGTTTCTCTCGAATAATTTCAAGGGCTCGCATACCATTATTTGCTAAAAGAATCTCATTTTTTACAGATTGAGATTTCACCACCCGCGCATATAAATCCAGTGCGTTAGGATCATCATCAACCACAAGGATGGTGCGATCCTCATTTTCTTTATCAACGATATCCCAATGTTGATCCAATGCCCTGGTCAACGCGTCTACCTCAAAAGGCTTGGTAAGATAATTCAATCGCAAAAGGGATTCATTTTTATCAGAAGATGAGTAAAGCATGGTTGGGATGTCATGGGTAAACTTATTACCCTTGATGGCGTTTAAGGTTTGCCAGGTCAGGTCAGATTGAACGGTCACATCCAGGATGATGATATCTGGGGAAATGCTGTTTAATTTCGATTGCCATATTTCGGGTTCCCCCAAGACACCTTCATATACTTTGATATTGCGCGACTTAAGACGCCCAAGTAAGTCGAGATTGGACCCGGGTCGCGTTGTCAGCAATAAAATCGATCTTTCACTTCTTTGGGCCATCTCATCCTGCACCTGCGTATCAAGTGTCGGCAACATGACGATTGGTAACTCCACAAAGAAAGTGGAGCCCTCTCCTTCGATGCCCGAAGACTTAAAGCCAATCTTCCCATCATGCATCTCAACAATCATTTTACAAATGGTCAGCCCTAAACCTAATCCCGGCAAACCAAAATGAATGCTGCGTTCAGAACGCCGGAAAGCATCAAATATCTCACCATGTTCATCCAGTGGTATACCAATCCCTGTATCCTGCACGGAAATGACGGCCACATCGTCCTTCTCAATAAAAGCTAATTTGATCTCCCCCTGTTCAGTAAATTTAATCGCATTACTGATCAGGTTTAACACAACCTGGCGTAAGCGTGTCCGATCACCCCATACCCAGGGACCGGTTTGAGGAATATTTGAATACCAGTCCAGTCCTTTTTCAAAAGCAAGCTGCTGCCCGCTTTCCACAACCATTTGGAGCGTTTCCCCAAGATCAATTAATTCTTTATTCAAACGAAGTTGGCCAGCATCCAGAATAGCAAGATCAACTACATCGCCAATAAGACTGTTGATGTGTTGCGCGTAGCTTTTGATATTGCTAACATCTTTTTGGATAGCCAAGGGAACCTGGGTCTGTTCTTCTTCAACATCCTGTAGAACAATTTCACTTAAACCAGAAATCAAGGAAAGTGGCGTTCGAAGCTCATGGCTGATCATTGAAAGAAACCTGCTCTTGAGCTTATTGGCCTCCTCAGCTTGCTTTCGACCTTCAGTTGCCTGGCGGTACAACCTGAGTGTGTTCAGAGCACTACCCATCTGCTGGACAATGGATCCATANACATCAAGATGGTCCGTATCGAAGACCATGAAACCCAATTGGNGTTCCTGATCTAAAATTGGAATTAATGTCAATAAATAAGGCTCAGTTTTTGTAAAATAACCCCTGGGTGGAAAATTTCGGCTTGCAAATCTGACCGGTGCTTGATGGGGATTCAAAACATCCCNGATTGTGCTTATGGCAAAAGAGATCTCCGTATTGCCTTCAAAGAGGGCTAAGTGAGCGATGGGGATTTCCAATTCAGGCAAACGTTTCGATAGGATCGAAAAGATTTGTTCTTTCCCAAGAGCAGTGAGCAATTCAGCTGTCAGAAGACTCAAGCGACTGGATACCCATCGTTCTCTCAACACATGCCGGCGGTATTGTAATTGCATCTGATAATTAATGGCTGCACGTGCTTCATTAATTATTTCATCAATTTTTGGCGACAATCTTTGATATTTTTTCTTAAATCCGTCGTCCAAGCGTTTGAGCGCTTTCTGCCAAACATAAACAACATCACCACTGTCTTCTGTGCGTTTTAAGATCCCCATGAGCGCTTCGTGAAATTTTGTAGGATCGCCAGATTGCAAATCAACGAGGAGATTGTCTACCAATTGCTTTGAAAAAGAAACGATCTCGTCCTCTGAGAAATTTCGAACTTCTTTCATAATGGAATGCGAAATGGATGCAACCAAATCCCAGGGTTCATCCTCGAGTGATGACTCTTCTTCAATCCTAGCTATTTGATCAACATCTGGGACATGGGTACCATCTTCCCCGCCACACGATTGACGTACAACCAACTGTGTTTCCACCATCACTTTCTGGGGTAATGGCGTTGTTCCGGTAATACTGTCAAACAACAATTTCGCTGAGGAATAACCAATATCATACAGTGGCACATGGACGCTCGTTAAACTTGGTTCTTGAATGACGCCTTCAAAGCGATTATCAAAACCGATGATGGCAACATCTTCTGGAATCCTGTATCCGGATTCCAGTAAAGCATCCATAGCACCCAGGGCAGCTTCATCATTACTTGCTACAACCGCCGTGAAATCAGCACCAAAGGCTAATATTTCCCGAATAGCTTGGTTACCACCACTGTAAACATGTTGACTGAAGGCAACCAGGCGTGAATCCTGGTTTAAATTGTGGCTATCCATAAAGGCGTGATACGCCCGCAATCTTTCCCCAGAGTCGCCTTCCATATCGGTTTGCGAGCCAGCAATGAAAGCAATCTTCCTATGCCCGAGCTGGAATAAGTGCTGTAAAGCCATGATGATGCCCCCTGCGTTATCCGCAGCGATGGTTGGACCAGGTTCGCCCGATCCAATAAAGATGACCGGATGACCAGATTTTCTGAGGTCTTGAATATAATCTGAATGCGCCTTCGAATGCAAAGGGACGGCGACAATCAGCCCATCGGTATTCCAGGCCCCAATCGGCACAAAATCCTGATCGGGCAAAAGCACCGGCCATGCAGCTTTCAATGGATCGGTTGGACTGGCTGAAGGGCCCATGCCGCAGCCCAACAGCAAATTACACCCTAATTCACCCGCCGCTTTTGCGATACCTCGATAAATGGGAGCCAGGTAACTGAGATTGGTTGCTGTTCGATAAAACTGCCATCCAGCCAAGACCCCGATTGTAGGCCTTCCGTGTCGAAATTCTTGTTCCATTGTTGCTTTCAATGCGTGACTTTAATCTTAGTTCAGAACATCATGTGTGACGTATCATAACCAATTATAACCTGATTTCCAAATAATGACTGCAGCGATACATGGCTGATCTTCCAAAAAAATGGCTTTTTTAAAGTCGTAGACCCGCATCGTTCTTGCATGATCCGTCGTTCTTGACCATTTGATCTTAAAAGATTGGAGACCTACGGTCAAATCCGCTCACTCAGGTCGGAGACCGGTGAGAATGGGGATTTCCATTTCATAAAGATCGGATGCGCCCAGGCTATTTTCCACTCCAACATTCCCTCAGTAAGTCAGATTAACTTCATTTAATATCCTGCATTCCCTTTTTCCAAAAATGACCCAAAAATCCCCGTCTG
>P_1C_Sed_3_UnCtyDRAFT_1000185_pt1 | contig 12717 bp, 8 predicted proteins | sample Pon1CUnioCityCA_FD_10233 | JGI IMG/M metagenome (IMG submission 10233) | reverse complement strand
CTGACTGGTTCTGGTGGTACGGTGCGGACCAGACCTCGGGTTCCGACGAGGACTTCGACCGCCAGTACCGCGATACGCTCAGGCAGGTCCTCACGACACTGGGCGAGGAGCCGCCTGACTGGTTGAACGTGCCCATCATCGCGGAATCGCCGGCGCCGACGGAGCAGGCCGCTACCGGGCTGATCTCACCTACGATCGACGGGCTTGTCGGCGAAGATGAATGGGAGAAAGCAGGCACCTACCTCATTGGCGGCGGCGCCATGGCCCCGGGCAGGGCGCCCATGGATCGCCTCATCTACGGCTTCAGCGCCCAGAGCCTCTACCTCCGCGTGGAGGCGGGCGCCGACTGGTCGGCGTTAACCACCGCCGGGGGGAACCCCAACGCTCGGGCCTACCTTGGTATCTACCTTCTCCCACCCGGCGGTGGCGAGGCCAGCGCTTTCTCTCGGTTCGGCAAGCCGGAGACTTACCTGGGGTTTGGAGCGACGCGACTACTGGAGGTGACCTTCGCCGCCGATGCCAAGATCGTGGACGTGACGTTCTCCGCCTTCGATGGCGAACGCTGGGTCGCCCAGGACCTTCCGGAGGCGGAGACGATACCGGTGGACGTGAACGGGCCGACCCTGGAGCTGGACCTGCCGTTAGGGGTTCTCTCCCCAGCGGCTGGCGAGGGCACCACCGTAGCCAGCGGCGATCGAATTCAGATGCGGGCAGTCTATAGCCAGGGCACCACCGAGGACGCCAGCGATCTGGTGATCATGCCGACCAGCGGGCCCGCTCTGTTGGTGGTGCCCGATCTCGGGCTGACCACGGAGGTGCTGGAGATCAGGGATCCAGAAGACGACGACCATGGACCTGGTGACTACGTCTATCCCACCGACGCGGTCTTCCAGCCAGGAGCCTTCGACATCACCTCGTTCAGCGTGGGCTACGACGACACGAACATCGTCTTCCGGCTCACCCTCGGGGGCCCGCTGGAGAACGTTTGGGACGCGCCCAACGGCGTCTCCGTGCAGACGGTGGATGTCTACATCGACAAGGATGGTTCGGACAGCGGTGAGCGTCTGCTCCTGCCGGGGCGCAACGCCGCGCTGGCGCCTGACTACGCCTGGGACTACGCCGTCTGGGTGGAGGGCTGGACCCCCGGGATCTATGTTCCCGGTGATGAGGCCCCCACAGAGGTGGACGCCGAGATGGTGGTCATCGCCGATCCCGGTCAGAGCAAGATCACGATCAAGGTGCCGAGAGCCGTCCTAGGCGACAATCCCAAAGACTGGACCTATGCCGCTGCTATGCTGGGCCAGGAGGGGTTCCCGGCTGCGGGCGTCTGGCGCGTACGGGACGTAGCGGAGCAGCCTGCCCAGTGGCGCTTCGGCGGCGCTCCCGCGGACACCACCAACCACACCCGCATCATCGACCTGGCCTGGGCGGCCGACGCTGCACCGACTCAGCAGAAGATGCTCACCGACTATTCGCCTTCGCAGACAGACGTGGATAAGCTCGGACCGGACGACTTCGCACAGATAGGGATGTTGGAGCCGGAATAGCACAAGCAAGGGTCATCAGCCTCTCTTACTAGTGCGGGCAAGCCCTCGAGGTAAGACATGGACGGCAAGGGACACCGGAGGGTGGTGTCTCTTGCCGCCTCTCTGCAAGGCACTTTTTGACAAGCGTGTCTCGCCGTGATACACTCTCTCCCTCAAGTAGATAAGCTGATTGATCGCTTCACTGAAAGAGCAGGCCCCAAATCCTATGGCAGATTGGCGTGAACCCCCAGAGGTCCAGGTGCCCCCCGCCTTGCGAACGGCCGTCGGGGGACATCCGCTGGTCGCCAGGACGCTGGTTCGACGCGGCATCACCGACAGCAGGGCAGCGAGAGCCTTCCTGGACCCAGCCTACTATCGGCCTGCACCTCCGACCGAGCTCCCCAATATGACTCGGGCTGCCGATCGCCTGGAGCGCGCTATCGAGCGGGGCGAGAGAATCTGCGTCTGGGGTGACTTCGACGTCGACGGTCAGACGGCGACCACGATCCTGGTCTCCACCCTTCGTGACTTAGGTGCCTCAGTCCGTTTCCACATCCCCAACCGAGAACGTGAGGGACACGGCATCAATCTGCCGGCCCTAAAGGACGTCATCACGGAGGGCATCGATGTTATCCTGACTTGCGACACCGGCATCACTGCCCACGCCCCCATCGCCCACGCGCAGGCGCGAGACGTGGACGTCATCGTCACCGATCACCACGACCTGCCGCCCGACCTGCCCCCAGCGTACGCCGCGGTCGATCCCAAAATGCTTCCAGAGACCCATGCGCTGCGTGAGCTCCCGGGCGTGGGTGTGGCCTACAAGCTGGCCGAGCTGTTGTACGATCGCGCGGGGCGGTCGCGTGAGGCACATGGTTACCTCGACTTAGTGGCTCTGGGCATCGTGGCCGACGTGGCCACGCAGACCGGCGACGTGCGCTACTTACTCCAGCTTGGCTTGGAGGCGTTGCGGAACACGAAGCGGTTAGGATTGCAGGTATTGATGGAGGTTGCCGAGCTCAATCCGCAGTTCCTGACGGAGGAACATATCGGATTCGAGCTTGGACCCCGACTCAACGCGCTGGGTCGACTGGCGGACGCCACACCGGCCGTTGAATTCCTCACCACCGACGACGTGGAGCGAGCCAGGGTTCTGGCCTACGAGCTGGACGGACTGAACGCCCGTCGCAAAATGATGTGCGACCAGGTCACCGAGGCAGCCGAGGCTCAGATCGAGCGTGACCCCTCGCTTCTAGCGCACGGTGCCCTGGTCCTGAGCCACCCTTCCTGGCCCGGAGGCGTTGTCGGCATCGTGGCCGGGCGTCTGGCCGAAGCATACCACCGACCGACGATTCTCATCGCCGCGCCGCCCGGCGAGCTAGCTCGAGGGTCGGCCCGCTCCATCGCGGGCTGCGATATCAGCGCCGCCATCGCCGCGCACGGCGATATGTTGGAGGGCTTCGGGGGGCATCCTATGGCCGCCGGCCTGAGTATCGCCCCTGACCGGATCCCCGAGTTTCGGCGCGCTCTCTCTCACACGATCCGGGAGACCTGTGACGATGCGCTAGCGTCTGAGCCTGCCCTGCGCATCGATGGCTACGTCCCTCTGGCCGATCTCTCCCTCGATTTCGTGGAGCAGGTGGAGCGCCTGGCCCCCTTTGGACCGGGCAATCCCCACCTGACGTTAGCAACGCGAGGTCTCTCCTTAGAAGGGCAGACGACCGTGGGACGCACGGGGGAACATCTGAAGCTGATCGTCGAGGACGAGGAAGGCGCCGCACAGCAGGTCCTCTGGTGGAGGGCCAACGCGTCGGCCCTCCCAGCAGGCCCGTTTGATCTCGCCTACACCGTGCGGGCCAGCGACTACCGAGGGCAACGTGACGTACAAGTGGAGTGGATGGACGCACGCCCCCTGGAGGAGCCGGAGCAACGGTTGGAGCGTCCACCCAGCGAGGTCAAGGTGGTAGATTACCGAACCGTCTCGGATCCCATAACCCGACTGGAGCAGGTGCAAACCGAGACGGATGTCCTGGTATGGAGCGAGGGCAAGGACGCCGTGGCGGGTCAAGACCGGTTCGGGCTTAGCCCCGCGGATGCCCTTGCGATCTGGACCACGCCGCCGAGGGGCCCGGAGCTGCGATCCGTGCTGGCGCAGGTCTCCCCGACCACGGTCTATCTCTTCGCTGTCGATCCGAGCCTCGATCGGCCGGATAGCTTCTTGACCCATCTGGCGGGACTGGCGAAGCGTGCCATAACCAGGGAGGGCGGTGTCGTCGAGATCTCGGCCCTGGCCGCAGCAACAGCACATCGCGAGGAGACTATCGAAGCCGGGTTGGCCTGGCTCGAAGCGCAAGGGCACGTGATCATTCTTGAGAAGAGGCACCACATCGTACGCCTGGCCCCTGGAGATAGCTCGCCCTCCAACGGCTTGTCCCAGGCTGTGGAGCGATTGCGCGCGCTGTTGAAGGAGACGGCCGCTTACCGCGCCTACGTCGCCCGTGCCGACGCGGAGGCGCTGATCAACAACGCTCTATCGGACTGAGGCAAGAGACCCAATGATTTCTATGGGTCGAGTCGAAGAGATGCGCGTTGGTTCAAAGGCTACGTAGAGATGCATAGAAACAGCGCCGAGGCATACAGAGAAAGGCACTCTGAGGCTCTCCGGCCTCGTCTATACAGCTCTGTGTGACAGGAATCGGAGACTGCCATCATGCGCATACTGACTGGAGATGACGTACAGCAGGCACTGCCGATGGACCAGGCGATCGAGGCAGTCAAGGCCGCCTTCGCTCAACTGTCCAAGGGAGAGGCAGACGTACCCCTGCGCACATCCCTCGACGTGCCCCAACACAACGGGGTGACGCTCTTCATGCCGGCCTACCTCGCGGACGATGATGCTATGGCTATGAAGATCGTCTCCGTCTTCAGCGACAATCCGGGAAAAGGGCTGCCCTTGATCCACGCCGCGGTCATCGTTGTGGATGCGGAGACAGGCGCGCCGGAGGCGATGTTGGACGGAACGTACCTGACTGCGCTGCGCACAGGCGCAGCCTCCGGCGCTGCCACAGAGCTGCTGGCTCGACGGGACGCCCGGGTCGCGGCCATCTTCGGAGCTGGCGCCCAAGGGCGCACGCAGCTGGAGGCGATGTGCGCCATCAGGCCCATTGATCAGGCCTGGATCTACGACATCGACCGTGAACAAGCGGAGACAGTCGCCGAAGAGATGAGCGAGGTCCTCGATTTGTCGGTCGAGGTGGCAGACACCCCAGCCTGCGCCGCAAGTCGAGCCGACGTCATTTGTACGGCCACCACCTCGTCGAGTCCTGTGTTGAGCGACGCCGACGTCCGCCCTGGAACCCACATCAACGCCATCGGGGCCTACACCCCGGACATGCAGGAGATACCGCCGGAGACCATCCTGCGGGCGAAGGTGGTCATCGATCATCACGAGGCCGCCCTAGCCGAGGCCGGCGATCTACTTATCCCTATCGGAGAGGGCGTGATAACGGTGGACCATATTCACGCCGAGCTGGGAGAGGTCATCGCAGGAGACAAGGCCGGGCGCGAGACAGCGGAGGAGCTCACTCTCTTCAAGTCGGTCGGTGTCGCCGTGCAGGATGTAGCAGCAGCTGCAGCAGCACTGAAGGCAGCCCGCGAGATGGGTCTGGGCAGAGAGATAGACCTCTAGGCAAGGACCATCGAATCGAGATGAAGAGCTACCTCGGGACGGTCGCGCTCCTGGCCAGCCTGGCAGCCCTGTTGCTCATAGCCTTGGCCTTCGGTCGGGTGCTGATCGAGCTCGGCATCGAACGTCGCCGCAAGGGAAGGTTGGCCACCACGCGGGATATCTGTGCGCTGAGCCCCTCGGATTTCGAGGAATACGTGGCCGTTCTCTTCGAGAAAGCCGGCTATCGTGTCCGACGCACCGGGGGCAGCGGGGACCACGGGGTCGATTTGATGGTGAAGCGGGACGGGACGACGAGTGTGGTACAGTGCAAGCGGTATGGCGACGCCATTGGCCCCCGCACGGTCCGCGAGTTGATCGGCGCCATGACCAACGCAGGGGTCCAGGATGGGCTTCTGATCACGACCAGCGGCTTCACAGCGGGCGCAGAGCAAGAGGTCCGAAAAGCACCCTACACGATAAGCCTGATCGATGGCGAAGCACTCATCCGCTGGGCCAGGACCTACGGCCTTCCCGGCGAGATCATGGACCGGGGATGAGGCAAGACGTACAGTTCTATGCTGAACCAGCTCGCCGCTCAAACCTTGCGCATTCCCTTATCGACTCCAGAAGATTCGCTACAGCTGAAGGCAAGGAAGCCGTAGGCCTAGGTGACGATCGTTGGAGAGAATCATGACGTTGGCAAAAACAGCCGATGTGGTTGTCGTGGGCGGCGGCGTGATGGGAGCCAGCACAGCCTATCATCTGGCGAAGAGAGGCTGCATAGACGTGCTACTCCTGGAACGAGAGCCCTTCTTCGGCACGCAGGCCACCGGCAAGTGTGCTGGCGGCATCCGATACCAGTTTGGCACCGAGATCAACGTCGAGCTCTCAAAACTGAGCCTACCCATGCTGCATGGCTTTGAGGAGGAACTGGGGCAACCGATCGACCTGGATATCTGCGGTTATCTCTTCCTCTTGACCAGACAGGAGGACGCTGAGGTCTTCCGCCAGAACGTGGAGATGCAGCGCCGACTGGGTGTGGGAACGGAATGGCTGGAGCCTTCGGACATCGCAGAACTCGTTCCAGAGGTGGATCTCACAGGCGTCTTGGCCGGTACGTTCAATCGTGACGACGGCCTAGCCGATCCCAACAGCGTGGTACAGGGATACATCTCCGGGGCGAGCCGGCTGGGTGTGTCGCTGCTCACCGACGTAGAGGTGACCGACATCCTAGTGGAAAACGGAGGTGTCAGCGGCGTCGTCACGGATCAGGGCACCGTGTCGACGCCGGTCGTCGTCAACGCTGTTGGTCCCTGGGCTCAGGTTATCGGAGAGATGGCCGGGCTGGAGATCCCGGTCGTTCCCTTACGTCGGCAGATTGTGGTTACCGGGCCTATGCCAGAGATACCGGGGGACTTCCCCTTCGTCATCGAATTCGAACGATCCCTCTACTTCCACCGCGAGGGAGAGGGTCTTCTGACTGGAATGTCAAACCCAAACGAGACGCCGAGCTTCGACCAGTCCGTCGACAAGGACTGGGAACTGGTGCACCTGGAGGCGGCGATTGAGCGTCTACCGCTGCTCGAGCGGGCTGGTCTGGCCAGCCGCTGGGCCGGGCTGTATGAGGTCTCCCCCGATGCCCATCCGATCTTGGGCCGCGTACCGGATGTGGAGGGATTCTTCTGCATCAATGGCTTCAGCGGTCACGGCTTTATGCACGGACCCGCTTGCGGCCTGCTCCTGGCGGAGGAGATTCTGGACGGAGGGGCTCACACCCTNGACATCTCACCGCTGTATATCGATCGTTTCGAGGAAGGCCGGGAAATCGTCGAGTACAACGTGGTGTAGGTGCGCCGCGTGCCGCCCCAGCTGGTGGTGAAAGGAGGACGAACAGCGTGGATATCGCCATCAAGAGACAGTTCCTTGAACGTTGGGAAACATACTTCCCTGGCGCCGAGCTGCCCATCGTTTTCAGCTACTCGGACGAGAAGCTGCCCTCGAACAGGACGAGCTCAGAGCAGGGCCCTCATTGCATCATCTGCGATCTGGCTTCCGTTCGGGAGGGTATGACGCGGGCCTTCGACGCCAGCACGATCAACTGCGGCGGTGCAAGGCGCTACCTGGGCTTCGAGACTGAGCTTCGCCCCAACTTCGCCCACTTCCTCTCCTGCGGCATACCGGGGGAGATGGAAGGGGAGCGCTACAAGCGTTCCCCCGAGCTGGTGGAGCGATATCTGGAGAGCCAACCCGCTTTCGAGGCGCCGGGTCGTACCATTGTCTTCAAGCGCTGGGACGACCTCGACGAGAAGGACGCTCCGGACGTGGTGATCTTCTTCGCGCCAGCTGACGTGCTCTCCGGGCTCTTCACCCTAGCGAGCTTCGCCGAGGTGGATCCGCAGGCGGTGATCGCTCCCTTTGGATCGGGTTGCTCCTCCATCGTCTATCACCCCTACCGGGAGCTTCGTTCGGAGCATCCGCGGGCGGTGCTTGGCATGTTCGACGTCTCCGCTCGTCCCTGTGTGCCTCCCGATGCGCTCAGCTTCGCCGTCCCCTGGCCCAAGTTCACCGACATGGTCGACCAGATGGAGGAGAGTTTCCTGATCACTCCATCCTGGCACAAGGTGCGCTCTCGGCTATGACGGACGCGCACGGGGGCGGCCGACGCGACCAAGAGAGCCGCTCCGCGCAGAATACCTTCACCTCGCTGACGATCGACCGGGCACCATGTCGACGCCAAGAGGCAGCGTGGTTAGAGGGGCAGATGAGAGCCCCCTCCACACGCTTTCTCCCGGTGTGGCGCTCGCAGGTCCTGGTCACGGACAAATCGCCGCCGCAGCCCAGTTGGATCGGCCCGAAGGAGTCGGAGGAACACCTCCAGCGGGCGGAATCGGTGGTTCTACTGGGGCGGAATACCGAGCACACCTATTTCGCTCTTGGTCTACGTCCCAGCGATGAGATGTCACCAGCCAGCCTGGCGGAAAGAGGGACCTTCCGCCGTCTGCGTTCCGTGGCTCCGCTTCTCGACCGCGAGGCGGCGGCACTGCTGGCGTATGCGAAGGCCATGGTCCACTACCACCACCAACACCAATTCTGCGGGACCTGCGGAGCTCCCACAGTCAGCGCTGATGGAGGTCACCTGCGGCTGTGCACCAATGATCAGTGTGGTCAACACGATTTTCCGCGGACGGATCCCGCCATCATCGTGCTGGTCAGCTCCGGAAAACGTTGCCTGCTGGGGCGACAACCGACGTGGCCAGAGAACCTCTACTCCATCATCGCCGGCTTCGTCGAGCCGGGGGAGAGCCTGGAGGGAGCCGTCGCCCGGGAGGTCCGGGAGGAGACCGACGTTCAGGTCGAACAGGTGCGTTACCATTCATCCCAGCCGTGGCCCTTTCCCCGCTCGCTGATGATCGGCTTCACAGCCACAGCCGCCAACACCGCCATTCGGCTCAACGACGGCGAGCTGGAGGATGCCAAGTGGCTGTCACGGGAGAACATCGCGCAGGGGCTGAGGCAGGGGACGCTCCATCTTCCATCCTCCATCTCCATTTCACACCGACTCATCGAAAGGTGGTTCAACGCCGAGGGTTCAGTCTCCTTGAAGGACATCGTAGAGCCCGAGTAGAAGACCTTACATGACTGTGCCAGACTCCCCAGCGCCTCCCTCGCCTCCCCCACCTCCCGCACCACCCTCCGCACCAGCTGCGGCAGCCCCTCAAACACCCGGAAGGCGCTCCCCTTCGGATCCACCACCACCAACGCCAGCTCACCAGCCCCGTTCAGCATCGCCAAACTGAGCATCATCCCCTGCAGCAACACTGTCTTCCCCGACCCTGTCGTCCCCGACACCAACACGTGCGCCACGTCCGGACTCGGAAGACGAATCAGCAGCGGCCCCCCGTCCTCCGCCAACCCCAGCACCGCCGTCAGCGCCGGAATCTCCTCTACATCCAGCTGGCTATACAGCGGCAGCAGACGCACCGCCTGCGGATCGTCCCGCGGGATCTCCACGTCCACCGCCCCTCCNCGCCGCGCNACCCGGCAGTTCGCCGNATCCAGCGCCGCCGCCAGCTCCTCGCTCAACCCCTTGATCTTAGAGATCTTCGCCCCCACCGCCGGCAGCACCTGGAAACGAATCCAACGCGGCGTCACCGTCCCGCCCGTCACCCGAGCCGGAATCTTGTGCATCTCCAGCACCATCTCAATGCGATCCGCCTGAAACTCCAGCTTGTCACGCATAGCACCTCCCCCCTGCGCTGGATGTCGCTCATCCACAACGCCGCTGATTAGCACATATGTTCTAATCAGCTCAATCATAGCAGAAACCGCGGCTTCGTCAAGGACCAGGCGCGCCGCTCAACGGCGTCGACCCGCATGGTGGTACGAGGACAAGAACTGGGAGAGGCACACCTCCCTCCCCCAGAGGGCCCCCGTCCCAATCACGGAAGTAGACCCTTTGACGCCCGTGGGGCTGAGTGCTATAATCTCAACCGTGACCTTCTCGAAAGAGGCCCAGACCGCCAGGGCGCGTCGGACGCGCCCTGGTTTTTTGCGGAGACCAAGCATCCCCATAGGTGACATGGACAAGAAGAGACATTCTGGTTATAATAGAGAACACGATATAGTTTATTACCTAGATTGATCACGTAATGCCCAAACCAACAACAGCAGCCCGCAGCATTCACATAACTGGCGTCGTCCAAGGCGTGGGATTCCGCCCTTTCGTCTATAATCTGGCCACGAAGCTGGAGCTGACCGGCTGGGTGCTGAACAGCTCATCAGGTGTGGAGATCGAGGCCATTGGACCACCGGCGGCTTTGGAGGCGTTCACCGAGCGACTTGCATCGGATGCCCCGCCCCTAGCCCGCATTGAGACCATCACAGCCGACCAGATCGCACCATTCGACGTCGAGCTGCCCACCCCGGGCGGCTTCGCCATCCGCCACTCGGAAGCGAAGCCGGGGGAGTTCCAACCCATCTCGCCGGACATCACCGTCTGTGAGGATTGTCTCAGAGAGCTCTTTGACCCGGACGATCGCCGCCATCGCTATCCGTTCATCAACTGCACCAACTGCGGCCCGCGCTTCACCATCATTCAGGACATCCCCTACGATCGGCCCCAGACGACCATGGCACCGTTTGAGATGTGCCCCGACTGCCAGGCCGAGTACGAGGACCCGACCGACCGGCGCTTCCACGCCCAGCCGAACGCCTGTCCCGTCTGCGGACCTCAGGTTACCTTCCGGAATCCGAAGTCCGAGGGATCGCCGTCGCGTGTCCCGTCCGGGGACCAGGCCATTCAAGCAACCCGACAGGCCCTGATGGATGGCAACGTCGTGGCCATCAAGGGCCTGGGTGGCTTCCATCTGGCCTGCGACGCGACGAACGACGAGGCTGTGAAGAGGCTGCGGGAGCGGAAGGGGCGGGTCGACAAGCCTTTCGCGTTGATGGCCTTCGACCTGGAGGCGTTGAGGGGGTTCTGCACCGTCAGCGAGGAGGAGCGCGAGCTCCTCACCTCGCGCGAGCGCCCCATCGTCCTGCTGGAGGAGCGATCGGAGAGCCCCATCTCCTCCGCTGTTGCGCCGGGTAACGACTCCCTAGGGGTCATGCTGCCCTACACCCCCCTCCACTACCTGCTCCTGGAACCGACGGACGGCTTTCCACCGGCCCTGGTGATGACGTCTGGCAACTACTCCGAGGAGCCCATCGCCACGGGCAACCAGGAGGCTATGGAGCGATTGGAGGACCTGGCCGATGCCTATCTGCTGCACGATCGCGAGATCCACGCCCGCTGCGACGACAGCGTCACCCGGGTCTTCGCAGGAGAGGAGCTGCCCATCCGCCGCTCCCGAGGGTACGCGCCGTATCCCATCCATCTGCCCTTCCCGGTGCCCCAGATCCTGGCCGTGGGCGGGGAGCTGAAGAACACCTTCTGCCTCACCCGCGACCAGTACGGGTTCCTCAGCCAGCACATCGGCGACATGGAGAACTACGAGACCCTCACCTTCTTCGAGCAGATAGTGGAGCAGTTGAAGCGCACCTTCCGCATCGAACCGGAGATCATCGCTCACGATCTACATCCCGGATACCTCTCGACACGCTACGCCAAAGAGCAGTCGGCAGCCTACGCGTCACGCATCGCCATCCAGCATCACCACGCCCAGGTGGCATCCTGTATGGCCGAGCATGGGCTGACGGGCGAGCGACCGGTCATCGGCGTGGCATTCGACGGCACCGGCTACGGCACCGACGGGGCCATATGGGGTGGCGAGTTCTTGATCATGGACTATGCATCCTTCCGTCGGGCGGCCCACCTGAAGTACGTGCTGCTCCCGGGCGGGGATGCCGCCATTCGCCGACCGTACCGCATCGCGCTGGCCCACCTGTGGGCGGCAGGCGTGAGCTGGGACGATGACTTGCCATCCGTGCAGGCAGCCTCAGCCGAGGAACGGCGCGTGTTGGCGCAGCAGCTCGAGAAAGCGCTCAACACCGTCCCCACCTCCAGCAGCGGGCGGCTCTTCGACGCCGTATCATCCCTGGCCGGCGTCCGCCAGGAGATCAACTACGAGGCCCAGGCCGCCATCGAACTGGAGAACCTGATCGACCATGACGAGCCTGGTGCCTACCCGTTCGAGGTGGTCTCTGACGCAGTGGACAGCCTACAGATTGACGCGTCCCCCGTCATCCAAGCCGTCGTGGCCGACGTGCGCGCTGGCGTCTCGGCGGGTACCATCGCCGCCCGGTTCCACCGGGGCCTGGCCCTGATGATCCGCGACGTCTGCCTCCAGCTGCGGGATGAGAATGACCTGAATGAGGTCGCGCTTTCCGGTGGAGTGTTCCAGAATCTGGCCCTGTTGGGAAGCGCAGTGCCACGCCTGCGGGAGGCCGGTTTCACGGTCTACACCCATCACCTGGTCCCCCCCAACGACGGCGGGCTCTCCCTGGGACAGGCTGTCATAGCAGCCGTCAGGAGCGAACGATGAAGCTCACCGACAGGTTCCGAGATCCCGGGGCAGCCCGCGCCGTGGCCGAGGCCATTCGAGCTCGATCTAGCCGCCCGGTGCGGTTGATGGAGTTCTGCGGGGGGCACACGCACGCTATCCTGCGCTTTGGCATTCCCTCGCTCCTGCCGGAGACGGTGGATCTGCGCTCGGGGCCGGGCTGCCCCGTCTGCGTCACGTCCGCTGCCGACCTCGATCGCGCTATCGCCATGGCGCGGGTGCCCGACGTCATCCTGACCACGTTTGGCGATATGATCCGCGTGCCCGGTAGCCACACGTCGCTGGCCGAGGCCAAGGCAGGTGGGGCCGACGTGCGCGTGGTCTACTCGCCGCTGGACGCCCTGGAGGTGGCGCGACAGAACGCCAACCGACCGGTGGTCTTCCTCGGCGTAGGGTTCGAGACCACGGCGCCCATGGTCGCATCGGCGGTGCTGGCAGCCGAGGATGAAGGGTTGGAGAACTTCACCGTCTTCAGCACCCACAAGCTGACCCCGCCGGCCACGCTGGCTATCCTAGAGGCGGG
>P_1C_Sed_3_UnCtyDRAFT_1000183_pt1 | contig 12739 bp, 14 predicted proteins | sample Pon1CUnioCityCA_FD_10233 | JGI IMG/M metagenome (IMG submission 10233) | reverse complement strand
TTGAGCGGATGATCGTCCGATTGAAGTGATTGTCGAAGCCCTCAGGGGTTGGTCTCCTGAGGGCTGTTCGTTTAGCCTGTGTGCCGCTTTGCTTCAATCACGTTCGACAGGCTCTCAACCTTGGTCAAGACACGACTAAGCTGCGCAATATCACTGATCTCCAAGGTGATGTAGAGCTTGGCGATGTTCTTCTCGCGGCTCACATTGAGGGCCGACATGTTGATCTTCTCATTGCTGATCACGCCGGCGATTTCATGGAGGAGTCCAGTGCGATCATAGGCCCTGACATAAGCTACTACGGGGACCGTCTGCCGCTCTGAGCCCCAATCGACATCGATCAACCGATCCCTGTCATTCACACGCAACACGTTCAGGCAATCGCGACGATGAACGGTGACACCTCTACCCCGCGTCACGTAGCCGACGATCTCCTCCCCCGGCAAGGGGCTGCAACACTTGGCCAAGCGGGTCATCAAGCCACCGGTCCCTTGTACCTGGATCCCCTCCACAGACTGCGCAACAGAAGGCGGCTCCGCAGGCAGCAACTGCTTCTCTTCTTGCCCGCTCACCTGAGCGAGCTTGCCAGCAATTTGCTGAGTGTTGATGTCTCCAAACCCGACTGCGGCGTGGAAACCATCGAGATCACCATAGTCGAACAAGCGGGCAACTTTCTCGTGGCTGATACGCTCCATCCCCAGATGCTTCAGCTCACGATCGACAACCTCCCGCCCCTGAACGATGTTCTTCCCTCGATCCTGTTCTCGGAACCATCTTCGGATCTTGGAGCGAGCACGGGAAGTCTTCACGTAGCCAAGCGCTGGGTTCAGCCAATCGCGGCTCGGGGACGCTTGCTTATCGGTGATCACCCTGACACGGTCACCTGTCTTTAGCTGATAATCAAGACCCACCCACTTCTCGTTGACCTTGGCCCCACGGCAGCGATGTCCAACCTCCGTATGGATGTGATAGGCGAAATCGATAGGCGTCGACCCAGCGGGTAGATCGATAATATCTCCCTGAGGGGTGAAGGTGTAGACCCGGTCCTGGAAGATATCTGTCTTCATTGCGTCCACGAAGTCGCTAGCATCGGGCAGTTCACGCTGCCATTCCACCAACGAACGCATCCAGGCAATTTTCGTATCGAATGAGAGATCCGGCTTGCCACTGTTCTTATAGCGCCAATGAGCGGCAACGCCGTACTCAGCGATCCGATCCATCTCCGCCGTGCGGATCTGTACCTCCAGGGTCTGACCATCGTCGGCGATCACAGCCGTATGCAAGCTCTGGTAGCCGTTATCCTTGGGCGTGGCGATGTAATCGTCGAATTCACCTGGAATCGGCTTCCATAGGCCGTGCACCAGGCCTAGAATACGATAGCAGTCTGGCTCATTTCGTGCAATGACGCGGATGCCACGCACATCATACACCTGTTCAAACGGGACGTTCTTGCGCAGCATCTTCCGGTAGATACTGTACATGTGCTTAGGTCGTCCCTCAATCTCCGCCTCAAACCCATCGTCCGCGAGCTTCTCACGCAGGATGTCAATGTAGTGATCGATGCTAGTCTCGCGGTCCGGACGTCGTTCGGCGATCAGATCCTTCATCCACTGATAGGTTTCAACATCGAGATACCGGAAGCTCAGATCCTCCAGCTCCCACTTCCACTGCCAGACCCCCAAGCTGCTCGCCAATGGAGCAAAGATCTCCTGGGTCTCGCGAGCAAAAGCCCTTTGACGCTCCTCATTTAGCGCATCCAATGTTCGCATGTTGTGCACCCGGTCAGCCAGTTTGATGATCACAACACGAATATCCTCAGCCATAGCGACAAACATCTTGCGCAGGCTCTCAGCCTCCCGGTCCACGGAACCTCTCGCACTGTCCTCAGCGAACCGGTCATCGACTTGTTGCTTTTCCATCTGCTCCAGCTTCGTCACACCATCGACCAAAGCTGCGATATCCTGATTGAACGTCCCAGCCAATTCATCGAGACAAATGCCCGTATCCTCCACGACATCGTGCAGGAGTCCAGCAGCGATGGTATCTGGCCCCATGCCGATATCGGCCAGGAGAAGTGCTACCGACAGGGGATGCTGGATGTAGGGGACGCCCGAATCTCGGGTCTGGCTGGCATGCGCATCTGCGGCTAGAAGGTAGGCGCGCTCAATCAGCGCCCGTGCACCGTCGTCGCGCTCAGCCAGCGAAACCCGCTCCAGGACATCAGACAAGCCAACGCGTTCTTTATTCGTGTCGGATCGCATAACTGCCGTCGCAACTGTTTGATCTGGCGCCCCGGATCATCGAAGTCGGTCGGATGGAGGCTTGTGCCACGATTCGTCGCAGGGAGGATAACGGGGCGTCGCCGCCCAAACTGTAGTATGAAGTATAGTCCGTTCCTCAGATTTGTCAACGAAACGAGTTCGCGGACACTCACCTAGGCCAGAACCTCCCGCCGAGGACGCCTTGTCCACAAGACCGCTTCAGGATACCGCTCGGCATGACGACTTTTCTTCACTTGCCCTCGCTCCGACTTGACTGTATAGTCTTATACGACGCTAGAGAGGAGGGAAAATCGATGCGGGTTATCACAGGCAAAGCCAAAGGGCATAGCCTTAAGTCTGTCCCAGGTGACATCACACGCCCGATCACGGATCGGGCCAAGTGTGCGCTTTTCAGCATCATAGGGAACCGAGTGATCGATTCCCGGTTTCTGGATCTCTTTGCTGGAACCGGTCAGGTCGGTATCGAAGCCCTAAGTCGCGGTGGGGAGGAAGCGGTATTTGTCGAGAGAGCAAGGCCAGCTCTGCGGACGATCCGAGAGAACTTGAAGCATACCCGGTTGGAGGAGGGGGCCTACGTCGTGGGCACCGACGTTTTTGACTTCCTGCTTCGCGAACCAGACCCTTTTGACTTCGTCTATGTGGCCCCACCGCAGTACAAAGGTCTGTGGATCAAAACCCTTCGACTGCTCGATGAAAGACCAGGCTGGATCGCCGACGACGGATGGGTGATTGTCCAGATCGATCCGCTAGAGTATGAAGAGCAGGCTCTGGATCATCTGGGACTCTTCGATCAACGCTCCTACGGTGGCGTGATGCTCTGTTTCTACGCAAAGTATCAGGAATAGCCAACGACAGGCCTCGCAGAGCCAGGCACAACATACAACATACCATGAAAGAAGCCAGGCGCCTGAGCGCCTGGCTTTGCCTCTCCTAATGGATCAAGGGTCTACATAGGGGGCATGCCGCCGGGCATACCGCCACCCGGCATACCGCCACCCGGCCCACCCTCATCGCCCTTCTCGGGCAGATCAGTGATCAAAGCTTCGGTGGACAAGACCATCGCCGCAATAGACGCGGCGTTCTGTAAGGCGCCCTTCGTTACCTTGGCCGGATCGATGATGCCGCGCTCGACCATATCCGCGAAGTCACCTTCTAGCACGTCAAAGCCGATGCGATCGTTCTCTTCATTCTTCTGCATGCGCCGGACAGCATCGAGAACAACAGCGCCATCCTCTCCAGCGTTCTCTGCGAGCTTGCGGAGAGGCATCTCCAGCGCCTTGCGAAGGATCGTCACACCGGTCTGCTCATCCGCGAACCCCATCTCGACGCCGTCAAGAGCGGAAATTGCGTTGATCAGCGCCACGCCGCCGCCCGGCACAATGCCTTCTTCGACCGCCGCGCGCGTCGCCGACAGAGCATCCTCGACCCGATGCTTCTTCTCCTTCAGCTCGGTCTCGGTCGCCGCGCCAACGCGGATCACAGCAACACCACCGGCCAGCTTAGCCAAGCGCTCCTGGAGCTTCTCACGGTCGTAGTCAGACGTCGATTTCTCAATCTCGACCTTAATCTGCTCCATACGAGCCTTGATGTCGGCATCGGACCCCTTGCCGCCGATAACTGTCGTCTCATCCTTGGTGGAAACGACCTTCTCAGCTCGACCCAGATCGTCCATGGTTGTGCTATCAAGGGTACGGCCCTCTTCCTCGGTGATCACGTGTCCACCGGTGAGGTTGGCGATATCCTGTAGCATGGCCTTGCGACGGTCACCAAACCCGGGAGCCTTGACGGCCAAGCAGTTGAGCATGCCGCGGAGCTTGTTCAGCACCAAGGTGGCAAGAGCCTCGCCATCCACATCCTCGGCGATGACAACCAGATCACGATTGCCCTTCTGGACCAGCTTCTCCAAGATGGGTACCAGATCCTGGGCTGCGGAGATCTTGTCATCGTGAATGAGCACATAGGGCTCCTCAATCACAGCTTCCATCGTCTCCTGATCAGAGACGAAGTAGGGTGACAGATAGCCGCGATCGAACTGCATACCCTCGACGTACTCAATCTCGAACTCGAGACCCCGAGATTCCTCGACGGTGATGACGCCATCCTTGCCAACACGATCCATGACCTCAGCGATCACATCGCCAATCTCCCGATCCTGGGCAGAAATGGCAGCTACGTTCGCGATCGCGTCCTTGGTCGTCAGTGCAATTGACTGCCCATCAATGGCCTCAGCAATGGCCTCAGAGGCGGCGAGAATACCGCGCTTGAGCAACATCGGGTTCGCACCGGCGGCGACATTCTTCATACCCTCAGTGATGATCGTGTGAGACAGAAGTGTCGCAGTGGTCGTGCCGTCACCAGCGATATCGTTCGTCTTGGTCGCGGCCTCCTTCAGCAACTGAGCACCCATATTCTCAAAAGGCTGCTTCAGCTCGATTTCCTTGGCCACTGTCACGCCGTCGTGGGTGATGGTGGGAGCGCCCCACTGCTTATCAAGGGCAACGTTGCGTCCCTTGGGTCCCAGTGTGGTCACAACTGCATTTGCTACCGTATCGATACCGCTCTTCAACGCGCGTCGCGCTTCTTCACTAAAGACTAACTGTTTTGCCATCGTGATTCCTCCTCAAGAGAATTCGTGTATCAAAAACTCAGCAGGCTACTCAATCTTGGCAAGGATGTCATTCTCTTTGAGAATGAGGATTTCCTTACCATCTTCGGTCTTGAAGCCCGTGCCAGCGTACTTCGAGAACACCACTGTGTCCCCCACAGCAACGTCCAAAGGGATGCGATTTCCTTGCTCATCCCGATTACCAGGGCCGACGGCCAAAACCTCGCCCTGCTGTGGTTTCTCTTTGGCGGTATCGGGCAATACCAGTTCGCCACCCGCGAACGTCTCGACGTCCTTCTCGATCGGCGCAACCACCACTCGAGAGCCCAACGGTTTGATGTTAACGGTCATCTTGTCACCTCCTGCGCTTAGCTTTAGCAGATCACGGAATTAACAGCCACTACTTAGCACTCAACCGAAGAGAGTGCTAATACATCGCGTATCATACCATGCGTCAAAGAGATGTCAAGACCTTCAACTCACCAAGCAAGGGTCTCATACTCACTCTTATGTATTTCTTACCTTTACCCCCATATGCACAAGACCCGCTGTTCACCGACAGCGGGTCTTGTCACATCCGACCCCACAGAACGCCTCAGATCTATGAAGACAAAACCTTCCGCAGCTCCTCCCTAATCTGCGCCTCCGCTTCTGCCACGTCTATCCCTTGGGCAGCAGCGACCTCACCAGCGACGAACATCAGGGCTTCCTTATAGATGCGCTTACCACGCGTCGTCAGATGATCCTCCTCTTTCTGTCGCCATGTCAAATCCCTGAGTACCTCGGCGACCTGGAAAATGTCTCCAGCGTGAAGCTTGTCTCTCAAGAACTTGTGGCGCGTTTTGTGATTCGACGGTAAGTCCTCCGGATCAGAACCGAGAACGCGCCACACCCGTTCCACCTCGGACTGCTGGATCGCCAGTCGAAGCCCTAGCTCGTCCGCTTCCTCAATTGGGATCATCAACTTGAGGCTTGGCTCGCGTCCCAGCAGCTCAATCTGATAATACTGGCTATTGCTACCTTGCCATTCGCGTTCCTGGATATTTACGACAACGCCAACACCACGCGTAGGATGGACAATAGCATCCCCCGTACTGAACATCTCACTTCCTCCTGCCTGTCTGCTGCAGATCCCTTGCTGATACACAAGAGCCTGCGTTTAGGGCCAGCCTATAGACTCGGGCTGGAAATCCTCGATAGATATCGGCACCACGTGCTTCCTGAACGCCTCTCGAGGGCAACGGTACGGATAAGAGCACTATGAGTCAACCCGATCTGCCGTCGCATCACGCATTGGCTATGGCAGGACTCTAGCTCAAGTCTCGGGAGAGCAACTATCGATGGTGCTGATCAAGATGACGCTATGGTGTGGCTTGACAATCCTGCTGCCTCTTCACCTGCCCACCGGGAATCCCGAGTCAGTCTGTCACGAACACGGACCGACCAAGGTCGTACCTAAGAGTGGTCCTGACCTAGTAGCAGAAGCGAGAACATCGAAGAAAAACCCTCAAGCCCTTCGTTGGTATAAGTCGGCCAAGTCTTGGCATCGACGACCTTCATTGGAGATGATTTGGAACTGAAGGTAAACCCGATCGTCGGATTGATTCCTCAATGGACAAGCTAGATAGCCTTCTATTCAGTTTTCTACGCTGTTCAGGTCAGCTTACCGACCGCTGCCTCAAGCTTCCTCAAGAATGAACGACGACGACTTCTTGAGCGCGAGGTCCTTTGTCAGCCTTCTCGACCCCAAACTCGACGGTGTCGCCCCGTCTCAGCCAATAGGCATCCATTCTGTCACGGAAGTCGTTCATATGAACGAAGACGTCAGGCTTTCCGTCATCACGTCGGATGAAGCCATACCGCTTTTGATGATCGAACCACTTGATGTTTCCTGTTACTCGATCAGACACTGTACTCATACTCCTTACTTGATCAGCTTACTTGGACCTACGCCGTGAATCTATCGTCACGGCCTTCAGCTTTCCTCCACTTCCACAGTCACGTGCTCGTAAGACGGCAGTGGCTCTGGATCGCCAGGAGCCCCTGGATACTTCAAACTGAACAACAACGGTTCACTCGACGGTTCCTTCCCCCGATTCAGTTGCTCCGTGATGGCTCGCGCTCCCAACCCGGCGACCATCTCACGGCGACCGTCAGCAGACACAGTTGACCTCATGTTAATCAGACGGAATAGGGGCGAGACGAGAGCTGGCACAGTCCAGGTCTCCCCGTCTTCCTCCCGCGTAACGTCGAACAAGGCCACATCGTCGGTCCCGTCCGTCGCCAGCCTTGTCTCACGCAACTCAATTCGATAAAACGACATCGTTATCCTCTAATCTCCACGTTGAGGGCCTCCGGGCCCTTCGGCGAGTGCCGCATATGGAAACGAACCGATTGCCCTTCCTGTGGCACACCCTCTACTTCCTTCAAGAGCTGCTGCTGATGGAAGAACACGTCTCCAACATCTTCAGCCGTAATAAAGCCATAGTGCTTGCGCGGGCTGAACCATTTCACTTTTCCTTCCTCCTTGGGCAAAGGCCCAGTGCCCAAGAAGCAGGTAGGACAAAGCACAGGAACGACCAACTGCCTTCCCCACCTCAACAGAAAATCGTGATACGTAGCGGTTAGCACGAAGCCTCGCCCACAACGTTGACACACGATGACCCTGATTTCGTCCTTCATAAGGCGATCTTCCCAGCATCCAGACTCTACGTCCTGCGCTCATCGAAAGCATCGCCCTGAGGCAGAAGTGCAGCATCTGGAACACCGCGCAAGCTAAGCGCGAGGCGCCGCCTCGCCAAATCGATGTTCAAGACACGCACCTTCACCAGCGCTTCGCGTGCCAGACTCGCACAGGTCGCTTTGCCATTCGGCATCTCAGATGTGTGGATCAGACCCTCGATGCCCTGCCCAACGTCCACAAAAGCGCCAAAATCGACGACGTTCGTCACGTGGCCTTCGACGACCTGGTCCACTTCCAGTTTCTCGACCACTACCGGCCATGGATCAGGCAACATGCGCTTGCGGCTTAGTTCGATGCGCTCTCGTTCCCGATCCACACTCAGGATCTTCACCTCGACCTCATCCCCCACATCGAGCACGTCGCTAGGATGGTCGAGGTGCCTCCAATCTAGCTCAGAGATGTGAACCAAGCCGTCGACACCACCTAGGTCCACAAAAGCACCATAATCAACCAAGTTTCTCACAATACCTGTGCGTTCCTCATCCTCGGATAGCCCATCAAGTAACTCCCGACGGCGCCGACGATTGGCAGCTCGTTCCGAAAGAATCAGCCGGCGGCGACGCTGGTCCACCTCCAAGATCGCGAGCGTCAGCGTCCGCCCCACCAGCTCAGATTTTGCCTCTCGAAGACGCTCACCACGCAACCCGGGCGGAACTGAGGCTAGGTGTGAGTTTGGAACAAAACCGCGCAGCCGACCAAAGGAAACCAGCACGCCACCGCTGTTTACACCTGTCAACTCGGCTTCACACGTCTCCCCGCCGTCCAGGATCTCCTCTGCTAGCAGCCAGTCTTGCTGAGCCAATCCTTGGTTCAGCGAGACAATAATGCCGTCACCGCCGGCACGCGTGTCGCGTATCCTAACAGGTACACAGTCTCCAACCTGCAGCCTGGACTTGAAGCCATCACCCAGCAACTGCAGATCCTCGCGAGGAACGATGCCATCTCGCTTGACCCCCAAGTCGACGATCAGTTCATCCTTGGCAACGAATAGAACGACAGCTTGGCAGATGTCACCTCGCTTCGGCTGCGTGTAATCGTAGTCGCTCTCGATCAGAGCTGAGAGCTCCTCTTGGATGTCGGTGCGCGGTTGCCCCATCTGAGCTAGTATCCGTACTTCTGCTCTTCCTTCTGCCGGCGCTTGCGTTCACGGCGGACCGCCTTGCGGCGGGCGATGCGTCTCTTCTCGCTCTCAGAAACGTAGTAGCGCTTCTTCTTCACTGTGCTCAAGATTCGGGAACGAGCAACTTTCTTCCGAAACCGCTTAAGCAAGCTTCGCTGCGACTCTCCCGGTCGTAGTTCAACTTTCGTCAATGTCGTTTCACCCCCTTCAAACACGCTATCAGCCATCACGATTTCTGAGAACCCGCGAACCAGGGGTACTCAGATCTCATCCGCTCGTGCACACTCAACACACAAATTGGTATCCGGCAATACGGCCAACCGATCAGGATTGATCGAAGCACCACAACGCTCGCAGATGCCGTACGTACCCTGACTGACCCGCGAGAGCTGCTGCTCGAGGCTTTCAGCCCGTCTCTTGAGGTCGCTCACCATAGCCTGGTCAAGCTCCCACCGCGTGATGGATGGATCGCCCTTACCCATACCATAGTCAGGTTTCTCCTCAAGCCCTTCCTCCAGCGTGGCAATCTGTCGACGTAGCTCCTCCAACTCATGCTGGAGCTCTCTTACTTCGTTTGACGTCTTCTCAACCACCATAGCCCATAGACGCACATAGACTTGGTCAGCCGCCAACCATGCCATGGTCTTGGCCAAACCAAGTCCGATTCAGGAACGCAAGTATAGGAACTGAGAACGGTTCTCAGAACAGACCTCGCGCTATACGAGGTCCATAGATGTCCTGCCAGAATTCAATAGAAAGCCGTCAGCCTTCCGCTCTGCGCCCGGTCAAGCTCACGCTGAATTCTCGTGTCAAGCAGCAAACAGACCTGCTCGACATCGCACCTGGTGGCACCCCGATAAGACCACGCCCTTTCGGCGCCCCACACAATACCAATCTGTAATCCTGACTCGATGCTCTATTATAGCACAAAACCTGGAGCTGGCAATTGAGATTTACAACGACTGCGTACTTAAATCCTACCATGTCGGAGCGGACTCCTGCGTGAGCGAGAGGAAAAGCCTCAACCCGTGAGCGCCTACAGACACCTCTTGATCGTCTCAGCGACTGAACGAGGAAGGCGAGGGATGGCCTCGATTTCCTCCACGCTTGCCCCCCGGATCGCCTCTATAGACCCGAATGTCTTGAGAAGTGCCTTGCGTCGTGCGGGACCCACCCCCGGAATGTTTTCGAGTTGAGAAGATAGCCCAGCCCGGCGGCGGCGCCCTCGGTGGTGCCGAACCGCAAAGCGATGTGCCTCGTCCCGCACCCGCTGTACCAGGAAGAGACTCTGTGAGCGGCGCGGCAATACGACCGGTCTCGAACGCCCGGGTAAGTAGATCTCCTCGCGCTGCTTGGCAAGCGCTGCCACCGACACAGCCTCCAACAGATCAAAAGACTCCAGCACCTCAACAGCCACTGCCAACTGTCCCTTTCCACCATCCACAAGGAGAAGATCGGGCAGCCGCGCCCAGCCCTTGATGTCTCGCGTGCCAAGCATCTCCTCCGACTGTGCGATCTCCCACCGCCGGAAGCGGCGCTCCAGCACCTCGCCCATACTGGCGTAGTCATCCTGACCCGCCACACCGCGGATGGTAAAGCGCCGGTAGTGGGACTTACGTGGCACGCCCTGTACGAAAACCACCATGCTACCCGTTGTCTCGGATCCCTGCATCGTGGAGATGTCATAGCACTCAATACGCAAGGGCGTTCTGGGAAGCTCCAGAGCCTCCTCGAGCTCAGCCAGTGATTGCTCCTGTTTGTGAGCATCCGCCTGCCACTGGACCTTCAGCGCAGCCAGCGTCTCGGCCGCATTCTCGGCTGCCATCTTCACCAACTCCTTCTTCTTCCCTCGATGTGGCACACGCAACACCACCCTGTCTCCGCGCTTCTGCCTGAGCCACCGTTCAATGATCAAGGCTTCATCAACCTCTTCCGGCAGCAAGACCTCCGGAGGAACGTAAGCAGCCTCCTCGTAGAACTGCTTCAGGAAAGCCGTCATCACCTGGCGGTCGTTCTCCTCCCGAGTCCCTTCGAGCACGAAATACTCACGCCCCAGAAGCTTTCCTCCCCTGATGAAGAAGACCTGCACACAGGCATCGTCCTCCTGGCGCGCGAAGGCAATCACATCTTGGTCGGCCCCGGCGACGGAGACAACCTTCTGCTTCCTGACAACGCTCTGAACAGCGCGGAGTTGGTCACGCAGCGAGGCCGCCTGTTCGAAATCCCAGCTGTCTGCTGCAGACTCCATACGTTCCTGGATATCCGCGATCACTTCCTCGCCCCGACCCTCAAGAAAGTGAACTAGCCCTTGGATCATCGCCCGATATTCGCTTTGAGAGACTGCCCCGATACAAGGTCCCAAGCAACGTTTGATCTCATAGTAGAGGCACGGGCGCTCGTCTTCACCCGTGATCTCTCGGTTACAGGTCAGATAGGGAAAGGACTTGCGCAGAAGGTCAAGGGTCTCGTGAACGGCCGCAGAGGACGTGTAAGGGCCAAAATAGCGACTGCCGTCCTGCTCAATGCGCCTGGTGATGGTCACCTTCGGGTACGCGTCAGCTAGCGCAACCTTGACGTACGGATATCGTTTGTCGTCCTTGAAGCGTACGTTATAGCGCGGGCGCTGCTTCTTGATCAGATTCGCCTCAAGAATGAGCGCCTCCAACTCTGAGTCGGTGACGATGAACTCCAACTCGTCGACCTCAGCGACCAAGGCCCGAGTCTTGGGATTCGTCTGGGCCGAGGCTTGGAAGTAGGAACGCACGCGGTTCCGGAGATCGACGGTCTTGCCCACGTAGATGACATCTCCGTCGACGTCATGCATCAGATAGACCCCCGGCCTGTGCGGCAAGGACTCGACCTGATTCTCAATATGTTCGGCAATCTCAATCATCACACAAGGAACTGAACGGGGAAATGGACATGACCTGACCCTCCGTCGATACATTTTAACGCGACGATATGGCCGAGGCAAGCGAATCAGGCCGGCTATTCGCTGGGCTGTGGAAGCGCTGTGAATCGAGGCAGTGTTCCGGGCAGACGAGCAAGCGGTGAAGCAGAGGTGATGATCCTCAGCAATGGCTTCAGCCAGTGGTACACACGCCGACCAAATGCACGCCCATCGAACGGGGCATCCGGGGCGCCAAGAGACATGCTGCCCGAAACAAGGGCTCATTGAAGGCTAAGTAGGTAGGATCATCGACGCAGCACACCGAAACGTGCTCAAATCCCGCCGCGTGCGCCAAGCGCTTGATTTGCACTGGGGTGTTCGCCCGATAGAAAGCGGGGAATATATCCGGTTCAGCGCGGTCGTAAAGACGATCGACCAGCCGACCTCGTGTCCAGCGCAGCAGCCGGTTAAGCTTGAGTAGAGGATGACGTACGTTGGGGGTCAGAAAGACGAAGTGTCCACCAGCCACAAGCACCCGGGCCACATCGGCAAAGGCGTTCGCTGGCCTTCTCAAGTGCTCCAGCACCCAGGAACAGCAGGCTACATCGAACACCGCGTCGGCATAGGGAAGAGAGTCGGCCCGTCCGCAGGCACGAGCAACGACCAGCGGCGCCCGATGCTCCCGGAGCGACTGACGGTCCGGATCCAGACCCGCCGTGAAGGCGGTTCGCGCGTGGAGTTGCTCCATGACCCCGCCGCGCCCACAGCCGAGATCGAGCACCCGAGCAGCAGGAAAGAGCCGCGCTGCCACTAGATCACGGTAGACATGGCTGCCGGGTCGCCAATCAGGGCGCATCTGAGCGTACCGTCGGCGATATCTCTCCTGTTGGTCGAGTGAAAGCATAGCATTCCTCCACCGCTCGGTGGATCGGTGACGCGGTCGCTTCACTGCGGGAGCACCTGTGGCCCGATTGGTGACCTCTCACTATACCATCTTACATCGCCAGTGCAACTAAGTAGCTCCGAAAAAGACTCTTTAAGAAAACGGGTATTCCTGCTATCATGAGGCAACTCAAGAAACCGAGTATAGCAGGAGGAAAGC
>P_1C_Sed_3_UnCtyDRAFT_1000181_pt1 | contig 12803 bp, 9 predicted proteins | sample Pon1CUnioCityCA_FD_10233 | JGI IMG/M metagenome (IMG submission 10233) | reverse complement strand
CATCAACGCCTTTAAAGCATCCAAAGACGCCTTTGAAATCCGCGTGGCAAACAATATTTTCACGGCTGATCATATCTCTCTGGTAATCGATGATGATTTTGGACAACTCAAAGGCTCCTTAACCTTTTCCGGCTTATCAACCTGGCCAGTGCGGTTTTTCTCACCGGGTGCCATGGGGTGGTTTGCCTGGGTGCCCTTCATGGAGTGCTACCATGGGGTGGTCAGCATGAATCACGCCATCAGCGGTCAATTGACCCGGGATGGCCAGCCGATGAATTTCACCGGCGGTCGTGGTTACATTGAAAAAGACTGGGGAAAACAATTCCCGTCTGCCTGGATATGGGGGCAGAGCAATCACTTTTCCAAACCGGGAGTCAGTCTGATGATGTCAGTAGCCATCATCCCATGGCTGGGTGGGTCATTCGGCGGCTTTATTATCGGTTTGTTGCATGATGGCATCATTCATCGCTTTGCGACATATAATGGCAGCAAAATTGACTCCCTGACAGTCCAGGATGCAGACATTAACCTTGTGCTTCATAATAGAACCCATCGTTTGAGCATCCAAGCCTCACGCAAAAAAGGCGTTATCCTACAAGCACCCACAACCATTGAAATGGACCGCCGGATTATCGAAACCCTGGACGCTCATTTTGACATCCGCTTTGAAACAAAGGGTGGAGAATTGATTTATGAAGGAAGTGGTTTGCATGCAGGCCTGGAGGTAGTGGGCGACATCCAAAAGTTAATTGCCAAAGTGAGCTGAAATCCAGAATTTCTGAAAATTTTTTTTAGATATTGCTTAAACCTGTGATTTCAAAAACCCTTCCGAATTCTCTCACATTGACAAATGAAATCGATTGTGTAATACTTCAATCAACAAAAACAAATGAATAGCCCCCTTTTATATGTGCGATCCCACGAAAAGAGGAGGTGGTGTACAATGATAGACAGTAGTAGTTACTTAACGAAGGCTGTGGCACCCCTCCTCGATAGAATTCGATAAGGGTGCTACAGCCTGAGGATGATAGCCGCCCACAATTGGGCGGCTTTCTCCTTAAAACCGCCCAAATAACCCCTGTAAATTACTTGTTTCCAGTAAAATTAAGCGAAAAGGAGTGACAATGAGCTCAGTCAACATTTGGTGGATCCGCCGAGACATCCGTCTGAAGGACAATCAGACCCTGCACGCAGCCATTCAGGATGCTGAAAATTTCGTCCCACTGTTTATCATTGAACCGGAATTGATGGAAACTGCGGCACCCAAACGCCGAGCTTTCATCCTCAATGCCCTGAAAGACCTGGATCAACAATTGCGCGACCTTGGGAGCCAATTGATCATCCGCCAGGGACCCGCAAAGGAGGCTTTTGCAAAAATCAAGGAAGACTTTCCCCAGATGGCTATTTTTGCCCACGAAGACTTCAGCCCCTTCGCTCGAGAACGGGATGCAGAAATCGAGGACGCTTATGGTTTGTCCCGCCACCCAGGCGTGGTGTTACGCCATCCCTCATCGATTCTCAAAGAGGATGGTGACCCCTATATTGTCTACACACCCTATAAAAACAAGTGGTATGAAGAACCACTGACCAACCCTGGTGACCTGTTACCCATTCCCGAAGACCTTCCCCCTCTGCCTGAGGTTATTGAATCCATGGAACTGCCCAAAGCTGAACAAGTGTCGGGCTTTACCGCCACAACGAAAGAAGCCCAAGCGCGTTTTTCTGATTTCTTAGAAGATGGCATTCAGCACTATAAGAGCCAACGGGACCGGATGGATCTGGATGGCACCTCACAACTTTCCCCTTATCTGCGTTTTGGCTTGCTTTCCATCCGTGAAGCCTTTGCCATGGCCCAGGTGGCATTAATACAGACGCAAAAAGACAAAACACGGGCTGAAATACGCACCTGGATGAACGAACTGATTTGGCGTGAGTTTTACACCACCATCCTGTATCACTTCCCCAATGTGATGGAAGGGCCTTTCCGTGAAGATTATGAGGATATCGACTGGCGTGAAGATGCCGCCGATCTGGAAGCCTGGCAAAAAGGCCAAACCGGCTACCCTGTGGTCGACGCCTGTATGCGCCAACTCTTGAAGACGGGTTGGATGCACAATCGCGGTCGCATGATCGTAGCCTCGTTCTTGACCAAGGATTTATTGATCAACTGGCAAGCAGGTGAAGCATGGTTTATGAAAAACCTGGTCGATGGCGACCCAGCCAACAATAACGGTGGTTGGCAATGGACAGCCGGTACCGGCACCGATGCCGCCCCCTATTTCCGCATCTTCAACCCAATCCTACAGGGTAAGAAGCACGACCCAGAGGGTGAATTCATCGCCAAATGGGTGCCGGAATTGCAAGGCCTGCCAGTGAAATTCCGCCATGAACCTTGGGAAATGGATGAAAAGACCGCAAAAAAATTTGATTTCAAGCTCGGCAGGGACTATCCACAACAGATTGTTGATCACTTCTTCGCCCGAGATCGCACCCTCGAAGCCTACAAATCTGCCCGGGAATCTGAAGGAAAATAAAAGTCGTCAAAATGCAATTTACATGATCACTTGTGGGGTCGCCCCTGAATCGTGCAAGAGAACAAAAGGGCCGCATATTCTGGCCAGGTTTGCGGTAATCGCAAAAATCATCTCATCCCAACCAGCTTCAAAATAAAAGGGGTATGCCGCATGCAGATCGCCGGTATACCCATCAATGACTAGCCTGGTCCATGTCACATCACTTCGGCTTGCTACTGTAACCTGCCAGACGCGATCAGAAACGATCGGCGTGACCCGGATGCCCGTCATCGCATCCAGTGTGCTTTGTATTTCCGCTGGTGTGGGATAACGCCCGGGTGGAATCTGCCCGGGTAAAGCCACTTCCGATTGCATCAACCACGCCAAAGTCGCTGGATCTTGCATACAATCCGATAAGGTCACAACCCGATAGAGTTCGTCTTTTGCCATACCGGTGATTATACCGATTCATTGTTACCTTGAAGAAGAACAGGCTGCCTTATTAAAACCATTAATGCCAATCCATAAGACAGGGTACTTCCTTACCGATATGCCACCCTCAAACTGACATTTTATTGTCAACCGGTTATAATTTTGTGAAACAAATTTGCAAAAAGGAAATCGCCATGCCCGATCTGGACCCTCAACGACAAGAACAAGCCAGGCAATACGCTCGTATCAAACGCCAACTCTGGTTGGTGGATCAATCCATCAGCCTGCTGTATGCCATATTATGGCTGACCTTTNGCTGGGCAACCGGACTGCGCGCTTGGCTGACAGGATTCATCAACAATGATTGGCTGCTTGTGGCGGCTTTTGCATCGATTTTCACCGGTATTTATTTTTTGCTCAATTTGCCCCTCAACTATTATGCTGGTTTTGTTTTACCCCATCGTTATGACCTTTCCACCCAATCCTTGAAAAACTGGACCATCGACCAGATAAAAGGCTTGCTGCTGGGTGCCGTTCTGGGATTATTGGTGATCGAACTGGTTTATCTTGCCCTGCGACAAACTGGCGATTCTTGGTGGTTGTGGCTGACGGGAGGCGCTTTGGTATTCAGCGTCCTGCTCGCCAACCTTTCTCCCATCCTGATCATGCCCATTTTTAACAAATTTACACCCCTCGGTGAAGAACACGCTGATTTGGCACAGCGATTGATCAAATTAGCAGAGCAGGCTGGCACAAAAATCAAAGGGGTTTACAAAATGGACATGTCCCGCCGCACCAAGCAAGCCAATGCCGCCCTGATGGGAACTGGTAATACCCGTCGCATTGTTTTGGGGGACACTTTGATCAACGAATTTTCAAACGATGAAATCGAAACCATTTTAGCCCACGAATTGGGGCACCATGTCCACAAAGATATTCCCTGGATGATTGGCTTTGGCACCCTGACCACCGCCCTGTCTTTTTATCTGGTATCCCTGGCGATGAATTGGGCAATCCAGGCATTCGGACTGACGGGTATAGCGGACCCGGCCAGCCTACCAGCTTTAATGATCCTGCTTTCGCTGTATGGATTGATCCTAATGCCCATCAACAACGCCTTTTCCCGTTGGCGTGAACGCATGGCGGATGATTATGCCCTCGAAGCCACGGGAAAATCGGATTCATTTGCATCGGCCTTCACCCGTCTGGCCAATCAAAACCTGAGTGAGGTTGACCCGCAACCCTGGGTGGTGTTTTTATTCTACAGCCATCCACCCCTCAACGCCCGTATCGCCAAGGCTGAAAAATGGGGACAATCGTAACCACGATGGGATTTGGTTAACCTAAAAATTATTACCAAGATCGAAACACAACCCTCACGCTATCGCCATCTCATACACACGATAGCGCCGGATGGGTTCCACGCCCAGCTTCAGCAAGGCGTTATTCATGCGGTGATTGTCCTCCAGGACATAATTAATTTCCATCCGCACTTTTCGGTCCTTCAATGCCTCATAAGTCGCTTTATACAAGAGGGTATCAATCGCTTTGCCCTGGTACTCGGGCACCACCCCCAAGCCCCACATACGGTATTGGCGAATTTTCTTCAAGCCAAACAACAGCTTCAGCCAACCGAAAGGAAATAATCGACCATTCAAACCCTTCAGGATTGTATTGACATCGGGCAGCGAAAGGGCAAACCCGATTGGCTGTCCCTGTTGGTCTTCCGCAATCAGTAAGGCATCTGGGTTGACAATCGCCTTCAGGTCATGCGCCATCGCTCGCGCTTCTTCTGGCGTGACGGGGTAGTAGCCCCAGTTTTCTTTTATGGACCGGTTTGATAATTCGACAATCGTCATCACTTCCGTTTCCAAATTATCCATATTCACAGGTCTGACTGTGACGCCGTAGCGCGATTGAATCACGCCGGTCAACTTGAGATAGCGCTCGGGGAATTGATACCCTTGCGCCATATCCCCCACGTAAGCGATTAAATCAATCGCTTTGCCTAAACCAAAGGCCTCGAAAAAACCGGCATAGTACGGTGGATTATGGGGTGCCAATATCACCGGCGGTCGGTCTCCACCCTCAATTTCCAAACCCCATTCCTGCGATGCAAAGCTCCAGGGGCCTCGCATCCCTTGCATGCCTTTTACGAGCAACCAATCACGCGCGGCATTAAGCAGCAATTTCGCCCCGGCCAGGTCATCCACGCATTCAAAGCTGCCGAATAAGCCAATCGGCTCGCCCCAATGCACAACGGCCAGGTGATCCACAAAAGCGGAACACCGCCCGATCACCGTTTTGCCCGCTTTTAACAAAAAGAGTTCGGTTTCACAATGATTCAACATGGGGTTTTTATCCGGATTAAATTGCGCCCATTGCTCGGACCGCAAAGGCGCCACCCAGTTGGGATCATCTCGATAATGATGATAGGGGAAATCGATGAAATCACGCAGGTCTCTACGATTTTTTACCGTTTGTATGTTCATAGTTTATTCCAAGTTAAAACGCATAATCAATTTATTCTTATTGTAACAAAATTTAATCAAATATATGCTCATCCCAGCGTTTGGTACATGGTACAGGTATTAGGTACTGGGTACCAGGAAATTGGAGAAACTGACCCGTCCTGATTTATGTTAATAGGAAAAACCAGGCTATAGGGAAACCATTGTATTACTACCCACCACCAGCTACCCACTACCAGCTATCACCTACCAGCTATCACCTACCAGCTATCATCTATCAGCTGTCACCTATCCCATTTCACCTTTCAGCTTTGAGTTTTGAGCTATTCCCTCCTTCCCAATTGACCCCTTTTTATGGATATGGTATTCTGCTAACCATGACCATGCGTGCAACAGCACTGGCACATCCCAATATCGCCTTCATCAAATACTGGGGGATCCGCGACCTAGACTTACGGCTGCCTGCCAATGACTCCTTTTCGATGACCATTGGCCCCCTCGCCACCCGAACAACGGTTGAATTTAACCAGGGCTTGTCCCAGGATGCATTAATCCTGAATGGCGACCCAGTTTCTGGCCCTGCCCTCACCCGGATGCAAGGCTTTTTGGACCGAATGCGTCAACAAGCCGGGAAGACCATCTACGCGAGGGTGACCAGCGATAACAACTTCCCCATCAGCGCAGGCCTGGCCTCGTCTGCCTCAGCCTATGCTGCTTTAGCCCTGGCAGGCACATCCGCATTAGGGTTAAAACTTTCGGAACCTGAACTGTCCAGCCTGGCACGCTTTGGCTCGGGGTCTGCCAGTCGCTCCATTCCTGGTGGCTTTGTTTCCTGGCAGACCGACCCGCAGGCCCAATCATCCTTTGCCGAATCCTTTGCCCCGCCTGACCATTGGCGGCTGTGCGACTGCATCGCCATCATCAGCACGTCCCACAAAGCGGTCAGTTCCCAAGAGGGGATGAAGAATGCCCCATCCAGCCCATTACAAGCAGCGCGCATTGCAGATACACCCCGGCGGTTGCTACGCTGCCAGCAGGCGGTCCTCAATCGGGACTTCGAAGCCCTGGCACAAGTGGTTGAGCAGGATAGCAACATGATGCATGCGGTCATGATGACATCGTATCCGCCCTTGTTCTACTGGCACCCCCAATCCCTGGCTTTGATGCAAGCTGTGAGGGCATGGCAGGAGGAGGGCCTCCCCGTAACCTACACCCTGGATGCGGGTCCCAACGTTCACGTCATCTGCCCGCAAACCGTAGCCGATAAGGTCATCCATCGACTGCAACAACTTCCTGGCGTAATCGACGTCATCCAGGCTTTTCCCGCTGGACCAGCTCGCCTTATACAAGACGACTCCCAAGTTTAATCCCCACAGGTATAATTAAGAGGCTTTAACCAAGAGATAAACTTGTCCATCTAACCCTTGGATAAGCATTTAAGGAAAAAACATGAGTATATTTTTGTTAATTTTACAAGTCGTGATCGTGATCAGTTTGCTGATATTCTTTCATGAATTAGGCCATTTCCTTTCCGCTCGGGCCGTTGGTGTGCCGATTGAGGAGTTCGGATTTGGCTATCCACCAAGGTTACTAAAAATCGGGGAATGGAAAGGGACGGAGATCACCCTCAACTGGATCCCCTTTGGCGGCTTTGTNCGACCGAAAGGTGAAGCTGATGAAACCATCGAAGGCGGCATGGCGGCAGCCCCCGCCTGGAAGCGTCTCGTCATCGCCATCTCCGGTCCATTGATGAACTTCCTGATCGGCATCCTGATTTTAATCATCATTTACAGTGCCATCGGTGTGCCAGCCTCCAACCAAGCCCTGGTTACACAGGTGGCTGTCAATTCGCCTGCGATGACGTCTGGTTTAGAAGCCGGTGACATTATTACATCCGTCAATGACGTGGAGATCAGCAGTTTGGATCAACTGATTGAAACCATCAACAGCTACGTCGGGCAGGAAATTACCATGACGATTGAGCGCGATGGACAGGTGGAAACTGTGGCACTCACACCCCGAGAGAATCCACCCGAGGGTGAAGGCGCAGTGGGGATCGGGTTGAGCAACCCCCTCAAACCAGCCCCAATGACGGAATCCATAGGCAATGCCTTCCGAACCACCGGCTATATCATCAGAGAGACGGTGCTGCTGCCCATCCGGCTGATCCGCGGTTCAGTTGACCCAGCCTTAGCCAGACCCGTCGGTTACAAGGGCATTTACGACATCTACAGCCAGGCCGTCGCCATGGATCAGGAATCCGATTTAGTTACTGCAGAGCCTTTGCCCGTTTACACCTTATCCATCATCGCCAACATTTCCCTGGCCTTGGGCATTACCAACCTTCTGCCCATTCCAGCCCTGGACGGCGGACGGATTTTGTTCACCCTGCCGGAGTTGATATTCAAGAAACGCATCCCACAACGATGGGAAAACGTGGTCAACACGGTTTTCTTCTTGTTATTGATTGTATTGATGGTCTTCATCACCATTTTAGACTTCACCAACCCGGTTGTCATCCCATAAACAGGAAATAGGAAACCATGGAAAGTCACTACAACCACGATTATAATTTTTCAGAGGTCAAAGAAGCCCTGCTCAACAAACAGGCGCCTTTCCCGCCACATTTGATCTACTTTTTCTCCGATATCACCGCTGAAGAGCTGAGTGATTTAGAAAAAGTATGGCCGGATGTGTGGGTCGAACGAAGGCGCGGCCTTTTAGAGGACATGGAAAACCTGGCCGAAGCTGATACCATCCTTTATTTCGATGATATGGCCGTCATGTGCCTGAGCGATGCTGACCCCGTTGCCCGGGCAACCGCCATCCGCTTGTTATGGCAATCCAACCAAGAGAAACTCGTGCCAACCCTGCTCCAAATGCTGAAGGAGGACCCCGAACCCATCGTTCGAGCGGCAGCCGCAACCGGCTTGGGCAACTTCGTCTACCTCGGGGAGATGGAAGAAATCAGTAAATCAACCTATAAAACTATTTTGGAAGCCCTGATTGAAGCCCATCTCAATTCGGAGCACTTTATGGTACGCCGGCGAGCCCTCGAAGCCCTGGGGTTTGCCTCTCACCCAGATATCCCACATTTTATCCAAAAAGCTTATGATACGCAGGATGATGAATGGTTGCAAAGTGCGCTGTTTGCCATGGGCAGAACTTGCGATCAGGCATGGATCGACTCCATCTTGCGGATGTTCAACCATCCCGACGACCTTGTTCGCTATGAAGCGGTCAGAGCAGCGGGCGAACTGGAAGCCGAAGGTGCCCGTGAAGCTATCTTCGACCTTTTGGAAGAGGGCACAGATGATGAAGATCTCTACTACGCAGCCATTTGGTCCCTTACAAAGATCGGTGGCAGGGGTGTGCGCAAATTAATTGAGATGGACCTCAGCGAATCGGAAGATCCAGATGAAATCAGCTTCTTAGAGGAAGCCCTCGAGAATTTAGATTTCAATGAGCAAATTCATCGTTTTGATATGATGCTTTTAGACAAAGACATCCCTGAAGATTGGGATTCAGATGATTTAAGCAACTATCTTGAAAATTATGATGAATTTGAGGATTAAATTGCACGATCTGATTTAAACATCACCAATATGAGGTAGGGGTGAATCCTGTCTTTGTTCCTCGACACATGGTGCATCGCCCTTACGGCCTCACGATTGGCGTTTTCCTTTCCAAGCAAATAATAAATTGATTTTTTCTGCTGGTATTCCATATTCTAAATTCTTTAAAATCTCTAAAAGCACCTGGATTAATCTGGTGCTTTTTGGTTAATTAAGATGATTTGGTAAAATCAATTTAAAGATCACGGTAGAAAGGTGAACCATGACTGAAACAGAACAATTTCGGATGCACGCCTTCATATCAGGGCGTGTGCAGGGTGTGGGATTTCGATTTTTCACCATGCAAGCTGCCCAGGATCACAATCTAAACGGCTGGGTGCGCAATCGCTGGGATGGCAGGGTTGAGGTGATGGCTGAAGGTACTCACGAAAACCTCAACCGGCTGTTAATGGCTTTACGCCGTGGTCCCATTAGCGCTGATGTCCAAAAGGTTGATTATGAATTCAAAGACGACCAGCAAGAATTCCGGGGGTTCCGTGTGCTTTCGACAGGTTAAACCCAAGGTCAATATACACTTGGAATGGCATATCTGATGAACTTATGAGAAATTTCTCTGTGAGCCCAACCCTGATTCCCCTCCCAGTCAATCGATTAATCCTGCCGACCCCCTGATAAAAGCTGGACTTTCTTCCACGGCGGCAAATCCGATTCCTCCGCCAGCATAGCCCGTAGCTCAAACACCTGGTCTCGCAGCAAGGCAGCCTGCTCGAAGGCCAATTCCTTGGCAGCGGCCTTCATTTGTTTCTCCACTTCTGCAATCAAACGGGCTAATTCCTTCTGCTCCAGCTTGCTGGCCTTACCGCGGATATCCATGCCCTCCTCAATGCCCGCCGCACGGGTCAGTCGATCGGTCAGATCGCGCACTGATTTGACAATGCTGACCGGCTCAATATGATGTTCCACGTTGTAAGCAACCTGAATCTCACGCCGTCGATTGGTCTCATCGATGGCCTGGCGCATAGCATCCGTCATCTTATCCGCATACATAATCACCTGGCCGTGCACATGGCGCGCCGCACGCCCAATGGTTTGGATGAGTGCCGTTCCCGATCGTAAGAAGCCTTGCTTATCGGCATCCAGGATGGCCACCAGGGATACTTCCGGCAAGTCCAGGCCTTCTCGCAACAGGTTGATCCCAACTACAACATCAAAAACACCCAGGCGCAAATCCCGTAAAATGCCCACCCGCTCCAGGGTATCGATCTCCGAATGCAGGTAATGCACCTTCAAGCCCAATTCCATCAAATAATCGGACAAATCCTCTGCCATGCGTTTGGTGAGGGTCGTCACCAACACCCGCTCACCGTGTTCCGTCCGCTGATTAATTTCCCCGACCAAATCATCCACCTGGCCTTCTATGGGGCGCACAATCACCTCGGGGTCGATCAAACCCGTCGGACGGATAATCTGCTCCACAACCTGGTCAGCTTTCTCAAGTTCATAGGCCGCTGGGGTGGCCGAGGTGTACATCGTAATCCCCATTTGTTGTTCGAATTCTTCAAATTTCAAGGGTCGGTTATCGAGGGCGGAGGGTAAACGGAAGCCGTAGTCAATCAATACTGATTTTCGGGATCGGTCTCCGTTATACATACCCCTGATCTGGGGCAGCATCATGTGCGACTCATCCAACACCAGCAAGTATTCCTTGGGCAAAAAATCAATCAGAGTCCAGGGCGGGGAACCAGGTGGGCGTCCGTCGATATGCCGGGAGTAGTTTTCGATTCCGGAGCAGTAGCCCACCTCCCGCAACATCTCCAGGTCATAGCGGGTGCGTTGTTCCAGGCGCTGCGCCTCTAAAAGCTGATCAGTCTCCCTTAATATTGCCAATCGCGCTTCTAACTCCATCTCAATGGCCGTTAATGCCTGGGTCATCCGCTCTTCTTCGGTGATGTAATGCTTGGCAGGGTAGACATCAACCTCTTCCAGTCGGTCAAAAATCTCACCTGTGAGCGGGTTAACTGTGATGATCTGCTCAACTTCGTCGCCAAAAAAGCTGATCCGAAAAGCGCGGTGATCGTCATAAGCCGGCAAAATCTCCAAAGTGTCCCCTCTCACCCGAAAGACCCCGGGCTTCAATTCAAAATCATTGCGGGAATACTGGCTTTCCACCAAACGCCGAAGCAGGGCATTGCGGCGATAAATCTCCCCGACCTTTAATTGGATCACCGTGCCGCGATAAGCCTCTGGATCACCCAAGCCATAAATAGCTGAGACCGAGGCGACGATGATCACATCCTTGCGGGACATCAAGGCTGTTGTGGCCGCCAAGCGCAACCGGTCGATCTCTTCGTTGATATCCGTTTCCTTTTCGATGTACAGGTCGCGCTGCGGTACGTAAGCTTCAGGTTGATAATAATCGTAATAGGACACGAAAAATTCCACCGCATTGTTAGGGAAAAATTCCTTGAACTCAGCGTAGAGCTGGGCGCCCAGGGTTTTATTGTGCGCCATCACCAGGGTCGGCAATTGCACTTGCTGAATCACATTGGCGACAGTAAAGGTCTTCCCAGTACCCGTCGCACCTAGCAGAACCTGGTGTTGATAGCCATTTTTGATGCCTTCAACCAGGTCGGCGATCGCTATCGGCTGATCGCCGGTGGGCTCATAAGGGGCATGCAAATCAAATTTCATGGCTTATTTTCCTGCTCCAAGACAAAATTTAATCGATTGATTGGGGAATTCATGAGCGGATTTTACCCGAAAAGGTTTCGAGGTTCTATAGCCTCGAAAAGCTTTTTAGATCAGTTAGTAAGTTTTTAAAAACCAGACGAATAACTAAACTCAATCCAATCATACGAGGCACAATGATTTATCGGTGATGCTAAACCTCTAAGCGACGCAATCGACTGCTAAACCACATAACCGCTTCAGATTGATAATGGCGAACAATCAGCATCGAACAGTCCACGTCTTCAATCAAGATATCACACAACACACCAAATAAGTATTGGTGAGAGACAACTTCATTCCCTGCACCGATGATCATCAGATCATAATGCTCACTTTTCGTCTCGGCCAGGATACCAGCGCTGGTGGATGTTGAAGGCGATACTTTTATCCGCATCCATTCGGGCACCTCCCCCAATTCATTCTCCACAACTTCATTAATCAGCAAGGAGGCATCCTCCATCGCCTCCTCATCTAAATCCTGCGGTGTGAGATGAAACACAGTCACAGTAATTCCCCCCTGTCTGGCAAGATCGTTAGCCAGGCGGATGCACAAACGTGAGCTTGCTCCGCTGCCAATGGGCACAAGAATATTGTGTAGACTCTCAATTCCTCTATTGCGCAACACAAGCACATCTTTACGGGCGTTGACCATCACTTCTTTAATAATGTTGTGAGGAATTTTCAGCTTCGTTTCTGCACTCGGCCAACCCAGGAGCACCATCTGCACGGGATTTGGCGATTTGATTTCCCGATAGATGGCTGATTCAACATTGTTCGCAACTTTCAATTTCGCAGAAATGGCAACATTGCGTACCTGGGCAATGGGCGCCGCTAACTGCAATAAATGGTTCCGGTCCTGCTTGCTTTTTTCAACCAGGGTTTTGATCTCAGCGTCAGAGGGAGAACCCAGCACTTTTATCACTGAAAGGAGGGTGATACTGGTATCCTCTTGATGTTCCACAATACGTGACCCCAATTCAACCAGGCCAAGAGCGGTTTTCGGGTTGATCGCTGCAATCAACAAACGACCGCCGCCCAACTCCTCTTCAATTCTGGCTTGAAGCATGCTCCTTTGTTTATAG
>P_1C_Sed_3_UnCtyDRAFT_1000177_pt1 | contig 12922 bp, 8 predicted proteins | sample Pon1CUnioCityCA_FD_10233 | JGI IMG/M metagenome (IMG submission 10233) | reverse complement strand
TTGTCGAGTCCAGCCACGCGTGCGCTGGCAACGGCGGAAGCGATGGCAGAGGAACTTGGATATTCCTGGGATGAGATTGTCGCGGACGAGAGGCTGTACCACGCTGACAGTGAGGACATCTTGGCCGTCATTGAGGAACAGGATGATTGGATCGATTCCCTGATGCTCGTTGGCCATAACCCAGGTCTTACAGCGCTAGCAGGTTACCTATCTCGGCTCGATTTTGACAACGTTCCGACCGCCGGTGTGGTTGACCTGCGGTACAACGTGACGAAATGGATGGGGGTAGCCGCAGTGGAACCGGTCCAGGTCACGTTTGACTATCCCAAGAAGAGGCAGGAGTGACTGCTGAAACACTGCTTGAAGGCAGTGAGCCTGGCCTTACAGATCCATCTGAGGGCTAGGCTAATGTCTGCAGCCTAGCCAAAGATGGTTAGTTTCTGGCAGCCTTGTTGACACAGCCTAGCGCGTGAGGAGAGGGCATGGAGATCGAAGCGAAGTTCGCCGTTCCGGACATGGCAACCTTCCAGCGATTGCAGGCTGTTGCGCACGTCGCGGGCTTCTCTCTCTCCGCGCATCAGGTTCAGCAGGTTCATGATATCTATCTGGACACTGATGATCGCCTGATCTTGGCCAGCGGGTATGCTTGCCGGCGTCGAGAGACGGAATCGGAGGTGTTGATCACCCTCAAGGGGCTAGGTAGAGCTGAAGGAGCCATCCACCGTCGGAAGGAGCTGGAGATTTCTCTCGCCGAATATGAGCCTCCCCAGGATTGGCCGGAGAGCCCTGTGCGCGATCTCGTGCTGGAGGTGACGGGCGGCGCTCCCTTAAGACCCCTCTTTGACCTGCGACAGACGCGAGTGTTTCGACGCATGCGCCAGGGTGAGCTACTGGTGGCCCAGCTCAGCCTGGATAACGTACGCGTCGTGATCAAGAAGAGAAAGAGGACTCATTTCGAGTTGGAGGTTGAGCTGGCGCCCCAGGGGACGACTGGTGACATGGGGGCCATCGTGACCTATCTGCAGGATGAGTGGAACCTGGTGCCTGAGCCTCGGTCGAAGTTCGAGCGAGCGTTAGCCTTCTTGGACGAGCAGGAGCCAGGCGGTGAACTACTGACCGCCCAGGAGCGGGCGATCTGCGTACAGATTTCAAGGCGTAACGATCTATACGGTCGCCGGGCGCACGGCCTGTTGTTGCTTGATGAGGGCATCTCCCAGGATGAGGTGGCTCAGCAGGCGGACAGAACTAGTCGAACGGTAAGGCGTTGGCTGAAAACCTTCAAACAGAGACGGTCAGCGGCCTTCCCCGATCGCGTTCTACGGGAGGTTCAGTCCACCTCAGCGGCGATTCTTCCCCGAGTGCCAAGCCCCGAACCGGAAGAACCGGAGCAGGAGGAGGCCGCCCAACCGGGCCCTGAGCCTCAACCGCTGGAGGCATTGTTCAAGCGCTACATGGTGGATCGCGCTCACGCTCGCAATGTGGCTGATCACGCTCTAGCGCTTTTTGACCACCTCAAGCCCTTCCACGGTCTGCCGACGAAGCGCCGCAGTCTCCTGGAGACGGCGGCACGGCTGCACAATATCGGTCTGGCATCGGCGCCCGATCGGCGTCGCGAGGCGGGTCGCGACATCTTGCTGACATATCCCCCGGAGGAGCTGAACCAGGAGGAGCGTCTCATGGTGGCCCTGACCACCTATCTGCGCGGAAGGCAGGTTACCTCCAAGAAGGTGAATAAGGAGATGTCTCAGGACCCCTTAAGAGGGCTGACGAAGCGGGCACGGAAGGAGGCGCTGGCCCTTGCTGCCTTGGTTCGCATGGCGGATGGGTTGGACTACTCCCAGACTCAGAGCAGCGAGATGGGACAGATTACGCGAACCGATCAAGTGGTTGATGTCGAGGTCGAGGGACCTTACGCCGCGTTGGACGCGGCTCGGGCGCAGGAGAAGAGCGACTTATGGCAGCTTCTGTTCGAAACGGAGCTCCAGTTCAGGCCAGCACACCTAGCTAGTGATCTGATAGCCTACTCGGAGGAGGAGCAAACAACGGAGGCGGCCGTTGATCTGATGCCGGAGGAGCTCCCCGAGGCTCCAGGTCTTTCGGCGGACGATACGATGGTCGAGGCAGCGCACAAGACCCTCACCTTTCACTTCCAACGGATGCTGTACCACGAGTCGGGCACCCGCGCAGGCGAGGATATTGAGGAGCTGCACGACATGCGGGTCGCCACCCGTCGCATGCGGGCCGCCTTCCGAGTGTTTGGCGACTATCTGGATGGGAAGCGGTTGAAGCCGATGCGCAAGGGCGCGCGGCGCACCTGCAGCAAGCTCGGCAGCGTCCGAGACTTGGATGTCTTCTGGGAGAAGACGGAGCACTACATCGATGCGCTCCCGCCGGGGAGGCAGCATGACCTGATGCCACTTCGGGAAGCTTGGGAGGGGGAACATGAGCAAGCGCGCGAGCATCTACTTGCTTACTTGGACAGCGACCGCTACTTCCAGTTCAGGGAGCGCTCCGCTGAGCTCATAAAGACTCCTGAGGCCTGGGGATTGCCCACGCTGACGAAGAAGGGCGAGGCGGTGCCGCATCAGGTACACCACGTCGTGCCCATGGAGATTTACGAGCGCATGGCAGGGGTGCTAGCCTACAATGAGTGGGTGACCAGGCCTGATGTCTCATTGAAGCAACTGCATCGCCTCCGCATCGCGGGAAAGCGGCTTCGGTATACTCTGGAGTTTTTTGAGGAGGTGCTGGCACCCCAAACTGGGGATCTGATCAAGCGCATGAAGGAGCTGCAGGACCACCTTGGAGACCTGCAGGACGCGGTGGTGGCCAGCGAACTACTGCGCGATTTTCTAACCTGGGGCACGTGGGGACACACGCAGGGCAAGAAGAAATCGAAAGTGCCTAAGGAGCCAGTCGTCGCGCCTGGGGTGGCTGTCTACATGGCGGACAAGCAGGCTGAGCTCCAGCGACTATTGAGTACCTTTCCCGACGTGTGGGTCTATTTCCAGAGCCCAGAGTTCAAGCAGACCGTGGCAGTGGTCGTGGCACCATTGTAGGCGTTCGTATACGACAAATGGAGGCTTTCGATGGCAAAGAAGTATAAGAAGAGCGGGAAGATCAAGAACAAGTACTACGAAAAGGAGCTGGCGAAGCTGCAGGGTGAGCTGGTCAAGCTCCAATACTGGATCAGGGATCAAGGCTTGCGGGTGATCGTCATCTTTGAGGGGCGTGACGCCGCCGGCAAAGGCGGGACGATCAGGCGGATCATGCGTCGCTTGAATCCCCGTATGGTGCGCGTCGTAGCCCTGCCCAAACCGAGCGATCGGGAGCAGAGGCAGTGGTACTTCCAACGTTATATCGAACACCTCCCGGCTGAGGGCGAGATGGTGCTGTTCGATCGTAGCTGGTACAACCGCGCTGGTGTGGAATGGGTGATGGGTTTCTGCACCCAGGATCAATACCGTCACTTCTTGCACGAATGTCCTGTGTTCGAACGCATGTTGGTTCGCGACGGAGTCTTCCTGATCAAGTATTGGTTCGAGATAAGCGCCGAGGAGCAGGAACGCCGCTTCCGCAGTCGAAACCAAGACCCTCGTAAGCTCTGGAAGTTGAGCCCGATGGACATGGAATCTCGTGCCCGATGGGATGAGTACTCCAAGGCTCGGGATGCCATGTTCGCCTACACAGACATTGAGGAGGCTCCTTGGTACGTGGTGCAGGCCAACGTCAAGAAACATGCTCGTCTGAACTGCATCGCGCATCTGCTGACCGTGACCCCTTACCAGGATTTGACGCCCGATCCGGTTGAGTTCCCGCCACGGGAGGATTCGGGCTATCAACGTCCTCGCACGGCGGAGGGACTCAACTACGTTCCCCTCGTCTATGGATCGGTGTACGACGACAACTGAGGGAAATAGTCGACGAGCAGAGAAGTGGATAAGGAGAGCGTCATGGAGAAGTATGATGAGAACGGCGTGATCACGTCCGAGTTCTACGAGCAAGAGTTGCGCAGACTCCAGACGGAGTTGATCAAGCTGCAGTACTGGGTCAAGGATCAGGGCCTGAGGGTTGTTGTGCTCTTTGAGGGCCGGGACGCGGCCGGCAAGACAGAGATAATTGGAAGGATCACACAGCGTCTGAACCCCCGCTTGGCGCGAGCTGTGGCTCTCGGCAAGCCCAGCGACCGGGAGAGTCGACAGTGGTACTTCCAGCGCTACGTCAAGCACTTCCCGGCGAAGGGAGAGATGGTCTTCTTCAATCGCAGTTGGTACAACCGCGCTGGCGTCGAGTGGGTGATGGATTTCTGCACCGAGGAGCAGTATCGTCATTTCCTGAATGAGTGCCCTGAGTTCGAGCGCATGCTGGTGAGGGAGGGGTATGCTCTGGTCAAATACTGGCTCTCGGTGAGTGCCGAGGAACAGGAGCGCCGTTTCCAGAACTGGATGCGGGATCCCAGAACGCGCTGGAGGTTCACGCCCATCGATCGAGAGGCTCGACAGCGCTGGGTACAGTACTCCAAAGCCAAGGACGCGATGATGGCTCACACAAACATCGACGAGGCGCTGTGGTACGTGATCGATGCCGATGTGCGGGAGCACGCGCAGTTGAACTGTATGGCCCACCTGCTGAATCTGATCCCTTACAAGGATCTGACACCCGATCTGGAGGAATTGCCGCCGCGAGAGAGGGAGGATACGGGCTACGTGCGACCTCCTATGAGCGAGCAGAACTTCGTGCCGATGATATACGGTGGAGATACGGGAGGTCAATAACTCCCTGTGTGAGGTAGTCACGGCGGCGGGTGAGAGACGAGATGAGCTACCTCGCTGACGATGCGCACTGTCGAAGGAGCGTTTGATGGGAAAGAAGGACAAGAGGAATAAGGACCAAGAGAACACTGTTGAGCTGACAGATCCCAGTCTCTACATCAACCGTGAGCTCAGTTTCCTTCGGTTCAACCATCGGGTGCTGGAAGAGGCGCTGGACGAGAGTCATCCGCTGTTGGAGCGGGTCAAGTTCCTCTCTATAGTCGCCAGCAACCTCGATGAGTTCTTTATGATACGTGTCTCCGGCTTGCGTCGGCAGCTAGAGGCTGGTGTGCTGAAGGCTCCTCCCGACGGTATGACGCCAGCTGAGCAGTTGGCTGCCATACGGCGGCAGCTTCTGCCCCAGCTGGCTCAGCAGTACGAGTGTTGGTGTCAGGACCTGCTGCCCAAGCTCCGTGAGGCAGGCATCCAGGTTCTGGGTTACGACCAACTCAAGCGCAAGCAGCGCAAGCTGATGCGGACGTATTTCAAGGAAGAGATTTTCCCCGCTCTCACGCCGCTAGCCTTCGACCCAGGGCATCCATTCCCCCTCATCTCGAACCTCAGCATTAACTTAGCTGTGGTCGTCAACGATGTGCGACACGGGCGGCGGTTCGCTCGACTGAAAGTGCCCAATACGTTCCCCCGCCTGTTGCGTATTCCCAGCGAGGAGACGGCCGACGAGTACCAGAGCCTGGGATTGGCGCAGGCTATGTCCAACACCTTCGTCTGGCTGGAGGAGGTCGTATGCGCTAATCTGGACATGCTCTTTCCTGGCATCGACGTCGAAGCGTCCTATCCCTTTCGCGTCACCCGCGATGCCGACCCAGAGATCGGGGAGGACGAGGCCTCTGATCTGCTTGTCGCTATTGAAGAGAGCGTACGAAAACGGCATTTCGGTTCCGCGGTGAGACTAGAGATCGGCCGGTCTATGCCAGACCAAGTGCGCGATATTCTGATCACCAACCTCGGTTTGGCACCCTACCAGGTCTACACTACTGATGGGCCCATCGGGCTGGCTGACGTGATGGAGCTGATGGACGTCAACCGTCCCGATCTGAAGGATAAGCCTTTCCATCCGTCGGTGCCTCCTCAGCTATCGACCGAGGAGAACATTTTCTCCGTCATCCGGCGCCACAACATCTTGGTCTATCACCCCTACGACAGCTTCGATCCGGTGGTGAAGTTCGTCCGTGCGGCGGCGCGGGACCCGGAGGTCCTGGCGATTAAGCAAACGTTGTATCGCGTGGGGCCAGACTCGCCGATCGTGGCCGCGCTGATGGATGCCCGGGAGAACGGGAAGCAGGTGGCCGTATTGGTGGAGCTGAAGGCGCGTTTCGATGAAGAGAACAACATCGTGTGGGCGAGATCGCTCGAGGAGGCGGGCGTACATGTTGTCTATGGTCTGGTGGGCCTAAAGACGCACGCCAAGATATGTCTGGTGGTGCGCCACGAGCGCGACGGCATCCGCCGTTACGTCCATATGGCCACGGGCAACTACAATGACGTGACCGCCCGCGTCTACGCGGATTTGGGTTACTTCACCTGCGACCGCGACCTTGGCACCGATCTTTCTGACCTGTTCAACGCTCTCACCGGCTACTCTCGGAAAGATGAGTACCGCAAGCTCCTGGTTGCGCCGGGAAGGATGCAGGAGCAGATTGTCGCCCGCATCGATCGCGAGATTGAGCAGCACGAGAAGAACGGCGATGGGTATATCGCCCTCAAGATGAACTCGTTGGTCGACAAGCACTGTATCGAGGCGCTTTATCGCGCTTCACAGGCTGGCGTGAAGGTCGACCTGCAGCCCCGGGGCATCTGCTGTCTGCGTCCGGGTGTGCCGGGGGTAAGCGAGAACATCGAAGTGACATCCATTGTCGGCCGCTTCCTAGAACACGCTCGCATCTATTACTTCCGCAACGGGGGTGACGAGGAGATCCTGACCGGCAGCGCCGATCTGATGCCCCGTAACCTCTACCGCCGTGTCGAGACTCTGTTCCCGGTGGAGGATCCCGGTCTAAGAACGGCGCTGCGCGATCAGATCCTCAAGATCCACTTGAAGGATAGCGTGAAGGCCCGGCGCATGCTACCTGATGGCAGCTATGAGAGGGTGCAGCCACAAGATGACGAGCCCACGATCAATTCCCAGGCCTGGCTGATCGAGCACCGAGGCGTCTGGCACAACGAGGAGTAGCTGGTGAGGGTCGCGTTGATCGGCGACGTGCACGCCAACCTGCCAGCGCTAGAGGCCGTCCTCGACCATGCGCGGACGCAGGGCGTCGAGGCCATCTGGAACGTTGGTGATTTTGTCGGCTATGGAGCCTTCCCGAACCAAGTCGTCGAGCGTTTGAGACAGGAGCGAGCCGTCAGCATCTTGGGTAACTATGACCTTAAGGTATTGAGGTTCAAGAAGAAGAGAAAGAAGTGGCGCAAGAAGAAACAGGCGCAGAAGTTCTTGGCGTTCCAGTGGACGTATGACATCCTGACCAAGAAGAAGCGCAAGTACCTCGCCTCGCTGCCCAGGGAGAAGATGCTGCAGGTCGAGGACCGCCGCGTCCTGCTGACGCACGGCAGCCCAGCCTCAGTGAGTGAACATCTCACCCCCGATACCCGGAAAGAGCGGCTGCGCGAGCTAGCGTCGATGGCTGAGGCCGATTGGGTCATCTGTGGTCATTCGCATCGGCCATTCGTGCGCGAAGCGAACGGTGCGCACTTCATCAACACTGGAAGCGTGGGCCGACCCGACGATGGGGATCCCCGTGCTTGCTACGCCACCCTAGAGATTGGATCTGCTCCAGATCGGGCCCCCGAGGTGCATCACCATCGCGTGGCATACGACGTGGGAAGCGCAGTCGATGCCATACGAGAGGCCGGATTGCCAGAGACGTTTGCCCAGATGATGATTCAGGGTTACGCGCTGGACGATGTGATGGAGGGGCCTGAGGCGTGGCACACGCCTCCTTCAGATGTGTATCCTTGGGATGAGGTTGAGGGGCAGCGACGCCTAGAGGAAGTGGTGCAGCTAGTCGATAGCTGCAACCACGAGCCGGATCATGTCCGGCATGTGACGTGGCTCTCTCTGCGGCTATTTGACGAGCTACAGCCGCTGCATCGCCTGGGTGGGGAGGAGCGCTTCTGGTTGCGCTGTGGCGCGCTGTTGCATGACATTGGCTGGATGAAGGGACGAAAAGGCCATCATAAGACCTCCTTACGCCTCATCTTGGACCAGCTGGGCTCACCCTTCGACAAGCGGGAGCGACACATCATCGGTTCTATCGCTCGCTACCACCGCCGGGCTCTCCCCAAGGACAAACACGGTCACTTCGCCGCGCTGTCTCCGGTGGATCAGTACCGCGTCACCCTTATGGCTGCGCTTCTGCGTGTGGCCGATGGCCTGGATCGCACCCACCGAAGCGTCGTCCAAGACCTCGCCTGCGACATCTCGCCCCGACGGATAGCCATAGACTGCGCTGTATGGATGTATCCCATTCCAGAGCGGGAGGAGGCGCTGGAGAAGGCGGATCTGTTGGAACGGGCTTTCGACCGAGAGCTACTCATTGAGTGGCACGCAGTCTGACAGGGCGCCGGCGCGGAATGCGTGCCTACGGATATCGCTTTTTGACCGCTAAGGAGTTCGCCGTGCGACTATCGTCCACTGCCACGTTGCTTGTTCGAGGCGGCACACTGGTGACCCCCCAGGGTCTGCTACAGGCGGACCTCCTCGCCCAGGGGGAGCGCATCAAGGCCATTGGGGACGGGCTCCCGACGTCCCACGATACACGGGTGCTCGACGCGGAGGGCTGCTATGTCCTGCCCGGTGTCATCGATGCTCACACCCACATTCATTGGACACCGGCGTCTATCAGACCCCCGATGACTGGTTCATTGGTACCCGCGCGGCGGCCTGTGGCGGTGTCACCACAGTCGTCGATTTCGCTACCCAGTTTCCTGGGCAGACGTTGCCAGAGGCGGTCGACGCTCGCTTGACGGAGGCTCGACCGGCGGCTATCGATTACGCTTTGCACGTGATGATCACTGATCTTCCCCCCGGTCGAGAGGGCGAGATCGCTGATCTCGTTGAGCTGGGCACACCCAGTGCCAAGCTCTACACCACCTACCGGCCGAATTACTACGCCGACGATGCAGTGATTCTGCGACTCCTGAAGGCTTGTGCTGAACACGGTGTCCGTCCTCTGGTTCATTGCGAAAACGACGACCTAGTCACCGCGCAGACTGAGGCTTTGGTCGCGGCCGGCGAGACGAGTTGGCGGCATCACGGGTGGTCCCGTCCTGGCCTCGCGGAGCAGGAGGCGATTGAACGTGTGCTCTTCCTTGCCGACGCGGCCGGAGCTCCGGTCCATATCGTTCACTGCTCCACGGCTCGCTCCGTCTCGATCGTAGCCGAGGCTGTCGACGTTGGTCAGCCGGCAACCTGTGAGACCTGCCCGCAGTATCTTCTCCTGGACAGGTCGCTCTATGAGGGCCCCACGCCTTGGCGCTACATTCTCCAGCCTCCGCTGCGCCGTCCACAAGAGTTGGACCGGCTCTGGAGATTGGTCGAAGCGGGCTTGGTGGACCTCATCACCACGGATCACTGTGACTACACCATGGCCCAGAAGGTGGCTAAGGATGACTTCACCGAGACCCCCGGCGGGCTTCCCGGCATGGAGACGCTGTTGCCGTTGATGTTCACCCACGGTGTGGCTGAGGGACGCTTGACGGTCTCGCATCTCGTGGAGCTTCTCTCTGCCAATCCTGCGCAGGTATGGGGGCTCTGGCCGCGGAAAGGCGTGCTTTGGCCCGGCTCGGATGCTGATGTTGTCGTCTACGACCCCGCGCCGACCGACCGAATTCGGGCTGACGATCTCCATCATCTCGCTGGCTATACCCCCTACCAGGGTATGTCCGTGTGCGGTCGGGTCAAGGCGACCATCTCTCGCGGGGCCGTTGTGTACCACCAGGGACGCTTCACCGGGCGTCGAGGGCGGGGACAGTTCGTGAAGCGAGAGCCCCTCGACGGTGGAGATAGGTTGAGATGACGAGTCTCTTCTACCGCTTTGGCGCGGCTTTGGCTATTGGCTTTTTGGTGGGGCTGCAGCGAGAGTATGCCCACGGGGGGCCTGAGCGCGAGATTTCTGCCGGCGAGCGCACCCTGGCGCTGATGGGGTTAGCCGGATGCGCCGCGGCTCTGGTGGCCGATGAACTGGGTTCGCCCTGGGCCTTCGTCGGGGTCATCCTATCGCTGGGCCTACTCATCGCGGCTTCCTACGTCGTCACCTCTTGGCGTGGCGACGTCGGCTTGACCACAGAGGTGGCGGCCGTGCTGACCATCCTCGCTGGGGCGCTCTGCTACTGGAATTACCTGGAGTTGGCCGCGGCGATTGCTGTAGCGACCACGGTCCTTCTCTCCTTGAAACTGGAGACTGACCGGCTGGTCCGACATATCACACGCGAGGATATTCGGGCTACCCTCAAATTTGCGGTGATCACCGCTATCGTCTTGCCGTTGCTGCCGAGACGGGGTTTCGGCCCCCCGCCGCTCAACGTGCTAAGGCCGTACAGCATCTGGCTGATGGTGGTATTCATCTCCGGCATCAGCTTCTTAGGGTATGTGCTGATCAAGCTGGTGGGGGCGAGGCGCGGCATTGGCCTCACCGGCTTGTTGGGTGGACTGGCGTCGAGCACCGCGGTGACCCTCAGCTTCTCTGAGCGAAGCCACAGCGAAGCGGATCTTGATCGGTCGTTGGGCCTGGCGGTTGTCATCGCTTGGACGACCATGTTTCCGCGCGTTCTGGTGGAGGTCGCGGCTGTCAATTCCTCGCTCCTGTGGCGGTTGTGGCTCCCGATGGTCGCTGCTGCCTCGGTAGGGGCTGCCTACGCGGCATACCTGCACGTCTCGCAGCGAGTGGATACCCGGGAGGACGTCGCCTTCGCTAACCCATTTCGCCTGGGACCTGCGCTCAAGTTCGGACTGATCTACGCGGTGATTCTGCTCGTCTCTCGAGCAGCGCAGATGTTCCTGGGTGATCTCGGCGTCTACCTATCGAGCGTCTTTGGGGGCCTTGCGGATGCCGATGCTATCACCCTGTCGATGGCCGAGCTGAGCAACGGAACTGGCGGGCTGGATCCAGGGACGGCTGCCCGAGCTATCGTTCTGGCTGCTATGTCAAACACCGCGGCCAAGGGAGGGATCGTGCTGGTCAGCGGGTCACCTGGTCTGCGTAAGGCTTTGCTGCCGGGGTTCCTGTTGATGCTGGGTGCTGGCGTGGGCACCACCTTCCTTTTGTGAGCATAGAGCCCCTATTTTTGGTTGGTGCTCAAGGACCGACATAGAGATTCGAGACAAGGATGCAGCTGATGGCGGCAGTCGGGTTCGGCTATCGTCGTCACGATGGGCTCTCTTCGATGTGGATACCTCCCGATGGTGATGAAGTGCTTCCCAGCAGGGTCCCGATGCTCCAGAAAAGCGTTCACCCGCTGGATGTTGTGCCGTCTGGCGGGCATGCTATACTTGCGCATAGGCGCCTTGTTGAGGCCAAGTTGCCCAGATGAGCAGTATAGGTATCACGGCAAGGAGGGGTTCCTATGAAGTTGACTCGCTTTCTACCTGTCGCCCGGGGTGATGAACCCGCTGATCTTCTGCTTCGCAACGCGCAGGTCATCGATGTCTTCACCGGCGAGATCACTGAGGCTGATGTCGCAATTGCCGAGGACACTATCGTTGGTGTTGGCCTGACGTACGACGCTGACGAGGAGATTGATCTTCAGGGGCGCTATATCTGCCCTGGGCTGATCGATGCTCACGTCCACATCGAATCCTCTATGGCAACGCCTCCCTATTTTGCCCGAGCTGTCCTGCCCCGCGGTACGACGACGGTCGTCACCGATCCCCACGAGATCGCCAACGTCGCTGGTGCGGACGGCATTTCTTACATGCTTGATGTGTCCAAGGGCTTGCCGTTGACCGTCTTGGTCAATCTCCCCTCTTGCGTACCAGCCACCCATATGGCCACTGCCGGGGCCGAACTGACCGCCGACGACCTGGTGCAACTGGCCGATATGCCTCGAGTTGTCGGATTAGCCGAGTTTATGAATGTGCCGGGGTTGGTCCTGGGAGACCCGCAGGCTTTGGCGAAGATTGAGGCTTTTCGAGACGACGTCATCGACGGTCACTCGCCGGAGTTGAGCGGGAAGTGGCTCCAAGCCTACGTTGGCGCAGGTCCGGGATCCGATCACGAGTGCACCACCCCCGAAGAGATGATGGAGAAGCTTCGGCTGGGGATGTACGTCTTTCTCCGGGAGGCCACGGGTGCCAAGAACCTGCGTGATCTACTCCCCGCCGTCACCAGGGAGAACAGCCGTCGTTGCGGCTTTTGCACCGACGACCGCCACCCGAGCGATCTGCTTGATGAGGGCCATGTAGATTATCTGCTCCGTGTGGCGATCGCTGAAGGACTCGATCCTATCACTGCGATCCGTATGGCGACCCTCAACGTGGCGGAATGGTTCCGTCTGCATGACCGCGGGGCTATCGCCCCCGGCAGGCGGGCAGATCTGGTTGTCTTCTCCGAACTCGATGATTTCCACGCGGAGATGGTCTTCGCGGGTGGCCAATTGGCGGCCCGGCAGGGTAAGCCGGTAGGGAAGTGGCCTGTGCCCAGCGTCGACGCATCTGCGGTGCGTGGCACCGTCAACGTCGACTGGAAGGCATTGAGCTTCGCTGTGCCAGTGCCTGATGTGCGCACCGAGGTTGTAGAAGCGCGCGTGATCGGCCTGGTACCCGATCAGATCGTCACACGCCATCTGGTCAAGCAGATACCAGTGAGGAACGGTCAAGCCGTGTCCGATGTGGACCGCGATATCCTGAAGCTGGCCGTGGTCGAGCGCCATCGTGGCACAGGCAACGTGGGGCTGGGCTTCGTACATGGCTTGGGACTGAGGCAGGGGGCGCTGGCCGGGAGCGTCGGTCACGACGCTCACAACTTGATCGTCGCCGGCTGCGACGATGGTTCTATGATGACCGCAGCTCGCGCGGTGGGAAAGCTGGGGGGCGGGCTGGTCGCGGCTGTTGATGACCGGGTGCTGGCCCAGGTGCCACTTCCTGTTGGTGGTTT
>P_1C_Sed_3_UnCtyDRAFT_1000173_pt1 | contig 13091 bp, 14 predicted proteins | sample Pon1CUnioCityCA_FD_10233 | JGI IMG/M metagenome (IMG submission 10233) | reverse complement strand
CCTGGCACGGTAACTTCGGTCACCCCATGAGCCACGGCTGCGTCAATCTGCCGACGGCGGAGGCCGGTTGGCTGTTCGAATGGGCCGACATCGACACGCTGGTCAACATCCACGAGTAGACCCCGCCCGAGCGTGCGACGTCTGGGGGAGACGATTTGAGCTGAGGAACCTTCTGCAGGCGAAAGGCGTCAAGACATCGGAAGCATCGATCTAAGTCATTTGAGCGAGTGCAAGGAGATACCATGAGGGGGAGACTGTTCACACTAGCTGGCATGCTCATTCTGAGTGCAACCCTCGTCGTCGGGTGTGGCCCGACCGCCGTCGACGCCATCCAGGTTCCGACCGCAGTCGCGACGGAACGGCCCCCGGAAGCGCCAAGCGTACAACCAGCGCTGACACCGGAACCCCAGCTCGCGGAGGCTGAGGGAGAGCCGGTGGAGGGTTGGCTGGGCACCATCGTCGATCTGCCGCCGGGCAATCAGTTTGGCCAGATCTTCGAGCGAGAGGACGGAGAGCAGTTCGGCATAGGTAACCCGACGGATGTCGTGCGGGAACAGGTCAACGAGGCTCGAACGACCGGCGCGCGGGTCAAGGTCTGGGGAAAGCTCCACATCGGTGTTCCGACAACGGAGGCCCGGACCATCGAGATAGAGCGGATTGATAGGATTGCACAGCCGGAGCTCGACGGCGACCCGGTGGAGGGTTGGACGGGCACGGTCTACAAGCTGCCACCCGGCAACCAGTTTGGTCAGCGTTTTGTGCGAGACGATGGCGAGCAGTACGGTATCGGGACGACCAAAGACGTGATAAGAGAGCGGATCAACGAAGCAGCCTGGGCTGGCGCGCAGATCAGGATCTGGGGTCGATTGTACACCGGCGTCCCTGCCTCGGAAGCCCGACAGATTGAGGTCGCCAGCATCGAGACGGTGTCGGCTGTGGCGCCGGAGCCCCGCAATCTCTCACCCTTCGCCGAGGTCAGCGCCTCGTCCCAACTCCCATCGGATCGCTACGGGGGCTATTCTCCGTACGCCGCCATCGACGGCGCGAAGGAGACGTCCTGGGTGGAGGGCGTCTCCGGGCCGGGGATCGGCGAGTGGATTCAGCTAACGTTCCCGGGTAAGATTGAGTTGCGCGCCCTCGCTTTCGACGTCGGCTTCGACAAGAACGCCGACCTGTTCGCCAAGAACAACCGTATCAAGAGCGCGACGGTGGTCTTCTCCAATGGGGAGCGAACGACGATCGACTTCGAGGATGTCCGAGGGCTTCAGGAATTCGCTATGGCGCGGGCCCCGGGACCGAATATTGAGACGACCGCCATTAGGGTGATCATCGACGATGTCTATCCCGGTACCACATACGACGACACCTGTCTGGCCGAGATCGAGGTGTGGGGCGTGGTCAAGTAAGTGAGCTAGCGGCTCGTATGCCACAAAGCCCCTGTCGCGTCTCGCGACAGGGGCTTTGTCGATGATGGGTTATCGCCTGAAAGCGCTCCTTGCAGCTAGCTTCCTCTCAGGACGAGCGGCAGATAGATCTCGTAGGTGACGGGTTCGAAGTAGAAGCCCTTGTTATCGCCGGTGGCCACGTTGCCCGCCCCGTCCACCGCCTGGACGAAGTAGCTCACCATATGTGTCTCGCTGAGGGGAGCTCTCCGGACCAGGTGTGAAATGCTTTTCGCGAGCCCTGTTGCTTCCGTTTCCACGAAATTCAGGTATACTATGTCCCACAAACGTAAGGAGTGATAAAGGAGGGTGACATGGATGTTCACGTACAACATCGACCGTCCTACGCGCTAGCCATAGCCCAGCTGGAGCCCAACGAACCCATCCAGGTCGAGGCTGGCTCCTTGGTGGGGATGTCGACCGACGTGCAGGTGGAGACGAAGGCCCGCGGTGGCCTGCTGAAGAGCCTGGCCCGCTCCATGCTGGGCGGCGAATCGTTTTTCATCAACACCTATCGAGCCTCGGATCGAGGCGGACAGGTGATGCTGGCGCCAGCGCTGCCCGGTGACATCGTGACCCGTGATCTGGGCGGGGAGACCCTGCTGGTGCAATCGGGCTCCTACGTCGCCTCCAGCGACGGCATTGATGTCAGCACCAAGTGGGGCGGCGCCAAGACGTTTTTCGCCCGCGAGGGCCTGATCCTGCTCAAGGTCAGCGGGACCGGGACGCTGGTCCTCTCCAGCTATGGCGCCATCGAGGAGATGGAGCTGGCGGCTGGTGAGAGCTTCACCGTCGACACCGGCCATCTGGTGGCCTTCGGCGATCAGCTCGGTTTCAACGTCCGTCGCGTGGGCGGCCTGAAATCGACGTTGTTCAGCGGCGAGGGATTGGTCGTGGATCTCAGCGGCCCTGGTCGTTTCTGGCTCCAGACGCGCAGCGAGGACGCCTTCCTGACCTGGCTGATACCCAAGATCCCTAAGCGGGAATCGAGCGACTAGCAGCGCGCGGACGCTGCTCCGCACGCTTGGTTGCAGAATAGACGGGTCAAGGTCCAAGTGTGCTATCTACAGCTGGACGCGGCCTGGGCTTCTTGTTGACAGGCGAACTGCCCAATGGTCGCTCAGGAGGGAGTTATGCGTAGAAGTGGTCTGTTTTGGGGCGTCGTGCTCCTGCTGGTCGGTCTGTTGTTGTTGCTCAACAACCTGGGGGTTATGGCTGTCGATGTCTGGGGCGCGATTCTTGCCGTGATCTTGATCGCCGTGGGCGTGTGCCTCCTCTGGGGGATGCTCGTTGGCCCCAGTGCTGTTGGCGGCGAGGAGGTGGCGATCCCGCTTGAGGATGCGAGCAGTGCGCGAGTCCGAGTCAAGCACGGGGCCGGACGCCTACGCGTGAGCGGTGGCGCCGCGCCGCAAGCGTTGGCAGAGGGCACGTTCAGTGGCGGCCTCGACTATCGGGCTCGGCTCACAGGCGAAGAGCTGGACGTCGAGATGTCACCTGGCGGCTTCCCCTTTGGGCTGGCGCCATGGCATTGGGGACGGGGTGGGCTCGGTTGGAGCTTTGGGCTGAACGGCGAGATTCCCCTGTCTCTTTCGTTCGAGACCGGCGCCAGCGACGCACGTCTCGATCTAAGTGAACTGCATATCACCGAACTACGTCTGAGCACGGGCGCCAGCTCAGTCAACGTGACGCTGCCGGCTCACGCCGGACAGACCCAGGTGCGTGTCGAGGCCGGTGCAGCCTCGGTGACGCTCCGCGTGCCACCAGATGTGGCGGCACGGGTGCGATTCGAGGGAGCGCTGGCCTCTGTCAGCGTCGACCAGAATCGCTTCCCGCGCACGGGCGCCGTCTATCAATCGCCGGACTACGACACGGCGCAGAATAGGATCGACATCGAGGTCCAGGCGGGTATCGGCTCCCTTCAGGTTGGCTGAACCTGCCACGGGACGAAACTACCAGGAAAGGAGTTACAATGGAAAAATTGGAATCTCGCATCCTCTGGGGCATCCTATTGATTGCCGGGGGCGTTCTGTTTCTACTCGATAGCCTGGGGGTCATCGCTGTTGGAACCGTTCTCTGGCCAGTGCTCATCGGTATCGCTAGTTTGGTGTTCCTGTTTATCTTCGTGACAGCGCCGACGAGCAACTGGTGGGCTGCCATCCCCGGATTTGTCCTGCTCGGTCTAGCGGGAACGATCGCGCTGGATCAGTTGGCTCCAGAGGTTGGGGAGGTATGGAGTGGTTCATTGTTCCTCGGCGGTATCTCGCTGGCCTTCTGGGTGGTCTATCTCGTCAACACGGAGAATTGGTGGGCGGTCATTCCAGGTGGGGTGCTTCTCACCCTGGCGTTGGTGGCTGGGCTCTCCGAGATGTTTCAGGGCATTGAGATGGGTGGGGTGTTCTTCCTCGGTCTGGGCCTGACCTTCGCGCTGCTGGTGCTTCTCCCCACGCCGGAGGGGCGGCTGACGTGGGCCCTCATCCCAGCCCTTGTGCTTCTGGTGATGGGCGCGCTGATCATTGCAGCAGCCGAGGATCTCATCAACTACGTCTGGCCGGTTGCGTTGATTCTCGGTGGTCTCTATCTGGTATATCGTGCCTTTGGATCTCGTCAGGTCAGGTGAAGGAGGGAAAGGTGATGGGTGAGAGAAAGCGTGATCGAAGAGGTGGCTTGATTGGCCCCCTGATTCTGATCGGTCTCGGGGTTGTCTTCCTCTTGAACAATCTAGGCATCTTGGACTGGAGTATCTGGGAGATTCTGCTCCGTCTGTGGCCCGTTCTTCTTGTTGCCGCGGGGCTCGATCTGATCCTGGGCCGGCTCTCGGTTTGGGGCTCGCTGCTGGCGCTTGTGCTGACGCTTGCTGTGCTCGCTGCAGCGCTCTGGCTGTCCCAGACGGGTGTAGGCGTTGGGCGGGCGGTGCGGACCGAGGAAATTGCTCAGCCTCCTCAAGGCGTGGGTCGAGCCGAGGTAGTTATCGATCCCGGAGTGGGTACGATAAGAGTCAATGCTTCAGCGGATTCGGAGAATCTGGCAGAGGGAACGCTCAATCTAGGCCGCGGTGAGGAGCTGGAGAGGAGTTACTCCGTGCAAGATGACGCCGGTGTTCTGACCTTGCGCACCGAGAGGACATCCTTTGGGCCTTCTGCGGTAGGCTGGACCGGAGGACGTGTTTGGCATCTGGAGCTTACCGGGGGGGGGGGGACCTGGGCCTGGGGCAGACAGATCTGGATCTGACCGGACTGACCGTGGAGCGTCTGAATGTGGATCACGGCATTGGTCAAACGGTCGTCGTCCTGCCTGACGAGGGACGTTTAGAGGCCAGGATTCAGGGCGCTATTGGGCAGACGATCGTCACGATCCCGGAGAGCCTGGAGGCGCGGATTCGATTGGACACCGGAATCACGGGACGTCAGATTCCTGACGATTACGTCTGTCAGGATGATGTGTGTACCTCCCCGGGCTACGAGAGCTCCGATGAGGGCGTCGACTTGACAGTGGGTCAGGCGATTGGGAGCCTGGTCATTAGGCATTAAGACCAGGATCTTCACTTCTGGATTGAAGTCAGCCGTGAAGGGAGATCTGTCGAAAACCAATGAGTGCGTATAGGCACGACTATCACATCCATACGAGCTTCTCGATGGACAGTGAGAGCCGGATGGAGGCCGCTTGCGAGACGGCGATCGCTCGCGGCATCGACGAGATCGCTTTCACGGACCACCTCGATTTCGGCCCCTGCGATTCAAGCGGGGCTTTTCCCACAGACAGGTACGTGGCCGCGATTGGGCGCTGTCGTGAGCGGTATCACGGGCGGCTGCGCGTTCGGACCGGCATTGAGGTGGGCGAGCCTCATATCTTCCCTCGCCAGGCCGCTGATGTGATCGCTCGCGGGGATTTTGATGTCGTTCTGGGATCGGTGCACTATGCGGAGGACATGCAGGCAGCCTGGCTAGAGGACTTCTTCGACCAGCCGCTGCGCGATGCCTATGAGGCCTATTTCAGCCAGGTGGTCGATCTGGCGAAAGAGGGAGATTTCGATATCCTTGGCCATGTTGATCTAGTCAAGCGGGACGCGCGCAAGTTTGGCAAAGCATACGATGGCCCTGGCCCCTATGGAGACATGATCCGCGCCGCCCTGAAGGCCGTGGTGGAAAGGGGCAAGGGCATTGAGCTGAACACGTCGCCGCTGCGGCGCGGGCAGTCGGAGCCCTGTCCCTCGCTGGAGATCTTGCGCTGGTATCGCGAATTGGGTGGGGAGACGCTGACGCTGGGCTCCGATGCTCACCTTGCCGAGGCGGTTGGCTCGCACCTTGAGGTGGCTGTGGAGATGGCAAGAGCGGCGGGCTTCACGCGGCTGGCAACGTTTGCACACAGAGAAGTGAATTGGAAAGGCATCTAGGAGACACGGGATTTGAGAGATTGTATGAAAGAAGCTAAGGAACAGGTGACAGCACGTAGCGGGCGCCGTCCATCTTGGATTCGGGTGCGTGCCCCTGATAGTGAATCATATCGTTGGCTGAAGCAGCTGATGCGATCCAAGGATTTGCACACTGTCTGTGAGGAGGCTCACTGCCCCAATATCGCCGAGTGCTGGGGGCATCGAACGGCAACGTTCCTCATCCTGGGCGACACCTGCACGCGCAACTGCCGCTTCTGTGACATCAAGACCGGGCGCCCGGACCCTCTCGACCCCGACGAGGCTGAGCACGTCGCCCAGGCGGCGCATGCTATGGATCTGAAGCATGCCGTCATCACGTCGGTGGATCGCGATGACCTGCCCGACGGTGGAGCCTCTGTCTTCGCCGCGGTGATTCGACGCATTCGGGAGCTCCAGCCGGGTTGCTCGGTGGAGGTTCTGATACCGGATTTCCGTGGGGAGATCGAGCCGCTCCGAGTGGTCATGGAGGCACGTCCCGAGATCCTGAACCATAACGTAGAGACCGTGCCCCGTCTTTTCTCGGGGATACAGCCTCAGTGTCGGTACGACTGGTCGCTAGCCGTGCTGAGAAACGCCAAGAGGCTGTGGCCCGANGCCACCACCAAGAGTGGAATTATGGTCGGCCTGGGTGAAACGGAGGATGAGGTCTTGGAGACGATGCGCGATCTACGGGACGTCGCCGTGGATATTCTGACGATTGGACAGTACTTGTCGCCGTCCCGGCAGCACGCGCCTATCCTCCGGTACTACGAGCCGGAGGTCTTCGAGATGTTTGCGGAGCGAGGCTACGAGATGGGGTTTCGGTGGGTGGAGAGCGCCCCGCTGGTACGGAGCTCCTACAACGCGGAGGCACAGGCACGCGCCCTCTCGGCTCGGGACGAGGACTAGGGTTCTTATCGTATCCGGGTGGGGGTGCTCAACGGCAGTAGGAGGACGGCGCGTTAGAAACCGACGACGTCCGTACTGCTTCAGCTAAGCCATTCCATCGGCAGTGCCGATAGGTGTGTCTTATCGTCAATCTGCGCCTCAAGGCGAGAGATGAACTCCGCCACATTGTAGTTGTGGCTCTGTGGACCTGGTTGTTCGAGAGCGTAGGCAGCTGCTATGCTGCCGAGTCTGCCGGACAAGGCCCAGGGGAGCTTCAAGGCCCGTCCCTTGATCAGCCCGGCCCGGTAGGCGTCTCCCACACCGGTCGGGTCGTCGATACATCGAGGCACCGCCGGCGGAATGTGGCAGTCGCCCTCCCGCGTCCAGATGCGGGACCCCTCACGTCCTTGCGTCACGACGCAGGCTTCGCTGGGCGCTGAATGGATCTGACCGGCGGTCAAACCGGTCTTCTCTCGCAACATCTCAAACTCATACTCGTTGACAACCAACAGAGACGAACCCTGCAACCCCATCGTCAATTCATCCCCGGTGAGTCGCACGATCTGCTGGCTAGGATCGTAGAGGTAGGGGATGCCCAGCGCCTGACATTCGGCGGCGTACTTCACCATGGCCTGGGGATCGTTTGGGGAGATCACGACGAGATCTATCTCGTCACCAAGCAGGGCGCGCAGCGATAGATCGCGAGCTCGAGCCATTGCACCCGTGTAGAAGTTGGCGATCTGATTGCCGTCCTCATCCGTACTGACGAAAAAGGAGGCTGTGAACAGGTCAGCCTCAGTCCGTACGAGCGAAGTGTCTACTCCCCATTCTTCCAGCCAGGCCCGGTAAGCGTCGAAATCCTGCCCCACTGTCCCCATCAGCTTGGGACGCTCTCCCAGCAGGGCTAGGTTGTAGGCGATATTCGCTGCACAGCCTCCTCGCTGCTTCCGCATCTCGTCCACCAAGAAGCTAACCGAGAGACGGTGGATCTGATCGGGGAGGATGTGCTCGGCAAAGCGACCCGGAAAGGTCATCAGGTAATCGTAGGCGATAGAGCCGGTGACGATGATATTCATCTCTCTCCCCCCTGTCGTGTCCACAGGAGTGTTACCATACTGGTTGGGTCGGACATCTGACCAAGGTTATATTTGCTAGTGCAATGTTCGCTGGCGCGATACAGGCTACAGCCTTCGGCCTTCAACAGTTTTAGGTGGCGGCTGAGGTCCCTACTTCAATCTCACCTTCAAGAGAATCCATAGCCAGCGAAGTCCGGTGTGAAGCGCGTGTGTGCCTACCAATCCCTTTCCCTGTTCTGCCGTTCGCGGGTGGTAGGCGACGGGCACCTCCCTGATCTCATGGCCCTGCTTGAGCAATCTACAGGGGAGCTCGAAGTCGAAGTCGAAGTCTTGAGCGCTCAAGTCCAGCGAGCGAACAACGTCAAGGCGGGCCATCTTGAGCCCTACTGCTATGTCCGTCAGCTCTCCAGCGAAGAAGCGATTGGCCAGCCAGGTGAGGAGCTTGACACCCCAATAATTCTCTGCGTATTCGTAGATCTTTCGGCCCCCTAGCGTCCGGGATCCGAAGACAGCGACGGTATTCCCTGGGTTGATGGCAGCCGCCATCTGGGCTAGATCGTCCGCCTCATACTCGAGATCGGCGTCGAAGATGGCGAAATAGTCGCCACGGGCCTCTCTGATGCCCGTCAGTATTGAGGCGCTTTTGCCTTTGTTTCGCTCGTGATAGACGACACGGACCTTAGGGAGGTGCACCGACTGCAGGAGCTCGCGTGTGCCATCGGTGGAGAAGTTGTCCACCACGATGATCTCCTTGTCCCATTCCGGCCCGAGGTCAACGCTATGGGTCTGTTGGATAGCGTCCAGGATGGTACGCCGCTCGTTGTAGGCACAGATGATAATGGTTAGAAGGCGTGGTTCAAGGCTCATCCTGGGTCCTCACAGACGACGGAAGAAATCGTCAAATGCTTCCAGCACATACGCGATTCGGGCATCATCCAGGCCTGGATAGACGCCGATGAAGAATGATGAGCGAAGGATCCGATCGGCGTTGGACAGATCGCCCATGGCGCGGTGGTTGATCTCCTGGTAGCCCGGCTGCCGGACCAGATTGCCGGCCAGCAGGAGGCGTGTCTCGATATTCCGGTCCTCTAGGAATGTAACCAGATCACGGCGCTTGAATGGCGCGTCGGCTTGCAGCGTCAGAGGCAAAGCGAACCAAGCAGGATCCGCACGCTCGCTCCAGGTAGGCAGGAGCAGGAGATCCTGGTACGGCTTCAGACCCGCGTACAGCCTCTTGAAGTTTTGCTTGCGGTCCTCGACGAAGCGGGATAGCTTCTTCAGCTGGGCTAGGCCGATGGCTGCCTGTATGTCCGTCATCTTCATGTTGTAGCCAATTTCCACGTACAGGTAGCGATGGTCATAGGGTTCGTTCAGCCCGGGGATCTGCCACTCAAAACGGTTGCCGCAGGTGCCCTCTGGGGGGCTGTCATGTGTACACCGGCAGTCGCGGCCCCAATCGCGCAAGCTGCAGGCGATGCGAGCTAGGCGGGAGTTGTCTGTCGCCACGGCGCCGCCCTCACCTGTGGTCATATGATGGGAGGGATAGAAGCTGAACGTGGACATGTCGCCGAAGGTGCCGAGCATCTGCCCATCATAGGTCGAGCCGAGGGCCTCGCAGGTGTCTTCGATAACGTAGAGCTCGTGCTCCCGTGCAAACGCCATCAAGGGCTCCATATCAACGGGATTACCCAGCATGTGGGCGATGAAGATGGCACGTGTTCGCTCGGAGAGCGCCGCATCCAGTTGTTCTACGTCGATGTTATACGTCCCCAATTCACAGTCGACGAAGACCGGCACCAGCTCATTTTGCACAATGGGGGCCGTTGTGGTGGGGAAGCCCATCGCAGCGGTGATCACCTCGTCGCCCGGTTCAAGCGGCCGCTCTAGGCGCCGCGATCGTAGGGCCGATACGGCCAGCAAGTTGGCTGACGAGCCGGAATTGACGGCCAACGTCCGCCTCAGGCCAAGGAAATTGGCCAGCTGCTCCTCGAAAGCTTCGGTGCGAGGGCCTGCCGTGAGCCAGAAATCGAGCGCTGCATTCACAGCAGCGACCAGCTCTTCTTCGTCGTAAACTCGCCCGGCGTAATGCACGCGGGTCTCACCAGGTTCGAATGGTTGACCTGCGTGGGCGTGACGGTAGTACTCGGCAACTTGTTCGAGGATCTTTCGACGCAGGGCTTCGCCGTGATCATTCAGTTCAGATATCATATCGCCTGTCGCATGTCGGACTTCAAATGTTGCATGGTGGTGCGTAGTCCTCTCTCTAGCGGCGTCTTAGCGCGCCAACCGGTCAGCTGCGCCGTGCGATCGGCGTCCGCGATGAGGTGCACGGGGCTGCCTGTGCGGTACGATCGAGCACCTGGCTGTATACGTCCCTCTGCGTCTGCCAGCTGCCAGATCTGTTCCACAACATATCGCACTTCGGTGCCAATGCCCGTGCCAAGATTGAGGGTCGCGCCCTCAATCCCTGCTGTCTCGGCGGCTGCTATCATACCATCAGCCACATCCTCTGCAAAGATGAAATCTCGCTTCTGCTCGCCAGGCGTCATCGGGAAGTCCTGGCCCGAGAGCGCCGCCTGCATAGCCGCTGGGATCAGCGTATGTCCGGGCTGTCCTGGCCCGTAGGCCTGAAAAAGGCGCACCGTGACGACGGGAAGCTGGTGAGCTCGCCAGTACATCCGTCCGAAGGCCCAAGCTGCGACCTTCGATGCGGCGTAAGCGTTGAGGGGGTCCAATCCAGTCGCCGTTCCGCTGATGCCATATTCATAGCTGGTGCCGACCAGTACAATCCGATCTACACCGTGCCCCGTTAGCGCTTCGAGCAGGTTGATCGCGCCCCCGGCGTTCACCGTCAACGCCAGCATCGGGTCGACGTTGGGGTTGGTCACGCCGACGGCAGCCAGGTGGAAGACGATGTCCGGCGCCACGTCGTTGACGACGGACCGAACTGCCTTGGCATCCCGGACGTCGAAGGTCACGGAGTGCGGGGTGTGCTCCGGGGTGGAAGCGGCGTTCGGTTCCATGTACGGCGCTGCGCCAAGCTTGGCGACGTGGGCTGGCCCGTTTTCATCGCTCGGTGGCGAGCCGGCGTAAACTTCAGCTCCCATATCCACGAGCCGTCGTACCAGATATCGCCCGATGAATCCGGTGGCCCCGGTAATCAGAACCCGCTTCTGCCTCCACGCTGCTGGTTTATCCATCGTTACTTCCAAAGCTATGTGGTGTGCACCGCGTTTGCTGTCAGCCTATCATAGGCGCCGTTCAAGTGCACGATCCGACATGCCTAATCAGCTGAGGAATTCACGATACCACGCCAATGTCTCACGAAGTCCTTCTCTTAGCGAGTGTTGAGGCGTCCAGCCCAGCAGGCGCTTGGCCTTGCTGCTATCCAGGTATTGAGCTTGGATCTCGTTCTCCGCTTCGCCCAACACGCGAGGCTCGAGCGTGGGTTGACCAGAGACGTCAATGATGGTTTGCACGACCTCCATCACCGATTTCGGGTCATCCAGGCCGAAGTTGAAGGCTTCACCCTTAACTTTTGTCGTGTCTATGCACTCGGCGAGCCTAAGATAGCCGGCAACAGCGTCTGGGATGTACAGGTAGTCGCGGACGAGCGTGCCATCCGAGCGGATGACGGGTTGTCTGCCTCGAATGACGCAGCGGATCGTGCCGGGGATTAGCCGGCTCCAATTGAGGTCCCCGCCGCCATACAGGTTTGCGCATCGTGTCACGGCGACGGGAAGGCCATAGGTGGTGGCGTAGGTTTGAGCGATCCGATCCGCGCAGGCTTTGGAGACATCGTAAGGGTGGCATCCCAGCAGAGCGGCGTCCTCTGTATACGGCAGGTCGTCATGAATCCCATACGCCTTGTCCGAGGACGCGACAATGACGCGTTCTATTCTCAGCGTACGGCGAGCCGCCTCAAGCAGCGTCCACGTACCCTTAATGTTCGTCTCGAACGTCGAGAGCGGCGCCCTGTTGGCGATCGGAACGATGGTTTGGGCCGCCAGGTGGAACACGGTGTTGATCTCATATTCGTTCAGTGCGCGCTCGATCAATTCATAATTGGTGACGTCACCGCGCACAACGCGGATACGATCCTCATAGCCTGATTGACGCAGGTGTGAGAAAGGGACCACATCACGTATCAGACCGGTGACGGCAGCGCCCGCGTCGACCAGGGCGATGGTCAGCCAGGAGCCCAATACGCCGGTACATCCGGTGACGAAGACGGGTCGATCGAGCCAAAAGGAATCGGTGTTTGATCGCATACTAGTTGTCAATCCCATAGCTTCCACGGCGCGCTTTCGCGCCAGCACTTGTCCAGGGCCAGGGCGTCTTTGAATGTGTCCATCGAACGCCAGAACCCGGTGTGGCGGTACACCATCAGTTCTTCATCGCCAGCCAGAAGCGGCATAGTCTCTCGCTCCAGGTCGACGTCATCTCCACGGCTCAGATAGTCGAGGACACCNCGCTCGAACACCATGAAGCCGGCGTTGATCCAGTGGTCCAGCTTGGGCTTTTCCCCGAAGCTGATCACTCGATCGTTTTGGTCCGTCTCCAGGATGCCGTACTGGGACCTAGGGCGCACCCCTGTGACGGTAGCTAGCCGGCCGTGTCGCCGATGGAAGGTGAGCAGCGCTTCCACGTCGATATCGCCGACACCGTCGCCATAGGTGACGAAGAACGTGTCGCTATCGATGTACTTAGCAGCTCGATAGATCCTCGAACCCTTGGCGGTGTCTAGGCCGGTGTCCGCCAGGGTCACCCTCCAGTTCTCCTCCGCGTTCGACTGGTGGTAGCTTACCGCATTGGGCTTGCCCAGCGGGATGGTGAAGTCGTAATTCATCGGCTCGTACTCGAGGAAATATCGCTTGATCGCTTCCCCCTCGTGTCCCAGGGTGAGAATGAAGCGGGTGTGTCCATATTCGGCGTAGATCTTCATCACGTGCCACAGGATGGGCTGATCCCCAATCGTGACCAGTTCCTTCTTCGACGTCGTGGCTCCCTGCATGCGCGTCCCTTCTCCCCCGCACAGGATGACCACTGGGAGTGACTCATGACTAGGGTCTGCGACATCTTTAAGCTCTGCGCCATTGATGAGCTCTGCGGCATTGACCACCTTCAACCTCCATCAGCGTGCATAGCTAGCTCGATGCCCGCACCATCCTCCGCAGATTCAGTGCGAGAGGGGGATAGGCGATGCCGTTCTCGGTCACGATGCCGCTCACATAGCGATGCGGCGTGATATCGAAGGCTGGATTCGCCACGACTATC
>P_1C_Sed_3_UnCtyDRAFT_1000172_pt1 | contig 13166 bp, 10 predicted proteins | sample Pon1CUnioCityCA_FD_10233 | JGI IMG/M metagenome (IMG submission 10233) | reverse complement strand
TTGGGTTGATACCCTTTTGGCTCTATATCTATTTTTCAATCAATCCTTAATAAGCAAAGGATAATTATGTCCATCATTATTGCTCCCTCCATTCTTGCAGCCGATATTACACAACTTGGTGATCAGGTTCAAAAAGCTGTTGAAGGTGGCGCGGATTGGATCCATGTTGATGTTATGGATGGGCGTTTTGTACCAAACATCACTTTTGGACCAAATGTTGTAAAAGCAGTCAGGCGGGTGACTGATTTACCAATTGATGTGCACTTGATGATTGTAGAACCAGAGAGGCACTTGCAAGCTTTTGCTGATGCGGGTACAAATCATATCACTGTTCATTACGAAACTTGCCCGCACATACATCGCACTTTACAATCCATTCGCGAAATGGGTATGCATCCTGGAATTGTGATTAATCCTGGAACGCCAATTGACACCCTTTATGAGCTGATCGAAAGTGTTGAAAAAGTTCTAATAATGACGGTAAACCCTGGTTTCGGTGGACAGTCTTTTATTGATACGATGTATGAAAAAATCCGCCGCACAAGGCTTCTGCTTGATTCAAAAGGTTCATACGCAGCCATACAGGTGGATGGCGGCGTCAGCAGCAAGACAATCAGAGCCTGTTATGATGCTGGTGCCAGGAATTTCATTGCAGGGTCAGCAATTTTCAACCATGAAGATGGGATTGCCGCTGGTATTCTAGAATTGCGAAATGCTTTGGGCGTATCACAATCTTAAAAGCAAAAATCGCAGCATCAATGCCGCGACTTTAGCATATTGAAAGTGTTAATACTATTTAGTGGATTTGGTTAATGTCCGAATGCAGCGTGTGCATAATGTCTTACGAACCATTCGCCCGTTTTCATAAACAGAGACTTTTTGGAGGTTCGGTTTAAATTGTCGTTTAGTAGCTCGCATGGAGTGGCTTCGATTATGACCAAAGGTGGTCTTTTTTCCGCAATTCTCACAGATCGCCATGATGTCGTCCTTTCAAAACTTTAAGTTATAATTACTGGGTTTGGAAAGCGTTTTCCAAACAGCGAATTATTTTACCACACACTAGTTTAAGCATCAAGCAAGTCAGATGAGGAAGATATGGCAGAATCAGAATTCAAACACAACGAATTAGGCAGCATCCAAATCCAAAAAGATGCTATTGCTTCCATTGTACGGCAATCAACACTGCAATCCTATGGGGTTGTGGGATTGTCACCCAAAAACCTTATGGAAAACATTCGACAATTGCTCAATAAAGATGCAAAATTTGGTGTTGAGGTCGAATTTGACCATGATGGGTTGGTGATTGATATTTACATTGTCGTGGAATACGGCACACGCATCAAAAGTATTACCAACAGCGTTGTCAATAGTGTAAAATACAACGTCGAAAAAACAGTTGGATTACCTGTTAAAAGAGTGAATGTCCACGTACGTGGATTACGGATAAGTTACATGGATTAATTTTTTCCAATTATTTGGAATTTATGTTTTTATTTATTGGAGTATTATGAGTGTTGCCGAAATAACAAAACTATCAACTGCAGAAAGACATAAGCTGGTTTCCATTCCCATTGATGGGCAAGGACTGAAGACATTACTTGAAGCAGGTATGATATGGCTTAAAACGAACCAGCAAACTGTAAACAGCTTAAATGTCTTTCCTGTTCCAGATGGTGATACGGGCACAAACATGGTACTCACCATGCAGGCAGCCTTTGATGAAATTGCCACGTCAGGAGAAACAAACGTCGGGCAGCTTGCTCACAGTATAGCCCGGGGGGCATTAATGGGAGCAAGAGGAAATTCGGGTGTAATCCTTTCCCAGATATGGCGAGGCTTCGCTCGAGCACTGGATGAACAAGCAACAATGGATGTTGACAACCTCACTGGCGCGCTCAAAGAAGCAGAGGCAACAGCTTATAAAGGTGTTGTCCGTCCAGTTGAGGGCACAATCTTAACAGTGATAAAGGATATTGCCACCCAGGCTGAAGCATCCGCGCAGCGAACCACAAGCTTTACTGAGATATTGGGTGATATCGTAGAAGCAGGACATGCTTCTGTTGAAAGAACACCTGACCTTCTTCCAATTCTCAAACAAGCCGGGGTGGTTGATTCAGGGGGTAAAGGGTTGTTTTTCATTTTTGAAGGGATGTGGCGTTTTATCAACGGCGATCCCCTTGACAAAGCGGTCACCGAGGTAATGCCCCTGTCAGAAATGGACCTGGAAAATGCACTTGAAATCGTTGAGGAGGGTCAGGATTATGAAGTTGTAATCGACTTCACGCCGAATCCCACTTTTAACTTGGAAGACTATTATGATGAATTGTCCAACATGGGCACATCTATTCAAGTCGGTGAGGGTGACGGCTTATATCGAATGCACATTCACGTGCCGCTCGAAAGCCGGTATGAACCAATCGATCATACAATGAACTTGGGCACAATCCAGAAAGTGATGATGGAGAACCTTGTCGCCCAGATGGATGAAAGAAAAAATAATCAGAATCCCAAAATCAAGTTAACCCAAGTCGAACCTGGAGAAATTGCTGTCGTCGCAGTGTCCCCTGGACCAGGATTGACTCGAATCTTCGCCAGCCTTGGGGCTGCGGCAATTGTCCACGGTGGACAAACGATGAATCCCAGTATCAAAGAACTTTTAGCTTCCTTTGAGAACTTACCAACAGAAAAAATCATCATCCTCCCAAATAATAAAAATATAATCATGGCAGCAAAAGAAGCCGCTTCTATGACGGTCAAAAATGTCAGCGTTATCCCATCGATCACCGTTCCGCAGGGTCTTTCAGCGATGTTTCGATTGATCCCGGACAGCAATTATGATGAAATTGTTGAAGCTATGAATGAAGCCCTTGATGAAGTGGAAACGGGCGAGATTACCACAGCCACCCGAACTGTTGAAATCGATGGCGTTCAGGTTGAAAAAGGACAGGTCATCGCGCTTCACAATGGTAAACTGGTGACATCCACNAATACAATCGATGAAGCTTGTGAAGCCCTCCTAATCGCTGCCGAAACAGAGGATTATGAACGCATCACCCTCTTTTATGGTGAGGATATCAAACTTAACCGGGTGAATGACATTGCCGATAAGATTCGCTCAATTTTCCCTGACCATGAGATTGAAGTCCATGAGGGTGGGCAGCCGCATTACCAATTAATTATTTCCATCGAATAAGGATTGATCTACAGTTTTGCAGGATCCAGAACCCCACCATCCGGGGTTCTTTTAATACTTCCGCCAATAATTAAGCAGATTTACTTTTGAAATTCCATGGATGGGAGTGTTACAATTAAGGATTGATGATCCAATTCAAAATGAAGTTATAAGGATAATCTGCGCGTAAATTCAAAAATATTCATAAACCAAGGCTATCATAAAAAATGCAAAGATCTACCGAAAAATTGTATAAAATCTTCAAACTTGAAGCAGAATTTGGCTATACAAATAAAGCTGTTGTAGGTGGCTTAGAAAAATTAACGGATTCATGGATGGGAGAAGCTCGTGCTGATGGTTTATCCGAGGAAACAATCCAAAGGGTAACATCTGCCCTCAATCAATATCCCAATTTGGATATTGATGGGCGAGTCCATACATTAAAAGAAATTGGTCATGTTCTGGATATTGCCGGGATAAAACACCTCGAAAAGCCTCCTGCGGGAAGTAACGAACCGAACCAGGATGAGGCATATCTCCCGGAAGAAAAACCTGTTGAAAATGTAAAAAATATCAAAACTCAAAGTCGAGGATCAATCCGCAGACGGAATGGCGATTCGTTACCACTCCCAAGCAAGGAAGCACCTGAAGGTTTGCAAGCGCCTGTAACAGCAGTTCGAGGTATTGGAGAAAAACAGGCACAACTTTTGGCAAAATTAAATCTTCACACCATTGAAGATATGGTTTATTACTTTCCACACCGCTATGATGATTACTCAGAGCTAAAACTCATCAAAGATTTAAAATATGGTGAGGAAGTTACCATCCTGGCATGGGTAAAAAGCATAACAACATTCAAAACACGAAATAAAAATCGAAAAATTGTACAGGCTGTTGTCTCTGATGATACTGGTAGCATCCAATTGATGTGGTTTAACCAGGAATACCATTTGCGCTATCTTCGAAAAAATATGTTCCTGTCAATTTCTGGCAAGGTTGAACAATACATGGGTCGATTTGTTATGTATCACCCGGATTATGAGCAAATCGAAAAAGACCAGTTAAATACAAAACGCATCGTCCCGATTTACGCTTTGACCGCCCGATTAAGTCAAAAATGGCTCCGCAGGATGATTTATACCGTGGTTAATTATTGGGCGCCTAAAATCCCGGAGTTCATGACCGAATATATTCTGGAAGATGCTGACCTGATGGATCTCTCGTCTGCCCTGAAGGAAATTCATTTCCCCGAAGCTGTTCCCAGCCTAAAAAAGGCTCGCTCACGGCTTGCCTTTGATGAGATCTTTTTGCTGCAGCTAGGAGTTTTACGTCAAAAATATGAATGGTCTCACCAGCAAGCAAGACCATATTTTGTCGAGGACGATTGGCTTCTTGAGAGGATAAAACATATAAATTTCTCACTCACCCATGCACAACTTCAGGTACTCGCAGAATTCCGGAGAGATCTTGCCGCTGGTCAACCGATGAACCGGCTTCTCCAAGGGGATGTAGGCTCAGGAAAGACAGTGGTTGCAGCCCTTGCCATTAGCATTGTTGCTAAACATGGTGCCCAGGGTGCATTTATGGCACCAACCAGTATATTAGCAGAACAGCACTATGCCAGTCTGCAAGGATTATTAACAAATCCTGAAGACAAGGATGCAGTACTTCAGGAAGAACAAGTCCGACTGCTGATTGGCGATACCCCCACGAAAGAGCGTGAGGAAATTCTAGAGGGTTTGGCAAACGGCAGCATTAAATTGGTGATTGGTACCCATGCACTCATTGAAGACCCGGTCGTTTTTGACAACTTACAGATTGTGATCGTTGACGAGCAGCATCGATTTGGCGTGGCACAACGGGCTGCTCTTCGTGAAAAGGGCGATAATCCCCACCTTGTTGTGATGACAGCAACACCCATCCCTCGATCACTTGCTTTGACAATTTATGGCGACTTGGATGTAAGCATACTGGATGAAATGCCTCCTGGTCGGCAGCCGGTGGAAACACATATCCTCTATCCAACCGAAAGAGAAAGGGTCTATACCCTCATTCGCTCTCATGTCGCGCAAGGATATCAGGCTTTTGTCATCTATCCACTTGTTGAACAGGGGGATAATGAAGAAACGAAAGCCGCTGTAGAAGAACAAGAACGCTTGCAAAATGAGATTTTTCCTGATCTGAAGGTTGGTTTATTGCACGGCAGACTTCGCCCTGAAGAAAAAGAAACTGTCATGCGCATGTTCAGGGACAAAGAATACGATGTGCTGGTCTCAACATCAGTGGTGGAGGTGGGTGTTGACATCCCCAACGCAACCGTAATGGTCGTTGAGGGGGCAAACCGGTTTGGTTTGGCACAGTTGCACCAATTCAGGGGAAGGGTAGGAAGAGGATCCGGTAAATCCTATTGTATCCTCATCCCGGAAACCAGTGAAGCGGCCGAAAACGAGCGCTTATTGGCGATGGAAAAAACAAACGATGGGTTCGAATTAGCAGAATACGACCTCAATCAAAGAGGCCCGGGAGAATTTCTTGGCACCCGTCAATCGGGTTATACAAATTTACGCCTGGCAAAAATTACAGACATAAAATTAATCGAAAAAGCCCAGCGTTATGCTCACCAGGTACTGGAAAACGACCCCACCCTTACTGCCAGCGAGCACAAATTAATGAAGGATGCCTTAGAGAATTTTTGGCCATCCGAAGAAGGAGATATCAGTTAACATGACTACCGTACTTTTCCCAGGAACATTTGATCCTATTCATTACGGGCATATCAACATCGCCCGGCGAGCTGGCGACCTCTTTGATGAAGTCGTAGTGGCCGTTTACGCCAGAGAGCAGGACAATATTTTATTTTCCCCTGAAGACCGTCTTGCCCTCGTTGAAGAAGCATTTATAAATGTTGGCAATATCAGTGTCACATCTTACCAGGGTCTTACGGTTGAATTTGCTAAGAAAATTGGTGCCCAGGCAATTGTTCGGGGTTTAAGAGTTTTTTCTGATTTCGAATACGAGTTCAGGATGGCGCTTGCTAACCATCGCCTTGCACCAGAAATTGATGTGATTGCATTGATCACCGATGAGGAACACACCTTTCTCTCCTCAACAACGGTCCGGGAAATTGCCGCACTTGGCGGCGATGTCTCCAGCATGGTTCCCATGCATGTTAAAAAAGCACTTGAAAAACGGTTCAATATTTTAGGAGATGATCAGGATATCGTTCCTTTGACATCCCTGAGAGATTAACCCCAAATTTTAAATATATGTTAACATTGGTATATCGCTTGCAACTAAATAAGATGTATATTCAATTTGGAGGTAGTAATGGATATTTTACATCTCGTTGACCGACTTGAGGAATTATTTAACGACAGCCGTCCAATCTGGCTTACGCACAGTGTCATTGTGGATGAGGATCGCATGCTGGACTTAATTGATCAAATGCGGGTTGCCATACCTGAGGAAATTAAGAAGGCGCAGCAAATCATCACCCAACGTGACCGGATATTGGCACAGGCTAAAGAAGAAGCTAACCGGACAATTGCCCTAGCCCGGGAAAAGGCTGAAAAACAACTGGAAGATGATGAATTAATCATGTCTGCCAGGGTTAAAGCTGAACAAATTGTTGAGCAAGCACACAAGGATGCGGCGATTACACAGCGTGAAGCAGATAAATACATCCTTGAAACTTTGACAAACCTGGAAATACATATGGACCGATTATTGAACCAGGTCCAGAATGGGATTAAAACTTACAAAGTGATGTATACGCGCCCCCACCTAAGATGGAGACACAAGAGCAAGAGGATAGTTCTATGCTTTGATGGGGATTTGACTCTTAATTAAAAAATATCAGCCTCGATGATCACGAGGCTGTTTTTTTATTGCTACGCCGTTTTGATGTCTTTTCTTCCGTTTTTTGTGGAAGCAACGCCACTGTCAGAACTTCATCCATATGTTTTACCGGTATCAATTCAATTTCTTTCAGGACACTCCCGGGGATATCTTCCAGATCTTTTTCATTCCGAACCGGGATGATCACCTTTTTCAATCCTGCTCGATGGGATGCCAGGACTTTCTCTTTGATACCCCCAACAGGAAGCACCCGGCCCCTTAATGTAATTTCTCCCGTCATCCCAACCGTATGAAAGCTGGGTCGACCCGTAAATGCCGATATCATTGCAGTGGTCATCGTCACACCGGCACTCGGGCCATCTTTAGGGATCGCCCCTTCCGGAACATGCAAATGGACATCAACATTTTCAAAAAGATCGGGATCAATATCAAGAAGGTCAGCACGGGATTTTATATAAGACAAAGCAGCTTGTGCAGACTCCTGCATCACATCACCAATCTGTCCGGTAATTTGTAAATTTCCCTTGCCCTCCAAAATCAAGACTTCAACAGGCATGATCTCCCCCCCATTTTCAGTCCATGCCAAAGCCGTCGCAACGCCAATCTCATCATCAAGTTCAGCTTCAGTTTCAAAAAACTGCTGCGGCCCAAGAAATTTTCGAATTGCCTGGGGTGTGATTCGTTTAGGATAATCTTTCCTCTCTGTCTTGAGTCGAGCAATTTTTCGCAGCACACTGCCAATTTCCCGCTCAAAATTACGAACCCCTGCCTCGTAAGTGTATTCATTGATAATCTTCAATAATGCAGAGTTCTGAAAATGAATGTTTTCAGAATCTAAACCGGTTTCTTCTAACTGCCGGGGGATCAAAAACCGCTTGGCGATTTCCAATTTTTCATCTTCAATGTATCCGGAGAATTCGATGACTTCCATTCGGTCCAACAGGGCTGGCGGGATGGTGCTGAGGGTGTTGGCGGTTGTTATGAAAATAACATCCGAAAGATCGTAAGTAACCTCCAGGTAATGATCAGAAAACGCGTTGTTTTGTTCCGGATCAAGGACTTCTAACAATGCAGAGGATGGATCACCCCGAAAATCTGCCCCCAGCTTATCAATCTCATCCAACATAAACAGAGGATTTGTTGTACCCGCTCTTCGCATGGTTTGGATGATTCGTCCGGGCATAGCGCCAATATAGGTGCGGCGATGACCACGAATCTCAGCTTCATCCCTCACCCCACCAAGGGACAGACGAACAAATTTTCGTCCTAATGTATTTGCAATTGATTTCCCTAGGGATGTTTTTCCTGTACCGGGCGGTCCCACAAAACATAAAATCGGCTGGCGAAGCCGCTTTGGATTCAAGCTGCGGACAGCGATATATTCAATAATTCGATCCTTTGCTCTTTTCAAGCCATAATGTTCTTTTTCAAGAACTTCATTGGCATGAATCACGTCCAGATTATCTTCGTTTGATTCGACCCAGGGAAGGTCCAATAACCAATCCAGGTATGTACGAATAATACCGACTTCCGGTGCCATAGGCGGCATTTGCTGTAAACGCTGTAATTCTCGAATTGCCTGTAAACGGACTTCATCTGGAAAGACCTTTTCTTCGATCTTTTCACCAAGATCAAGAATCTCCTGAGTCCATATATCACCTTCCCCAAGTTCTGTTTGGATTGCCTTCATTTGCTCACGTAGATAGAACTCTCTGTGAGAACGATCAACCTCTGTTTGAACCTGTGCCTGGATTTCATCTTCCAGTTCCAATACATCCAATTCTTCTGCCAGGATGTGGTTGACCTTCTTCAACCGATCGGCTGGATGGGTGAGAAGCATCAGCTCCTTTCTCGTTTGATTAGGCAGTGATAAAGAGGTGGCGATCATATCAGCCAACCAGCCAGGATCGTCTATATTCATTGAGAACAGATGTGCTTCTTCGGGCAGGCTGTCACTCAACTCGACGCAGTTTTCAAACAAACTGCGGGCGGTTCTCATAAGGGCGGTGATGCTTTTTGTCATCCGAAATTCATCAGGAATGGGGCGTNCTTCAACAATCAGATAGGGTTCTTTCTGAATAATATCGAGGATCTCAACCCGGCGCCTTCCCTGAACCAGGGCAGAATGATTACCTCCCTGGATCGAAAGCATCCGACCGACAGCTAATTCAATGCCGACAGGAAGAAATTCATTGAGTGAATCCCCTTCCCCCTTTTCATTTGACGAAAACAGCGCTAAGACAGTTTTGTTTTTATTTTGTGCCGATTCGATCGCGAGATGACTGGTTTCACTGCTTAAAAAAATNGGTGAGATCATCCGGGGAAACACCACCACATCACTCATTACGAAAGCCGGACTGAGGAAAAAGCCGCTTTCATCAGATTCTCGATTGTTTATACGGTAGAGTTCTTCCGTCCGCTGGTGGATGTTTCCAAACAGCTCTTCATCTTCAGATGGCGGAAACCATTGTTCATCGTTCATCTTCACTCCAGGATAGTCGCTATAAAAGAAAGATCACCCATATTATCCTATCATCCAGTGATTCTCTTTTGTTTTTNTGAGAATATTTCCTTNACTGCAGCAACAACGAAAATACTGCCNGTCACCAATATCACAGCTTCCTCTGCGGCTTCTTCCAGGGCTAAATCCAGGGCATTTTCCACCGGCGTCACTGCCAGAGCCGATCTGCCGAATCGATGAGCCAGTTCTTCTAATTTTTCTGCTTCGATGGCACGTGGATGAACGGATTGGGTTGTGATAACCCGCCGCACCCTGGGTAATAATTCCTGGAACATCCCCTCAATATCTTTATCTTCAGATGCACCAAAAACCATGACCACCGGTAATCCGGGAAAATAATCATCTAAAGCCTGGCGCAGCCGCAGTGCTGAATAGCGATTGTGAGCTGAATCCAGCAAAATTGTGGGATGATTATTGATCACTTCCATCCGTCCAGGCCAATCGACACTGGAAAAGCCCTTTCGATAAGCATCCTGGGAAAGGGTCAATCCTAATTTCTCAGCAGTTTGTAGGGCAGCATACGCAGTAGCAGCGTTTTCGATCTGGTGAAATCCAAGCAGTGGGATACGCAATCGCAAAGGACTCCAATAATTCCTTCCGCCGGATTCAATAAATTCATCAACCATTGGCTGCTCATCCGGTGTCCAAACCAGGAATTGCTGACTCTGTAGGCTGTGCGTATCGGCAGCATATAGATAATCCCTGCCAACTTGAATCATCGGTGCGTTTTGTTCTTGGGCTATTCGCTCCAGCTTCAGCCTTGCTTCCTCTTTTTGAGGTGCGACGACAACCGGGACACCCTCCTTAATAATGCCACCTTTTTCTCCAGCAATCTCACTAAGGGTGTCGCCCAAAATTTTGACATGATCGTAAGAAATCGAGGTGATAACAGAGACCAGCGGTGTGATGATATTGGTTGCATCCAATCGCCCACCTAAACCGACCTCAAACACGCCAAAATCAACCTTTTGTTGGGAAAAATGCAAAAAAGCCATTGCCGTCATCAACTCAAATGTGGTGATTGCCGGTACTTTTTCAGTGACTGGCTTTATTTTGTTTACAATATCAACAACGTCTTCTTTTGAGATTTCACGGTTATTGACTTTGATACGTTCTGTGAAACGAACCATATGTGGGGATGTATAAAGTCCCACCTGATATCCCTCAGCCGCCAATGTACTTGCGCATAAAGAAGAAACGGAACCTTTACCCTTTGTCCCGGCGACATGAATAATTTCATAATCCTTCTGGGGATCTCCCAGAAAGCGCATAAAATTACGCATCCGGTCAAGATTAAATTTTTCAGCTGCATTTCTGAAATTACGCTTGAGACTGTAATCAATGAAGCTGTAAAGAAAATCTAACGCCTCTTCGTATTCCCGATCAATATCCTGCATTTTCGTCATCCATTTGTTTATTGAATTTGACCACCTAAAAGCATACCTCAAAAATATGATCTGGTGCTGTTAATGGAAAAATCATGCAAATATTATATCTCCTCAAATAAAGATTGAAGAGCAGGTATTATAGAAACGCTAACCATGTTTTCAAAGAGGGAAAAATGTAGATATTAGGTTGTTTCTTTGAGGTTTACCCCAAAGGCATCATTGATCGGGCTTGGCGGATATTGTTTTCAATCTGTTGAATGTGTTCTCGAATATGATTGTTTAAACTCAATAACTCCATACCCAACCGCCAATAACTTGATTTTCGGCGTGTAAAGCTCTGATCAAGGAATGCGATCGTCGCAACCGTTTCTTTTAAGCTTCTTCGTAATTCAGCCATCAGGTCATCCACAGTTGGATAGGTTGTCAGGGTTGCACGAATTCTAAATAACTGGTCTCCTGGCCATTCGTCTTGAAATCTTTCCTGACCAGCCACAACATCGTTAATCCAGGTGTGAACCTCTCGCTCATTGTGGATCAGATGCACCAATGTCTCCTTGGAGGACCACTCATCCGGACCAGGGGAATAGGAGGCTTCAGCTTCTGTAACGCCATCCAAAACCTCTTCCAGTGATTCCAGGGCTCTGGACATGCGCATTTCCAGTTCTTTTGCTAATTCTTCTGGCGTGTCCGGTAATATCTCAACTTTTTGGGGTTTTGTATCAATCAAAAAATTCATTTTTTGATTACCTCGGAAGGCTGTCACTGATATCTCATCACCAACAACAAATTCTGACATAATGGATAAAAGTTTTCTAACACTGTCAACTATCTGACCATCTACCTCCACAATCACATCACCGGTTCTGACATAATGGATAAAAGTTTTCTAACACTGTCAACTATCTGACCATCTACCTCCACAATCACATCACCGGTTTGAATACCAGCATGATCAGCACCGTAGTTAGGGACCAATTCTCTCACCCTCACGCCCTCGTTCATAGGCACATTCAATTCTTCCAATACGGATTGGGTTAAGTCAGATAAATCATCAGGATAGATACCGATCAAGGGGCGTTCAACAAACCTGAGGTCCCGTCCTTCTTCCAGGGTAGATTTCAAATTCCGTAAACCAAACTTCCATCCCTTAGATATTTCTTCCCGGGCTTGTGCCCATTCTTCGCCAACCCCAATTCCAGAATGACGCAGCATAACTAGAAAAAATCCTTCCTTTTCATCAGGGGTGATGGTTACATCCACCTGCGTCCAGGCTGGTTCACCTTTACCAATCCACTTAAAAGAAACTGCTTTCTCCGGAACCAATTTTGTGTAATACCCGCTTGCAAAGTATCCCCGATTCCAGACGAGGTAAACCCATCCCCCTTCCTCCGGATTAGATGTACAAATATCACTAAGCCATTCCCGCAGAGCAGTGCTCGATGTAAAAGCCCGATAGATTAAATCAACCGGTGCATTGATAGTTTGTTCAAACTCAAAGGTGTTTGGCTGGGTCATATTCACAATCTCCGTGACAAATTGACGCGTGGTTATATTTCGATTAAGTATACCTTGATTGAAAACCTGCAACAATAATCGATTTATTTATAATTAGCGGGTGTGATTTCTATTTATTCCAGGCGGCGATCCCGGAAATAGAGCATCGGGGCATATATCAATCCACTCAAAAAAGAATGATATCTTCATAGAGGCCCAGGGACTCCGGCAGAATTCCTGTCAGACTGAAAAGAAACGGCAGGAATAATAATTGTTTTGGAATCTTCTTGCTTGGGAACATATAAATGCCCCGGGTAAAGACTGTTAGTGGACAAGGTGCAAGGCCAAATGGGAAATACCCGGGATAGGTGTGGCCAACAATTTACCCGATGATGAGTTAGCCGACCATTGCTCCCAAGACAAAAAGTATGCCAACAAATGTAAAGGTTTTCGAGTATGTTCCAAAATGTAATTTTGGCGTCAAAATCTAGTGTAGAAAAAATCCACCCTGGATGAAAAAAACACAGAATAATTGCATTTGTCATACCATCAATGGCATAAGGAAGAGCAAATACTGCTGCTACCCACAACCACAACATAGCAAAAATAGCAGAATTGATTCGACTGGACAGGATTGATTTCCTAAATGCCAAAACAAGAACCAGAAAACTAAGGATGTGGGCAACATATTGTAGTGGATAAATTTTTTCATAATATTCAGCCAATATTTTTA
>P_1C_Sed_3_UnCtyDRAFT_1000171_pt1 | contig 13172 bp, 5 predicted proteins | sample Pon1CUnioCityCA_FD_10233 | JGI IMG/M metagenome (IMG submission 10233) | reverse complement strand
CCCTGCCAGACCGTGTGATACTGGTCAGCCGCATCCAGGACCTCCACGCGCACGACGAAGCCGGGCGCGTGCATCTCGTGGATGTTGATCCGGCGGGGAATGACCGGCCAGCGAAACCGAACGTCCAGCCAGTCCACGCCGTCCGCTGCCGCCGAAGCCCAGGCGGTGGGGTGGTCCCCACACCCCGGTGTGTCCGGCTCACCTGTGGCCTGCTGGGCGGACCAGTCAGGGCGGGCGCGCTCGGAGCTGGCCGTAGCAGCGAAAGCCCACTGGTTGATCCTGGGTAGGAACTCCCCGCTCCGGCGGGCAACCTCCCAGGTCCGCGGCCCATCGAGGGTCTGCTCGAACCGGGCGTCAATGCCCCCGTGGTCAGGGGTCTCCGCCCTCATATCGTAGGTGCCAAAGGGGATGTCCGTGAGCGCGAAACTCTCGCCAGGGGCGATGACGTGGTCTGCAAGTAGATTGTCGCCCCACTGATCGCTGTAACTGGAAGCCAGGGTGACGTACCCGATGTCCGCGCTGGAACTGTTGACGATGGTCAAGGACGCGGTATCGCCGCCACCCACCACCATCCAGGCTTTGGGTCCGTAGGCCTCGTAGAACTGGGCATCAAACCAGGTCCCGAGCACGTTGTGATTGGGGTCCTCAGCTCTAACGTCGTAAATGCCTTGCCCGATGCCGATCAGGGCAAAACGCTTGCCGGGGGCGATGTCGTTGCCCTCCAGCATGTTGTCGCCCCACTGGTCGCTGTGATTAGGGGTCAGGTAGACGTACCCAATGTCCAAGGGAGAGCCATTCATGATCGTGACGGACACGGTCTCGCTGTCACGACCCGTGACCGTCCAGGTCACAAGCCCATCGAACGCCACGCCAGACTGGGTCTCGATGTCGTTGTAGAGNTCCCNTTCGACCAATATATCGTAGGTGCCGTTGGGGATGCCGGTTAGCGTGAAACGCTCGCCAGCGGCGATGACGGTGTCGCCAAGATGGTCTTCGCCCCACTGGCCGCTGGCGTGGGGCGCTAGGTACAGCCGCCAGATGTCTGTGTCGGAGCCGTTGATGATCTCCAGCGTCGTGGTTGACGCTGGCGTGGGTACGCTGGTCATCTCCGGCGCCACGGTCGCGGCTGTCATGGGCGTTGTCGTGGGAGAGGGCGTCACCTCGGGTGTCGCGGTCGGCTCAACGGTGGGCACCGGCNTGGGATGCTCGGCCATCTCGAGCGTCGCGGTGGACAGTTCGGTGGCGGGTGGAGCGCTGGGAGCAGGCGTCTCNGTCGGCCTTGGAGCGCAGAACCCGGACAAAGAGGCCAGACCGCACGCGACCAGCACAAGAGCGATGCGCTGAAATGGGTGTCCCGCTGAATACCTCATCTGCCCCTGCCGAGTCACTCCCTCACAGCCTGCCCGTTCAGCAGGCCGAACCGGTCGGCCATCTGGTCGTTCACAAACGAGAAGATGATCTCGCCACCTTCCACATCCAGGTGCATCATCCTGTCCGAAGCCTGCAGACCGAACCGGTCACTGCCTGAGGACCAGGGGTAGGTAAACGTTGTAGGCCTCGGCCATCTCACCGCCGCCCCAGAAGCCGCCGCCAAGGGTGTAATCACCACCCCTCAGCAAGCCGGCGTCCGACTGACCAATGGCGCCCCCTAAGGTGTAGTCGCCGCCGGTGCTGAACGTCTGGCCTCCGCCGTCGACCGTCCACCAGGAGAGGTCGTAGCCACCCTGAGCGGACGTGACCGACACGAGAAGCAGCAGGATCAACGCCGGCGTGAGGATGATCCGTAGTGGTTTCATCGGTCTCACCTCATCTTCCGTTTCTGTTCGGCGCCAGGCACATCAGGCTGTCCGTCCAACTACTCTGACCCCCGGGCTTGCGCCTCCTTATGGGCCAAACCGCTTGTCTCCGGCTGGCCGTGGGCCTCGGGGTGGAGATAGGTGCCCCGCTCATCGGCCGGCTTCTCCTCCTCCACGGAGATGCGGTTCGCCTCGGCGTAGGCATCGTGGCGGATGCCGGTGACCTGCCAGGAGACCTCCAGCCCCGGCTCGCCCCCGGCGATCTTGAAACGATTGTTCTGCACCTTCTCGGCGATGTACAAGCCAGGCCCTGGCCCCCCGATGGGCGTCAGTTGGTAGCGAAAATCCCGGTTCAGCGCCTCCAACCAGTCCGGTAGAGCAACCCAGGCTTCGCCATGGGCATCGAGGCTGACGTTGCCATTGTAGATGTTCATCATATCTGGGGACTCGACGAAGGAGTGGTAGAGATACTGGTTCTCCGGATCCAGAGGGTGGTCAATCTTGAAGGAACCGCTCCCTTTCGAGATGCTGCCGGTGATCTCGACGTCCCCATCGAAGTACCCCGCGCGTCCGTAGGCTCCCGTCACATGCACCCCGTCGCCAATCGCCCCATGCACACGCACGCCGTCCTTATCAGCCCAGCCAACGTACAGGCCGTGCCCGTCCGCGCCGTCGACCTCGAAACCATTGCTTTCGATTGACGAAAACGTCACGGAGGGAGAGCCCGCTTCGGTCACGTGAACGCCACCCTTGGCAGCACGGCTGACCCACACGCCATACCCCTCCGCTCGTTCCACCTCCAAACCATTCTTATCGCTTGAGGGCAGCCCTCCTCCCACGGGATTGCCCGCCTCGTGGACGTGCACGCCGTCGTTGTCGGCCGCTTCCACAAACAGGCCGTTCCCGCCTGCCGATAGCACGTGCACGCCGTCGCTGTCCGCCTGCCCAACAAATACGCCGTGGTCTTCCGCGCCGGCCACCTCGAGACCGTTACTCAACGGCGACCATTCGGTGGCGCTGGGATCACCCGCCCTGCCCACATACATCCCATCTCCGCCCGCCCAGTCGACGTGCAGGCCGTCGAAGCCCGCTGTCGCCACGTACACGCCGGTCTCGTCAGCCCTGCCAACATGCATGCCGTTTCCCGACGCGCCGGTCACCTCGAAACCGTTGCTCAAGACTGACGGCGTCATGGTGCTGGGAGTGCCCGCTGAGTCCACGTGCACGCCATCGTCGCCCGCTGACTCGACACGCACGCCGTGGTAGCTGGCACTGCTGAAGGTACCACCGGTGCCAGCGACCCCGGTGGCCTCGCCGTAGACGCCATGGTAGGCCCGGAACCAGCCGCCGTAGTCGTCGGCGTCTGAACCACCTCTCGCGTGGACCCCGTCGCCTTCTGCCGAGCCCACGTCTACCCCGTCGTCGCCCGCCGACTCGACACGCACGCCATCGTCATTCTCGCTGATGAAGATGCCACCTTGACCGGTAGCACCGGTACCCTCCCCGTAGACGCCGTGGTAGGCCTGGAACCAGCCGCCGTAGTGGCCCCCTTCGGTGCTACCTGTGGCGTTGAGGCCGTCATCGTCGCTGCTGCTCAGCGTGAGTCCCACGCCACGCCCGGTCCACCACTCGCCCCAGTGGCTGTGGCGAGCGGTTTCCAGGGAGTAAAAGGCATACGGGGCAGCTGTGAGGGATTGGCGTGGGCTGAGGGTCGTGTAGGCTCCGCTCTCGGTCGCCGGCCGCACGCCGATCTCCAGCCACAGCATCCGGCCATCGAAGACGCTGCCGAAGTCCAGCTGCGCGGTGAATAGGCCGTCGGTCACCACCACGTCCTCTACAGTCTCGGTGCCGACCCGCTTTCCATCCCTGGCCGCATCGTACAGGTCGAACTGGAAGTCGTATCTACCGTTGGCTGGGCCGTCGCCGTCGGTCAGGCGTCCCTGGTAGGTGAAAGCGGTGGTCATAGCCACCTGGGGTTTCACCTCTCCTTGCGGCCCCGGCCCCTGAGCCACGGCCATACCCACAGCCAAAGCCATGAGCAGCCCCAGGGTCAGTAGTCCGATCAGGATTCTCTGCCTATTCATTGCTTGCCCCTTTCTTCTATGCTGAATGCGGATCGAACGTAGGACATCAGTGGTAGCGCCTTCTTCGGGCGCATCGCATGATAGATCTCTAGGCCTGACGTAGGCCACGCCAGACTCCTAGGTGTAAACGTTCCACGTTCCAGGTCTTTAGAAGCCCGTCGCGCGGCCGACTCCTTCGTCACCTTGCGTGTCTGCCTCGCCATCCTGCGCGTCCAGGTCTTCAGTCTGAGCCTCCAGGAAGTCAATCAGACTCTGCAGGCTGGCGAATCCGCGGCGCTCTCCGCTGCCCGGGCTCTCTAGGGACGCCCGCCACATCTGACGCTCCCCGTCGCTTGTCTCCCACAGGCGCAGCATATACGAAAAGTAGCGTCGTTCTTTGCTCATGTGGCCCCCATTAGTTTACCTGGGCTGCGGATCGGGCAGGATGGGAGAGGCCCCGCCCTTGGGATGACGGGGCCTCCCCGTGAAATGAACCACGCGCAAGAGCTCTTTATCCTTCAATCCGGCCCACCGGAGCCAAGCCAACCGGCCGATGGCATCAGTCGATACTTGGCGCGATCCAGCGGGCACCTTGTCGTCATACTCATTGCTCCACCCCAAGCGTCGCCAGATGGCGGCTAGCAAGTCGCCACTACCAGATATCCTCGCTCTCAAAAGAGATGTTGCAGTCCCAAGGTTCGCCCGGCGGGTCTATGTAGCCCAGTTGGTCAGCGTAGGCCCCGACGGTGTAGCACCAGCTGTCGCCCCACCAGCGGGAGTCCCAGCTGTCCCAGCTACTGGGAGAACAACTCCCCAGGCCGGCGGCGGCCCAGAGATACCCGCAGTAGAGAACGCACGCATCTGCTTCGCACGTACGGCCACACTCGGTGTCTCCAAGTTCCAGCTCGCTGTATTCGAGGTAGGCTCGGCCACGCCCGTGGAGTAAGTTCCCGATGTCCGCGTCGACGGAGGCAGACGCGACGGCTTCCCAGGTGTCCGAGTCCCAGGAGTAGTGGACTTGGAGCGTGCCATCAGCGCTGGCTTCGAGGCTGCCCGTCCCGCTGATCGTGAAATCGGGAGATAAGAACGCGTACAGGCCCTCGTAGCTGCCCGAGACGCCGTTGATGTCCAGCAGCTGGAAGAAGTCGAGGAATTTCTCCTCCAGAATGACGTCTCCCCGTTGGATCCTGCCCGCGAGGAAAGCGCCACTGGCGGGTGCACCGAGATAGCGGGCCTCCAAAGCGCCGCCCCAGTAGTACAGGTTATGCGCACTGGTCTCGCCGGGGGGGATATGCGGGCCCAAACCGAAGACGCTGTCCAGCTCCAGTTCTGTTATGCCCGCTACCTGGACCGCTTCACAATCAAGGGAACCTTCAAATCTCCACTCGTCCCCAACAGGTGTGGCCAGCGCGTCCAGTTGCACATCGATCGAATCGAAGGTCAGCGAGTCACAGTGGCCATCGCCGACGATCTCAATCTGGCCGTCGCGATCCATCCTGAAGGTGATCCAGTCCACCTGGAAGAGGAACGGATCCGATTCCGGGGTGTGGAAGGCGGCCTGTCCGGCTCCCTCAAGCTGCGTGATCTCCAGTCCGGTCGCCGTGTCGCGGAAGATGGCGCTCAGAGTGGCCGTCCTCATCTCCACAAGGCTCTCCCCCAGTGCGCTCCCGGCCTCGAGACCTGTGACGCCGAAGGCATCGTCGCCGTCCCTGGCGTTGAGAACCGGCGCTAGGACGTCGAAGACCTCGTTGTAGGGTCTATTGCCCCAGTCGTCCCAGATCTTCTCGGCGAGGTCGACCGGGTCGTCTTCGATGCCATGAGCCCGTGTATAGCCAAACTTGGTGGCCCATATCTCGATGTCATCGCGGACATCGTTCCAATCGTCGTAGGGCTTGATCTCTCCGGACCACGTGGGACGGTTCATCGCCAGGGCCCGGAACGCGGCCTGGCTAGCGCCATAGCCGACCAAGACGCCTACCGTATCGGTGTAGGTATCTTCGTCATCGACCCATTTGACGTCGATTACCGCGGCCACGTCGCCCCTGAAGATCTCCTGATTGGGGAAGATGCTCGCTTCGCGCAACAGGCCCACAACGACGCCCCGCTCAGCACTTCCCAGGATCTTCACCGGGAGGTCGACCTCCATGGCATCGTTGAGCACCGGCCATATCCAGGGCAAATGCCCGTACTTGACGCCGAGGAACTTCAGCCCCGGGATCAGGCAATTCACCGCGATCGGGAACCTGCCCAACAGCTCGTCGACGCCGGGGATGTCAGCGTCGATCGCCTGCGCTGTCGTCTCCTCAGCCCGCTCCACCTCACCGAAGTAGTCGACGGTGATGTCACCATCGAGCACGATCAGCCCGCACCCCTCGCGGGTCGTGGCCGCGCACTCCGCCAGGGTCTGCGGTGTCAGATTGCCGTCGTCGTCCACGATAGCCTCTGGAAGCTCGTCCATCGTGTCGACTAGATCAATACCCAGGGTGCTGGGATCGCTGTCAGGGTCGAGGATATCACTGTAGTAGCGGCTGAGCTTGACACTGGTCAAGAAGAACTTGAAGCTGCCCGTGCGGTAGTCTACACCGGGCGCACCCGACGGCAGGATGCGCAGAGCGCCGATGTCGCCGTCCGGTAGCCACTCGCTGTTGAACGTCACCGCGACAGACTCGGCGTCTGGCGTCGCGTCGGCAGGCTGGAGCCCATGGACGGTGGCTTCGCTGTCCTTAAACTGCAGGACCTTGGTCAGCACACCGGTGACCTTCAACGTGTAGTCGTCGGGATCGGCGTCGGCGTAGATCCATTCCTGGTCATCGGGGTTTCCAGGCGTGTACCGCGGCGTCTCGGTGAAGGACCAGTAGCTGTGCGTGATCTCGACGGCTTCCCGGAAGCTACCGTGGCTCGGATAGCCCGTAACGGGGTCATTCTCCACGTGGACGGGAAGCGTGGCATCAGTAGGGTAAGGCAACAGCAGGTCGGCCGTATACTCCCGCGTGTCGGAGATGAAGTTGTCGAGGAAGAGCATCTCGATGCGCCCGGGGTCATCCTTGTAGCCCCACACGTTGGTGCGGAACGCCTCACTCTCGTCGACCATCACAATGTGGCCGCTGACCCCACCCTTGCGGACGTAGAGGTTCATCGTCGATTCTGGGAACTGGGGCTCGTTGGGATAGGCATAGTAGTCGATCGTCACGTCATCGCTGTTGAGGTTCAGGCCTGGGTCGAAGGTCCCGCCGGTGTCAGGATCGGGCAGCCGCTGCCAGGCGGCCTCGGCCGGCATCGGGTGCCAGGTAGTGGGTTCATCCGGGAAGGCCGCGGGCGCGATGAACAGCGTGCCGTGCGGCGGATCCGTCTCGAAGGATGGCCACCTCGTCGCCTGGTCCATCGTCACGGTGGCCGAAAGGTACCCATTCGGGCCGACGTTCATCGCATTGCCTCTGATCGGATGCATCCCCAAGATCCTGGGGACGGACTCCGGCATGGGCTCATCAGGCTCGCGCAGAATGTCCAAGCAGAGGCTGTACCGCGAGCGGGGCGACCCGTTGCAGTACGCGTCCTTGACGACACGGCTGTACCACGCGCGGTTCGACTCGTAACTAAGCAAGGCACGAGCCTCTGTCAGCTGCCCGCCAACGATCTGGTCATCGACGACGCTCAACGTTGCGCCATCGCCGGAGACCAGGAAGGCTCCCGGGAAGCTCGTGAGGTACTCAATCGGCTCCGACGTGACGAAGTGCCCGGTCAGGCCGTCCGCCCTCACCGTCGCATCGTCGGATTTATACACCGGGCTCATGAAGGCCAGGTTGCTCTCTAGCTCGTTGGATCTCTCCGCGACGACGAAGCGGTAGGAAGTCCCAACCTCGCTGTGCCCCGGGGCCAGCTTGATCTGCGTCTCATCTATGGTCGCACTGTCGCTGTGCAGTTTCCACGGAAGGTTCTCATCAACAATGACGGCCCCCTCTCCGAGCTTGATGGCATCAAACACGAGATCAGTCGTCAGCCCCGGGAAGACGCCAAAGAGTGTGTCTGTGCGGTTGGAGCCGTCGATCTCGACCTTGATCGTCTCCGGCAGTCTGACGTCGGCCTCGGCGCGCACGTTGTCGGCGGTGAACTCCACGTCACGCACCGCGTACTTGAAGCTGCCGGTTGGGGATCGCGTCTCGTCGAGGGTCGCCACGATGCGACCGCCAAGGTGCTGACCGGAGCCAGCATCGATGGCGATGTCCTGGAACTCCACGGACCACGTGTCCACACCGTTGGTCAGCGTCCCGCTGCCGTAGGCGTGGTCGAGGTCAAGATCGTTCGTTCGCGAGGGCTCGGGGCAGTACTCGTTTCCCCGCAAGGCGATCCAGTAGCTCGGGCCTTGGATTTCCCACCCGTTTTGCAGTAGAATGGTGTCGGGGCCCGGCGTGGCTGGGGCGCGCGTGTCGCATCGGCCATCGATGGAGTCCACGGGCGAGATGCCGCTGGTGATGCTTGCCGTTGGGGGATCGTTGATCAGCGGTTCGACCGTGATCGGCCCCCAGTAGCCCAGCATTTCGTAGGTGACCGGGCTCAGGGCGATGACCACGTAGTCGTATCGTTCGTCAGGACTGGGATCCGACCGATCCTCATAAGCGGTGGCTCCCTCCTCCGATACAGGGCCAATCTGCATCCAGTTGCCATGCTCGGCTCGGCGGAAGACGGCTATGGGCGGCGTCGGTCCATCGAGGATCCTGAGGCGCACGTAGTGCTCGGGCGGGGTGGTACTAGTGTCCGTGATCCACTTCCCTTGGTTCATAGGTCCCAGAGGCTCGAGCCCCCGATCGGTGTCCAAGAACTCGTTGTCCAGCACACGGTGCCACGTGTAGAAGATGTCATCTCCATCGGCATATCGGACTCCGACGCTGATCCAGCCCCCGGCGGGCACGTCGAACGCCTCGCTGCCGGTGATCGTCGCCGTACTCGTGATCGGGACGCCATCCTCGCCGGACAGGGTGATCACGACATCGATGGGTGCGTCGTCCTCCACGGTGGTGATAAGTTGGCAGCGCCCTGGCCTATCACACTCCACCGAGGTGCTGACGGTGGGGGCGCCCGGATCGACTGGAGGGGCATCGCCTAGTTCCGCGCAGTAGCGTCTCTGGGAGCTGACGTTGCCGTGGTCATCGACGGCCTCGAGTCGGTAGTAGGCGTCGGTAGGGTACGGCGGCACGAAGTCGTCGCTGATCTCCACGTAGTTGTCAGAGGCTGTCTGTGTAACCTCGAAGCGCTTGATCAGCTGATAGGGCCCACTCGGGTCGAAGCTGCGGTAGAGGTTGACGATGAAGACGTTGTCGTCCAGCCCCGTCAGCCCCAGCGGCATGGGGTTCCGCTCGCAGGCGGTGCTGTCGTATGGGATGCGAGGCAACTCGGGGGGCGTCCGGGTATAGCGCGCGGCCTCGACAGCGTTGCCTTCGCACGACCAGTTGCCGGCATCGTCACGGACCTGGACCCGATACCAGTAGACCTGGTCGCGAGGCGGGTAGTCGGTAACGGAAAGCCTGGCCGGTCCGGTATTACGGATCTCGAAGTAGTCGACCGAGCTGAACTTACGTTTGACGACAGTCCAGTCCTCCATCGGGGCCGTCAGCGTGGGGCTGCGGGTGACGTAGAAACGCAGCGGGGGGCTGAGCTCCGACGTATCGGAGTAGGTCCAGGTGATGGTGACCTTCGACTGATCCTCGGGCACGTCGGCCTCGATGTTCTGGACTTTGATCGGGGGCTGTAGCTCGCGCACATCGACGGCCAACGCCTCGGAGCATTCGATATCGTTGCGAAGAGCATCCACCGCGCAGACTTTGTAGTCCCAAGTGTCATAGACCGTCGCAGGAAGGGCACTCTCGTGGAGATTGTCCACGAAGTGGTAGGGCGGGAAAGCGCTGTCATTCAGCTGAGGCCCAACCCCGACCAGCATCTCACACAACTCATCCGTCACGCAGCGGGTCTTCGTCGGGTTGATGGACGACCAACGGTTGCGACCGTGCGGGGAGCGGTAGACGCGGTAACCGGCGACGTTCATGCTCAACCGGGCACTCTCCACCCGCCCGTCCCCCGCAGGGTCCGTATTGGGCGTGTCCCAGATCAGGTAGACCTTGCCATCCCACGCCATGTACTCGGATGTCGTCTGCCAGCTGTAGCGTTCCGGCGCGTTCGCTGGACGGTCACTCGGCGCCTGGCCCAGCCCATCCGGTCCCTCCCAGGTCTCTCGGAGAGAGAACGGTGGGTGGATGTCGAGAGCCCTGACAGGCACCGACGCGGGCTCGAACTCGATTCCCCCCGGGCCCAAGTCCCGCACCTGATACTCCAGTGTGACGCCGCGCGGCGCGTCCTCATCGACGAAAGATGCCCCGAAGGCCAGGCCGACCTGATAGTAGGCCTGCGCAAGCACCTGCACCAGAGCGGGATCCTGACTCAGCAGGTCATAGATCTCCTGCGGCGAGAGAGGTGTGCCTTTCGGATCGCCGCTCAGGTCGTAGCCTAATTGCGCCACCAGATCCGCGCCCAGGATAGCCTCCATCTCCTCAGCATTGGACGCGACTCCGGCGTGTCCGACTGTCTCCCAGGCCTTCTCCCCTGCCACGCGTCGGTCGATGGCGTAGCTCTTCGTGGCCAACACTAACGCAGGGGACGCAATGGCCATGGTTGGACTGGGCAGAGTGCGCCAGTGCAGCAGGATGTCCCGTGTGCCGCCGTCGTCGACCTGGGCCCAGCTCACAATCAGGCCATCGCCGGGTGAGTCGGGTAGGGGCGCGGCGGCCCTCATGACCGTGGGCAGGTAGCTGAAGTGACTCGGGGGTTCCGGGGTTGACTCGGCCACCGTGACTATCTCGGCGGTGGCAGCTGTGTTGGGTGATGCTGCTTCACCTTCAAGCGCACCACCGAGAAGATAAGTGGGCGATGCCAAGTTCAGCAGCAGACTCAGCATCAGACAGAAAGCGAGCTGCGCTCGTCCGATGGCGAAGCGCTTGTCTCTTCTGTTCATCACATCCTCTCCTTTTTCTGCTATCTCGTGCTTCCACGTGGTCTTCACCTGACAAGTTTTCGGCTTGTGGACTGAAAGAGACCAAAGAATGCCCTGCCAATGGCGCGCTCTCGCGATCCCTACTGCAGCGCGTGCGCACTTGTCCTTAGTGTAGCGGTCCAGCGTTACAGGACCGTCAAAGGCACCTTCTCCATTGCAGGCAGCGCCGAGAGACAGTATAATCAGGAGGTCCGCAGGCTATTTTCCATACTCCGACGGAGTATCAACGATGGCACAGCTTTCCTTATGGCTCCTGGGATCGTTTCGAGTGACCCTGGATGGCGAACCGGTCACTGATTTCGCCACGCACAACGCCCGTGCTCTATTGGCGTACCTGAGCGTCGAGTCCGACCGCCCTCATCGCCGAGATGCCCTGGCCGGCCTACTGTGGCCCCATGACTCCCGGAAGAACGCCCTTCGCAGCCTGCGACAGGCGCTGTATCAGCTGCGACAGGCCATCGGCGACCGCGATGGGACCGAGCTTACTGGGGTGGAACAGGAGCCAAGCGGTCTTTTCCTGCTTGTCAGTCGTCACACGATCCAGTTCAACGCGCAGAGTGATCACTGGCTGGATGTCGCCACCTTTAGTGGCCTGGCCGAAGAGTGTCGGCGACACCGGCACCGCCGCCGAGGCGCGTGTCTCCCATGTCTGCGACGAATGAGGGACATGGTGGCGTTGTATCAGGGAGAGTTCCTGGAACACTTCTCTGGGGGCGACAGCCGACTCTTTGAGGAGTGGGTCATGCTGGAGCGAGAGTGGCTTCACCGCGAGGCGATGGAGGCACTCATCTGTCTGGCCGATTACCACGAGCGGCGTGGTGACGTGGACCGGGCACGCCGATACGCTCGCCGACAGGTGGAGATGGAACCGTGGCGCGAGGAAGCCCACCGACAGTTGATGCGATTGTTGGCGCTGGACGGTCAGCGCAGCGCCGCCCTGGCCCAGTACAAGGCCTGCCGTCAGGCGTTGGCTCAGGAACTACGCGTCGAGCCGACGGACGAGACCACAGCGCTGTACGACAGCATTCGAGCGCGCAAGACCGCTCCTCTGCACCTCTGCTCCTCTGCCCCTATGCATAGCCTGCCTCCTTCCCCCACCGCCTTCGTTGGTCGAAAGGAGGAGCTGACTGAGCTGGCCGAGCTGCTGGCGAATCCGGACTGCCGACTCGTGAGTCTGGTTGGACCCGGTGGCATCGGGAAGAGCCGACTGGCGCTCCAAGCAGCGAGAGACCAGGTCGGAAACTTCGCCCATGGTGTGGGTTTCGTGCCGCTCACGTCGATCAGGTCGCCCAAGTTGCTCGTTTCCGCCATAGCAGATGTTCTCGGGTTCTCCTTCCGTGAGAAGGAGGATCCGGAACAACAACTCCTGAACTATCTACGCGATAAGGACTTCCTGCTGGTGCTGGACGGGATGGAACGGATTTTAGAAGGGGCAGAGGTGCTGGCCAAGATCCTTCACTGTGCGCCAGAAGTGATTATCTTGGCCACATCACAAGAACGGCTGAACCTGCGGGAGGAGTGGATCCGCGCCCTCGGGGGCCTACCCTATCCGGAGCAGGACAGGGCGGACGGCCAACTTGTAGACGACGTAACAGGGAACGCATTGGCGGAGCGAGAGGACTTGGCGCAGGATTACAGCGCGATCGAGCTCTTCTGCCAACGGGCCCGCCGCGTGCGTCACCGCTTCTCACTCTCAGCGGGGGAGGCACCACATGTGGTGCGCATCTGTCAGTTGGTTGAGGGCTTGCCGCTGGGCATCGAATTGGCCGCCGCTTGGACGAATGTACGCTCCTGCGAGGAGATCGCCAGTCAGATTGAGAGGAATCTGGATATCCTGGCCACCCCACTGCGCAATATCCCTGATCGACAGCGCAGCATTCGAGCCACGTTTGAGCATTCGTGGCAGTTGCTGTCACAGGATGAGAAGGACCTGCTCGCCCGCCTGTCCGTCTTCCGCGGGGGGTTCAGCCGCAAAGCCGCTCTCCAGGTGACCGGCACGTCGCTGTCTGCCTTGCTGGCCCTGGCGAACAAGTCGTTGGTCCACCGCGTCTCCCCTGATCGTTATGATATGCACAGCCTTCTCACACAGTTTGCAGCGGAGAAGCTCAGCGACCGTCCAGGGCAGCGTGAAAACACAGAGATGCAGCATGCCCGGTATTTCGCTGCATATCTGGATCGGCACAGAGATTGTCTGACGGAGACAAGAGGTGATGAAGACGCCTTTGCGCTTGCCACTGACATCGAAAACGTGCGCCAAGCTTGGCACCTGGCAGT
>P_1C_Sed_3_UnCtyDRAFT_1000169_pt1 | contig 13248 bp, 10 predicted proteins | sample Pon1CUnioCityCA_FD_10233 | JGI IMG/M metagenome (IMG submission 10233) | reverse complement strand
ATAGAAATAACCAGCATTGATTCAGGGAGCGGCGGTTCTTTTTCTGAAACATTCGAAATCCCTGAGGAACTGGTCGGTGACTACCAAATTTCGATCCGGTTTCAAACCAAGGATGGTATTTATTATGCCTACAACTGGTTCTATAACAACATACAAAAACGGGAGGTTTATACCGGAATCCCCACCTTCATAATTACAGAAGTTATTAAGGACGAAAGCGTGACCATTTTGACGGACAACTTTCCTGCAGACTACAATTTTGATGTCCTGATGGGCAAAATGTTCACCAGGGGAATTAATGGCATTTACGTCACAACTGTGAACTCCAGTACAGGCGGAGAATTAATCGGCACTTTCAGCATCCCTGAAGAATTATTCGGAGACTTCAGAATTGCTATCCGCCTCGAATCAACCGAAGACGGTTTCTATGCCTATAACTGGTTCTTCAATAATACCTACCCGGACCCATAAAGATTACTGGTTGAAATTATCTCTTCACCAAATTTAAATTTTTGTTAATTCCAGGAATAAATCTGGTCTAGCACCCTTTAATGTGGTAAGATGCAGACGAGGTAAATGAACTATGGAAAACAAAATTACGATCATCGAAGGTCCCACTCCCAATTTCGATTCCGTTGAAACCGATTTCATTATGGGAATCAATGGTTGGACTGCTGGATTAAGTGAAGGTCCTTACCTTTTCGATACTGCCAGGACGACTTTACGGACATTCAACGGTCCAGCCCTTCTTGAAAGATGTCATAAAGCCTGGGCGAAGAAAGCAACCATGTTCCTTGAATACCGTGATCCAATTGGAATGAAAAAGGAAGTGCCGATTGTTGCAGCCCGTACAGTGGATGCCGATGATGGCGATCTTCTAATTTTATGGGTTCGAAAAGACCCGGAAGAAGACGAGGAAGCTGACATCGACATTGGTTTTAATGATACAGACAGCGACTGGTAAATCATTACCCCCAATAAAAACATGAAAGCGCCCAGACGGGCGCTTTTTTTATTCTGATACTCCAGGAGGGACTCGAACCCCCAACCTAGGCGTTAGGAGTGCCTTGCTCTATCCAGTTGAGCTACTGGAGCTTGAACGCATTGATTATAGCACAAATCAAGGTAAAACGGTCCAGGGATTTAGAAAACCTCCCAGGTAACGGACTTCAAAATGCAGGTGAGGTCCGGTTGAGTTCCCTGTCGAACCGGCATAACCAATAACCTGCCCCTGACCAGCGTTTGAACCACAGGAAACATTAAGGGCAGAAAGGTGTGCATAGAGGGTGTGATAGCCATTTTGATGATCGATCATGATTACATTGCCGTAGCCATTGCTGTCCCATCCCGAAAATACAACAACGCCTGAGTCCGCAGCGTAAATTGGCGCACCTGTTGCCGTTGCGATATCGATTGCCAAATGTCCTGACCAGAAATCATTCCCTGAAAGATAATGGTTATCTGCAGGCCAAATAAAGAATCCGCCGCCCCACAAACCAGGACCATCAACAGTGCATCCACCGGGCAGGGTTGCATTGGTCCCGGATCTTCCGACAGCATAGGTTGGTACGACCCACTGCTGGAATTCACGCTGACCACCCGGTATCATCACCAGGTCACCTTCTTCTATTTCTGGATTTGTTACATCCAATTTATTGCCTGTCCAATTCAAAATCTCATCAACATCTGCTTTGAAATCCCTGGCAATATTTTCTACAGTGTCCCCTTCATGCCATTCATAAAGAATCCCGTTGGTCGGTGGAATTATCAATTCCTGACCGGGTGAGATGGAATGGGGATCATCTTTAAGCACGTCATAGTTTGACCACAAAAGGGTTTCAGGAGAAATATTAAATTTTTGTGCAATGCTGAAGACCGCATCTCCTGTATCAACGACATATTCTACAGGTTCGCTGCGAGGGCGTGTGGGAGCAATTGTACGCGGTTCTGGATATCGTGTCAGATAATCATCATCATCTTCTTCAACATCAAAATATGGCATGTTAGCGATTGCATCACTTGAAGGATTCATTCCTTCACTGAATTTGATGGCATCTTTTTCGCCATTCATCTGTGCCATTTGTTGAGCCAGTATTGGCTGCCAGTAAAGTATCGATACAAGCAGGGCGACAAGTATTCCCGTAATGATCCAGGAACCCCAGGGTTCCCATTTTCTTTCCTGCTTTTCTTCTTGATTGACTTGTTGTTCAGGTAAATTATTCATTTGATTTATTTGAAATTATTCATTATTGAGCGTTTCAAGAAATTCAAGATTTGTTTTGGTCCTTGAAATTTGCTGAACAATAGCTTCCATCGCCACAGCCATATCCATACCTGCACCTTGCGGCGGTGTGCTGATCATCTGTAAATACATTCTGCGCATCAACCAGGCTCTCTTCAGAATATCAGGACCGAGGAGAAGGTCTTCACGGCGGGTAGAGGAACGCTCGATATCGATCGCAGGGAATGTCCTGCGTTCCTGTAATCGCCTTGAAAGATGCAGTTCCATATTACCCGTTCCTTTGAATTCTTCAAAGACCACATCATCCAATCGAGAACCCGTATCCACTAGAGCTGTTGCAATAATTGAAAGTGAGCCGCCTTCTTCCAGGTTTCGAGCAGCTCCGAAGAAATTCTTGGGAGGATAAAGCGCTGAGGGATCCAAGCCGCCAGAGAGTGTTCGTCCAGAGGGGTTTACAACCAGGTTATACGCACGGGCTAGTCGAGTCAACGAATCCATCAGGATTACAACATCATGTCCCGATTCAACCAATCGTTTTGCCCTTTCGAGGGCAATCTCTGCCATTCGAACATGGGCTGTTACTGGTTCATCAAAGGTTGATGCAACGACCTCTGCTTCCACAGAGCGATCCATATCAGTCACCTCTTCAGGTCTTTCCCCAATCAGGGACATTATCTGACGCACATCAGGGTGATTCGCATAAATAGCATTCGCAATATCCTTTAATATCGTTGTTTTCCCAGCCTTTGGCGGCGAGACGATCATCCCCCGCTGCCCACGACCAATTGGCGCAATTAGATTGATGATCCGTGTAGAGAGCACCTTCGGGTCATATTCCAAATTAAATCTTTTATCGGGAAAAATCGGGGTTAATTGCCCAAATTTTGGACGCCTTCGAGCTTCATCAGGAGTCAAACCATTCACATACTCAACTTTTAACAACCCATAATGCCGCTCAGACTCACGTGGAGGNCGTACATGCCCAATTACCATATCCCCTGAACGAAGTTCATAACGACGCAGTTGTGCCTGGGAAACATACACATCTTCCGATCCAATGCGATAATTATGGCGCAGAAATCCAATCCCTTCATTCATGATTTCCAATACACCACCACGAATCTCAAGACCTTCTTCTTCACCCATTGCTCGGGCGAGTTGTAAGATCAAACTTTCTTTTTTATGTCGTTGTGGTCGGGGGATACCCATTTCATGGGCAATTGAGCGCAGCTCAGCAAGCGTTTTCTTTTCTAAATCTAATATATCCATTTTTCAATTCTTCTTTACTAGAAATCCTCTTCTATGATAACAAAACCACGTGTCTTTTTCTCCCGCATACACGTACTAATTACGCCAGAATAATTAAAGGGGTGTGTAGGGTGGTACCAGATAAAATAATTCGTGCTGTTTTGCATCCCGCGTAGTTATCCCATTCAGCTTCAGTCAATTTGGAGATTATAACATTTCTATGTTAAGGACATTTGGGAAACAAGCTTTCAGTTCGCGCCAGGAGAATTATAATTCCAGAAATCGAATCTTTTGGAAACCACTCAGGGTGACTATCATATTATAACCGAATTTAAAATCACAAGCAAGCAAATCTTCTGCCTCAAATTTCTCTGGCATGATATCTACATCATACTTGAAATTTTCATGAGGTCAAGCCTATTTCATTTAATACGGAATAAGGATTGAATGAATTAATATCAATTTTTCCAAACACAAAGACCTGCTGTGCTATAATCCATTCATTGGAGTGAGGTAATCTGANCTAGTAGGAGTACAGGATGGCACGCCGGAAGACTGGAAAAAAGACAAAATCAAAAGGACGTGGAAAATCAAACACCAGGTCCCTTTTAAAAAGAATAAATCTTCCCAATATTCCACCNCAACGTCAAATTGATATTTTCGCGATCCTTCTTGTCCTCATAGGGCTCCTTTCATTTGTGAGTGCCGTTACCCAATCAAGCGGCAGTCTGACCAGTTGGTGGATCACCAACCTCAAGAAAATAATGGGGTGGGGTGCTTATATCCTTCCCTTTGTCCTGGTCGGCATTGGGATCTGGTTATTGATGCGGAGGGTGGAAAGGATTCCAAAAATTTCTGCGGAACGAATTTTGGGGATGATCCTTTTATTTATTAATCTGACAGCCTGGTTTCATCTTGGAATTGACGGGGGAATGCCAGAAGCTCAGGCTGGCATTGCCGGCGGTGTAATTGGTGCGGCTATTAAAATTGGGTTTGTGACAGCGCTGGGCAGACCAGGTGCTGCAATTGCATTAACTGCATGGTTTTTGATAAGCCTGATATTAACCCTTGAGCTGTCAATGGCAACACTTTTACAATGGATAGGAAAAGCGATTGGAACGATTTTCAACCAGTTTAAAGAAACAATCTCACAATTAATCGCCAGGTTCAAAACCCAAAAACCAAATCAATCACCACCTTCTGTAAGAACACCTGTAAAAGAAAAAGGACCAATCTCAACCCCAGGGAACCCGCCCGAAGATGAAAGGGTTGGAAAAGCCCTAACCGATGGGGCCGAAACAAGTCTTTATTACAACCGCATGCCAAATGAGCCCGAATGGGTTCTGCCTGACCCCAATGAGATTCTTGATCCTGTGCTGGAAGCACCGGATGACAGTGAAAACGACCGCCAGAGGGCTCGAGTCATTGAAGAGACTTTGAAATCCTTCGGTGCACCTGCCCATGTTGTTGATATCAGGCGCGGTCCAACCATCACCCTGTTTGGTGTTGAACCTGATTTCATCGAATCTCGCAGTGGAAAAACCCGTGTGCGGGTCTCAAAAATCACCTCCCTGGCAGACGACCTTGCATTGGCGCTGGCTGCGGCTCGTATTCGGATCCAGGCGCCCGTTCCAGGAAAAGGTTATATCGGCATAGAGGTCCCAAACAGGCAGGTTGCTCTGGTCTCCTTGCAGGAAGTGTTATTCAGTTCTGCTTATGAGAACCTTGATTCACCTCTGAAGATGGCTTTAGGGAAAGATGTTGCTGGAAAAGCTGTTGCCGCAGACCTGACGGCAATGCCCCATCTGCTGATCGCAGGTACTACTGGCGCTGGCAAATCCGTTTGTATCAATGACATCCTTGCCTGTTTTCTTCTTACAATGACCCCTGATGAGCTTCGGTTAATCCTGGTTGATCCAAAACGTGTTGAGTTAACCGGCTATAATGGGATCCCCCACCTGCTCTCTCCTGTGATTGTGGATGCAGAACATGTTGTTGGTGCCCTTGAATGGATGATGCGAGAGATGGACAGCCGCTATCGGAAATTTTCCGAAACCGGTACCCGCAATATTGCTGATTACAATGCCCTGTGTGAAAGAACCACTCAAAAGAAGCTGCCATATCTTGTAGTGGTCATTGATGAGCTGGCTGATCTGATGATGCTGGCACCGGACGAAACCGAGCGGACAATTACCCGATTGGCGCAGCTTGCACGGGCAACCGGGATCCACCTGGTGATTGCCACACAGCGCCCTTCCACAGACATATTAACTGGTCTAATTAAAGCAAATTTTCCTGCCCGAATCGCGTTTGCTGTTGCATCCTCTGTTGACAGCAGGGTGATTCTTGATCAACCGGGTGCTGAGCGTTTGCTTGGACGNGGCGATATGCTNTTCCAGGCACCTGACGCNGCAGCTCCNGTNCGAATCCANACAGCCTTTATTTCTGATATTGAAATCAANCGCCTGGCGGCTTATTGGCGCGGATTCACTGTCTCACATGCATCNCCAGAACGGCCGGATCAACCAGCNGCCTTTCAAACAAAAAAGGGNGTTCCNCTCAAGCAGGCNCCCCTGTGGGAAGAAATGGAAGAAGAAAAGNATCTGGATCCGAAATTTGATGAGGCTGTTGAGATTGTCAGGGAAGAAGGACAGGCTTCGATATCGATGTTGCAGCGAAAAATGCGGATAGGTTATACTCGGGCTGCTCGGATTATCGATAAGATGGAAGAAAAAGAAATTGTCAGCGGACCTGATCCCAAAACACAAATTCGTAATGTAAAACCAGCCGAAAAATCCTAAAATGTTACAGATTATTGGTCACCCCGGATTCAATTGACAATTAGCTGTGAAACGGTACAATAGTGGAAGCTGATTATATTCCTGACGGAAATAAACACTTAAAGTTTTTGGGTTGCCAAGTTTAAAATTAACCCTTATAATCAGTGAGAAATTCAACTGTGGAGTTATAAATTTTATGGACCAAAATGAAGTAGTAAAAACAACGGGGGACGAAGAAAGCAAAGAACAATCCAGCAACAAGATGGAAGCCTTATTAGCCGAAGAGGGACTGACAATAGATTTCCCTAAACGCGGTGAAATCCGCAAGGGCACAATTGCAAGCATCAGTGATGGGCAAATCCTCGTCAGTGTTGGTGCTAAATCTGAAGGCATCCTGGCTGGAAAAGAGCTTGATTCTATTGATGATGAAACCGTAGAATCCTGGGAAGTTGGAGATGAGATCAAGGTATTTGTTGTTACGCCTGAAGATTCAAACGGCAACCTGATCCTATCTTTCACACGTGCTCTGGAAGAAGAGAACTGGCAGACAGCTGAAGAATTGTTGGAATCTGAGGATTCATTTACTTCAACCATTGAGGGTTACAACAAAGGTGGTTTGCTGGTGCCATTAGGGACCATTCGCGGCTTTGTGCCTGCATCCCAAATTGGCCTGGGTCGGCGATTGACAATCACCGGCAATTCTCCAGAGGAACGTTACAGCGAAATGGTTGGCGAAGAGATCGAGGTTTGTGTTATTGAAGTCGATCGCGATCGCCGGCGCCTGATTCTTTCTGAACGAGCCGCCAGCAGTGAAACACGTGATTCCATCAAGGAACGTGTCATCGATGAGCTGGAAGAAGGCGAAATTCGCACCGGACGTGTCACAAGTCTGGCAGATTTTGGTGCCTTTGTGAATATCAACGGGGCTGACGGTCTTGTCCACCTCTCTGAACTCTCATGGGACCACATCAATCATCCCAGTGAGGTGCTCGAAGTCGGGCAGGAAATCAAAGTTAAAGTCATCAGCATTGATGAAGACCGCAAACGAATTGGCCTCTCTATCCGCCGCTTGAAAGATGATCCATGGGAGGATCAAATTGAAGAGCTGACAGAAGGCCAGCTGGTTGAAGGAAAAATCACTCGTTTGACGAATTTTGGTGCATTTGCCAGGCTGCTGCTTGAAGATGTTGAAGGTGACCTTGAAGGCTTGATTCACATTTCAGAGATCAGCGAACGCCGGATTGAACATCCTAAAGAGGTGCTCCATGAAGGTGATGTTGTCACATTACGCATCATCAAAATCGAAGAGGACACCCATCGGATTGGTTTGAGCATGCGCCGTGTTGATTCACCTGCTTATACCGATCTCGATTGGAAGACTCTCACTGACGAATTTGATGTCGAAGAGCTTGCCGAAGAACTTCCTGAAAAATTGGAAGAAGAACAGGTTGAAGCATCTGTTGAACAGGAAGAGGACGCAACAGAACAAGATGAACCTGAAGCAGCGGAAGCCGATGTCGAAGAAGCAGAGGATGTCGAGGAATCGGAAGAGGAAGACGCAGAAGAAATAGAGACTGAAGAAGAACCTTCCGAAGAAGAAGAAGAAGAAGAAGAAGAAAACGCTGACTAAGTATCAGATAACAGCGCACCGGCTCTCAGCCGGTGCGCTTTTCATTTAATGATATGAGATTATTAATTGATTCTCACGAAGATATCGCCTGGAACATCGTCAACTTGAATCGGGATTACACCCAATCCGCTTATGATATTCGTGAAGCTGAGAAAAACACCGAAATTCCCGGATTTAATGGCAATACCCTCTTAGGATTCCCCCAATATCAGGAGGCTAACGCTGGGATCATCTTTGGCACTTTATTTTGTGGACCTCGAAGATTAGATAAGGGCGAATTCCCGCTTCAAAATTACAGCAATCCCGATGAAGCGCATCACTGCTACCGAAAAAACCTGGACGCATACCAGCGGTTAACCGATGAGAATCCAGAAAAATTCCGTTTAATATTCAATCAATCTGATCTTTCAGATCACTTAAAAAACTGGCAAAAACACCTGGAAACTTCACTGGATCCACAACCGCCGGTGGGGCTTGTGATATTAATGGAAGGCGCAGAGGGAATCAGGGAACCCGCGGAAGTTGAGGACTGGTATGAATGGGGTGTGCGGATTATCGGTCCAGCCTGGGCAGGAAACAGATATTGCGGCGGCACCCATGAACCCGGTCCCATCACTAAATTAGGATATGAACTGCTGGAAAATATGGCGGATCTCAACATAATCCTCGATATCAGTCACATGGATTACAAATCTACCCGTCAGGCACTCGATTTCTATCCTGGCCAGGTGATTGCCTCTCATTCCAATGCAGAAGCTTTGATCAGAAACATTCCGATCAACCGCCACCTCAAAGACGAAACCATTGAACAGCTTATTGAACGGGATGGGGTTATAGGTATTGTCCCTTTAAACTCATTTTTGGATTGGGAATGGCACAAACATGGCGGCCGTCAGGCGCTCAGCCTTGACCACGTCGTGGCCCAGATTGATTATGTTTGCCAAATGGCAGGAAACGCTCGTCATGTCGGATTCGGAACAGATTTTGACGGCGGGTATGGCGTCGAATCCGTCCCGCCAGAAATTGAAACTATTGCAGATTTGCCAAAAATCGCCCCTAAACTTACTGAAAAAGGTTACAATGAAAATGATATTGATCTTATTTTCAGCGGCAATTGGCTCAGGATGATCAAAAACAACTTACCCAGCACATAATGGAAAAAGAATTAGAAAAACAAAGACAAACGGACGAATATCAGAGCGACATCTTTCCAGATGACGACGATACCCCAACAGACTTAACCTATCCTAAAACAAGAATTCGACTTGGTTTGTTTATGACTGTTTTTGGCTATTTCATGTTTCTCCTTGGCGCTCGACCGGGGTTATTTGGGCTTGATCGAAGCCGGGTTATTGGTTTTGTCCAAATTTCAGTTTTCCTGATAGGCTTGGCTTTCATTGCTTCAGGGGGTTACCTAACATTGAATGCCCTCTGGCCAGAGGGCAAGAAAACCATTGCTGCAGATATCGGCTTAAGATTAATCAGCACAGGCTACGTCATCTCGGTTTTCACCGCTATGGCGGATATCTTTGGTTTGGGAAGTCACCCTCTACCGAATGTTTATTTTGGACCCTTACAGGCGCGCGGTATGGAGATTGGGATGGGGACAATTGCTGCAGGTTTCTTGCTGCTCATTCGCTATAAACGGATCAAAAACCACAGGGCGGCAGCCAAAAATGGTGCTGAAGCAAGCAACAAAAATGACAACCCTGTCGTAAATGAGGACTTGGACGCCGTTTGCGTTGATTAAGAGCCCCTGATAATATCTAACATCTCCCCTTGTGTATCAAATTTGAACTCTGGCAGCCCTTTTTTGGCTGCTTTTTTTTCTTCTACAGCCCACAATTTTTGCAATCCTTCAATGGTGACAATGGGTTTATCAATAACGGAGAGCCTTTGTAGCATATCACTGATTTTTATATCGGATTTTGCTGTAAGGGTATCTAAATATTGATTTAACGCTCTGGCTCCTCGCTCTGCATCCTTACGGGCTAATCCAACCACACCTTCACCCGCCACCCTCGCCCAACCGCTTACAAAGACATCTTCACAGGTAGAACAAAGGTCGTCATTGTAGACTTCATAAGATATTCCATCGATCGGGAATCGGGGATTGGATGTTGTGATGAAATTGCCATGGGCAACTGGTAAACCAAAACCGGCATCAACCCGCGAGCCAATGGAAAACACAACAGTATCTGCCGGGACAATCTCCATCTCTCCTATCCCCTGTGGACGGATCCGATCTCCTTCCAGAACCAATTGGTTTTTCTCAAACCGGATTGCCTTGACTTTTCCTTCCTCATCACCGAGTAGTTCTCGGGGTGAGAGCAAGAATCGCATTTTGAATTGGATCTCTGAGTGGCAATCCTCTGCTCGTTCTCGTGCCTTTTCTACAATCTCATAAAATCCCCCCAAATCCGTACCCAACTTTTCAACTTCCGGAAGCGCTTCATCAATGGCTGCTTTTATCGCGTGACAATCCAGACATTCGGCCACCGGCTCCAGTGATTTGTTATCGAACTTCACTTCCGTGGGACCGCGCCTTGCATAAGCGGTGATATTGTAATGCTGATTACGTTGTTTGAAGTAGTGGACAATATCCAGCATCACATTTCCCACGCCGATTATCGCCACATTGGGACCAAAGGCCATCGCTTTGTCTGTGTGTTTTGGTAAGCGATTGTAATAAAAGACAACATCATTGGCATGATAAACCCCTTCCAAATCTTCCCCTGGAAGGTCAAGCGTTGTATTGACTGGGCCCCAGTAGTGACCATGAAGGCATCAAAGCCCATTTCTCTTAATTGCTCAACCTCGATGTCGCCATTTTGCCCCACAATGATGTTTCCAAGATAATGAACTTTGGGCATTTCCAGTATTCGTCTGAATTGGGCTAATAATCCCAACCGCAGTTTATGCTTGCTCGGATAGATCCCATATTCAACCAAACCGCCGGGCTTTATCTCACGGTTGAATAGAACAACTTCTACACCTTGACGAGCCAGGTATTGGGACGCGTACAGACCCGCTGGTCCAGCCCCAATGACAGCAACCAGATAGTTTTTTTCTCTTGATTTGTTCAAAAACACCTCAACATATGACAAAAATTTTGTGGCTTGCAACGTAGAATATAATCTTAAGTACAATAATGATGGAATTATACTGGATTGATCCTACTTTCCAACGTATCTTATAAAAAAAATAAGAGAAATATAAATGACAAAATCAACACAATTTTTCACCCTTTCCAACGGTTTGACTGTTCATCTGAAGGAAATTCATACCGCCCCAATCATAAGCTCATGGGTTTGGTACAAAGTTGGCTCGCGAAATGAAATACCTGGAAAAACTGGCATATCCCACTGGGTGGAGCATATGCAGTTCAAAGGGACAGAAAAATTTCCTTCTGGTTACCTTGATCGCGAAATCTCCAAAGTAGGCGGCATTCTGAACGCCATGACCTACCTGGACTGGACGACTTATTTCATGACACTGCCCGCCTATGTGTTTGAAATCAGCCTAGCGGTCGAAGCAGATCGGATGGCAAACAGCCGCTTTGATCCTGAGGAAGTGGAGCGGGAAAGAACGGTCATCATTTCGGAAAGAGAAGGGAATGAAAACGAACCCAGATTTCTGTTAAGCGAGGCTGTTCAAGACGATTGGAATTAAAGACGACCTCCTGAATTTGACTGCAGAGGACCTGAGACAGCATTACAACCATTATTATCGGCCTGGTAATGCCGTTTTAGCCGTCGCTGGGGACTTCAAGACTGAAGAGATGCTGGATAGAATCGATGCAAATTTCAAACAAGTGCCCCTGGAGGAAGGTCAAAGCTTTCAAGTGGCAGAAGAACCGCCTTTAGATGGAGAAAAGCGGGTTCACGTAACCGGTCCGGGAGAAACGAGTTATGTACAAATAGCCTATCGCGCACCCAGCGCGCAGGATAAAGACTTTTTCTCACTCACTGTTCTGGACAGTTTGTTAACCGGCCCAAGCAGTCTGAATATGTTCGGCTCTGGCGGTACCTCAAATAAAACAAGCCGACTCTACAAGGCATTGGTCGAAAAAGAAATTTCAGTATCCTGCCATGGGGGTCTGCAGGCAACACATGATCCCTATCTATATCAAATCTACTTAACAGTTCATCCACAACAAAAACCCGAAGATGTGCTTGCCGCGCTTGATCGTGAAATTGAAGCCTTACTGGCGTCATCGGTCAGCCAGGAAGAAATAGACCGGGCAATCAAACAAGCCAGGGCATTGTTTGCATACAGCAGTGAAAACATATCAAACCAAGCTTTCTGGCTGGGATATACAGAGATGTTTGATCATTATGACTGGTTTGAAGGCTATGTCGATCACCTGTCGAAAGTGACACCTGAAAAAGCACTTAAGACTGCTCAATCGTATTTGAATCCTGCCAATCGGGTTGTCGGCTTTTATACACCTCAAGAAAGTTAATCCAAATATGACTCAAAAAATATTCCAGGAACATCGCCATGCATTACCAGGGCCAGATGACATAACCCGGGTCGAACTCGAGAATGGCATTACGGTCCTCACTCGTTCAAATTTCAATAGTCCAACACTGTCCATAAAAGGGTATCTTCACAGCGGCAGTATTTTCGATCCAGATGATAAGCTTGGTTTGAGCTATTTAACCGCTGCTGGGCTGATGACCGGTACCGCCAATCACGACTTCCAATCAATGTACAATGAAATTGAGTCCATTGGCGCCAGGCTTGGGTTCTCATCAGGCACACTGATAACTTCTTTCAGTGCCCACTGTTTGAGCGAAGACCTGACGGGAATATTGAAATTGATTGCAGAAAGCTTGCGGTCACCCACCTTCCCCCATAAAGAATTCAATCGTCAAAAAAACCAATTGCTGACTGGCTTAGCCATCCGTGCCCAGGACACCAATGCCATGTCCGCATTATTATTTGACCAAATCATTTATGCCGATCATCCCTATCAAAGACCAGAAGAAGGCTTTCAGGAGACAGTCCAGGCGATCCAAAGAGATGACCTGGTGGCATTCTATAATCAAACTTTCGGGCCGGAGGGCATGGTTGTTGTGATCGTGGGCGATGTCCAGCCAGAAATCGCTCTCAACGCTGTCAGGAATACCCTGGGGGATTGGACGAACGAGAACCAGCGACCTGTGCCTGAAATACCGCCACAGCCTCCCGTTCAAAATACAACTCAAAAAGCTATCAGTATCCCCGGCAAATTTCAAGCGGATATTGTAATGGGAGGCCTGGCGCCTGAAAGGCTCTCACCTGACTATCATCCCCTCAGACTGGGGAACAATATCCTGGGTGAATTTGGTATGATGGGGCGC
>P_1C_Sed_3_UnCtyDRAFT_1000168_pt1 | contig 13285 bp, 7 predicted proteins | sample Pon1CUnioCityCA_FD_10233 | JGI IMG/M metagenome (IMG submission 10233) | reverse complement strand
AGGCCCGCCTCGATCCGCGTCGAGTCACGGCACGCCAGCCCACAGGGCTTCACACCCAGCGGTTCGCCAGCCTCCAGGATGGCGTTCCACAACGTCTCACAGTCATCCGGATGAAGCAAGATCTCGTATCCCCACTCCTCGCCGGTGTAACCTGTGCGAGCGATCACCAGCGGGATCCCAGCGAGCACGCACTCAATCACCTCCGTGCGAGGCACCCGCGCCAGGTCCGCCTTGAGCTCTGGATCGTCCGTCAAGCTCTGCAGGATCTCCAGCGAGGCCGGGCCCTGCAGGGCCATGTCGCGTTTCTGATCCGCGCCCAACGCCGGGTCCTTCAGATTCCGTAGAGTCGCCCGCCCCTCCACCTCAAGCCATGGCCTATCTTCATCGATCAGCACCCGACGATCATTGACCGCGTTGAGCCAGTCCCAGTCCTTCTCCTCGTTCGAGGCGTTGACCACCATGTAGAAGTGGTCGGCGGCCACCCGGTAGATGATCCCATCGTCGATGACCTCGCCATCGGGCGTGAGGAAGTAGCCGTACATCGATTGACCGTCCGTGATCCAGGCGGCGTAATTGGAGAAGACCACATCCAGGAACGTGATCGCGTTCGGCCCAGTCACCTCGAAGACGCCCATGTGTCCCACGTCGAAGAGCCCTGCCGCCTCTCGTACCGCGTGGTGCTCCTCCTTCACCGAGGAGTACCACACCGGCATCTCCCATCCGGCGAACGGAACCATGTTGGCGCCCATAGCGTGGTGGACCTCGTTAAGGGGGGTCCGCTTGAGGTCCTGATGCTCGGGTTCCTCCCACAACCAGCGCTCCCTGTCGACGTCCGGCCCGTTCTGGTCCAGCGCCGATTGCCCCACGAAGTACATCTTGCTCAGATCGAAGCGCTCCGGGTTTGCCTCGAACAGCGCCTCCGCCGGCGTACCAGCCTCGGCAGATGCTTCGTGTTCCACCACGGCGTCGATCTCCTCCACCACCACGGGGCCCTGCACCTTCCGGAAGACATCGTCGTCGTCGAACAGCGTATAGCCGTCGGCCAGCCCGCGCAACCACGATGTGACCCGGGCCGCGTTCTCTGGCGTCGGTGTGACCAGGAAACGATCCATGCCCACCTCGTCCTGCTCCTCACGCTTCACCACGACCTCGTCCATCAACTCGCCTTGCCGGTTCAGAACGTACGTCGTGATCACGTCACCGGGTTCCAGCAGAAGCGCGTTCGCCGTGGTGACCTCGTCAATGTGCTGGCGCGCGCGCCAACCCGTGACACGGAGGGTGACCGCCTGGGGTCCAGCTTCCCCGGAGAGGAAGGTGTAGTGGGGATAGCCGCTCTTGTCGAACTCGTAGTCGATCCCGGCCCGAGCGGCCACGGCCGCCACGCCTAACCGCACCTCCTCCAACACGTCGAGGTCGATCTTGCCGCGCGGCAGCGTCCCGATCAGACCGTTGTAGGCAAAGGGCTCGATGTTGGTCAACAGGCGATGGATCAAGCCCGCGATATCGTCCATGTCCTCCTCGACCAGGCCACGCTGGGTCAGCCACGGCGTGCCCAACCGAATGCCCGTCGCCAGGGGGGTCTCCTCGTCGCCGGGGATGGTGTTCTTGTTCGCCACCATGCCCGCCAGATCCATGATGCGCACCGCTGGCTCCCCATAGACCGGATAGGTCAGGTCCGTCGGCGCAGCCGCGTTCACGGGGATGGAGTTCAGGTCGACCAGCATCAGGTGCGTATCGGTGCCTCCGTAGGCGAGACCTAGACCGCGTTCGGTCAACCCCTTAGCCAGGGCCTGAGCGTTGGCCACGATCTGCTGCTGAAGCTGCTTGAACTGGTCGGTCTGGGCCAGCTCAAAGGCGACCGCCATGGCGGCGAACTTGTTGACGTGCGGTCCTCCCTGCTCACCGGGGAAGATGGCCAGATCGATGGTCTGGGCCAGATCTTGGTCCGTGGTCAAGATCACCGCACCACGGGGACCGCACATCGTCTTGTGCGTGGTGAAGGTAACCACGTCGGCAATGCCCACCGGGTTGGGATAGACGCCGGCCGAGGCCATGCCGGCCACGTGGGCGATGTCGGCCAGGAGATAGGCATCCACCTCGTCGGCGATGGCCCGGAACTTCTCCCAGTCCGGCGCCCAGGGATACGATGTGTACCCCGCCACGATCACCTTGGGCCGATGCTCCAGCGCCATGTCGCGGATGGCGTCGTAGTCCAAGCGCTCGGTCCGCGGATCGACACCGTAGGAGACCACGCCGTAGCGCTGGCCGGAGATGTTGAACTCTGAACCGTGGGACAGGTGGCCGCCCTGGTAGAGATCGAGGCCCATCAACGTGTCGCCGGGCTCCATCAGCGTCCAGTAGACGCCCAGGTTGGCCGGCGTGCCAGAGAGAGGCTGGATGTTGACGTGAATGTGCTCGGGGCGGATCGATCCATGCGCAAACGCCTGGGCACATCGTCGCTGGGTCAACGACTCAATCAGGTTGACGTAGTCTTTCCCCTTGTAGAAGCGACGATCCGCATAGCGGCGATAGAAGGCCAGCTGCCAGGGGACGTCGTGCAGCCGCTCCTCGGGGTCCCATGTCATCCGCGTGGGCGGATAGCCCTCGGCGTAGATGTTCTGGAAGCGTGACCCCAACGCCTTGCGCACCGACTCCGCGGCGTACGACTGCGAGGGAATGAAGATCAGCTTGCGAGCTTGCCGCTCATCCTCCCAACGGATAAGATCAGCGACGAACGGTGAAGCGTCCTCTAGCGATTCTCGAAACAGGAAGTCGGATTTCGGATCAGAGGTACCTGCTGACATGTGATGCGAGCTCCTTTGTTTGATAGGGTGTGGTTGTCGTTGAAACCAGTCTGGTACGTGCTGGACCAGACCATCGCGTATTGTATCATCCGGAGCATGATCAGGCAAACGAGAGGGGCGGCTTGCAACAGCAGTGACAGAAGGCCGGCGGGGTCAGGTAGCCCGCATCGGAGACCACCGCTTGTTGGAGCGATGCTCTGCGACCAGAACGTGATGCGAAACCGGCACGCGTGTCGCCGCATGTCAGACTCAAGTCGGGATCAGGAGCACCTACCAGTGGGTCACGATCGGCACGTCTCGCATGGTCACCAGACCCGGCGCCGACGCCAGCACCTGCGGGATGGCGTTAACGACGATGGCCACCGTAGCCACGTCGCCGTTCGTGCCGTGAAGCTTGATCTCCAGGTTCGGGTCGCCCGTGATCTTGACGGTATCCCCTTCATCCTCTGCATCCAGCGCCGCCACGAAGGTGAGACGGACGAACTCACCCTCCTCCGCGTAGCCCAGAGCCACCTGACGGAGCCCCTTCACTTGGCCGGGCTCCACACGGACGTGATCAGTCTCCACCACATCCTCGGCCACGATCGGTTCCACATTCGACTCGACGTCGACCAGTTCCTTCCCCATCGTATCGAAGATCATCCCCGTCGACTCCGGCAGACCCACGTGGCCCATCTTACCAGCGGCCATCCTGGCCTCAAAATCCTCGACCGTCGTGCCAGAGCCAATCTTGGCCTGGAAGGGCCCCCGTCGTGTGGAGGCGTCGATGATCCTGGTGACATCGATGTGATCTACCTGCCGACAGATCGACGTCAGACTCAGAGGCAAAGCGTCCATGATAAAACCCGGGTTCACACCCGTGCCCAGGACCGTCTTGCCCACCCGCTTGGCCAGGGCGTCGATCTCACTGGCCTCTTCGGGATGCGCCAACCAGGGAAAGGAGAGCTCCTCGGCGGTGGACACCACGTCCAGGCCCGCTTCCAAGATCTCCACAAGCTGAGGCTTGAATAGACGGAAGCTGGAACTGGTGGTGTGCAAGACGATGTCGGCCTCCGTTTGTCCCAGAACGTCCATCAAGACCCTCATCACCGGGATGCCCAGGGCCCGACCCAGGTCGATCACCCCACCGACGTCCTTGCCGACCTTCGCCGGATCGATATCCACGCCTCCCACCAGCGAAACGCCAGGGCGCTCCACCACGTGGCGGGCCACAGCACAACCGATAGGACCGAGACCATACTGAATTGCTCGGATGTTCTCTGCCATATTGAAAGATGCCTCCAAGGTGTAAGTGCAACCGTGTTCTTCTCAAAGATGACGCTTGATGCGGCCCGCCACGCGTCGGCAGCACTCCGCTAAGTGTGCGATATCCTCCTCCGTGTGGGCCACGCTGAGGGCCCCCAAACCATGCATGACGTGGACGTCCTCCAGGAGGAGCGCCAGCTTCAAGACCCGCTCTCGCAGCGTGACGTCACAGACATCGGGGTCGAGGACATCGTCGGGTGTGATCAGCTGACGGTCTTCATCGTAGGGGAAGTGGGTCATCGCCAGCGAACTCCCGGCGACGGCGCTATTGCCGTAACCCGTGCAGCGAGCGTAGATCCCTTCGTCCCCAAAAGCTGCCTCCACCGCGTGGCGTGTCCTCTCACCCAGCTCGGCCAGGCGAGGGTACACCTCCTCCTCGTGTTCCACGAGATAGGCCATACTTGCCTTGGCGGCTAGCAGCGAGGCCGGATGGGCGGAGAAGGTCCCGCCCGAGAACTTCACCTCGTGGTCCCTCTCTTCTCCCGCCAGGCTCATAACGTCTGCCTGTCCGGCCACGGCGGACACGGGCATCCCGCCGCCCATGGCCTTGCCGAAGGTGGCTAGGTCGGGTTGAACGCCATACAGCCGTCCTGCGTCGCCGGCTCGGAAGCGGAACCCGCTGATGATCTCGTCGAAGATCAGCAGAGCACCGTACTCATGCGTCAACTCCCTGGCCGTCTTCAGGTAGTCGGGCAAGGCCGGGATGAAACCTCCTGCGCCGATGAACGGCTCAACGATGAAACAGGCCAGCTCATCTCCGTATCGCCGGAAATCGTCGCGCAACATATCGACGTCATTGAAGCGGGTGACCAAGACCTCTTCGCTCAACTGGCTGGGGAGCCCACCGGTCTCCACGTGTCGGAAGCCGCGATGGGTATCGGGCGCGGCTCGGAACCTGACACCTTTGAGGCCCCAGGGCTGGGCACCGTGCCATCCGCCGCCGGCCTTCATCACCTTTCCCCGCTGCGTGAAGACCCGCGCCAAGAGCATGGCATACATCGTCGCCAGCGTGCCGCTGGTGGTGAAGCGCACGCGCTCGGCCCCGGTCTGTCGGCACAGAATCTCCGCGCACTCGACCTGCAGCCGATCGACGAACCCAGTCTGGAGCCCGAACCCCACCGTGAGGGCAGCCGCCAGGGCCGACGTGATGACGGCTGGATTGTGCCCCAGGATGTTGGCGTAGTGCCCTTGCCAGAAGTCGAGGATCCGATGCCCGTCCTCGTCCCTGATCCACGCTCCTTTGGCGTCGACGATGCGGGGTGGAAAGGGCTCGATGAGCCTTATGGCGTGACTCCCTCCGTCCACCAGCCACCGCTTGGCTTCACCGTGCAGTGCTGCCGACGCGGGAGCGTGTTTTCTGTAGTCGTCTGCGAGCTGAGTCAGCAACCGGGTGTGTCGATTCGAACGCATAGGTAGTGCCTTGTACCTCTCCATGGCTGGACCAGCTAGCGGTGCGGAGACACCTTCTACCAGGCCGCCCCCCCCATCTGATCCAGTGCCCCCCTTCTGGCTTGGCGGATACAGCAAATCCAGATGGCATCTGCTGACCAGTGCGATCCGCTCGTCTCCTCAAGTCTACTCGGTGCTGCCACAAGCGCAAGCAGTCGCACGTCAAAGCAGACGCAGAGAGCCAGAAGGGGGGAATCGAAGTCAGGACTCAGCGGTGGAAGAACAGCGCTGTTCGCCCCTCACTGTGAATGCTCCCGGAGACACCGCTGCAGTCCGGCCGTTAGCGATGGTGCTCAGTCCAGATGGCCCCTAAACTTGGAGCTTGGGATCGGCCACATCTCTCAAACCGTCACCCACCATATTGAACGCCATGACCGTGATCAGGATGGCCAACCCCGGGAACGTCGACAAGTAGGGTGCGTTCGTCAACCACTTCACCCCATCGCGGATCATGTTGCCCCACGTCGGCGTCGGAGGCGACACACCGAGCCCGATGAAGCTGAGGTTCGCCTCGATGCGAATCGCTGTCGCCATCCACAGGCTGGCCATGACCAGCAACTCCCCCAGGATGTTCGGCAGGATGTGGTGGCGCAGAATCCACAGGTCGTCGGCGCCGGTCGCCCGGGCGGCCATCACAAACTCCTTCTCTCTAATCGACAACGTCGGACCGTGGGCCACCCGTGCGAAACGCGGGGACATCACGATGCCGATGGCCAGGATCAGCTTCGTCATGCCGGACCCCAGGATGGCCATCACCATCAATCCCATGATCAAGGTAGGAAACGAGAGCAAGACGTCAACGGCCCGCATAATGACGTACTCCAACCGACCGCCCTTGAAGCCGGCCACGATGCCCAACAGGGTCCCCACCACCAGGCCCACCAGCACCGATGCACTGCCGACCACCAGCGAGGTACGCGCCCCCCAAAGCACCCGGGACAGGACGTCCCGTCCGAAGTCGTCCACCCCCAGCGGATGGCCCGGCTCGGGCCCCTTTAGACGATGATAGACGTTCTGCTTCAGAGGATCGTGCGGAGAGATCCAGGGGGCNAAGATNGCCAGCAGGANCACGNCANCGGCCAGGACGACCCCCACCAGNGCNGTNCGNTTGCGCTTGAAGGTGACCCACATCCTCCGNCGNGANCTNCTCTCTTGCTCACTCATTCGTACCGGATCCGTGGATCGATCAAACCNTAAGCGATATCGGTGATCAAGTTGATGATGACNACAAANGAAGCATAGATGACCATGATCGACTGCAGCGTGGTGTAGTCGCGCTGCTTCATNGCCCCCACCATNAGCTTACCNACGCCCGGGCGTGAGAACACCACCTCGGTCATCACCGAGCTCCCGATCAAGACGATNGAGTACACCCCGACGACGGATACCACCGGGATCAGAGCCGTCCTCAGGCCGTGACGAATCAAAACGACCCGCTCCTGAAGGCCCTTTGCGCGCGCCGTGCGCATGTAGTCCGCGTTCAGCACCTCTAGCATCGCCGACCGGGCCATGCGCGTGATGTAGGCCGTCATGATCAAGCCGAGAGAGAGGGCCGGCAAGAACAAGTGGTGCAGATTGTCGCGCAAGTCGGAGAGCTCTCCTCCGCCAACCACGGGAAACAAATCAAGCTCAACGGCGAAGAGCAACATCAGCAGAATGCCTAGGTAGAAGGCAGGCACGGACAGGCCTGCCAGGCCAAAGATGCGTCCGGCGTAGTCGAGCAGCGTGTTCCGACGCAGGGCGGTCACAATCCCCAAGGGAATGCCGAAGAGCAGGCCCACGAAGATGCCGCTGCCGGTGAGCTCCAGCGTGTATGGGAGCACGCGGCGGATCTGTTGGCTCACGGGGACATCATTGATGAGCGAACGGCCTAGATCACCCCGCGCCAACTGGCCCAGGAAATCAACGTACTGCATCCAGAGGGGCTTGTTTAGCCCCATCCGCTGCCTCATCCTCTCCACAGCCTCTTGAGATGCGTAGTCCCCCAAGGCAGCAACCGCCGGGTCCCCAGGGGCAATGCGCACCAGCAGGAAGACCAGCGTCAGAACNACCAGCAGGATGGGCACGGAGACCAGCATCCTTCTGAGAATATAGGCGATCATGGCTTTCTCACCTGCCCGGAGCATCTGGGGGAGGCCCGGCGGGCCTCCCCCTCCGCCCGTTGGTTCAGCGCGTCACTTGCGTGTTCTCGGTTATCTGAGGATACAGAGCCAGGGTCGATTGCAGGTCATAGCCGAAGTCGACATATTCCGCCCGTCCGAAGACGAACTTCAGGATGAACAGCGGATACGCCGCCGCATCCTCCAGGATCTGCATCTGGGCGTCCTTCCACAGCTCAGCCTGGGCGTCCGGATCCGTCTCTTGCCGAGCCTGCTCGATCAAACCATCGATCTGATCGTAGTGGGAGAAGTTGGTGTCCGGGTTCTCACCGGTGACGACAATGGAGTCGGAGTGATAGAACCGCGTCAGGAAGACGTCGGCGTTCGGCCGCCAGGCGATGTAAACGATCAGCGGGTTGGCATCCTCGCGGATTAAGCTATGCATCGTCGAGTGGTCGACAACCTCCAGGTTGAGCGTGATGCCCACCTGCTTGAGCTGATCCTGGATCGCCTCGTACGTTCTGCGATAGCTGGCCCTCTCCGAGGTGTTCGAGGTGAGGGAGAAGGACTCCGCCCCAGCCTCGGCCAGCAGCGCCTGTGCTCCAGCACGATCCGTCGGGTAGAGAACCCCGGCCTCCTCCACTTCCTCCATCGTCAGCCCGCCCGCCAAGAACTCGACCGGGACGGGGGAGTAGAGCGGATCAGCGGTGTCCTCGCCGAAGAAGGCCAGGAAGTCCTCCCGAGCCAGAGCGTGGGCGATCGCCTGCCGGACGTTGACGTCATCCAGCGGCTCCACGGTCTGGTTCATGTGCAGAACCACGGTCTCCCCAGGACCGAAGACGTCGACCGTGACGCCCTCGGCGCCCTCCATCTTCTCGATCCAGGGCTGCTCGCGCAACCCTTCCGCCAAGTCAATTTCTCCCTCGCGCACGCCCAGTTCCCGGCTGCTGATGTCGGGGATGTAGTGGGCCTCAACCCGGCCCAAGTTGGGCGCGCCGCGGAAGTACTGCTCATTGCCGGCCAGCGTGACGTTCTCCATCGGCGTATAGGAATCGAACCTGAACGGACCAGTGCCCACCGGATGGGTCTTGATGGCCTCGTCCCCCAGATCCTCCACCGCTTGCTTGCAGACGACGAAGCCGCCCGCGTAGTCGGTCACCTTCGGTAGGAGCAGCGCTGGCGACAGCGGCTCGTCCAGGACGACGCGTACCGTATAGTCGTCGGGAGCCTCGAACGTCATGCCCGTGTACTCGCCCGCGTAGGCCGACCGATCTGGATTTGCGGCCTTCTCCAGGGAGTAGACCACGTCCTCAGAGGTTAGCTCATACCCCTCGTTGCCGTTCCATGGATGGCACATCACCCCTTCTCGGAGCGCAAAGACCCAGACCTGCTGGCCATCCTCCATGGTCGGCTCGGGAATGGCTTGTGCCAGATCGGGTTCGAATTGAGAGATATCGCCGGGCTTGTAGCGTATCAGCCCGTTGAAGACCATATCGACGATGGCCCGGTCCTGCGTTGCAGCTGCGAAGTGGGGGTCCAACGTACTCAGGTCCGAGGCATCGAAGGCGATGCGCAGCACTTGCTCGGGCACCTCCGTCGGCTCTGGCTCCTCTGTCGGTTCCTCCGTCGGCGGCTCTTCCTCTTCTACGACGGGTGCCTCCGTGGGCTCCGCCGTCGGGCTCGCCGGTCCTGGGCCGCACTGGACCAGCGCCAGCGTAGCGAGAATCGTCAATACGACGGTGAGCTTCTTCATGCTTCATCCTCCTTGGCTAACGAGCGTCCACCTCCGTCTGGCACATCGGCAGTGCCAGTCCGCTATGGCAAGAACGTCCTGCTTGTGCTGTCAACGGACCAGCCATTCCCGCCCATCTCGCCTCAGCGTTCTCGATGTGGTCTGATACATCACCTCCTCATGGAGCTTGAGAGCAAAGAGTCTGCCGCACGAAGGTCCCGATGCCAACAACCCGCGATCGAGACCTCGAAGGAAGCACCCGGTGCGGAAACCGCTACAGAACCATCGCGCCGAGCCAACGGCCAGCCACGGACGGCGGTTCTGGCTCCTTCCCACGATCAGCGCTCATCGAAGCGGTGGTGAACCAAAAGCCACGCTGGGATAAAGACGTGATCTAGTGTACTCAAATTGCGGCAACTGTCAAACCCCCAGCCAGGTGAGCGCGGTTTTGTCACACCCTCTGGGCATGCTATAATCTGCAGTGGTCACTATCCGGTGCGCACCGTCACGGACGCACCACAAGCTAGCCGTGCCACACACCCCGTGGGCTGCGGCTGATCGAGGGTCCCCCGGCTCCCGGTGGCTGGGCGCCTGCTGAGACAGGGCTGCAATGACCCGAGACAGCCATCGCGGGGGGACCAGGGAGACCAATAGAACTAGGTGCTGTGATCCGGCCTTTGACTCGGTCGTCTTCCATGCTATAATTAAAAACACGGTCATCTACAAAAAGGAGACGTTGTGCCCAATCAACTGATAGACGAATCGAGCCCTTATCTTCAGCAACACGCGGACAATCCCGTGGAGTGGTACCCCTGGGGAGAGGAGGCGCTGGAGAAAGCCAAGCGTGAGGACAAACCGATCTTCCTCAGCATCGGCTATTCCGCCTGTCACTGGTGCCACGTGATGGCGCGGGAGTCGTTCGAGGACCAGGCCACGGCCGAGGTCCTCAACAAGCATTTCGTCAGCGTCAAGGTCGACCGTGAGGAGCGGCCGGACCTGGATCGGATCTACATGAGCGCCGTCCAGGCCATGACGGGGAGCGGCGGATGGCCCATGTCCGTGTTTCTCACCCCCGAGGGCAAACCCTTTTACGCTGGTACATACTTCCCACCTCAGTCCCGCTACGGGATGCCCTCCTTCCAGCGCGTGCTGACCACCATCGCTGACGCCTGGCAGGACCGGCGTGACGAGCTTCTGGAGGGCAGCGATCGCGTCGTCGCTTCTATCCAGCGTCAGATGGCGGTGGCCACCTCCGATCAGGAGCTCAGGTCGCGGACGCTGAGCGAAGCCTTCCGAAATCTACGCCGCGACTTCGACAGCGCCCACGGGGGCTGGGATGGCGCGCCCAAGTTTCCCCAGCCTATGGCCATCGAGTTCCTGCTTCGCCTCCACCACCCCACCGCCGAGCCCGACGCGCTAGGCATGGCCACGGGCGCCCTCGACGCCATGGCGCGAGGCGGCATCTACGACCAACTGGGCGGTGGCTTCCACCGTTACTCCGTTGACGAACGGTGGCTGGTGCCTCACTTCGAGAAGATGCTCTATGACAATGCCCAGCTCGCCCGGGTCTACCTGCACGCCTGGCAGGTGACCAGCGAGCCGCTCTTCCGCGCCATCGCCGAGGAGACCCTCGACTACGTGGTACGGGAGATGCTCGATCCCGAGGGCGGCTTCTATGCCACGCAGAGCGCCGAGAGCGAGGGCCAGGAGGGACGATTCTTCATCTGGACCATCGAGGAGATCCGCGACGTGCTGGGGGACGAGTCCGAGGCCTTCATGGAGGCCTACGGCGTGCAGCCTGGTGGCAACTGGGAGGGCAAGACCATCCTTACCTTCTCCGGCACCTGGGAGGAGCGCCAGGCGCTGACCGACGCCCGCCGACGGCTTTTCGAGGCGCGGCAGGAGCGCGTCCACCCGGAACGCGACGAGAAAGTGATCACGTCGTGGAACGGCCTGATGCTCGCCGCCTTCGCTGAGGCCGGCCGGGCGCTGGGACGAGATGACTACCTGGAGGTGGCGCGCCGCAATGCCGAGTTCCTTCTCACGGAGCTGAGGGGCGACGACGGGCACCTCCTGCACACCTGGCGGGACGGTGAGGCCAAGGTGCGGGGCTACCTCGACGATTACGCGAATCTGATCGATGGACTCCTAGAGCTCTATCAGACCACGTTCGAAGGGCAATGGTACCAGACCGCTCGCGAATTGGTCGAGAGGATACTGGCGCACTTCTCCGCCCCCGCTGGCGGGTTCTTCGACACCAGCGAGGCCCACGAGAAGCTTATCACCCGTCCTCGCTCCTTGCAGGACAACGCCGTGCCGTCCGGCAACGCCATGGCAGCCCTCGACCTGCTGCGGCTCAGCCAGCTCGCCGTCGAGCCGTCGTACGCTGAGGAGGCCAGACGGAGCCTCCAGCAGGTCCAGCCGATGCTGGGCCGCTACCCCCTGGGGTTCGCTCAGTGGCTCAGCGCCCTTGAATATGCCCTGGCGGACAAGCGTGAGATCGCCATCGTGGGCAACCCAGAGGAGGACGAGGTCCAGGTGCTTCTGGAAGTCTGTGAGGATGGCTTCCAGCCACACCGAGTGATGGCCGTTGGCGACCCGAGCGACACGGAGAACCCAGTCCCTCTCCTACAGGACCGCCCGCGGCTGAACGGCCAGGCCACCGCCTACGTCTGCATCGATTTCACCTGCCGGCAGCCGGTCACCGACCCGGGGGCGCTCCGAGAGCTCTTGTAGGTCCGGTCTGCTACCCGACAGACGTAGGTCGGGCTTGCTGCCCGACGGTTGTAGGTCGGGTTTGCTGCCCGACAGATGTAGGTCGGGCTTGCTGCCCGACAGACGTAGGTCGGATTTCCATACCCGACAGATGTAGGTCGGGCTTGCTGCCCGACAGATGTAGGTCGGGTTTCCATACCCGACGAATGTAGGTCGGGCTTGCTGCCCGACAGCCCTGCGTCCACCATGGCCAAACAACGCCTCGACACCCTCATCGCCGAGCGCGGCCTCACCGAGAGCCGCAACAAGGCCCAGCGCCTCATCCGCGCCGGCGAGGTGCGCGTGGACGGCCAGATCGTCGACAAGCCCAGCACGCAGGTCCCCGACGACGCCAAGATCACGCTGAAGAGCAAGCCGCCCTTCGTCAGCCGCGGGGGCAAGAAGCTAGCCGCCGCCCTGGAACGTTTCAACCTCGACGTGACCGACGAAGTCGCTGCCGACGTCGGAGCCTCCACCGGGGGTTTCACCGACTGCCTGCTTCAGAACGGCGCGCAACGCGTCTACGCCATCGATTCGGGCTACGGGCAACTCCACTGGAAGCTGCGCAACGACCCCCGCGTAATCGTCATGGAGCGCACCAACGCCCGCTACCTCGCCGAGCTGCCGGAGCCCATCGACCTGGTGACGGTGGACGTCTCCTTCATCTCCCTGAACCTGATCCTGCCCAACGCCGTCTCCTGGCTCAAGCCGGACGGCCAGGTGGTGGCCCTGATAAAGCCCCAGTTCGAGGCGGGCCCAAAGAACGTGGAAAAGGGCGGGGTGGTTCGCGACCCCGAGGTCCACCGCCAGGTGCTGGAGAACGTCCTCGCCACCGCCGCCGACCTAGGTCTGGGCCTCCACGGGCTGATGCCCTCGCCCTTGACGGGCCCGGCCGGGAACGTCGAGTTCTTGGCCTGGTGGAAGCCGGGCGCCACTGCCCTGGACCTAGCGAGGGCCATCGACCGCTGCCTGAGAGCCTCGCATCGCCAGTCAGAGAGCGAGTAGGCACCATCCCCACATTCAGTTCCCCGGGCACCTGAAGCGCCAAGATTCGACCTGTCGCATCATCAGCCTGTAACGTTGCGGCCCGGCTTTCGTTATCTCGTGTGCGGGGCTCCGGCAGGAGCGCGCAAGACGCTACC
>P_1C_Sed_3_UnCtyDRAFT_1000166_pt1 | contig 13325 bp, 13 predicted proteins | sample Pon1CUnioCityCA_FD_10233 | JGI IMG/M metagenome (IMG submission 10233) | reverse complement strand
TTACCCTATTTGGCACCCTTCTTGATTGGGTTGGGAGTTTTAGAGGATGTTGGTTATCTNCCCAGAGTTGCATTTCTAATGGATTCATTGATGCACAAATTGGGATTACACGGCAAATCCATTGTGCCATTTATCCTTGGATTTGGCTGTAATGTCCCAGCTATCATGGCTACAAGAATATTGGAAGACAAACGAGAGCGTTATATTTCAGCAGCCTTGTCGACGATGGTGCCATGTGCCGCTAGATTAGCCGTTGTGTTTGGTTTAGTGGCATATTATCTGGGCCCAGTTGTTGCCTTAGGAATCTATTTGTTTAATCTATTTGTGATAGCGCTCACTGCAATGCTGCTCTCAAAGTTAGTCCCTGAAACTTCTCCTGGTCTTATCTTAGAAATGCCTGTTTATCGAATACCAACATTGCGAACGGTATCCAATAAAGCTTGGTGGCGGATTCGAGAATTTGTCGTGGAAGCCTGGCCGTTGCTGATAGTGGGAAGTATTGTTTTAGCGATTTTCAATTACTTAAATATCGCTATATATCTCAATGGTTTGGTCAGGCCTCTCTCATGGGCTTTGGGGCTTCCCAATGAAGTTGGGGTCCCTTTGATTTTTGGCGTTCTTCGTAAAGAACTATCCCTGGTCATGTTGGGACAAGCCTTAGGTAGTATGGAATTTTCACAAGTCTTGTCGCCCATTCAAATGATCACTTATTCCGTATTTGTTGTTTTTTATATGCCCTGCATGGCAAATGATCACTTATTCCGTATTTGTTGTTTTTTATATGCCCTGCATGGCAACAATGGTTGTCATCAGGAAAGAGCTCGGACGCAAAGCGATGTGGCATATCGCTGGTTTGACGACCCTGATTGCAACACTGGCTGCATTGTTTACACGCGGCATCGCAGAATTAATATTTTAGGTGGACTTATGGCACAATTTGATCATTTTAACCTTCTCGGACCAATTTATGATTTGGTTTTTGGTCGCAGCAAGAACAAACAAATCGTCAAATTAACTGATGTTGATACAGATCAAGTGGTGTTGGATGTGGGTGGGGGGACGGGACGGATTGCTGTTTTGTTTAAAGGTTTGACATCTAAGGTTTTCATTGCAGATGCGGCAATTAAAATGATCCGGCAGGCACAGAATAAAGGTGTTCAGACTGTTAATGCCACTTCGGAAGAATTGCCCTTTCGAACAGGAAGTATTGATCGGATTGTAATGGTGGATGCCTTACATCATGTCGAAAACCAACAAAAGACGTTAGATGAAATGTGGCGCTTACTTGCAGAAGGTGGAAAAATTGTCATTGAAGAGCCCAATATCCATAATTGGTTTGTCAAATTGATCGCAATTGGTGAAAAATTGCTCTTGATGCGCAGCCATTTTCTTCCACCGAAAAAAATTGTTGATATGTGTCAATTCAATCGCAAAGCACAAGTCGACTTGGTTTTTGGAAAAGGGATTGTATGGATTGTTATCTCTCGGGAGTAACATGGGGGAATTACGATTAAGAATGTACGAATGTAAGTAAAAAGCGATAATTTATTTTGGTCAATATCATAATTATCTGTCCAAAATCCCTGATACTATCTTGATGTTTTAATCTGGGTTTAATTTTTAGTAATTATTTTCACCTTTGTAAAAAATTGTCAAATACCATGGGTTAATACAATCCCCAATCGTCATTTAACCCATCTTCCATCATCGTTGGGTCCCAAGACTCTTTGCCATAAGTGATATCTGTCGGCATGTCAAGAACTTTCTCAACTTTTTTACGTGCGCTTTCCATTAATGATGGGCCGTAAGGACAGTAAGGAGTTGTCAGGATCATGGTGACGAGGGCCTCATTATTATCAACTTTGATATTCCGAATTAATCCAAGCTGAAGGATATTCAGTCCTAATTCTGGGTCCATGACCTGACTCAGGCTATCTTCAATGGCAGGAATAAAATCCGGGTGGGTGTTTTCGACATCCCAGATAGGATTATTTTCGACGTTGGTATCGTCCATGGCATTACCTTTTATTTTAATTTTCTATTGGAATGTGATATACACAATGGGTATCACCTTTGAGAATGCAAGTTTCAATCTTAATTGGACTGGGGAAAAAGCTGGCAATGATTTCATAATCAATAGCGCAAATTTCAGGGTGGCTGAACCCTACCTGATTATAAGGGCAAGAAAGCAAGGTGAGGCTATAAGCATCCTCATTCTTATTGATGTCGATCACGAAACCTTCTTCGGTGAGCACTTTTTGAAGCAATTCGATGTTGTTTTGAATTGATCCTAGGTGTGGATTGGTTTGGTAATCTTTAGCAATTTTTGCGCCGATTTCTTTGAAAAAAACAGTGATTTCATCTGGGCTTAATTTATCCTTAAGTGAAGTAAGAAGCCGTTCTGACAGTTTGAAATATCTTTTTGGGAATTCTTCCACGCCTTTTTCTGTTAGTGTGTAGGCCAGCCTTGGTCTTCCAACCCCATGTCGTTCTTCTGTTGCAGTCACCAAGTCTGCAGCTTCCAAAGCGGTGAGGTGGTGGCGTATGGAAATGCCATTGATGCCCACTGCTTCAGCTAAATCGTTGATTGTTGACCCTGGATAGGTTAACAGCGTGTGTAGAATTTTTTCACGTGAACTTTTCATTAATACAACCTTTTAAAAAGACATATTTTATCCAATTACTTTACTTATTCTAGCACCTGGACGATTAATTTGTCAATAATTTTGATATTTATCCTAAAAATGGTAACGAAGCTTAGAGTGATTCTGGTTAAATGTCAAGATGCCCTTCACGGGCATCTTGATGATGTTTATGAAAACCTTATTTGTTGCGAGATTTTACAAAATCCATGATTGTTTGGGCAACAATGGACCCTGATTCTTTCCTATGATCGGATTGTCCCATAGGACTTGCAGCCATTAAGGCTTCAACAGCAGCTTGGGTTGAACCTTCCCCGTCTTTCATGGATTGCGAAAAAGCCATTGCACCTTGTATGAGGTCATTGAGCCCGATGCCACCATCTGTTTGAGAGGATGTTTGTTTTCCAAAGAAGCCTGCGAGCAAAGATCCCAAAAGGCCTTTCTTTTGGCTGGTTTGCGTCGTTTCATTGGGTTTTTCAGCATTAAGCAGACCTGTCAGCAGCGAGTTTATCCCATCAGGACTTAGATCCTTTCCACGCATATTCTCAGCAGCTTTTGAAAAACCCTGTGCATATAACGAGGCGGAGCCGCTATTCGCATTTTGTTCGATGACTTTGCTTGCATATCTTAACTGTTCAGCAACAGATTCACCGGATTTCTCGTTGACCGCATTTTGTACCATATTAAAAATCTGTACCATATGGTCCCCATGATTGTGATTGTAGCTATCCGCAGCGTTGAGGGTTTCTTTTTTCTGGGCTAATTGATCCGTAACGCTTTGAAATAGGTTCGATAAATCAAACTTATTGGTCATATTAGTCTTTCAAATCTTCTGGCAATTCAGGGACTTCAATTTCCATACCTGCTTGAAGTGATCTCTCATTGCCTTTGAGCAATTCATCGTTATGCTCAAGGAGATATTTCCAATAGGGGGGTGTCGCATGTTTATAGAATTTCAATGCAATATGGCTTAAGGTTTCACCGGGGGCTACGGTGTGGGTGCCAATAAGCGCTTTTTTCTTGAGATCATCGGCCATTGCCTTTTTTTCTTCCATTGCATCGCGACGTGCTTGAACTTTTCTTTGGAATTCTGCTTTTTGTTGTTCCTTAAGCTTTGCTTCCAGTTCTTCGATTTTTTTCTCAGCTTTTTTCGCCTCTTGTTTTACGGCTGACTTCTCTTCTTTTGCTTCAACATTCTGATCCAAGAGGTCTTTGATGGATTCTTTTGCAGCAGCAGCTTCTTTTTTCGCTTTTTCTAATTCTTTTTCCAGGGCTGCGATATTTTCCTTCTCATCTTTGGATGATAATGCATCAACTGCCTTACCAAATAAACCTTTTTTACCGTCCTTTTTTGCCATTTTTCACCTTTCTGTGTGTAATTATGAATAAATAAATTTTACCATAAGGCGATAAAATTTGTCTAATTAAACTCAATCCTCTAGCTAACTACGGCAAACAATTAGTAAATCAAATGTATGAAAAAAGTAATAATTTATTTTCATATTTATCCTAAATATTGACTATGATTTAAGCGCATGCTATAATTCGTCTACTGAAAAATATGATAATTTAGGTAGAATTGGACAATATAGGTTCAATCAAAGGAGCTTGAATGTCAGAATTGACCATAAGAAATTTGCATGTATCTGTGGAAGGAACCCCGGTTATTCGCGGGTTAGATCTTACCATCAGACAAGGTGAAGTACATGCGATAATGGGCCCTAATGGCACAGGAAAATCAACATTGGCATACACCGTAATGGGACATCCCAAGTATGAGATCACTGATGGAGATATTTTCTTTGATGGTGAAAATATCCTCGAAATGGCACCCGATGAGCGATCTCGGAAGGGTGTATTTCTGGCGTTTCAATACCCTGTTTCTATCTCTGGTGTTACTGTAGCGAATTTTTTGCGGACAGCAATCAACGCTCGACGACGACACAGCGATCCAACACAAGAAGAAATCCCTATACTTGACTTCAGGCGCATGTTAAAGGCGAAGATGGATTTGTTAGATATGGATTATTCCTTTGGTGGTCGATATCTGAATGAAGGTTTTTCGGGTGGCGAAAAGAAACGCACAGAGGTTTTACAATTGGCAGTCTTAGAACCTGCAATTGCCATTCTCGATGAAACTGATTCGGGCCTGGATATTGACGCCATCCGGATTGTATCAGAAGGTGTCAACGCCTTAAAAGGACCCAACATGGGGGTCGTGATTATTACCCACTATCAAAGAATTTTGAATTATATCAGGCCTGACTTTGTGCATATCATGTATGCTGGTCGCATTGTCGAGTCCGGTGGGGAGGAACTTTCCTTGTTGCTTGAAGAACAGGGATATGACTGGGTACGAGAAAAATATGCGCATCTGGTCACTGAGTAAGTTGTTATTATTATTGGAGGCCTTCAATGGACAAAAACCCTGAGACTGATTTTTTAGATGGTTTAGATGAATATCAGTACGGATTTAGTGACCCAGAATCCTTTGTTTTCAGAAGCCAAAAAGGATTAAATCAAGAGGTTGTCCGACAAATTTCAGCAATGAAAGGCGAACCGAAATGGATGCTAGCATTTCGGTTAAAAGCATTAAAGCATTACATGGCGCGTGAGATGCCTACGTGGGGCGCAGATCTATCTGATTTGGATTTAGATGATATTTATTATTATGTGAAACCAACCGAAACCGAAGGAAGCACATGGGAAGATGTGCCAGAAACGATCAAGAACACCTTTTCGAAATTGGGAATCCCTGAAGCGGAGCAGAAATATCTCGCTGGTATGGGGGCTCAGTATGATTCAGAGATGATCTATCATAATATTCATGAAGAATTAAAGAAAAAAGGTGTGATTTTCGTTTCAATTGAGGATGGTTTGCGAAATTATCCTGATTTGTTCAAAGAGTATTTTTCGACGGTTATTCCCATCACCGACAATAAGTTTGCTGCTTTGAATAGCGCAGTTTGGTCTGGTGGATCTTTTGTTTATGTGCCGCCGGGGGTCAAAGTTGATTTACCCTTACAAGCATATTTTCGTTTGAATGTGGCCAATATCGGTCAATTTGAACGCTCCTTAATTATTGCAGATGAGGGATCACAAGTACACTACGTTGAAGGTTGTACAGCACCTCTATATTCGACGAATTCTTTTCATAGTGGTGTAATAGAAATCGTTGTCAAAAAGAATGCACGTGTTCGATACACAACCATTCAAAACTGGTCCAATAATGTTTACAATCTGGTGACACAACGCGCCAAAGTGTTTGAAAATGCCACCATGGAATGGGTGGATGCCAATTTAGGGTCTAAGACAACGATGAAATACCCATCTTGTTACTTGATGGAACCCGGTGCAAATGGTGAAATTTTGTCAGTCGCCTTTGCTGGGCCTGGTCAGCACCAAGACGCCGGTGGAAAAATGATTCACTTTGCCCCAAACACCAGCAGCAAAATCACTTCAAAATCCATCAGCCGAGGAAATGGTCGTTCTTCATATCGCGGCTTGCTCAAAATCCAACGAAGAGCTGAAGGTTCAAAATCGAATGTTGTTTGCGATGCGTTGTTGTTAGACCCTGAGTCTCGATCTGATACATATCCCTATATCGAGGTCAATGCGCAAGATGTCAGTTTGGGTCATGAGGCGACCGTATCTCGGGTCGGGGAAGAGCAATTATTTTATTTGATGAGCCGAGGTTTGAGCGAAGAGGAAGCGACCTCAATGGTGGTTTCTGGTTTTATCGAACCCTTGGTTAAGGAACTGCCAATGGAATATGCCGTCGAAATGAATCGCCTTATCCAACTTCAAATGATTGGTTCTGTTGGTTAAGCATGAAAGAAGCACAATAACATATGAAACACGGGTCAAAACAATCCTCTAAAACCACAAGAAAACGAACAATAAAGTCGTTACGAGATTTTAATTTTCTTAAAAATGATTTGCCACGGTTAGATAATTCTTTGCTCAATAAGTATCACCAGGAAGCTTGGAAAGCCTATCTTGAACTGCCTTTTCCAACCTTAAAAGATGAACCCTGGCGAAGGACAGACATCCGAAAATTGCGGACAGCTTACTTTTCATTACCTGAGGGCACAAAAGAGGCGATTGAACCACCTGCGCAATACCTCACACCAGTTATTGATGGCCAGGAGCCTGCCGGCCACATTGTAACAGGGGTTGTTACACCCAGATTTGAATTGTCCGACAACTTAAAAAAACAAGGAGTGGTTTTTAAGGATTTTCGAACAGCAGAAAAGGAAAACGCAGACTTATTAGCGGAACTTTTAGGCAAAGTTGTCTCTCCTGAGGAAGATAAATTCACGGCATTGGCTGCTGCATTGGGTAATGACGGTGTCTTATTGTACGTGCCCAAAAATGTTGTTATCGACCAGCCACTACACAGCCTGTATTGGGCTTCAGGTGAGGACAAAGCCTTCTTTAATCACCTTGTTATCTGGCTTGAGGATGGGGCGGGCGCAACCTTTGTGCACGAATCGGCTTCACCTAAAAGCGATGGGGCATTCCAATTAATGCATGATGGGATCGTTGAGATTTATGTTGGTCGCAATGCCCACCTCAACTTTGTGGAACTTCAATCGTGGGGTGATAATGTATGGTCATTTACGAAAGAGCGTGCTTGGGTGATGCAAGATGGCAACCTGGATTGGATTTTTGGGGCGATGGGCTCCCATTTGACCAAGAATTTTTCCGAAATCAACCTTAAAGCCCCAGGTGCAAATGGGCGCATGTCGGGCTTTTATTTCACAGATGGCATTCAGCATTTGGACCATGACACGCAACAGAATCACTTTGCAGAAAATACAACCAGCGATTTACTTTATAAAGGTGCCCTTATGGATCAAAGTCGATCCGTATGGCAAGGCATGATTTATGTCAAACCTGGTGCTGATGGCACGGATGGCTATCAGGCTAACCGAAATCTCATTTTGAGTAAAGATGCTAGGGCTGACTCTATTCCTGGTCTCGAAATATTAGCAAATGATGTTCGCTGCACCCACGGTGCTACTGTGGGTAAAATTGACGAAACGGAATTATTCTATTTGTTAAGTCGTGGTATTCCCAGAAAAGAGGCTGAAGAATTGATTGTAATGGGATTTTTTACACCCATTATGGAACGCATTCCATTCCCCGGTGTTAAAAGCAGGTTTGAGAGAGCCATTAAAGAAAAAATGGCATCACGATAAGCGAAAAATTTTCAAATTCATTCATTTGCTTATAGATAAATAGACTTATTTCTGCTAAAATAGATTAGTTGAAATATTGTTAGAGAAATTTGATTAGATTAATTTCCAGGAGGTTTGATGGCAAGGTCACCATTTATGAGACCCCCAGAAGAGGATAGCCTCTACCAAGTTGGGGATCCCGTTGAAGTCTATTGTGATCACGAGAAGAATGGCGATCGCATTCGGGATTGGGTAAAAGGGATCGTGGTGCAGGTGGATGAGAAAATGGTCGCGGTGCAATTCCGCACCAATGTATACTTAACCGATGGGTGGATGGTTCCGGATCATATTTTATGGTTTCCTTTTGATTCCAGTTTGATCCGTCAAGCGAAAAAGGACTCTCCTCAACCAACTGGGTACCAATCCAGTTGATTGATACCCCTCATAAAATTTTTAAAAAACGGTCATACGAAGGATGACCGTTTTTTCATTTTACGAACAACTGGCCTTGAGGGGGTTAGTAGACTTTGTCACCGAATTGCCCGACAATTCTCAAAATATCAAATCCTTCAGCAAAAGGTCTTTCTGCTAAAGCGCCATGGCGCCTGGCAGTGGAATGGATGATATCTCTTTCCAAATAATAGCGGTCGGCGTAGGTCTTATAGGCGGCTAAAGCCTGAATCTTTTTCATGACACCTTCCTCAGATACCTGGACCAGGAGGTCAGGGAAAAAACCATAACTGGAGCGTAACACATCAAAACCAAGCAGCGTTGTTCCCCGGAAGGCTCGTAAAGCTTCTTCAGTAATCGTCTTGTGGTCTTGATGAATGTCGTTGACTGTGTGGACAAATACGACTTCGGGATGGAACAACCTTTTAATGCTAATCATCACTTCCAGTATTTCCTGACGAGCTGCCTGGAATCTTCTGGTAATGAAATCGTATAAATATACATTTTCCTTTTTTACACCAAGAATCGCCATACTGGCATAATATTCTTCAGTCAAATTTTTTAAGGCCGGGTTCTGCTGGTTATCTGAAAATGTTACACATACAACGTTGGTCTGATCCACGATATCAGAAATTAACGCCCCACATCCCAATTCGATGTCATCTGGGTGCGCACCAATAAAGCAAACGGTTTCGCCAAAAAATGTCATATTATGATTCATGCACACCTATTTCTTTGCTAAGAAACCACCCACAACTTTTGTCATCACCAATTTTTTATCGCGCTTTATCCAGGAATCCGCTGTTGTTGAAATTTTTTCCATGATTGATTCAAAATCAGATTCGGTTTGGAAAAAAGAATTCCATAATAGTCTATCCTCGGAGAGTGAGGCTCTGGTGTATGCTAAAAAGGGTTCAACATCCAGAAATGTGAGCGGGTTAGTAAAAGTTTCTAAGGATACTGACGCAAACTGCTTTTCTATTGTTTGTAGAATCTCGTAAGCATAGCGAGAGCTGCCGGGCATGGGGGGTATTTCTTTTCCAGTCGCCTCTTGGATTAGGTCATAAAACATCTTTTTATTATCTGGCATGGGACCGGTAGTAAAAAGATATCCGCCATTTTTTAGAACCCGATGCATTTCAGCAATCGTGAAGGGCATATCTTCAGCATAATAGATGGCAAAGGAGCAGGACAATAAGTCAAAGGTATTTGATGAAAAAGGGAATGTTCGATTGAAATCGAGGGTTTGGAATCTGATGCGATTACCCAGTTTTTGATTTTCCTCTTCCGCTTTGTGAAGCAATTCTTTTGAAATATCACCGCCAGTGATGTTAGCTTTACCGTTTAGGCTTGCTAAGTAAGAAAAACATTGTTTACCAGAGCCACAGCCCACATCCAGTATATTCATACCAGGTTGCAAGGGCAGCACTGTCAACATCCATTTGTCAATGTCCCTAGCGCCATAGGCGTCATGGATGTTTATGCGTGTGAGTAAGTCATTGGTCGTTTCTTGATAATTAATTTTCATTGGGATCCTTAGGTTATTATGAGATTTTGAATAAGTATAATCAAAAATTGAAAATCCCGAAGGGTGCAAATTAACAAATCCGAGGGAGAATTTCGTTTGAAAGCATATCCAGCATTCGCGTAGAGCCATATTGCGTTTTTAGCAAAACCCGGCCAGGATTGCCTGAATAAATCTCCCCAATTCGTATAGCCTGCCTACCATAGGGTGAGGACTGCAGATTTTTCAGGGCTTTTTCAGCATATTGGGCGGGGAGTATGACGATCACTTTGCCTTCATTGGCTAAATAGAGGGGATCAAACCCGAGCATTTCGCAAGCCGTCTGCACATTTTGGTTGATGGGGATAGTTTCCTCTTCAATCATGATACTGATTTTGCTCTGACAGGCGATCTCATTTAAGGTTGTTGCCAAACCACCCCGGGTAGGATCGCGAAGAACATGAACCTCAGGTATGCTGCTGAGTAATGCTTCAATCATATGATTTAATGGCGCAACGTCGGATCGAATATGTGATTCAAATCCAAGATGTCCTCGAGCCTCCAGAACAGCGATGCCGTGATCACCAAGGGTGCCAGAAATCAACACGGCATCCCCAGGTTGTGCAAATTGTCCACCAATTTTTCGAAATTCTGGAATGATGCCAACTCCCGCAGTATTGATGAATATTTGATCGACGCTGTTTTTCTCGACCACCTTTGTATCACCGGCAACGATTTTCACATCTGCTTCCTGGCATGCTTTCGCCATCGAATCGATGATTGCTTCCAATGAGGCAATGGGTAACCCTTCTTCTAAAATGAAACCAGCGGTCAGAAACTTAGGTTGAGCACCAAGCATGGCCACATCGTTGACGGTTCCGCAAATGGCAAGGCGTCCAATATCACCCCCAGGAAAGAATATGGGTGAGACCACATGGGAATCTGTTGAAATTGCAATTTGAGTAGAATCAGAGGATAGGGTGATTCGAGCTGCGTCATTGGCTTCTTCCAAAAATGCATTACCTATCCTCGACTGAAAACTATGCTGAATAAGATCCTGGGTCATTTTTCCACCGCTGCCGTGACCAATAACAACTGTTTCTGTGTGGGAATGAGGCAATGGGCATATTGGACCTTGCATTTGAGGTTTTTGTAAGTTATCCATGGTCATTGATTTGTCCTACCGTAGCGATAATATGCCGCACAAGCGCCCTCTGATGAGACCATGGGTGCCCCTAGAGGCGAATTCGGTGTGCACAAGGTGCCAAAGGCCGGGCACTCCCTGGGTTTCTTCAAACCTTGTAATACCTCACCAGCAATACAGATTGTTGATTCCTGGGTCTGAATATTTGCGGAATTAAATTTGATGGTGGCATCAAAATTTATCAAGGAATTTTTTAGACCAAGCCCTGAGTGCGGAATTGTTCCAATCCCCCGCCATTTGCGATCAACAGGATCAAAGACGTCGTTAATCAGCTTTTGCGCTGCTTTGTTACCCTCAAAAGTAACCGCCCGTTGATACGCATTCTTGACATCGAATTTCCCGTCCTCCAGCATTTCAACAGTTGTTAGAATCCCCTGCATTAAATCGAGGGGCTCAAAACCTGTCACTACGATAGGTATCTGATATTGTTTCGCAATAGGGGGATATTCCCAGTATCCCATAACTGCACAAACATGTCCTGCTGCTAGAAATCCTTGAATGCGGTTGTTTGGGCTTCCCAATATGGTGTGCATCGCTGGTGGGACCAAAACATTGGCAGGTAAAATTGAGAAATTTTCTAAACCGATTTTTTTTGCGTGCACAACGGCCATTGCATTAGCAGGGGCGGTTGTTTCAAAACCGATGGCAAAGAAGACCACTTCTTTGTCTGGATTTTCTTTGGCTATTTTGACGGCATCGAGGGGCGAATAAACCACCTGTACTTGACCGCCTTCTGCACGAACAGAAAAAAGGTCATTTTTTGAACCAGGCACTCGAAGCATATCGCCAAAGGAAGTAAGGATGACATTGGGTTGCCGAGCAATCCACAAAGCCTGATCGATAAGTTCTAAAGGAGTCACACAAACTGGACAACCTGGTCCATGGATGAGTTCGATTTCCTTAGGTAAGAGTTGGTCCAGTCCATATTGCATGATGGCATGGGTTTGCCCCCCGCATATTTCCATAATCGACCACGGGCGTGTTATGCGTTGATGAAGATTCTCAACGATGCCCTTGACTAACTTAGCATCACGGTAACCTTTGAGAAAATCACTGGATTTTTTATCAGAAACCAAGCCTTATTCCTCCAATTCAGCCAAATTGCTCATTTCTTGCAAGATGGCTAAAGTTTCAAGGGCTTCATCTTCATCCAAAATGTTCAACGCAAACCCGGCATGGATAATTGTCCAATCACCGGGATTTGCTTCTGGGATGAGTTCCACGCATACTTCCCGCGTTACGCCCCCAAAATCGACCTTTGCCATCCTGGTGGTTTGATCTTCATAAATGGATAGAATTTTTCCGGGAATGCCTAAACACATCATTTACTCCTTATCGTGTAAAACCTTGTTAGCCGTAATGATGGCTTGTCCTAATGCAACACAGCCATCATTAGGGGGTGTTATTTTGTGGATTAACACGTCAAAACCTTTAGACTCCAGTAAGATGATTGTTTTCTTGAGTAAGACCATGTTTTGCCAAACACCGCCTGATAGCGCAATTTGATTAATTTGGAATGATTGACGAATTCTAACGGCCAGTTCTAAAGATAAGTTCGCAATCGTGTTATGAAATCGAGCAGCGATCTTTGATGGTGCCTCTTTATGTGCAATATCTTGTAAGATCGATTGCAACATTGGTTTAATGTCAATATTTTCACCAATTATTTGAACAGGATAATACCCCAATTCTGCGGGATTCACTATTGCTTCGAGCTCCATGGCTGCTTGTGCTTCATAGCTGATCTCTTGCCTGATGCCGATTAGGGCTGAAACAGCATCAAACAAACGCCCCATACTGGATGTCATCGGTGTATTAACCCCNTTTTCGAGTTGGTTTTCTAGTGCCTTCAGCTCAATNGAGGAGAGGTGTTTTACAGGTGTTAAATGGGGTTCCCAAGACAAATCGTATGCCCATAAGGTACTCAATGCCATTCTGGCCGGCTTACGGATGGCTGCATCACCNCCGGGAAGNGGTACGTGTTTGAGATGATAGAGCCGTTGAAATGAGGTCACATTTCCAACGAGGACTTCACCCCCCCAAATGGTGCCATCTGTTCCATAACCTGTGCCATCAAAAATCAACCCAGCAATGTTCTGGTCTGGGGGGATTTTGTTTTCAATTTGGCAAGCAACCAAATGAGCATAATGATGTTGAATGGCGTAAGCCGGGAGGTCTTCTGTGGATGCTCGTTGGCGGGCAATATTGGTGGTGATGTAATCTGGGTGGAGGTCATAGCCAATCGCTTGGGGTTTAATACGAAATAATTTTTCGTAGTGTTGGACCGCTTTGTGATAATCCTGAACTGTTTCCCAATTGTCCATTTCACCAATGTAATGGCT
>P_1C_Sed_3_UnCtyDRAFT_1000155_pt1 | contig 13877 bp, 5 predicted proteins | sample Pon1CUnioCityCA_FD_10233 | JGI IMG/M metagenome (IMG submission 10233) | reverse complement strand
CGTTCAAGGAAAACTTTTCTTGTAAGAGGATCCAACATGGACGTGGGTTCATCAAATAAGATCACATCAGGTTGACGTGCTAAAACGCCAGCCAATGCCAATCGCTGGATTTGCCCGCCGGATAGAAGGTGGGGGGGTCTCTTTGCCTCACCAAGTAGTTCAGCATCCGCCAGTTGTTTTCTAACCCTTTTATGGATTTCATCAGCTTGTAAGTTCAGGTTTTCCAAACCAAAGGCAACGTCTTCTTCAACGGTTGAAGCGACTATTTGGTCCGAGGGGTTTTGAAAGACCATCCCAACAATTTTCCGCAACGCTGGATGGTTTTCCGGTTTACTGGTATCCAGACCACCAACATTGATCTGCCCTTCAGTTGGTATCAACAAACCGTTGATGTGTTTGATCAAAGTCGTCTTTCCAGATCCATTTCTCCCAATAATTGCAATAAAGGCTCCCCTGTCAATATCCAGGGTAATTCCTCTCAGGATATCTGGTTTTTCAGGTGGAAAAGAATCTGGTCGGTAATGAAGGTTTTGAATAGAAATCAAATTTGTCACGGGCTAATCTTATCAGGAAATCAAGAAATCATGGATAATTGGATTAAGCATTCGACTCTATCCCATCACGACAATAACTTTGTGTTCGGAAGAATTATCAAGTAAAGGGATCAACTTGTCATCCAGTTTTTCTCCATCCAATCTGATTTCAACAACACCCTTTTCGACATGATCAGGATTCTGCACATCAATATTGAACGCCGTCCCCTTTCTTTTAAAGGTCATTTGGAATCCATCCCAGCGATCAGGAATGGAGGGATCTATGGTGAAATTATCGCCCAGCATTCGGAACCCTAGGATTGCTTCAGTACCAAGCCGATACAACCATCCGGAAGACCCGGTATACCAGGTCCATCCCCCGTGTCCGACAAAAGGCGCTCGGCTGTAAATATCAGCAGCGACCACATAGGGCTCAACAACGTAGCGGTTTGCGTCATCCAAATTCAAACTGTGTGTGACAGGATTTAGCAACTTAAATTGTTCGTAGGCTTGATCTCCCATTCCCAATTCTGTCAACGCCCAAACAGCCCAAATCGCTGCGTGGGTATATTGACCGCCGTTTTCCCTTATGCCGGGAGGATAGCCCTTGATGTACCCCGGATCCTTTTCAGTTTCATCAAAGGGTGTTGTGAATAATTGAATTAAGCGATCGTCCCTCTGAACAAGTTCTTCCTCCACGGCGTGGATTGCTGTGAATTTTCTTTCGTTGGGTGCGCCGCCCGTCAAAATTGACCAGGACTGCGGCAGTGAATCGATTTGACACTCTTCGTTTCGATGCGATCCTAAAGGCGTCCCATCATCATAAAATGCTCGCAGGTACCAGTTATCATCCCAGGCGACCTGATTGACAGCATCCTTGATTTCTTCTGCACGATCACGATGCTTTTTAGCAAGTTCATGGTCTTTTTCAATATCGCAGAGATCGGCAAAACGTTTATGGTTTTCGTAAAGGAACCATGCTAGCCAAACACTTTCACCCTTTCCATGGATGCCAACCCGGTTCATCCCATCATTCCAGTCACCACTTCCAATCAAAGGCAGACCATGAGGTCCCCGGGTGTCACCGTGGTGTAGAGCTCGCTGGCAGTGCTTTTTTTTTTAGGCTGTATTTTTCATTGCTGGTTTCAAATTGACCGTATCGCTCTTCTTCGTCCTCTTTCAGCGGTTCTCCAATCCTGAAGGGGATCTCCTCTTTTAGAATATCCTCATCACCTGTTGATTTTATGTATTCTGCAGTGACATAAACCAGCCACAATAAATCATCTGAAATTCGGGTTCGGACACCTCGGCCGGAAGGTGGATGCCACCAGTGTAATACATCACCAGCTTCAAACTGGTGTTCAGCAGAACGTAAAATATGCTCACGGGCTTCCTGCGGGTTCGTTAAGAGAATGGCAGTTACATCCTGTAATTGATCCCGGAATCCATATGCACCACTGGATTGATAGAATGCTGAGCGTCCCCAAATACGGCAGGATATTGCCTGATATAGAAGCCAGCGGTTTAAAATCAGATCCAGTTCTGGGTCCGGCGTATCCACTTGAAGGGTGTTGAGGAGCTCATCCCATTTTTCTTTGCATTTATTAAATCGGTCCTCAATTATTTCCGGGGTTTTATAATCACGAACCAGTTGAACTGCTTTATCTCTAGATTCTTCCTGACCCAGAATAAATGTAATCCGTTTCTCTTCTCCTGGTTCAAAATTGAGATGGGATTGCAAGACCGCACACGGGTCAATGCCGGATTGGACCTGTCCGGATAAACCAATTCGCTTGAGTCCTTCAGGGTTGGATCGATCACCAGGCACGCCTAAAAATTCCTTTCGATCTGTTGTCAGACCATGAACGGGTTGATCGCTGGCAAGGAAGGCAACATATTCTGAAAAATCTGAGCTGTAGGTATTTCTCGCCATTAATACCCCATTCTCATCATCATAGGATGGGATGATAAAATTCTTTGAATTATCACGATTTGAACCCAGAACCCATTCTGCATAATAGGATGCTGTGATCCTTCTCGTCTCTGTGGACAGGTTAATCAATCTAAGCTGGATATATTTGATAGGCTTTTCGGGATCGACGAAAACCGTCATTTCTTGTTTAAAACCATGATTTATGGATTCGAAAGTTGTGTATCCCTGGCCGTGGGTTGTCAGGTAATCTGTATCACTGCCAGCGGGATAGGGCGTTGGTGACCAAACACTGCTTGTCACTTCGTCCCTTATGTACAGAGTTTCACCTGATGGATCTGAAACCGGGTCATTCATCCAGGGGGTGAGCCTGTTTTCACCGCTGTTTATCGACCAGGTATATCCGCTGCCTGTCTCAGAAACCAAAAACCCAAAATCCTGGTTAGCGATCACGTTGATCCAGGGTGCAGGTGTTTGCTGCCCAATTCCCTTTGTTGATTTCGGATAATTCTTTAAAAAAATCTGGTATTCCTTCCCATCCGGGGAAAATCCTCCTATCCCATTATCCAATATTAGATTTTCAGGGCGAGAAATTGATTTTTCAACTTCGAATGGTTCATCATCGCTTGTTGGTACCAGGGGGGGAAGGCTGGGTTCAATCTCTTCAGCTTTTTTCAAGTGTGCATCCAGGTCAGCAGATTTCAAATCCAAAACAACATTTGCCGCAGATTTAAGGAGGATGATCGAATTCTTCTCCAATTGGCTTGCAGTTAGGACAAATATGCCGCCTCTTGCGTTGACCCACTCCTGTGCATCCATTTTATTGATTGTCTGGTGGATTTTTTCATTCAACTCATGCTCATAACCAGTATCTTTTGTGTTCAAAACCACAAAATCAATCATCAATCCTAATTTACGCCAGTAGGTGTGGGCCAAAAGGCTTTCCTGAAATGTTTCTAATTCTTCCTGATGATCAATCATCACCATGAGAATTGGATAATCTCCTGAAATCCCAAAGGGCCACAATCCCGACTGGCTTAAGCTGTTTTCCTCAATAATTGAGGATTTGGAACGTAGTTTTGGAATCGGAAACATAATATGGGACAAGAGTTTTTGGTATTTAGAAAGCTGATCGCTGTGGAGTTCCAAAGCTCGCAACAATTTCTCACTATGGGATTCTGCCGAATCAAAGGCATTCGCGATTTTGATTGGATTTCTATAATTGTTAACAAGTTTCGCGGATTCCTCAATGTTTTCAGAGGCTAATGTCAAATAATTAAGTTCAATGGTTTCATTTGGATTCAATTTAATACGTTTTCCCATTGAAAAAATCGGATCTAGAGTTATGCCGATACTCCCACTCAATTTTGAAGTATTTTGTAATGAAAGAGGATTTGAAATATCATGGCCTCGTCCGATAAACTTTTCCCGGTCTGTTTCATACTCAATTTCATGATTTTTGTCATCGATAAGTAAGTGTGCCATTCCCAAAGGCTTTTCTTTTGATGAACGTTTCCTTCTTTGGAAATGAAGCATACTTAATTCTGATTTGTAACTGCTTTCTATGAACATCTTGTTGAATACAGGATGTTGTTGATCTGTTGCTAATGGCGCCAATACGACTTCGCCGTAGCTTAAAATTCGAAGATTACGTTTTTGATTGGATTGATTGGTAATCGAAATTTTCTGGACACACAAATCATCTTTAGGCGTAATCGTGGTCTGCAGAATTACTCGGATATCTTCTGTCAGCCTTCGAATTTCTATCATGTGAGGACTATAAATCACACGGTATTCCTGCATCTCTGATCTGACAGGTCGTCGGCTGATTGACCAAACCTTGTCCCTATCCAGATCCTGGATGAAGTACCAAACTCCCCAGGTGTCCATTGAACCATCTTCCCGCCAGCGGGTCAGAGCAATATCGTTCCATTCAAGATAACCACTTCCCGATTCAGTCATAATCATTCGTAACCGGCTATTTGAAATAACATTTACGGTCTTATCAGGACGATCTGTGTTGATTTGCCAGGGAACAACCATAACCCCAGCGCTCTCTTTGGTTCGGGTTGATGCCTGGATATCCTTATGTTTTTCAACAGGTTTTGTCTGGGGTATCTGTTCCTGTAACAACAATTCTGAGCTTTTAATCCTTGGATCCTGATGAATGCGATCTGTCATTGATTTTGGCCCAAGAAAATTAGCCAAAGCAACCATGATCATGCCCTGGTGATGCGCCATATAAGTCTTAATAACTGCTTTATCCTGGTCAACCGGTAGCCTGGATTTCGTGTAGTCTATTGATTCAAAAAAACCGTAATGACCCATTGCCCCTGCCTTTTCCAGGTCATTAATATTCTCCAGAACAGCGTGGGGGGCCACCGCTACCGCCATCAGAGAGGCATAAGGAGCAATCACAAGATCATTTTCTAAACCGCGTTTTCTTCCAAGTTCTGGGACTCCAAAACCCTTGTACTGATAGTTTTCAGACCTGTCAAAACGATAATAACTGGATTCGGAAATACCCCAGGGTACTTTCTTTTGCTTTGCATAATTAATTTGTGATTTCACTACCCCTTTGGCGGTTTGTTCTAACAAGGTTTCGGGATAGATTTTCGTATAGAGGTTTGGCATTAGGTATTCAAACATACTGCCATTCCAGGATAATAAGGTAGGGATACCATTGATATTCGTGAAAGGGCGGCTCATATGAAGCCAATGTGAACGGGGCACTTCATTTTGGGATATCGCATAAAGGCTTGCTGTGCGTGCTTCTGAAGCTAAAAGGTCATAGTGATTTTTATCCAATCGACCTGATCCAACCTGATATCCAAGATAAAAAACTTCGCGGTTGGTATCCAACAGGAAATTAAATTCCATTCTTTCCAGGTAAAATTCAATTTTTTCCTGTAGACTTCCAATTAGTCTTAATACCCCATTCACAGTTGTTTTTGATTCATTAAAGTCATCGATGATCGTATCGACCCATTTCTTTAACGCCGTCATTTGAGAATCATCAAAGTCTGAAAAAATATCTTTTTCTTCGATTGGCTTTATCTGGGTGAGTTTATTTATTGTTTTGTCACATAACTCTGGAATATCCGACAATGTCGTTTGTAACGCTTTCTCCTCTATCCAGACTTTAAATATTTCATGCCATTTTTCATTGTTGAAATGTTTTATGAAATCAGGGCGTTTACGCCATGTTTCCATCCAGGGTGCCAGCAAATTTAATTGGCTGCGCATATTGACGATATGCTGAAAAACCGCATTCGACCAATAACGCAAATCCTTCAGAACTTCTGCAGCAATGGATGGCTCTTTATGGATGATTTTCTCAAGGAGTTTTGTCATGGTTTTTGCGATATGCTCCTCAAGGGTTGAAATTAGGGACATTTGACCGGAATCGTCCGTCGAATGTTCTTCTATTTCACTCTGAATTTCACGACAATGATCATATAATTTTGCTGTAATATCCTTTACAGAGGATTGTTCGATTGACTCAACAACATTACAGAATACATCCAGCGTGTCGATTTCTCCCTTGAAAAGAATGTCATAACCAAGATTTTGACCTGGCAGCTCAGCCAATGTTTGATGTAAACCAATCAAACTAGTGGCATAATTTCCGCTGTCCACGGTTGATACATATCTGGGAGAAAGGGTTTCCTTGGTGACAGTGTCATACCAATTAAGCAGATGACCACGGTATTTCTCCAGGTCATCCAGGGTTTCAAAGGTGTACGTCATCCTGTAAATGAAATCGAGGATCGCGATATAACCCAAATCCAACGCAGAACAGGTTGACAGCATCATCAATCCGATGTTTGTCGGAGAGGTGCGATGTGCGACAGTCCCTTTTGGATCTGCCTGATAATGATCTGGTGGGAGCCAGTGATCTCCTGGCCCAATAAAGCGTTCAAAATACAACCAGGTTTTACGAGTAATCATCCGCAGCTTACGAATGCTTTCTTGATCAAGGGGTTCCTTTTTCTCAATTTCTTGTTCCAAACTAATCCAATATGCAATTTGGGGTGAGAAAAACCATAAGAGCAGTAATGGACCATATGACCATAGACCTTGCGTATTCACCAGATAAATAAACAATCCGATTGCAAGACTTATGAGCGGTGCCCCGAGCATGCGCTGCCAAATAATTCCAACCTTATGCTGTTGGCCAAATATTCGGATGGTGTGAGCTGAAGTCTGCCACTGCAGCAATCGTTTATGACTGACATAAACCCTGACAATGGTTGTTATGATTGCATCAGCCATGATGATTGATTCATAAGGTAAAAACACCAACCATAATATCCATCGGAATAAGGCTGTCTTGATATTTGAAATCAGGTTTGCTTTTGATCCCAAAATGAAACGAGAGGATAGTGCAGTAACAATATTGTTAACCAAGGGAAAAGCTGAAATTACCAGAATAAGAATTGTCCAAATTCCTGTGCCGCTGCTGAAAAACACCCAGCCAAAAAACAATAAAAGCAAGATTGTGGGAGAAAGCAAACTTCTGCGTAAATTATCAAATATTTTCCATAAGTCGATTAATGAAAATGGATTGGTTCCAGTTTTTCCGGCCTGCAAAGGGACCTTTGGGAACAGCCAGGGAAGCAGCTGCCAATCTCCCCGAACCCAGCGGTGTTTACGTTGAACCTGGCTTGCATAATTTGGAGGATATTCTTCAAAAAAGACGATATCCGTTACTAAGCCAGCTCGCCCTTGAATGCCTTCAAACAAATCGTGGCTTAGTAACGCGTTGTCCGGGACTTTTCCCTGTAAACTTTTGTGGAAGGCTTTGACATCATAAATTCCTTTCCCGACATAAATCCCCTCTCCGAATAAATCCTGATAAACATCAGAAACAGCCCGGGTGTATAAATCCAAACCCAGGTCACCAGCAAAAATCCTGGTAAAAAGGGATCTGTTTACAGTGGTAGGTTTGACCTCTGTCCGTGGTTGAAGAATCGTGTACCCGCTGGTTACCTCGCCAGTTTCTTCATCAAATTGTGGGCGATTTAGTGGGTGGGCGAGGGTTGCAACTAGGTCTTTGGCGCTTTCCCGTGGTAAAACTGTGTCTGCATCAACAGTAATAACAAAAGCAGTATCTCTTATGAACTTCAAATCCCCAATACATGTGTCGAATCTTTTCGAATCACCTTCCAGGATAAAGTGATTAAAATCTGCTAATTTGCCCCTTTTTCTCTCCCAGCCCATCCAAACATCCTCTTTTTCATTCCACTGCCGTTGTCGATGAAATAGATAAAATGGGCGATGGCCTTTCACACCCTGGTAACGATCATTTAACCAGTTTATCCCGTCTATTGCAGAATCGAGAAATTCTTCATCTTCAGGCATCCTTTCTTCAGGAGCATCACTGAAATCAGATAGCAGAACAAAACCGATATTCCCTTCTTTATTAGCCAGAAAGTGCAGTTCAAGTTGATTTAAAAGAAATTTAATTTCTTCTTGATCGGTTAGAAGTGCTGGTATTACAACCATTGTCCGATACTGACGGGGAATTTTTTTCTTAAAATCTAATTTTGGAAGTATCCGAGGAGGTAATACCGTCGTTAATGCAGAGTTGACCAAATTTACAGCCACGCTGGATGCAGGAACAATACTTAAAACACCAACCAGAATTGAGAGCCAGATCAAATTTGTAAACAAACTGCTGAGAAAGACCATCCCAAGCATTACAACCAATGTGATTATGGCTATCGATCCCAAATAGAAGGCTGTGTTATGGGTGAAAAACAAGTCCTCAAATTTTGTAGAAAAGTCATATTGGTAATCAATCTCTTTTTTTAACCGATCTACACCTTCGCCTATTAAATAATAACCAACATGTTCCGAATTCTGACCCTCCTCCTGTGAATTTTGGGAAAGGTCAATTGAAATTTGAGCGATTTCTTTTTCAGTTAAGTGTGATTTTTCAGCAAAACCCTCAATTTTTTTACGATATTGATCACGAGTTTCAAAGTTCATTTGTTTNTAGACATCAACAGGATCCTCACGTAGAATTTTCTCGACCTGAGAATGGGCTTCAAAAATAGGATTTCCAGTCAATATGGTCAAAAAGAACCAAGGTTCTTAATGCCCTTGCGACCACCTCGCCTGGTTCAATCTGGTTAAATTCAATATTGCCAACCTGATTAATTGCCTTTTGATCCTCTATCAAATCAAATATTGTCCCTGACAATATCTGCACCAGGGACAACCTTAGCATCAAAGGGAGTGCCCAAAGTTCACTCATTTGTAACGAGATCTCTTCTTGATAAGCATCAAGAAAATCATGAAGATCATTTTGAAGGACCTCTATTTCAAAATACTTGATGATATTTCTCGCCAAGAAATAGACGCGAGGAATTTTCAGATCAGGGTTTATCGAGGGTAATTTTTTGAAATAGTCTTGTGGTAAATCGTCCTGAATAAGCTCAACAGCTTCCAGAATCACATGGTAATTGTCAAGGAACCATTCAACTCCGCTGGAAGCAATTTTTTTCTTTTCGGCATTTTTAGAAAGGACTAAAAAAGCTTTGCTCAAGTTTTCCAGATGATCCTCTGTTTTTTCAACAATGTCATAATCTAGTGATTGTTCTTGTGTTTCCCTGGATAGATCTACTATTTCATTGATAAAATCTTCAAATGTTATTTGCGAGATATATTCTTTGCTAGAAAACGTCTTCATACTTTAGTGTCCTTTTGTTTGTTCTGAAAACTTCTCTGCCAAGGATTTACTGAATTCTTCAGGGGCAAGATCCTGCAAAATGATTAAAGGTGTAGTGCCGTAGACTATGAAACTTAACGCTATTTTTCCATAGGGCCAGCGACTTTCACCAGAATGACCGTGGGCACTTAAAATTACGAGGTCTATCTGCTCGCGATCGATGATATTATGCATCGCAATTGAAGGCTTTTTCGAACACTGTATGATTGTTTCTACATTCTCAGTTTTGAATTGTTCTTTTACCTGGTCTAAATAATTTTTCGCTTCTTCAAAATTGATTTCCCGTAATTGCTCAATCAATGAAGATATTTCTTCGCTTACCGGCGTTTGCTTTGGCAGGCTAGGTTCTTCAATGATGTGTGTCATAAAGACTTTTGAATCTTGTTCTTTACAAATAGATTTTGCCAGAGGAAGAATGCATTCTGCTCGTTTTGAGCCATCCAGCGGCAGAAATAAGCGATCATATTGCAAACCAGTCAAGGAACCATAATCCTCTTTGTAGGCTCGAATGATCATCACCGGCATGTAGGCACGTAAGAGAACTTTCTGGACAGTACTGTTGATATTCCATGCTGAAACACCGCTGCTGCCGTGGCTGGATAAAATGATCAAATCAACCTGTTCGTTATGAGCGAAATCACAGATTTGTTGAGGCGGGTTACCTTCAATGATTTTTATTTCACTTTCGATTCCAACTTCACCCAGATGTTCTTTTACTGATTTCAGGTAGGCTTCAGCCTCTGATTTACGCATTTGCCATGCCATTGGATTAATGATGTTACCTTCTCCTTTTTCAGACCCCTTGTTAATCACTCTCAACAGTGTCAATTTGGAATTAAATGCTCCCGTCAAAGAAACAGCATGGGGAAGTACCCGCTCTGCTAATGATGATCCGTCAAGAGGTAGTAATATATGTTCGAACATGATATCTCCTCCAGTTAGAAAATTATTGGATTGTAACTAAATAAATGCGTGGCTGATTAGATAAAAGATTACTTTGCTCATCTTGGGTTACTATTTACTTGTATAATTATTATATTGTGATTCAACCATAGAATCCAAAGGGCTGTTTTTGATTGATAATACTATTGGATCAAGTTTGTTTTGTTAGAGGTGGGTTGGTAAATGAAACTGATGAATGATTTTGAAAATTGTGTGAAAATATTGTCAGATTGTTCTGAAAGAAAAACAAAATTCAATATCCTCAAATTAATAACATTTTTGATTCTCCTGGCATTGTTTCTACAAAGCTGCAGTCAGGAAAATGGCATGTCGACAGCGGAAACTGTCACATCAACTTATATGGATGTGTCACCGTCACCAGACCTCATCCTGACTTTATCTGCTTATGAAACACAAATTTCTGCACTCACTTCAACTGCGAATTTTACACCATTGCCTTCCCCAACATCCACTCCCACTGTCACCCCAATTCCACCCACTCTAGTACCAACGGCAACAGGAACACCGATTATTAGGAATTGTAATTGGGCAGAGTTTGTTAGAGATTTGTCAATCCCAGACGGTACAGAATTAAATGGAGGTGAAGTATTCACAAAAACATGGCGCCTCCGAAATGTTGGAGAATGTACCTGGACAATGGATTACAATATCCTGTTTGTTGGTGGGGAATCATTCAATGCACCGATTCGGATCGGGATGCCCCGGGTTGTTGGTCCTGGAGAGACTGTCGATATTTCCTTATTATTAGAAGCCCCAACTTATCCAGGGAGATATACAGGATATTTTATGCTCTCCGATGGTGAAGGGGATCGTTTTGGTATGGGGGTCAACGCAGATCAACAGTTTTGGGTCAGTATTATTGTGCGAGCTCCAGACAAGGTTGTCATTAATTTGGAAGATATTTATTGTGAAGCAGAATGGAGAAGCAGCCTTGAGGGATCTTTACCCTGTCCTGGTGATACTACATCCGATGACATCGGATTTGTTGTTCGGAATGAAAACCCACTGCGTGAAGATGGCGCAGTGGAAAATGAACCAGCTTTGATTACCAGCCCGGATAACAGCAGCTATGGATTCATCTATGGCGTTTTTCCCAATTTCATTGTCCAAAGGGGAGATGTATTTAAAAGTGTTATTAGCTGCGCTCACGATACCCCGGGATGTGATTTGAACTTTGAACTCCGTTATCAGCTTGAAGGCGGTGCAATGCGAACGATTAAAGCATGGGAACAAACCTATGATGGGCAATACCAATCTATCATTGCAGATTTATCAGATCTGGCTGGTTTAAATATAAATCTAATATTGTTCGTGGAAAATAATGGAACCGCAAAAAATAATTTGGGATTGTGGATTGCCCCAAGGATCATGCGTTAGGGAGCGTGAAAATGAAACGTGACGAAAATTCAACAAATGAATACTCGAATCAATTAATTAAAAACATTGATTCCATGCCCTTTGCATGTGCAGTCGTTGATAAAGATCTCCATTTGATCCACAACAATGCAGAAATGTCAGACTTCCTAAATCGATCGAATTTTTCAATTAAAAATGGTGAGAAGTTCACGACGCTTCTTCCAGAGGATGAAGCCAAATTATTCTTTGAATTTAGTGAAAATATTATTCACCCAGAAGACAATAATCTCTGGAGAGTGTTTACATTCAAAAATCGTCGCGGTGATTGTAAACAATTGTTGATGAGCAAATTAAATATGCAGGTTGATGGAATTGTCTCTGATAATCATTACATTTTGATCGGTATTCCCACCAAGGATATCCACCTGGAATCAGCCATTTCTGGCGCTGAGCAGAATTTGGATCAAAATGGGGTACTCTTAAATAAGTATCAAAGTATTTTCAATAACGCTGTCATCGGCATTGTAATTATTGACAATGGTCATTGCATTGAGGAGGTGAATCAAACCTTTTCTGATCAATTTGGCGTTATAAGGCAGGATATTATTGGAAAGAAAATTGAGAAAATTTTCTCCGATTCAATTAATGAAAAAGTACAAAACTTGATCAGGAAAACCAATAGAAATAAACCTCACCCTGGTTAAAGATGTGATTATTATTGAGAGAGAATTTAATGACCATACGGTATTAGAAATATCAATATCGAAATTTCTTAACCATTTTGATTCAACAGAAAAATTCATGATGATTGTTGAAGATATCACGAAGGAGAAGGAAACCCACAAAGCATTGATCCAATCTGAGAAATTAGCATTGACTGGCAGGTTGGCAGCTTCCTTAGCCCATGAAATTAATAACCCCTTACAGGCATCCATCGGCTGTTTAGGATTGGTTGATGAGATTCTTGATGAGCATGATAAGAGGGCGGATTTAGGGATATACATCAACATGGCTCTGGATGAGTTGAAGAGAGCTGCAAGAATAGTTAAAAAACTAAGGGACCTGAACAGAAAATCGGATATAACAGAAAAAACCACATTCAATGTTAAAAAAATTATTGATGATGTTTTGATACTTGCCAAAAACCAGATGTATGACAGAAATATTGTCCCGGTATTTCCTTTTCAGGGAGAACCACCTATCATCCTGGCAGAGAGAGATCAAATTCAGTCAGTGATTTTGAACATTGTCATGAATGCAATTGATGCCATGCCAAACGGTGGATACATATATATCGATATCGATTATCAAGAAGATCCAAAGGGAATAATTGTGAAAATTAGGGATACTGGTGAAGGGGTAGATCAGACTATCATTGATCATCTTTTCGACCCGTTTATAACCACTAAAGACGATGGGATAGGTTTGGGACTGTATTTATCAAATGAGATTATCAAGGACCATGGTGGACATATACAGATAGAGAGCAAGGTTAGTAAGGGTACCATTTTTAAAATTTGGCTGCCAACAAATTTGGACCCGGAAAATGAGGATTTAGATAAATGAACAAAATTCATACATTGATTGTAGATGATGAGCCGGGTATTCGATTTTTTGTGGAAGAAACCTTGCATCGCAGCGGTCATGATGTTGTGTCTGCAAAATCCGGAGAAGATGCACTGAAAATCTTACGGGATACGCCCTTTGATTTGGTGGTTTTAGATCTAAAGCTTGGTGGTAAGGTAGACGGCATTAAGGTTCTGGAGGCCATCCGTTGGCGGTGGCCTGATACCAGCGTAATAATTCTTACAGCTCATGGCAGCCTTGATACAGCAATGAGCGCTATCGACCAGGGGGTTGAGAAATATGTACAAAAGCCGTTGTCCCCTGTTGAGCTGCGGGATGTCGTTGAGGAAGTCCTGGCTAAACATAAAAAACAACAAATGCGGTCAGATGATGATGGAAAAAAGAATTTTATTAAAGGTGTATTTGAGGTTGACGAAGGTCTCCATAAGGTCAAAAAAAATAATGAAATGTTGGATCTTACGCCAAGTGAGTTCAACCTCATTGTTCACCTTTTAAGAAATGATGATCGGGTCATATCACCAGAAGAATTGGTTGAAGTGGTAAGAGGATATAAACCGGAAGATGTAATTGAGGCTCGTCAGATCATAAAATGGTATATTCATCGATTGAGACAAAAAGTTGAATCTGATTCATCGCATCCCGAGTTTATCCTCAATGTCAGGGGGGTTGGATATCGAATAAAAGCCATGGCAGAATAGGTTGGTTCCAGGCACGGCGCCAACCATATGCCAACTTTCTTTCATCAATCCAAACCTTAATTAATCATGAATTA
>P_1C_Sed_3_UnCtyDRAFT_1000154_pt1 | contig 13885 bp, 8 predicted proteins | sample Pon1CUnioCityCA_FD_10233 | JGI IMG/M metagenome (IMG submission 10233) | reverse complement strand
CTCGCTAAAGGGTAATTTTCATCAATATCTGGCATCAGAAAATCTTGATAAACGGATAGCGATGAGATAAAGGTATAACTTCCGCACTTACCAGATAGCAAGGATGCGGTTTGCTTGACAATGCGCGGGACAAACCCGCTTGTATCGATGACGGCATCCCAGGTGTCTTCTTTTAATGCTTCGATCTGCCCATCCCGATCTCCGATGAGGTTTGGGATATCAGGAAATAGGTCCGGATTGGTTAATCCTCGGTTGAAAAGTGTGGGCTTATGTCCCGCTTGAAGTACAGCTTTAACCAGGGCAATTCCCAGAAACCGTTTACCACCTAAGATTAAAATTTTCATGTTTACCTCTTGATGTGTTTCAAAGTTTTTTTATTTTAACGGGTAACTTCTCTTAGACGATGTGCTGCGCTATTCTCCAACTCAGCAATTAATTTTATCTGAGAAGCTAATCGAGCGAAAAGCTGAATGGTCTCTATGGTGTCCATTGGAAATTCAGCCTTGATTTCCTCTTCTAAAAACGACAAATCATCAGAAATTTGATGATGCTTAACAAAATCATGATTCTTATAAGCTTCGTATTTCTCATTGAGAAGGTTTTTGGCTCGGTCAAAAACTGGAAACCTGGATGGGAGGGCATTATCAGCCAGGTTTGACCAGTGATTGGCTAACTGTAAATACTGACCGGCAACCGCATTCAGGGCATAATTGGAGAGCATACCAGCAGCTTCCTGCAAAAAGTCCGCATATATCTTCCGTAAGGCAAACCCATCGGCGCCATTAAGCTTGATGGATTCATAGANCATCCGTAACACGGGGTATGGGCTTTTATGGTTTTTAAATAAGTGTGGCCAGCCCGTAAAACCGACCTGATCGGTGAGTTGATTAGCCCAGATATCCAGGTTGCTGATCCCTAAGTTTGGTTGGGCTTGTGTTAGTTGAGCAGCACAATCTTTAATGCCATCAATTATAGATGCCCGTAATTCTTGCACACTCAGAGATTCGGCGTTGATAAAGGTCATCATCAGGTAATTTTGTGGACTGGTATTTTCGCGGGCAATTGAGAGGGTTTTTTCTCGAATTTCAATCAGGCGGTTGCTCAAATCGTCCAAGTGCCAGTGTGATGAGCGTTCGTCGTGACCATATACAGTCACCTGGTGACTAATAAAGCCTTTTAAATCAGCCGATAATTGACGATAAGGCAGATGGGCTTTATCCACCCAGACGATTACTGGCTGCTGTCGGTTGATTGCTTGTTCTAGACCTTGTTTTCCATCTTCGATCTGTTTAAATTCCTGGAATTGCACTTTTAAGAAAAGCCTGTCGGTTAAGGTTTCCAGAAAGGCTTGCGCGTTGTTCCATTCGTTGCGAAAACCCAATACCACAATTGGATTCGGAAGATGTTTGAATTGAAAGAGGATATAGCCAAGGCCAATTCCGCCGCCAATGCCGAAAAGTAATGCTTCCGTGTAAGGTTGTTTGGTGATTGGGTTACTAATCCCTTTGGCTTGAAGAATCTTCATCAGAGCGGCGGTAGGAGGGTGAATTCCTGCGGAACTTTCAGGAAATTCGAGTTTCATGTAATCCTTTCAAAAAGGTGTTGACGAAATAATTCTTAAGGTGATTAACTTTCGTCCTTCGTGTCTAACAGTAGGGTTAATTATACATTATTGGGGGTGATGTTCTAAACCAAAAATTTTCTTTACGGGATCAGCAAAATCCTTAATATAAGTTATTTTTTTATCAGATTTTATGAGCGAATGGATCAATCCATTTCCTAATATGGGGTTGATTGCAATAAAACAAGCGGGTTGGGTCCGATCCTCGGCAGGAAAAATCCCCAGGCCTTGATGAAGTCATCCTCTGTCATCCAGTATAAATGCTGGGCCTCATTACGCCAGGAATTGATGAATCCCCATGGTGTGTGAATAAAGTCCCCAGACATATGGTCGGGATCATAGGCCGCCAATGCCATTGTATGCCCCTGGGCTTTTTTCGCTGGATTGAGGTTGTTGGGATTATCAGCATAATAAATAGCTGGCGCTTGGCCCCATAACCAGATCAGGGTGATGATCGGGATTGTGTTTGAGTCCGAGAGCATTTGAAGTAATTGGGGGATTGTGCCTCTGGTATAAATTGCACCTATTGGCAAGTTTCGGGTTTGAGCGATGTAATCAATGATGCGCACCTGCATGCGAGGTGTAACAGCCCAATTGGGGAATACCCGCATAAAATGTCCCCGCCACCATTCAGCATTGATCTCTTGTGCAAGGGTATTGGGATCAATTTTATAATTCAGCAAAAGTTGGATGCCTGCGGTTATCGCATGGAAGCTGCAATTATTGCCAATTTGCCGCGTTTGAAAGAATGCTAATTCAACTTCCTTTTTTGCCATTAAGTATTTTTGTGGTTTGTCTAGTTCAGAACCGTTTGTAGTCATTGATCAAATTATTTTTTCATCCTGGATTTGTCTAATTGCCGCCTAGCCATACACCATTGATATTGGTGTAATCATTGAAAAGATCTGATTCAATCAGCAAGTTACTGCTTTGGGTTGATAGGTCGTACCAGTAAATTTTTCCGCGTCCACGGTACAAGAAACCGGAAGAATCGGGCATCCAGCGTATTTCTAAAGGGGGTTCTGCCAAGGTGATTGAATTTTCCCGTCTTAAGTTGGCATCCAATAGCTTTATTTCACCTGTGCGAAAAACTGAAAGGATTGGATCACCGGTTGGTGGGCGTGAAAGAATGAACACGGGATCATCGAAACGATCCATTTGCAACGTTTCATCAAGAATCAGGCTTTCAATTTCACAATTGAGGATCACTTGTTTTTCAAAGATATGGCTGAATGTGCAGAATGAATTGATGGTTTCACTGCGAATAATCCCGCCATCGAGGCTGCGTAATTCGATCCTGGTGGTGTTATCAGAGGTGGCTGGCGACAATACCAGGATGTTCCCTCCGAAATGACTTAATTCAGTGAATTCACCCGAAAAAACTTGGGTAGTCTGTCCCGTTTGTATGTTGAATAGTGAAAAATCAAACCCACCGACGAGTCTGGCCTGATGAATGATTGCGATGTGCTCAGCATCGAACCAGAATACAGTGGGTAGATCGGATCCCTCGGGTAGGAGGATGGGTTGGGAAACAGACTCATTGACATCAATCAGGAAGTAGCGATCATCTTCCCAAATGTTGGGTTCGAAATGATAACCCTTTTTGAGCAAAACCCAATCCCCAGAGGGGCCTGAACTGACAGATTGCACCAATCCGGGTTCTGACTCAAGTTGGATTCGTGTTCTGGATTCAAGGTCATAAAGATGCAAGTTGGTGCGGTCATCCTTGGTTTCAAGAGCCGTCAACCATGTGGTGTCATTTTGATACCACACCAATATTGATTTGGATTGGTCATACGCTTCCTGGATAATTGAGGGGGTCATCTCATAAGTGGCCTCAGATTCGTTTAGAAGTTGTTGGGCTGTATTCATAGCTGCATCAACGCTAAAGACCTCCTCTGAGCCTTCGGAGGGGTTGTAGGTTGTGATTTGACCGCTTTCGACGGCTATAACTGAAATCTCAGTTGGGTTTTTGGGAAAAGCGATCTGGGATCCACTTGGGGAAATATTCCGCGCTAAAATGTATTGTTTAGCTTCACCAGGCGGTGAGAAAGGGTAACTTTTCAATTTAGAAAAATCAATAATTTGATACGCCGAAAAATCGGTTTGAAGCAAAAATGAAAATCCATTAGCGGGGAAAGTCGATTCTTGCGTTGGCGTGAAGGCTTTGGTGGCTGTCGGCGTTGAAGGGTTACTTGTAGGCCCTGAGGTTGGTTTTTCTTCAGTTTGGGTCTCGATGGGTGTTTGCGGAGTATTGGGTGTACAAGCTGACAAGCATAACAAAAAGATGAAACTGATCAGGATTATGGGACATAATTTGCGCATGTTGTTCGTCCTTCTCCGCCGATTGTGTTTTTGATGTTGCTCATTCTTTTATTCATCTAAATTTACTTATGCAGGTTCAGCTTACCCTTATTATAACGACAAATCCCCGCCACAAACTCTAATGTAATAACCAACCTATCCTTAGATGAAGAAGAGTTAAAGAAAAAATTTTATGGCTGCGACCTTAGCCTGCACTTTCGGAAGGGGATGTGTTGACTCTTTACATAAGATTCAACCCAGTTAATACCTTTTGTCATGCAGGCCACCTGGCCTTTTAAGGGGCTGTAAAGGGGGTTGCCTTTGCGTAAAAGCTTATTCGGATCTAGACACTTTTCACAACACAAATAATTTGTAAATTTTTAGGGACTTTTCCTAAAAATTTTGGCACTCGTATCGCTTCATGGTAAAATGAATTGTTTGAGTGCAATTTTTCGCAAGTCGCGATTTATAATAACCAACTAAACTTTCCTAAGGAGGAAGCATGTCAGAAAAGAAATGGGTTTACTTATTCAATGAGGTCGAGGAGGCTGAGGAATACGCCGGCAGTTGGGATGGCGTGCGCGGTCTACTCGGTGGCAAAGGTGCCAACCTGGCCGATATGACTCGCATCGGCGTTCCGGTACCGCCCTTTTTTACGGTCACAACTGAAGCCTGTATTGCCTATCAGGATGATAAAGAGTTCCCTGTGGGCTTATGGAACCAGTCACTAGAAGCGCTTGCCGCTGTTGAAGAAAAAACCGAGAAGAAATTTGGTGATCCCAAGAATCCTCTGCTGGTTTCCTGCCGTTCCGGGGCGAAAATGTCCATGCCTGGCATGATGGATACCGTGCTAAATCTTGGTCTGAATGACGAAACTGCCAGCGGTATGGTGGAGCTTACTGGAAATAAGCGCTTTGTGTATGACTCCTACCGCCGATTGATCCAAATGTTTGGGTCGGTTGTATTGGGGATCTCCGATGAAGCATTTGAAGAGGTTTTAGAAAGCTTCAAGGAAGAGAAGGGTGCTGAAAGTGACACCGACCTCAGTGCTGAGGATCTGGTTGCCTTAACAGAAAAATTCAAAGCCGTCATTAAAAAAGCCAAAGGCTTTGATTTCCCCCAAGATCCTCTCAAACAACTGGAATTAGCCACCAAAGCTGTTTTCAACTCCTGGAACGCAAAACGCGCTATCGATTATCGCCGTAAAGCCAACATTCCTGACGATTTGGGGACTGCTGTCAACATCGTCACCATGGTCTTTGGTAATATGGGTTGGGAATCAGGCACTGGCGTTGCTTTTACCCGGGATCCTGGCACTGGTGAGAAAAAGCTATATGGTGAGTACTTGATGAATGCTCAGGGTGAAGACGTTGTGGCTGGTATCCGCAACACGAAACCCATTCAAGAAATGAAAGAAGAATTGCCAGAAGTTTTTGAGCAATTCATGGACATCACCCGCAAGCTTGAAACGCACTACAACGACATGCAAGATGTAGAGTTCACCATCGAAAATGGCAAGCTGTGGATGTTGCAAACTCGTACGGGTAAGCGGACCGCCAAGTCAGCGATAAAGATCGCACATGATATGGCCTTGGAAGGCATGATTGACAAACAAACGGCTATCATGCGGGTTGATCCTGACCAGGTAAATCAGATGTTGCACCCACAATTCGACCTCGAGATCATGCAAGCCGCACGCGACGAGGGCCGATTGTTTGCAACTGGTGTAAACGCCTCTCCCGGCGCTTCTGTCGGGCAGGTTTATTTTGATGCAGACAAGGCAGAGAAAATGGCCTTGGAAGAAGGTCAAGATGTGATTATGGTACGCCCCTTCACAAAACCGGATGATGTGCATGGTATGTTAGCCTCAAAAGGCATCCTGACCAGTGAGGGTGGTGCAACTTCCCACGCCGCTGTTGTTGCCCGTCAATTTGGTGTCCCGTGTGTGGTGGGTGCCTCGATGTTATCCGTTGATCTAAACAATCGAGTAATGACCGCCAATGGGAAAACCGTCAAAGAAGGTGAGTGGATTTCCATGGATGGTGCTACTGGTGAAGCTTTTATCGGTAAAATGTCCTTAAGCACACCTGACTTGGAAAAACAAAACGAATTGATGGATCTGCTATCGTGGGCTGATGAAATTGCTCGCCTTCAGGTTTGGGCCAATGCGGACTATCCAAAGGACGCCCAACGTGCACGCAGTTTCGGCGCTAAGGGTATTGGTCTTTGCCGAACTGAGCATATGTTCTTTGAAGAAGAACGACTTCCCGTTGTTCAAAAGATGATTCTAAATGCAGAAGAAGCGCAAGCTTTGATCAATAATGTGGAAAGGCTGGATGGCTTCATCAAAACTGGCAAGGTTGATGGTCAAACCATGCGGGAAGAAACACGAAAAGAAATAGAAGCTGAACTAGCGCAGGCTAAGGAAAAGCTTGAAGGTTCCCAGGCTGTCCATGCTTATAAAGACTCCCTGGAGAGTTTGTTGCCTTCACAGCGCTCTGATTTTTATGGCTTGTTTGAGGCGATGGATGGCTATCCAGTGATCATTCGCCTGATCGACCCACCCTTGCATGAGTTCTTGCCCTCCCAGGAAGAATTACTGGTTGAGGTAACTGAAATGCGGGTGAAGGGTGAGACGGAAGGTTTAGCAGAAAAAGAAGCAATACTTGCATCAGTGAATAAACTGCATGAGAGCAACCCGATGATGGGGCTGCGCGGTATCCGCTTGGGTATTGTTTTCCCTGACATCATGCGCATGCAAGTGCGAGCGATTTTCGAAGCTGCATCTGACGCAACCAAGCAGGGCATTAATGTAAAACCAGAGATAATGATCCCCTTAACCGGTCATATCAATGAGCTCCACCACGTACAACCTGAGTTAGAAGCGATAGCCAAGAAGGTTATGGAAGAAAAAGGTGTTGACTTCAGCTATAAATTTGGCACTATGATTGAGATCCCGCGGGCTGCACTGACAGCTGGTGAGATCGCCGAAGTTGCTGAATTCTTCTCCTTTGGCACCAATGACCTCACCCAGATGACCTTTGGTTACAGCCGAGATGATGCTGAACGCAACTTCCTGATCAATTACGTTGACGAAGGCATCTTACCGAAGAACCCCTTCCAGGTGATTGATCGCAATGGCGTTGGACGATTGATGCAAATTGCTGTGAGCGAAGGACGTAAAGTGCGCCCAGATCTTGAAGTTGGAATTTGCGGTGAACACGGTGGTGAACCAAGCTCCATTGAATTTTGCCACCTGGTTGGCAACAATTATGTGAGTTGTTCGCCTTTCCGGGTGCCAGTTGCTCGCTTAGCCGCTGCTCAGGCGAAAATCAACAACGACTAATTTCTTGTTCAAAAGTCAAAGAGGTTGCCCTTTCAAAGGCAACCTCTTTTTAGTAAATTTATACCTTTTGTAATGGGATACTACCCTTAGTACTGGTATACTTATAAAAGCAAGTTTTATTCAGGCCGTTGTTAAAAAATATTAATAATTGAATTGCTCAACATTAATCAAGAGGAGGTTCGTCCTATGGAAAAAAAGGATGCATTAGCGTTATTTCAAGAGATGGTCGTCATCCGTTTGCTTGAAGAAACCGCAGCGGAACTTTATCAGCAGGGGAAAATAGGTGGATTTTTACATTTATATATCGGACAGGAAGCGGTTTGCGCCGGTATTGGTTCCGTCAGGCAGCCTCAAGATCGAATTATAACGTCCTATCGAGACCACGGATGGGCGATCAGCGCAGGTCTTGATCCGAAAGTTGTTATGGCGGAATTATTAGGTAAGGTGGATGGTTGCTCAAAGGGCAAAGGTGGTTCGATGCATATGGCGGACGTCGATAAAAACTTTTGGGGAGGGCATGCCATCGTTGGCGCGCACTTGCCACTAGCGGCCGGTTTAGCCCTGGGTGATGTTTACCAGGGCAATGACGATGCTATTACCCTTTGTATGTTCGGCGAGGGCGCCACCAACATTGGCTTTTTCCATGAAGCACTCAACCTGAGTAAAGTCTGGAACTTGCCGGTCTTATGGGTGTGCGAAAACAATCGATATGGCATGGGTACTGTCGTTGAAAGGGCATCGGCGGTCTCTGAAATCCGTCAGAAAGCTGAGGGATATGGGATCCGCAATGAACGCATAGAAGGTATGGATGTGGTGGATGTCCGCAATAATGTGAGCAGAATTTTAGAGGACATTCGTAAAAACGGAGGCCCATTCTTGCTTGAAATTATGACCTATCGTTATCGTGGGCATTCGATGGGTGACCCGGAACGGTATCGGGATAAAGATGAAGTCAAACGTTGGGAAGAGGAAGATCCGATCGGAAAATTCCGAAAATATATCCTTAAAGAAAAATTAGCAACCGAGAAAGAGCTAGCTGAAAAGGAAGAAGAGGCGGAGAAAATCATCAGCGAAGCGGTGGAATTTGCTCAATCCAGCCCCAACCCAGCCAAAGAGACATTGTTTGATGATATTTACGTGGCAGATTTCCCTGTAGAATATCGGGGTTATACATTGGAACACGAAAGTGAGGAACGATAAAATGGCACGAATAACCATGCGAGAAGCGATATCAAACGCCCTCCGGGAGGAAATGGAACGCGACGAAAGAGTGTTCATCCAGGGTGAGGAGGTCGGTGTTTGGGGCGGCACTTATGCTGTGACCAAAGGTTTTTACGATCAATTCGGTGAAAAGCGCGTTCGGGATACGCCCATTGCTGAAACCGCAATCGTTGGGAGCGCAATCGGTGCTGCAATGACAGGCATGCGGCCAGTTGCGGAATTGATGACCATTAATTTTGCATTTGTTGCCATGGACCATATCGTCAACGAGGCTGCAAAATTACGCTATATGTTTGGCGGTCAATTTACACTACCCCTTGTTATTCGCGCAGTCAGCGGCGGAGGACGTCAATTAGGGGCGACTCACTCACAGACCCCAGATGCCATCTTTGCGCATTTTCCCGGTTTGGTGGTTGTCTCTCCTGGTACCCCCGCGGATGCGAAGGGTTTACTTAAGAGCGCGATCCGCAGTGATGACCCTGTATTATTTATTGAGAATGCCACACTATATCAAACGAGGGGGGAAGTCCCTGATGATCCAGAACATTTGGAACCTCTAGGCAAATCCAAGGTGCAGCGGGAAGGGGATGATGTGACCATTGTTGCCTATTCAAAGATGGTTCAATCGGCCTTAGAGGCAGCGGATATGCTTTCTGAGGATGGCATTGAAGCAGAAGTGGTTGACTTGCGATCGTTGCGACCTTTGGATATGGACCCGGTGATTGCATCTTTCAAGCGCACCAATCGAGCCGTCATTGCTGAAGAAGGATGGCGATCTTATGGTGTGGGTTCGGAGGTTTCAGCGAGAATTTATGAATTGGCTTTTGACTATGTCGATGCACCTGTGAAACGTGTGGCCCAAGCAGAGGTGCCACTACCATACAATTCAGAACTTGAGCAATTGGCATTACCGAAAACTGAAGATATTTACCGTGCTGCTAAGGAGGTATTATATGGCTGAACTAATCACAATGCCCAAATTGGGATTTGATATGGCTGAGGGCACTTTGGTGCGCTGGGTCAAAGCTGTGGGTGATAGCGTCCAAAAAGGTGATGTGATCGCTGAAATTGAAACGGACAAAGCGACCGTCGAGGTCGAATCCAGTGTCACCGGGGTAATGTTTAGACATGTGGTCGAAGAAAGCACTACACTACCGGTGAATGCGCCTATCGCAGTAATCGCCCAAGAGGGCGAGGAACCTTCTGAGGATGAGATCAAAGCCCTCACTGGGGAGGATGGTGGCGAGAAGAAAGAGAAAAAGAACGCCAAGAAAAAAGAGAAAGCTGCGCAAGAAGAAACGGCCGAAAAAGAAAGCGCACCTGAAGCGAAGGTAAGTTCGGAAAAAGAAGAAGACGTGACGCCAGCTGGGGGTTTACGGTCTTCACCTCTGGCTCGAAAAATGGCAGAGGATCATGACATCCCACTTCAAAAGGTGGAAGGCAGCGGTCCACGCGGTCGGATTGTGAAACAGGATATCGAAAAATTCCTGGAAAAGGGACCAGAAGTTGAAGTCACTGAGACCAAGGCTGTGGAAAGCATACCTGCCTTTACCTTGGGAGAAATTCCTGAGGACCAGGTCATAGAGATGAGTCGCCTTCGTCAGGCCATTGGCCGGCGGATGCAGGATTCGAATCAGAATTTCCCGCACTTTTATATCACCCGCGCTTATAAAACAGGTGCTCTCCTCAAACTGCGCAAAGAATTGAATCAACATTTGCCTGATTCTGACAAACTTTCGGTCAATGATTTCATCCTTAAAGCTGTTGCTTTAGCATTACGCCAATATCCAAATCTGAATGCAGCTATTGAGGATGAAACCCACATCCGCCGATATGGGCATATCAATATTGGTGTGGCTGTCGCGGTGGAGGGTGGTTTGTTGACCATAGTCTGCAAAGATGCTGACCAAAAACCAATCCGCTTAATCGCTCGAGAGATACGTGAAATGGCTTCTCGGGCTCGGGAAGGCAAGGTTAAGAACGAAGATATCCAGGGTTCCACTTTCTCAATCAGTAATTTGGGGATGTTTGGCGTGGATAATTTCGCTGCCATTATCAATCCCCCAGAGGCGGGGATCTTAGCGGTCAGCGCTGCCCAGGACGTCCCAATGGTTCTGGATGGTGAGGTGGTGGTTGGTTCACAGATGAAAGCCACCCTTTCTGCGGATCACCGGGTAACCGATGGCGCAGAAGCGGCTGAGTTTATGCGTGTGCTGGCAGATTATTTGGAGAATCCTGTTAGACTGCTGTTGTAATAAAAGATTGTTTTTGTAACATTTAACAATGGGTTGATCATTTTCTGGTCAGCCCATTTTTGATTAATGCCTAAGTAAGGGTAGAACTGAACGCCCGAAACAGGAAATAAAATTGGGTTCGGTTGAAGAAATGGTTTACTGAACCTAGTAGAGGCTATTCATGAATCGCCTCTACAGGAGGTTGCATGGTGTACTATTTAGATAATGGAGCGTAGTATAAAATTTAAGGGAGTCGTAAAACCATCCGCTAAGTGGGTGATCAAAACAAAAATAATCGATAAGTTTTTCACTTTATTCAGCTCGAAAATTCTGGCAGANTCCAATTACGATGAACTCAGTGTTCTTAATTTATGGGGTTGTTGAGCCTCCATACAGCCAGCGATAAATGTAAAATATTTCGTTGATCAACCGAATGTAATTGCGGGTTTCTTGAATGCGGATCACCTCAAGTAATAAGTCTGGATCATCAATGGGTGTAAGGTCTTTCCATGCAATGGTATTGCCAGGACCGCCATTGTAGGCAGCTAACATCGCGAAGAGATCGCCCTCGAATAAATTGCGTTGTTTTTTAAGGTAATTTGCGCCAAACAAGAGACTCACATAGGGACGGTATAAATCGTCTGTCGTGTAATTTTCGGGCCACTCCAGGTCTTGGGCTAATTGCTCACCTGTGCTCGGCATGATTTGCATCAAACCCCTGGCCCCAGCGCTGGAACTGATAAACCCTTCGTAGGTGCTTTCCTGGCGCATGACGGATAGTAACAAAAGGGGAGAAATGCCCTCTGATTCTGCAATGGGCAGCACCCAATCCAGGAAATACGCGCCAAAGCGGACTCGTGAAAAGAATTCAGGCGCTGTGAGTGCATCGGCGCCCTCTAGGTTAGCTAATTGTAGAAGGTTAGTGCTGGCGACCAGGGCAGAGCGATACAGGCCAATTTCAACCAGGGCAGGTATTAACCGGAAGGTTTGGGCTGGGTCGTTTGCAAACGCCAGTCGCATGGATTCAAACTCGTTTTTCCCTGCCCGGTAATCGCCCAAGGCCCAAAATTCAATCCCACGTTGGAATCGGGGATCATTAGCTAACAACCCGGGGCTCTCCAGGTTGATATCCTCAGGCAAAGCAAAGGTATCTCGCAGCCATGCCTCTGCTTCAAGTAGATAGGGGGTCAGATTCGGATCCAGGTTGAAGTCATCAGGGGGACTGAAGACCTCCCGCTCAATTAATAAATCCTCTGCGCGGATACTGTAATGACCAAAGGGATCGGCAATTTGAGCCTGTTTCCAGCTATCGAGGGCTGCGCTGATATCTCCCAGCGCTTCCTGACATTTGCCAATCCACAGATGCGCAGCTGCAACCTGTGCAGGTTCACTGGCCAAAAGGCTTGCCCGGGCAAAAAGCGGTTGTGCTCCAGCCCAATCCCCCATGCGGACTTTTGCAATCCCTGCGAAAAAGATACCTGAAAAAGTTTGATCTGATTCTGGGTAATTGTCAGGCAATCTGAGCCAGGTTTCAACAGCCTCTGTCAGTAAACCGGCCCGTTCATAGGACCGACCTGCCAAAAAGAGAAAGGAAGGTGTTTCAGGTGCATCAGGAAAACGGTTTGCAAAACTGATCGCTGACTCCGCTGCTGATTCAGGCTGCCCCATATAAGCCCAATACGTAAATTCAATGTCTTCCCAGGCGTCAACATAAAAACCACTGGTGGGGTAGTTCTCGATGAGACTTTGCCAAAGGGCGATAGCTCCCTCATTATCCCCTATTGCCCGGGTGGAGAGTGCTTTGAAGTACAGGGCGCTATCGGCAAAATCTGTGGGTGTTTCTTCGATATAGAGGTCGAAGGCTTTGATGGCTAAGTTGTGATTGCCCCGGTAATAGTGCACCAACCCACGCTGGTATTCATTAACGGCAATACCAGCATTTTCCAGGGCGGTGAGTGCTGTAAACGCATCGAAAGCAAAGGGGTAGTTGGTGACGGCATCCTGATAATTAGTGCTCGCTTGTTCCATGTCACCGTCCGCTTCATAAATTCGTCCAATCAACAAGTCCATCTGCGCTTTCGTATAGTCGTTGGTGGAATTGTTGTAAATATCTTTATACATGGATAAGGCCGTCTCTAGGTTTCCTTCCGCTTGATAGGCCCGTGCAATTTTAATTTCAATCTGCTCTTCACCGCCATCAGGATGGGTGCGGTAAGACTGCTGGAAGTTTTCAATGGCTTGTGTGGGGTCGTTTAAAGTATTGTAGATATCACCGCGTAATTCATAAACATGGGAATCGATGACCCCGGGTCGAAGTTCGAGATAGGCTTCGTAAGCACCTAAAGCTTCTTCATAACGGTTTAGTTGCGTGTAGCATTGACCCAGCAAATATTGCGCGCGTGCTGCGATGGTGGCCTCATCAGCTTCAGCAGCGTCCCGAAGGTGGATCAGTGCCAAACCGTAATTTTCTTTCATGAAAAACGCTTGTCCAAGCCCCAAGTGACTTTGTGCTGCAGATTTTTCATCGCTGCTTTGTGTTAACGCATCTGAAAAAATTTGATAAGCTACGTCGTAATCCCCGACAAATAAAGCCATCTCTCCCTCGTTCACCAGTTCTTGGGGGGTCGGTGTTGGGAAGGGGGTTGGGGTTAATGTGGGTGTAGGATCCGGTGTTACGGTGATATTCTGCATTGGGAAAGTCGCTTGAATACCCGGTGTTAGTTCCGATTGTGTACAAGCTGCTAAAAATATCACCAACAAGCCAATCAGGAGGGTTTGGCGGTGTTTTCTCATGCCCTATACTATAACACAAGGCATTTGATCAAGGAAGCTCTGGAAACTAACCCTGAAAAATGGATTGATGCGTGCTAAATCGACCTTTAATTAAAATGATAATATATTGATTCGTGGAAAGATTCAGACTTCTCATTTTTTGTGATGATCCTGATTGAGATTATGCGAAGTTCTAATCGAATTTAAATACAACACTAATCATCCCGTCACAACATTAAATCCAAATTTGATTATTGTTTTTTCTTCTTCGCATTGGCAATAAAACATTTCACTTATAAAAATTGCTCCTTCTTAGAATTTACTTTAAAAAAACCCATATATTACATTACAAAAAAGATCTGCACGACTCTAGTCGTTTTTTTGCGA
>P_1C_Sed_3_UnCtyDRAFT_1000153_pt1 | contig 13975 bp, 11 predicted proteins | sample Pon1CUnioCityCA_FD_10233 | JGI IMG/M metagenome (IMG submission 10233) | reverse complement strand
TGAGTAAGGCCAATCTTCTGGTCTGCTGACCAGCCCGTGTTTCACGGCGTTCCAATGGATGTAGTCGAAATGCCGATGGAGGTCCTGCTCGTCCCGGATGATGTGGTCCCAAAAGCGGTGCTGCCAGAGGCTTAGAGATCCCTGGATGCCGTGATGCTCCTTGTACTCAAAGGTGTAGCTCCGCTGCGCCGAGCCTAGGATGGAGGAGAAGCTTGCCTCTCCGGTGGGTCTGAGCAGCAGATGGACGTGATCGGGGAGTAAGTTGTAGGCGAGGAGCTTGAAGGGCTTGCGCTCGCGGACCATTCGCAGTTTGTCGAAGAAGATCTCTGTGTGCGTGGGATGCTCGCGGTCGAAGAGGATGGCCCGCTTCTTGGTCACCATGGTAACGAAGACGATGGCGTCGGGTACATAGAAGCGTCTCACGTTGCGCATGGCGTTCCCTTGTCGGGCAGCAAGCCCGACCTACGTAAATGTGCAGGGCGGTCTAGGCGGCCTCCCCCGGTTTCCTGTCACGCCCTGCGCCAGTGCAGCCAGCGCATGGCGGCCAGAATGCGCGGCATCAGGGCTCGGTAGAGGCGGTATCCCAGCCCGGACACCGGGTAGTCCCACGCCCCGATGTGCTCCACGAACTCGGCGCCAAAGCCCTTCTTGAACCGGTAGACCCCCCACATCGGATCCGACTCGTCCAGCTCGTCCGGAGCGCCCCACATATCGTAGACGGTGCAGCCCTGCTCCTTGGCCCACTGCATCGCCTCCCACTGCAATAGATTATTGGGCATCTTGTCCCGATGGAGGGTGAGCGAGGCGCCGTACATGTAGATCGCCCGCTCGCCAAACTGGTAGATGATCACCATCCCCACCGGCTCGCCCTCCACCTCGGCGATGAACGGCTGGGCCAGGCCGTGCTCGATGAACGAGCCCCAGGCATCGCGGTAGTACGCCTCCGGGCGGATGACGAAGTCGCCCCGCTGGGCCGTCTCCTGGTACATAGCGTACAGCAGCGGCAAGTCGTCGCGCGTGCCACGGCGCACCGTGACGCCCTTGCGCTTGGCCAATCGCACGTTGTAGCGCCACTTCGACTTCATGCCCATCAGGAGATCGTCGCGACTGGGCGTCAGGTCGAGCAGCAGGGTATTACGGAACTGTATCTCCTCCTCCGAGCGGCGCCATCCCCGGCGGCGCAGGATGCTCAGGACCTCTCGGCCCTCCGGTGTCTCGGGCTCGACGTCGGGATCGATCTTGATGAAGAGCGCTCCCTNGCCCCGCGCTGCGGTCTCCAACCCCTGGAGGACGCGATCGACCAGGGCGCTGTTCGTGTAGTCGAGCACGGGTCCCTTCGGGACGTACATCACGCGGAGGGGCAGGAAGCCCAGACGGCGCGTCAGCACAGAAGCCGCCGCCCGCGGTTCCTTCCGCTCTGGGTCGACCCACAGGTAGCGCGATGGGCGCCAACCGTGGCGCGACTTGAAGGCGCTCCACGCCCACGTCTGGAGCAGGTGTGGGTCGGGCAGCGTGAGCAAGGCCTGGTCCCAGGCCGGGCCGGTGGTCGGTTCCTTGAGCTTCAGCTCCATCATTCGGCGCTCCCCAGCTGCTCCCGGAGGGTGAGCGCCCCTCGGTACAGCCGATAGCGAAGGGGGGCGTGGACGCGATCCCACGTCCCCACGGTGCGCACCAGCTCGCCTCCGAAACCACGCTTGAAGCGGTAGACACCCCACAGCCCGTCGCTCCGTTGGGTAAACTGCTCCTCCAGCGTCTCCCGATCCTCGTCCGGGATGCCCCATAGGTCGTAGGTCGTGCAGCCCTGCGCCTTCGCCCAGCGCATGGCCTCCCACTGGAGCAGATAGGTGGGCATCTTCTCGCGATGGGCGCTGATGGACGCGCCGTAGAAGTACCAGGATCGCGGGGGCAGGGCGAAGACCATCAGCCCGGCCACCGTCTGGCCCTCTACCTCGGCGAGGAGCAGGCGCGCCCAATCCCGCCCGGCGAACAGCCGATGGGCGGACTCGTAGTAGCTCGGCGGGTGGATGCCGAAGTCGGCCCGATCGGCGGTGGCCGCCAGCAGGTCGTTGAAGGTCGCGACGTCGTCCGCGTCACCATGGCGCACGATCACACCTTTTCGGCCCGCCAGGCGGATGTTGTAGCGGGTCTTCGACTTCATCTCCATCAAGATGTCGTCCTCGTCCGGCCTGAGGTCGACCACCAGGGTGCGTCGCGGCTGGATGGCGCTGAACGGGGCCGGCTGGAACTGGAGCGCTCGTAGCCTCTCTCGATGGGTCGGCTCATCCGGCAGGTTGGGCTCGATGGTGAGGGCCAGCGCGCCCTGCTCCTGGGTCACGCGGTCGAGGGCCGCCACCATCTGCTCCCTCTCCTCCTGGTTCGACCAGTCGAGCAGCGGTCCCTTCGGGACGTAGGCCAGCTTGCCGACCCCGGCAGGAAGGCGGCGAAACAGGATCTGTGCTCCGGCCACCAGCGCGTCGCCTCGCCTCAGCCCCACACGAGCGCTCGACCACCCAAACTGCCCCTTGAGGGTGCCCCAGGGGCTCGTCTGCAGGACGTGGCCGTCGGGTCTTTCAGCGACGAAGCGGTCCCACATCTCGGCTGCGATAGAAAAAACGGGCTCTAGGTTGGAAATCTTGGCATCTCCTTCGTGTTGTGGCGCCAGGCTATGGACGGGAGCCGCCAGCCGCGCTGCAACGTGTGGCGTGAGATGGGCTGCCTTGTTCCACCGCTATGGTCGGCGCTTACCGGGGGCTGTGCGGCCTCCGGACAATGTGCTTTTGGGCGCGTTTCTCAGGGGGCAGAGTCCCCTTCCTAGCGTGCCAATGGGCCAGCACGCCGCGTGCCAATCTGCTGACGAGCGATGCAACCGTGCGCCCTCCCACGTCTACCGCTGAGCTACGATGAGGAGGCCGCCGCCTCGGTCGCCCGATGGCACGTCCATCTCGTAGTAGGGACGCCAGCGCTCGCTCAGGCGCCTGACGACCAGCTTGCGCAGGAGCCGCTGGTAGCCTAAGGGGCGGAGGCGGGGCGAGACCAGCAGGTTCCAGGCCGACCGTCCCTCACCGACGCCGAAGCGGACGTTCATGCGGTCCCAGAAGCGCTCCACGGGCTCCGGCATGTAGTAGGTGGCCTTACGCAACGTCAGGTCAGCTTCCGCGAGAAGCGCTGCCCATTCCTCCGGCGTGTGATAGTGGTGGTGCTCGAGGCGCCGATCGACCTGGGCAGCGTACCCCTCAGCCCCTTTCCGATCACCGGTCGCCAGGCGTCTCACGTAGCCGTCCAGCATGTGCCGGAAGGCGTCCGAGGGAACGGTGAAGATGAAACGCCCGCTCGGTCTCAGAACGCGGCCTACCTCTCGCAACACCGGCTTGAGGTCAGCGATGTGCTCCAGGACGGAGTTGCTGAAGGCGGTGGCGAAGCTTCCGCTGCGGTAGGGCAGCGCTGCGCCGTGCCCCTGGTCGATGTGACGGTAGACGTCTAGGGCTCCCGCCTGACGCAGTTGGGTGGCCCACGGATCGAGCCCGACGTCGATGGCGCCCGGAGCCGGGAACAGAGTCCGTCCGATCAGTCCGTCCCCGCAGCCCAGGTCGAGTAGCGGGCGCTCACAGCCCTGGCACGGCCCAGAGGCCGCGCGGAGCTCAACCGCCCGCCACAGCGCCACCGGCGGGGCGAACCAGTAGGCCTTCAGCAGCTCAACAAGGTAGTCTCGGGTCATGGGTATACGACAAGAGAGTATACCGCAGGGCCAGGAGGGTGTCAAAGGTCGAGATTATGGTAGAATAGGCTCGGTTGCAAGCAACAAGGAGGTCTTATGCGTTTTCTAGTCACCGGGGGCGCTGGGTTTATCGGCGCCACGCTTTCCAACCAGCTCCGTCGCGACGGGCATCAAGTGCGGGTCATCGATGATCTGAGCGCTGGCGATCCAGGTCGACTCGACGATGATGTGCTCTTCACCCGCGGCGATGTGGCCGATCGGCCCAAGCTGTGGACGCTGCTCCAGGATGTCGACTGTGTCTACCATCTGGCGGCGCGGGTGCAGGTTAGCGAGTCGATCCTCTATCCGCGCCAGTACAACGAGGTCAACGTGGGGGGCACCGTCAGCGTGATGGAGGCCATGCGGGATGCCGGTGTCCGCCGGGTCGTGCTTACCTCCTCCGGGGCGGTCTACGGCGAGCAACCCGAGCAGCCGGTGCGAGAGGAGTTCCGCCCTAACCCCCAGTCACCCTATGCGGTGAGCAAGCTGGCCGCTGAATACTACGTGCGCACCATCGGCGCCCTCTGGGGATTGGAGACGGTGATTGTGCGGGTCTTCAATGCCTACGGGCCTGTTCAGCGGCTGCCTCCCTCTCACCCCCCGGTCGTACCGCGTTTTCTGCAGCAGGCTCAGCAGGGAGGATCCTTGGTCATCTTTGGCGGCGGCGGGCAGACGCGCGATTTTGTCTATGTGGATGACGTGGTCGAGGCGTTGATCGTGGCCGCCAGCGCCTCCAACGTGGACCGGCGCATCATCAACGTAGGTACGGGCCGCGAGACCACCATTAACCACCTGGCCTCTCTGGTGGGCGACGTCGTCGGCGCGGAGATCGAGGTGCTCCACAGCCCTGCTGAGCGTGGAGGGGTCGGTCGGCTTTGCGCCGACATCACGACTGCGCGCCGTCTGCTGCGCTATCAGCCACAGGTCGATCTACGCCAGGGGCTGCGGCTGACCCTGGAGCGAGATCCTCGCTTCCAGGCGTAGCTCATGCGCTTGACGCGACCGTTCTTCGCCCGCGATACCTTGTCCGTGGCCCAGGACCTGCTGGGAAGGCGTCTGGTCCGCGTGTTGGACGGCAGGCGTCTCTCGGGAGCGATCGTTGAGACCGAGGCTTACATCGGGGAGCAGGACGAGGCGTCGCACGCCAGTCCCGGTCCTACCGAGCGTAACGCCTCGATGTACGCGCCGGCTGGGCACGCCTACGTTTACCTCATCTACGGGATGTATCACTGTTTCAACATCGTGACGGAGCGGGAAGGGTTCCCGGCGGCTGTGCTGATTCGCGCCCTGGAACCGCTGGAGGGGCTCGATGCGATGCGCGAGCGGCGTGGGCCGGTGGGGGCCCGGGATGTCCGGAAGCTGACCAGCGGCCCAGGACGGCTATGCCAGGCCTTGGCCATCGATCGACGGCACGACGGCGCCGATCTCTGTGCGCCGGAGGCCTCCCTGTTTCTGGAGGTGGACGATCCCGTTGCCGGCGTCGACGTGGCCACCAGTCCCCGAGTCAACGTGCGCGGCGACGAGGCTGCCGTGCGCGCCCCATGGCGGTTCTACGTGGAGGGTAATCCCTACGTCTCGCGCTGACAGCTGGTGGCTGCCACGTGCAGCTTGTGCTTTACGATGGGAGAATTATGCCCGTCTGGAAACCTCTCTTCAGCTGCGCCTGGCCTGACGCGCCTCCACCTTCCGCACCGCTGGTTTCCTGATTGCATGGGCTATGCTATAATACCGTCNATGATGCGGGAGCAGGACGCTGTGAGCTCGATAAGGATCGCGATCAAAGGCATCCGTCAGGGACTGCTCGTCACCCTCGGCGAGGGTGATTGGAGGCTGGCCCTGGATAGGTTGGAGGCCCACCTCGACGAGAACCCCGCTTTCTTCCGCGGCGGACGGCTGGCCCTGGACGTGGGCCAACGAGCCTTGACCCATGATCAGATCGAGGACGTGCGATCCATGGTGGCACGTCATCAGGTCGAGATGTGGGCTCTGCTGAGCACCAGCCCTGCCACCCGGACGGCCGCGCGAGAGACGGGGCTGGTCATCGATCTCGGCTCCAGGCGGGAACAGGAGCGTGGGCCGGCGCGGCCGCCTGGGCAAGAGGATGCCAAGGAGCCCTGCAGTGACGCGGTTGTGATTCGACGCACCCTGCGGTCTGGGCAGACGCTGCGACATCCGGGGCACATTGTGATCATCGGTGATGTCAATCCTGGCGCGGAGGTCGTCGCCGGCGGGGACATCGTGGTATGGGGAAGGGTGCGTGGCCTGATTCACGCGGGGGCTCTGGGTGACGAGGACGCGGTGATCTGTGCTCTCGAACTGTCTCCCACGCAGCTTCGCATCGGGAGCCACATCACGCGCTCGCCCGAGGAGCGGCCGAGAGAGCCCATACCGGAGACAGCGTCGGTCCGTAACGGGCAGATCGTGGCGGTCCCGTGGCCTGGTGAATGAGATTCCGCCACGGAGAGGAGGACGGATGAGCGTACAGCAGCAGATGGGCGCCAGAGTGGTGACGGTTACGTCTGGGAAGGGTGGTGTCGGGAAGACCACCCTCACGGCGAACCTGGGCGCGGCCCTGGCGATGCGGGGCAAGCGTGTCGTCGTCGTCGACGCCGACGTTGGCCTGCGGAACCTGGACGTGATGCTGGGCCTAGAGAATCGCATCGTCTACGATCTGGTGGACGTCATTGAGGAGCGGTGCCGGCTGCGACAGGCCACCGTGCGCCACAAGCATCTGTCCAAGCTCTTCCTGCTGCCGGCAGCCCAGACGCGTGATAAGACGGCGGTCCAGGTGGAGGACATGCTGCACATCTGCGAGGAGCTCGCCGAGCAGTACGACGTCATCTTGATCGACTCGCCCGCAGGCATTGAATGGGGGTTCCGCTATGCGCTGGCGCCAGCGACCGAGGTGCTGATCGTCACCAATCCGGAGGTCCCTGCCGCGCGGGATGCCGATCGGGTCATTGGCCTGATTGAAGCAGAGGGGAAGGGGCCGGCGCGATTGGTGATCAATCGCATCAAGCCAACCTTGGTGGAGCGAGGCCAGATGCTCAGCATCGCCGACGTCGTAGAGTTGTTGGCCATCGAGTTGATTGGGGTCGTGCCAGAGGATCAGGACATCCTCATCGCCGCAAACCGGGGCCAGCCCCTGGCCATGTCGCGCGACAGCTCTAAGGCGGCCCACGCCTTCCACAACATCGCTCGGCGGATGCTGGGCGAGGACGTGCCCTTCCAGCCCCTGCGCGACCCCGGCATGTTGGAACGATTCTTGCGCTTTGTCAGTCCGGGCGCAAACACCACGTCCAGGAGGAGTTGACTATGATGAGATTCCTTGAGCGCTTGTTCGGACGCCCTGAGCCCTCTAGTGGCGAGGTGGCCAAAGAACGTCTTCGCCTCGTGCTGACGCAGGATCGAGCTGGTATCTCGCCCGCCTTGTTGGATACATTAAAGGATGAGATTATCATGGTCATCTCTCGCCACGTCGACGTCGACGTTGACGGCGTCAAAGTGATCGTCACGGAGAGCAATCGTGAATCGAGCCTCGTCGCCGATATTCCTCTGGCGGATCGGCGGCGCCAACACCAGACCCAAGATGCTGGGTCTGCATGATCGACAAAGGATAGGTGATCGAACGTGCGCCTCTGGCGACACTTTGACTACGTTCTGTTCATCACCGCCGTGCTGTTGACCGCTTTCGGGGTGGTGACAATCTACAGCGCCAATCTCGGCAGCCTCGATCCGCGTCTACAGGATCTATGGCGCCGTCAGGCGATCTTCGGCGCTGTGGGGATCGGCTTGGTTGTTCTGCTGGCTTCGTTTCCTCGGGATTTCCATTGGTTGGGTGATTTCTGGTGGCTCATCTACCTAGTGGCGCTGGTTCTCTTGGTGCTGGTGCTCTTCTTTGGGCGGAGCGAGATCGGCCGGGTGCGCAGCTGGTTTGATCTTGGATTCTTCCGATTTCAGCCCTCATTCCTGGCCATGAACCTGCTGGTTCTCTCCGTCGGGGCAGTGCTGAGCCGTCAGCGCAAGCGTCGTTCCTCATCAACGCCGCTCTTCGGGGCACCCAAGACGAGCCTAGCCGCTGCCTTGTCCGAGGAGATCGGACTTGTCAACTACATGGCCTCCGGCTTGATGACGCTCGTGCTGGCAGCCTTGGTCTTCGGACAGCCTGACATGGGAACGGCCGCGGTGTTGGTGGCGATGTGGCTGGCCATGGTGTTCGAATCCGATCTCGGCGTGCGCTATATCGTGGCCACCGCCTTGGCGGGGCTGGGGGCCCTGTACCCGCTCTGGAGGTTGATGGAGGCTTTCGATTTCGGGTATATGCAGGAGCGGATCCTGGGGTTCATCAACCCCAGCAGCAACCCCAACGTGGCCTATCAGCTCCAGCAGGCGGCCATCGCCATCGGATCCGGCGGCATGTGGGGCAAGGGGCTGGCTCAGGGAACGCAGAGTCAGCTGCGCTACCTTCCCGTCCGTCACACGGACTTCATTTTCGCCGTCATGGCCGAGGAGCTGGGCTTCGCGGGCGTGATGGTCCTGTTCCTGCTCTATCTTGTCCTGTTCTACCGGCTGTTGCGGATCGTCCTGGTCGCCTCGGATGCCTTTGGGCGGATGATTGCCACCGGCACGTTAGCTATGATTCTTTTCCAGGCCGTGGTGAACATCGGCATGAACTTGGGGTTGCTGCCGGTGACGGGTCTACCCTTGCCCTTTATCAGCTACGGGCCCGCGGCCCTGTTGACCGCGATGATTGGCATTGGGCTGTGCGAGAATGTGGTTATGCGCCATCGGAAACTGGAGTTCTAAGGTTTTCTTTATGGAGGAGACAGAGGAGTCCACAGCATGACGAACGAAGAGAGATCTGACTTCATTCGAGAGACTATCGAGCAAGACATGGAGGAAGGCAGGTTCGACGAGCTGGTTCACACGCGCTTCCCCCCAGAGCCCAATGGCTACCTGCACATTGGGCATGCCAAAGCGATCTCCATCAACTTCGGCATCGCCAAGGATTTCGATGGGCTCTGCAACCTACGGATGGACGACACCGACCCCACCAAGGAGAAGTGGGAGTATGTCGAGGCGATCCAAAGAGATATCCGTTGGCTGGGCTATGATTGGGAGGATCGTCTCTATTTCGCCTCGGACTACTTCGAGCAGCTCTTCCAGTGGGCCGTTGAGCTGATCAAGAAGGGCGAGGCCTACGTCGACGATCTCAGCGCGGAGCAGATCTCGGCGTACCGCGGCGACTTCACCACGCCGGGCCGGGAGAGTCCGTACCGAGATCGTTCGGTGGAAGAGAACCTGGACCTGTTTGAGCGCATGCGTGCCGGTGAGTTTGAGGAAGGCGAGCGCGTCCTGCGGGCGAAGATCGACATGTCGTCACCCAACATGAATATGCGCGATCCGGTCATGTATCGGATTCTGTACGAGACGCACTATAAGCAGGGTGACGACTGGTGTATCTATCCCACCTACGACTGGACTCACGGTCAGTCGGACTCGATCGAGGGGATCACGCATTCCCTCTGTTCGCTCGAGTTCGAGGACCATCGGCCCCTCTATAATTGGTTCCTGGAGGCGTTGGAGATTTACCACCCCCAGCAGATCGAGTTCGCGCGCCTCAACCTCAGCCACACGGTCATGAGCAAGCGCTATCTCCTCCAATTGGTCGAGGAGGGGCAGGTGGATGGTTGGGACGATCCGCGCATGCCGACCATCTCCGGCATGCGTCGGCGCGGTTTCCCACCCAGCGCCATCCGTGCCTTCTTGGATGAGATCGGCGTGGCAAAGGCCGATAGCTTGATCGACATGCACATGTTGGAGCACTTCGTGCGGGACGAACTGAACAGGACCGCCCCCCGCGTGATGGCCGTGATGGATCCACTCAAGGTTGTCATCGAGAACTACCCCGAGGATCGGACCGACATCTTCGAGGTGGATATCAACCCCGAGGATCCCGATTCGGGCAAGAGGCAGGTGCCGTTCTCGCGCGTGCTCTACATCGAACGGGGCGACTTCCGGGAGGATCCGCCCAAGAGGTTCCAGCGCCTGGCCCCGGGCCGCGAGGTGCGCCTCAAGCGGGCCTATCTTATCACCTGTGACGAGGTGGTCAAGGATGACGATGGCCAGATCGTCGAGCTCCGCTGCACGTACGATCCGGAGACGAAGGGCGGCGCGACGCCGGACGGACGCTATGTCCGTACGCTCCACTGGGTCTCAGCCGAGCATGCCCTCGACGTCGACGTGCGGCTCTACGACCGACTCTTCACCAAGGCCGACATGGCCGACATTGCCGAGGACAAGTCCTTCTCGGACTATATGAATCCGGACTCCTTGCGCCTGACCACCGCCAAGGCCGAGCCCAGTCTGGCGGACGCTGAGCCGGGTGATCGATTCCAGTTCTACCGCAAGAGCTACGTCTGTCTCGACCCCGATTCAACGGAGGAGCGCCTGATCTTCAACCGTACGGTCCCTTTGCGCAGCACGTGGGCCAAGATTGAGCAACGACTCAAGCAACAGAGCTGAGGATTCTACAGCAGGAGCGAGGGAGAGAGCATGACCGTTCGCGTTCGCTTTGCCCCCAGCCCGACGGGGGAGCCGCATATTGGTAACATCCGCACCGTGGTCTTCAACTGGCTCTTCGCACGACAGCAGGGCGGCCGGTTCATCTTGCGCATCGAGGATACGGACCGGGAGCGCTATCAGCCCGGCACCATGCCCGTGATCATGGACGGCTTGCGCTGGTTGGGGCTGGCGTGGGATGAGGGACCCAGCCTGGAGGCGCTGGAGCGCGCCGGGGTGGAGAACGCCTCGCAGTACGGGGTCGGTGGACCCCGCGGACCCTACATCCAGTCCGAGCGGCTGGATCGGTATCGCGAGGTCGCCCAGGAGCTGATTGATCGCGGCTGGGCCTATCGCTGCAACTGCAGTCCCGAGCGCCTGGCGCGGGTGCGGGAACGTCAGCGAGCGGCGGATGAGCACGTGATGTACGATCGCCACTGCCGGGATCTGCCGGTGCCCGTGCCCTCGGATGAACCGCACGTGATCCGTCTCAAGGTGCCCTTGGAAGGTGAGACTGTGGTCCACGACGCCATACGAGGCGACGTGGCTTTCGACAACAAGCTGATCGATGACCAGATCTTGCTCAAGTCCGATGGCTTTCCCACCTACCACCTGGCGGTGGTGGTGGACGATCACCATATGGATATCAGCCACGTCATCCGGGGCGACGACTGGATCTCCAGCACGTCCAAGCGTATCCTCATCTATCGGGCCATGGGCTGGGAGCCTCCCACGTATTGCCACGTTCCCCTGGTCAAGGGGCCCGATGGTCAGAAGCTGTCAAAGCGGCACGGCGCCACGTCGATCACCGAGTTTCGGGATCAGGGGTATCTGCCGGAGGCCCTGTTCAACTTCTTGGCGCTCCTCGGGTGGTCGCCAGGCGAGGGTGAGGAGCAGGAGATCTTCAGCCGCGAGGCGTTGATCGAGCGCTTTGATCTGTTCCGCGTCAACACGTCCCCGGCGACGTTCTCCTACGAGAAGCTCAACTGGATGAACGGCGTCTACATCCGAAACCTCTCGGAGGAGAAGCTGGCAGATCGGTTGCTACCTTTCTGGCAGCGGGCGGACCTGGTGCCGGAGCCGTGCCCGGAGGAGCTGCGACCCCGGCTGGTACTGGCGGCGTCGCTGGTCCAGGAGCGCCTGAAGAGATTGGACGAGGTTGTCGAGTGGACCGATTTCATGTTCGGTGAGATCGAGACACCGCCTATGGAACGATTGGTGCCCAAGAAGATGATGCCGGAGGAGAGCGTCGAGATGCTCCAAGGGGCGCGAGATCTGTTGGCGGAGATCGAGCCCTTCGAGGCAGAGACCATCGAGCAGCCACTGCGCGATCTGACCCAGGAGCTGGACGTCAGTGTGGGGCAGTTGCTGGGCACGCTGCGTTGGGTCACGACGAACAAGAAGGCGACGCCTCCCCTCTTCGGGACGCTGGCTGCCATCGGGCGCCAGCGCGTGTTAAGACGCCTGGACGCGGCAATCGAGCGTCTGAAGGATGCTCGAGCACCGAGGTAAGAGCGTGAAGAAGAACCTCTCCAACTTGCTCATAAGCCCCTGGCCGGCGGCGGTCACGGCGTGTCCGGGAGGAACTGACAGTCCTGGCTTGGACGCAACGGATAGGCGGTGCTTCTTTGCCCGGGAATCCGGAAGCTCGGACGAGGAGAAGGAGACGGTTACGGTGCGTAGGCGGCGTCGCACCGAGCCGAGGCCGGAGGGCCGGGAGCGGGCTGAGGCTCCCCGTCGGAGAAAGCCAAGGGAGGCGTCCACTGCCGGGGGCGATGAGCCGCCCTCGGGCGCGCCCATGCCCTCTGCCGGAAAGCTGCCACGCAGTCCGCTTCTCATCATCGTCCTGGTGCTCTTGGCCGTCTGCGTTCTCTCCGTCATGCGGTTCCTTGGCCCTCAGGGCACGGGGGAGACCGGCGCCACCCCGCCGCCTCCCACAGACGAGCCAGCTGAGGCGCTCGTAGAGACGTCGCCCACGTCGCTTCCCGAGACCTTCGTCGCGCCGTCGACATCGGCAGAGGGGCAAACCTGGCTGGTGATGCTCTATCAGGACGCCGACGATAAAATCCTGGAGCAGGACATCTACGTGGATTTGAACGAGGCCGAGCGGGTTGGCTCCAGCGATCGCGTGCACATGGTGGCTCAGGTGGACCGGTTCAAAGGTGGGTACCGGGGGGATGGTGATTGGACGTCCACCAAGCGTTTCTATGTCACCCAGGACGACGACCTGGACAGGGTGCGCTCTCAACAGGTGGCGGACCTGGGCGAAATGAACATGTCCGACGGACGGACGCTGGTCGACTTCGTCACCTGGGCCGTGGAGACCTTCCCAGCCGACCGGCACGTGTTGATTCTGTCGGATCACGGCATGGGCTGGCCGGGCGGGTGGAGCGATCCGGACCCGGGCGGCCGCGACGATTCGGATAGTCCGCTGGCGGCCAGGCTGGGTGACCAGCTCTACTTAATGGAGCTCGACCAGGCCCTGGAGGAGATCCGGAGGCGGACCGGCGTGCAGCAGTTCGAGCTGATCGGCCTGGATGCCTGCCTGATGGGGCACATCGAGGTGTTCAGCGCCCTGGCATCGCACGCACGCTACGCCGTGGCCTCCCAGGAGACGGAGCCGGCCCTGGGCTGGGCCTACACGGGCTTCCTGGCGGCGGTCAAGGAGAACCCGGACATGGCCGGCACCGACCTGGCCCGCCTCATCGTGGAGAGCTACATCGAGGATGACCAGCGCATCGTCGATGACGAGGCTCGCGCCGAGTTGCTGAGCAGAGGGTCGCCCATGGGTGGCCTGTACGCCCTTCTGGGCGGCGTATCCGCGGAGCAGGTGGCGCAGCAGATGGGCCAGAACATCACCCTGACGGCCGTTGACCTGGCTGTCATGCCCGAGCTGATGGGCCGCGTCAACGAGTTGTCGTTCGCGCTCCAGGAGGACGACCAGTCGCTGGTGGCGCGGGCCCGGACGTACGCCCAGTCGTTTACCAGCGTCTTTGGCCGAGATGTCCCTCCCTCCTACATCGATCTGGGCCACTTCGTCCAACTGCTGGAGAGGGAGAGCGATGATAGAGACGTAGCGGAGGCTGCGAGAGAAGTGCGTACCTCGCTGTCCCAGGCTGTCATCGCCGAGAAGCACGGTCCGAACAAGCCCGGCGCCACTGGGGTTTCGATCTACTTCCCCAACTCGCAGCTCTACGGCTCCCCTCTCACCGGCCCTCAGTCCTATACGGTCATCGCTGAGCGCTTTGCGGACGCGTCGCTGTGGGACGAGTTCTTGGCCTCTCACTACACCGGGCGCCCCTTCGACAGGGCGACGGGGGAGATAGCCGTGCCAGAGCCAGGGGCGACAGTGAGGGGGCCCGGGTCGGGTGAGATCCAACTCTCCCCCATCACGCTCTCTGACGACACCGCTGCTCCAGGGCGGCCAGTGGTCCTGCGCACTGATATCGAAGGGCAGAACATCGGCCACGTGCGCCTCCTGGTAGGCTTCTACGACACGGTGTCGAACGCCATCTTCCTCGCAGACACGGATTACCTGGAGACAACCAACACCCGCGAACTCGAGGGTGTGTACTATCCAGCCTGGCCCGAGGATGGTGAATTCACCATGGCGTTTGAGTGGGAGCCCCTTGTTTTCGCCATCGATGACGGGAGGGACTC
>P_1C_Sed_3_UnCtyDRAFT_1000152_pt1 | contig 14011 bp, 13 predicted proteins | sample Pon1CUnioCityCA_FD_10233 | JGI IMG/M metagenome (IMG submission 10233) | reverse complement strand
TACTGACAGGAATNCCCGCCGGTGAAAAACTTGATGACGGCAGCTTCACTGATGGGACGATCAATGGGTTGGTCAAACAGCGGCTCGAACAAATGGCCAATAAATTATCAGATTTCGGAAAAAATGGTGGTGATCAGCGTGAATGATGATGTCCAACCGCTATGTGTAAAACGGATACTTGTGCCTATTGATAGTTCATCGCATAGTTTTGCAGCCCTTCAAGCAGCCCTTACGCTTGCAAGTCATTATGATGCCATATTAAAAGGGATTTATGTTGAAGATATTGCTTTGTTGAACCTAGCGGATATGCCATTTCATCAGGAAATCGGTGCCTATACGGCCATTGTCAGGGAAATTTCGATGAATGACATTGTAAAAGGCATTTCTGTTCAATCAAAATGGGTGGTGACGACCTTCCAAAAACTTATCAATCGAGCGCAATTAAATGGTGATATTGCCGTTTTGAGGGGAAAAGTTTTTGATATCATCAAGCAAGAGGCAGAAAATTGTGATCTTCTCATCATCGGTAAATCAGGCAAGAATATCTATGGTAAACAAAGACTTGGATCAACAGCCAAGGCATTAATTCGTAAACATCAAAAAACCCTCTTGCTGGTGGAAGAAGGCAATCAAATTGGGTATCCGCTGATCATAGTGTTCGACCCTTCTCCAATTGGAAGAATATGCCTGGAAACTGCCCGAGACTTGCTTGAGTCTGGCGAAACCTTAGTCGTGTTGCTTGATGAAGATGATCCTGAGGTCTATCAAGTGAACAGAACCTTGCTTTCCAGGTGGGCATCCGATACTAAAATCAATATTTCTATTCAAAACTATACGAAAAATAACTTAAATCAGTTTTTAAGGATGATCAAAGGGCTTAAGAATGGCCTTTTTATACTCCCCCATCACAAAAATACGCCAAAAATCGAAATGATAAAAATATGTTTGGAAGAGGTCAGTCTACCAATCCTGTTGATTAAACCACCACAAACATCGTAAACTTTAATTTATCCTTCATTATTTTTTACTGTACGCATCGCAACGCTTTCAACCATCCCGATACCCAACATTAATGACAACAAAGAACTCCCCCCATAACTGACAAATGGTAATGTCAAACCTGTAACTGGTAAAACATTTAAGTTGACACCAATATTAACAATGGCTTGGAAAAAAATTAAAATGGCGAACCCATAAGCGATTATCGCGCCAAATGCATCGGGAGCATTTTGAGAAATTCGCATACACCGAAGGATCACGATAACCAATAATAGCAGAACGACAACTGTCCCCACAAAGCCAAAATCAGCAGCCAGAACTGAGAAAATAAAGTCCGTGTGGCGCACCTTCAAAAACCTTAACTGTACTTGTGTTGATTGGGTATATCCCTGGCCAAACCATCCACCGGTTCCAATCGTTATGAGTGCTTGATCAACATTATATTGCTCGCCATAACGAGCATCCGTAGCTGGAAAGAGAAAATTTGTTATTCGAGCTAGTTGATAGTCTTCAAGAAAGGCAAATCCCGTTGCTGCGCCAATGAGGATCACAATAATAAAAATACCAATAGCGATCAAGATAAATCTTATTTTGATACCCGTAATCCACAAAATTGAAAACCAGATCACCAAGAGCACAATCGTGGTGCTGAGGTTGGGTTGAAGAAAAATCCAAATTACCAAACCACCAACCAGTAAAGCACTGCGAAGGATAGTAGAGATTCTTTGAGCTTTCTTTTCGTTATTGGCAAAGAAATTTGCCAATGTGAGGATGACAACAATTTTTGCCAACTCAGCCGGTTGAATCAGGATTTGGCCTACTTCCAACCATCGTACAGCACCGAATCTCGCTTCAGCTGTAAAGACAACTAGCAAAAAACCTAGGGTAACCAAGTACATTGGATGAATAAGGGTGATCCAATACCGGTAATCAATCGCAGCTACAACGAATAACACCCCTAAACTGATCAGGAGGAAGATCGTCTGTCGTTGAGGGTGGTCAACCAATTCAATATTTCCCGCAATTGAACTTTGAATCAGTGCAATGCCAATAATTGAAAGCAGGAGTGATGCTCCGAAAAGCATGAAATCAAAATTTTGCCAGGTATTACGTTCGTATCTCATTCAATAATCACGATAAATAGGGTTATGTTCGATTGATCCAATAGGTGTAGTTAAGGCGTCTCGGCTGCGTCAATCGCTTTCAACTCAAAATAAGCATCAATGACCTGGCGTACAACTGGCGCAGAAAGCGTTGCCCCTTCAGTACCGTTATAAACAAAAGCGACTACAGCAATTTCGGCATCATCCCAGGGGGCATACCCAACATACCAGGCGTGAGATGGCCATGAGCCTCTTTGGCACAAACCTTGGGCTTGTGCAACATCATCACAATATTCTGCAGTGCCTGTCTTTCCAGCAGATTGACTTGAGTCGTTTCTGAATAATTCTGCATGACGTTCAATTTCATATCTTGAAGCAGTGCCATCCGTTACAACCAGTCGCATGCCTTGATTGGCGAGTTCAAGAACCCAGGGTTCCACCGCCTTAAATTCGCCTGTTGGCACATTCCCATCATAGGTTTCAATCAGGGGTTCCTTTGTGATATCCCATTTATAACTTGGTTCTAACTGCTGTAATATGGTGCCGTCTTTTCCAAGGATTTTGTCAACAATGGTCACATCCATTAATTTACCACCATTTGCAATGGTTGAAATTGAATTTAAGACCTGGAGTGGCGTTGATAAAACATAACCCTGACCAATAGCCGCTGTGTAGGTATCACCAGTCGACCAGTTTTCCCCTAAGTTGGTTCGTTTCCAGGTTGGGTTTGGCACCAGGCCGTCCTGCTCGCCTGGCAATTCGATTCCCGTCGTTGCACCATAACCCAAAGCTTGCGCATACTCGCTCATTGCCCAAATACCCAGCCCCCCATCAGTCACCTCTTCACGATAGCCACCTGCAACCTTGTGCCAATAAACATTACAAGAATAAGCTACCGCCCATTTAAAATTGACCATCCCATGCCCATTACGATCCCAACAAACAAATTCTCGAAGTTGACCAGGATCATTTTCAAAATATTTCTCGACAACTGTGATCGTGCCCGGGTCTTCTATCTCATACTCCGGCGTGACCACGCCATCGTTCAAAACGCCTAACGCAGACACCATCTTATAAACGGATCCAGGAGGATGTTCGGCCGATATCGCATGATTGAACAAAGGCCTTTGTGGATCGTTGCTGAGTTGCTCATAATAATAACCCGGTATGATTTGCTCCATGCGGTTGTTTTCAAAATTTGGATAGGATACAAATGCCAGGACCTCCCCAGTTTTGGGGCTCATCGCTATCACAACACCGTTGTTGGATATCGTCCTCCCAGAGAAAGTGTTCCAAAAATTTATCTCGTTGATTAAAGCCTCTCGAGCAATGGATTGTAACCGTGTATCAATGGTTAAGTAAACATCGTTACCAGGAATTGGCTCAACTGGTTCTGTGACATTACGGGTATTTTCACCTGCGACATTAACCTCGACGGTCTGTACCCCGTTTGTGCCGGCCAGGGTGTCATTCAAAGTCTGCTCCACGCCCGCATAGCCCACTTTATCTCGGTTAGCAACAAAACCCAGGTCGACATAATATTCTTCCAACACTGCTGGAATAGGCCCTAAAAAACCGATGATCTCAGCAGTCAATTCACCAGTAGGATAATGTCTGACCGGTGACATTTGAACGTCAATTCCGGGCCATTCCTCCCTATTTTCCATCACTGTCATGGCAATATCTTGAGAGACGTTGCATTTGAGCGCGGTTTCATCATATGGCCAGTTTGTATTAGCAATGAAGACGATCTCCGAAATCCCAAGATCATTGTAACAAGGCGTAAAATTTCTGGCGGTATCCTCGTCGGTATCCCCCTGGCTTACAGGTAAATCAATCAACGTTGATAGCTCACGAAATATGCGTTGGGTATCCGCATCATCTTCTGGAAGATAACCAGGGATGACCACAACATTATAGGCGGCAACGTTTTCGGCTAAGACAATGCCATTTCGATCATAGATCGTGCCCCGAATAGATGGCTCTCTGATGATGCGCGTTCTATTCTCATTCGCTTGGGCAATAAAAGCATTTCCCTGCAAAATCTGGATATCAAATAAACGCAGTAGGTAAAACCCAAAAACAGTGCCGATCAGGATAAACAGCACTACGTAACGCCAATATTCAAAACTATTCTTTATGTGAGTATTCTCACTCATATCGCATCCTCAAGTGGGTAAATCCTCCCCACCAAATCGTTCACGATGGCATACATTGGTAAGGAAAAAATCAGGTTCATCAGTATACTTGGCAAAATAATCAAGTCAAAACTCGCTTGCCACGAAACAGGTGCACCATCTATTTGTAAAGTTAACACATAGACAAATTGTTGAAATAATGTACCAATCATAGTCACAACGAACATCGCTAAAATCGGAATACGCCAAACGCGACTCTGAATTAGTTTAGAAATCGCCACCACACCAACATAGGCGATTAATGGCGCATAAAATGGCATTGCCGAGACAATGCTGATCAATAAGCCAGCAATCACAGCCCAAACCCAGGTGTTTTTTACCCGTTCCTGGAGTGACCAGGCGATTAAAAATAGTAAAACAAGATCTACGGTACCAGAAATCAGAGGCACATACAAGATGAGCAATCAAAATTATTGCTCCGGTATCAAGGGGGCGATATCAACTGATTCGAAATTATTCACCACAAGCACCGCGTTGATGCTGGCAAAATCAACGATTGGTTGGACAGATGCAGTTTGAAAGAGGGCATTTTCACGGCGCTGGGTCGATAATACCTGGCCTATAAAAATATTTGGGGGGTAATTTCCACCCAAACCAGAGGTTAGGACGACATCGCCAGGTTCGATAATTTCCTCAAGAGGGATCATATCCAAAGACAAGTCACCTGTTAAGGAACCAAGTAGTTGTGCTTCAATGTCCGCGGATTGTAAGCGAATATTTACCACAGACGTCGAATCCGTGATTAACTTCACTCTCGAAGCATTAGCAATCACAGCATCAATTCGCCCAACCAAACCTTGCTGAGTGACAACTGGCATACCGTAACGAATACCATCCTGTGTGCCCTTATCAATAATGATATATTGCAGGAAAGGACTTATCTCACGACCAATGACGGTTGCTGCGGTGTAATCGTATTGGGGATTGGTTCGTCCAAATTCTAGTAGTGCAAAACAAACCTGGGCTTCTCCTAATCGCTCTTCTATTTCGATTAATTGTGTTTGTAATTGGGTCACTTGTGACTCCAATAAGGTGTTTTGTTCCCTTAATTCGGTTACTTCTCTAGGTGTCGTCAAGAAATCTCGTGCAGATAAATAGCGAACCGAAAGCCAACTTTGTAAAGAGATCAAAGGGTTGAGTGATAGGTTGAAAATAGGCGTCAGATAGCCGCTGAGAGCAAGAAATAACAATCCACTCACAACAAAAACAATCACAATTGTCTGGATATTTTTAGAATTAAGGAATTTCATTCCGTCTATATCCTTAAATCAAAGACTGAAGGAAGCTCATTTTATTTGACATATCGTGTGAACAAAGCAAGGTTTAAGCTAAAGTCCTGCTGACCGGTTCCCGTTCTAAACCCACAAGAAAACTCGAATAAACATCCTTATCCTCCAAAATAATGCCACACCCCCTGGCGACACACGTCATAGGATCTTCAGCAACCCAAGCTCTTACTTTCAAATCATTGGACAATCGTTCTGGCAAATTACGTAATTGCGAGCCCCCGCCAGCCAGACAAATACCACTGTCTAATAAGTCAGCATGGATTTCAGGTGGGGCTTCATCCAATGCATCCTTTATCGTTTTGACGATGACCTCAATAGAGCTGGATATCGCTTCTCTAATTTCAACCGACGAAACTTCCACTGCTTCAGGTAAGCCGGTTACTAAATTCCTACCACGGATATCTATAGTCAGTTCTTCTTTCATTGGATAAGCAGACCCAATCATCGTTTTTACTTTTTCTGCCATTCGTTGGCCAATAAACAAATTGTATTTATTGCGGATGTAAGTGATGATATCTTGATCAAGTTCATCACCAGCAACCCGCAATGATCTTGATACCACGATACCGCCCATAGCAATTGCGGCCACTTCCGTTGTACCTCCTCCGATATCAACGATCATATTGGCCTGCATTTCATTTACCGCCAGACCTGCTCCAATAGCTGCAGCAGAGGGTTCCGGAACCATGTATAACTCCCGAGCACCAGCAGCCATACCAGCATCATAGACAGCTCTTTTTTCAACCTCTGTGGCGCCTGAAGGGATGCCAACCACAACCCTTGGTTTGGGCAGTGGCACAATGCTTTGTTGGTGAGCTTTTCCAATAAAATATTCAAGCATCGCTTGGGTGATATCATAATCCGAAATCACGCCATCACTCAAAGGCCGAATCGTCATGACATTAGCCGGTGTTCTGCCGACCATAGCCTTTGCTTGCGTGCCTATGGCGATGGGCTCTCGCGTTCGCCTGTCAATAGCCACCCATGATGGCTCATTGATGACAATACCCTTACCACGAATGTTAATAATTGTATTTGCAGTGCCAAGATCAATGCCGATATCGAGGGAAAATAATCCCCAGAACCAATTTAATGGGGAAAACGCCAATGTGTATCTCCTTATTAAGCAAGATTGGTAATGAAAACATTACCAATGAACCGCCAAAATTATACCATATGAACGGTTTTTGCTAATATTTTTATCCTGAACAGTTTACCCAGATGGTTCTCGACTGTCAATTGAACAAAACTGCACCTTGTTTTCACAAGTTTAATGACGAAACAATAAAAACCGAGGGCACAAAAGCCCAACCAACGTCAAAATAAATTATCAATAAAAAAAAGGATAAGGGATTTTAACTTTTTGATGGGGAGATCAATCAACATTTGCCCATTTACGTTTAGCGTAAAATAAACGCGCATCTAGTGATAATTGGGGGGATTCTAAACTGGCTCGCAAATCCTGCCCATACTTGATGACAAATGTTAAAATACCATAACCCACCAACCGGGATTCTAATGACGTATATTCGCCCACCCCACCAAAGCTGGCCTGGTCGATCAGGACAACAACAGGCAACAATCCGCGCTCTATTAGTGCAATAACGAGCTTGATAATTTCATCATCATGCGATGGTGTGACCAGAATAATGGTGCTACCGCGGGTTAAGTTATTAATCTGAGTGCTAACCAGACTCAGAAGGGATAAATCCCCATCCGCCTTAAGAATTGCCAACATCTCAAGGATTTTGCCCAATTGTCTTTCCCCTCTTTCAGGGGGCAAGATTGAGTAGTGCTGACTTGCAGTTGCAATACCCACCTCCCTTTTTTGCTCAATATAATACTTAGCAATAGACGCAGCAATTGTTACCGCATACTCCTCTGTTGAGGGAGGGAGTTGAAATCGACGTTGTTGCTTGAGCCACAATACTTCATTTCTTTTTGTATTTTGGTCGACTGTTCTATCGAAATGAACGGATTGGTCTGCATCTACGAACATCCAAACCGTTTCCATGGGATCTTTCTCGAACTCTTTGACAATCAATTTTTGTTTTCTAGCAGAAGTTGGCCAATGAATCCGCCTCAATGGGTCGCCTGGTACATATTCACGAACGCCTGCTGCATAGGGCGTAACCTCTAATGTTTTCTGCCTTAATGCACGCCCTCCCGGTAAGGTTCCAAAAGGCGCTGGGAAGCGAGGAATATCTACGATATAGGGTATTACCAATAATTTGTCCTGCGATGGCATTACTTTCTGAAAGCGAAACAAACCAAAAATATCCCCGGTCTCAATCATGGTTGGCCCTAGTTGAAACCATCCACTCCTTTCAAGTCGGGTATAAGCATCATAGGTTTTTGATCGATAGCCACCAATCCAGGTTAACAAACATGAGCTCGACTCACCAGGCAATTCAGACTGGTCGGAAATTTTCACCCAGATTTTCGGGATGGCTGATTGATTGCGTAGTTCATAATATTCAATAAATAAATTACCCACTTGTTTGCGATGCGCTTGGGTCGTTCGAGTAAATGTAACCCCAATCATGGATATAGCAACCCAAATGCCATTAAAGAGCAGTACCACCAACAAAGCGATAGCAAGACGTAAATAGATTGGGTTTTCACCTAAACGTGGCAATCGTGAAACAGTAAAACTGATCACCGTAAGGGCTAAAAACCACCAAAAAGACCTGCCAAGCTTGATCACTTTGTTTCACCATCCACATCAGTGCCAGGAATTGGCAAAGAGACTAGGATTTCATTGACGATCTTTGTTTGGGTGATTTCTGTCAGTCGAGCAGCCGGGTTGATAACGATTCGATGGGCTAAAACCTTCTTGGCAAGGAATTTAATGTCATCCGGAATAACAAAATCTCTGCCTTCGATGGCAGCACAAGCTTGTCCTGCCCGGAAAAGGCCTAAACTGCCCCGAGGGCTGGCGCCCAGATACACATCTGGATGCCTGCGGGTCTCACGAACCAATTCAACAATATATTTCTTAATCGATTGAGAGACAAAAACTTGCTTAATCATCTCTTGGGCGTTCAGAATTTCTTCAACACTCACGACTGGCTGTAACCCAAGAATGGGATGCATTAATCTCTGCAGTTCTAAAATTTTAATNTCATTACTGAGCGAGGTATAACCCAAATCGATCCGCATCAGAAACCGATCCAGTTGTGCTTCAGGTAGAGGGAAAGTACCCTCGTATTCAATCGGGTTTTGTGTCGCTAATACCATAAACGGCACCGGTACAGCATGCGTTGTGCCATCCACCGTGATTTGGCGTTCTTCCATTGCTTCAAGCAGCGCCGATTGAGTCTTTGGCGTTGCACGATTGATCTCATCAGCCAGCACAATCTGTGACATTAATGGGCCGGGGCGGTATTCAAATTCTCGAGTATTCTGATTATAAATTGACACACCTGTAACATCACTAGGTAACATATCAGGCGTAAATTGGATGCGTTTGAATTGACATCCCAAAGATTTGGCTAAACTTCTTGCCAGCATCGTCTTCCCCACACCTGGCACATCCTCTATGAGGAGGTGACCCTGGCTCAATAATGCGATAACAATCAATCGAATAGTTTCACTTTTACCAATAATAACTTCACTGAGGTTATCGGATAGCTTTTTGCTCAGGTTTTTAACATTAGAAAGATCAAAATCCATGATTGACTCCTGAATATGAGTAACGAATATTTACAGTCTATAGCTAATTAATTAGTTTATTCTATCTTAATCTTGGATTAAAAGCATAGTATTTGTCAACCGCTAAAAATATCAAAGTAATATGATGATAAAATAATAACAGTAAAATAGATGCATCAATACTTCGAATTCAATACAAGTTTGGTTATTCACCCAAATGAAAGGCTTAATTAATGAGTGATTCTCTAAATCTCTATCGCCTGCAAAAACTGGATACTGCAATCGACCAAAAAGAAACTCGTCTTGAAGAAATTGAGATTATCTTAAATGACAACCAGGAACTGATAAAAGCAAAAAAGAAGTTGGAAAAAGCAAAGGCGATCGAGAAAGAGATCCGAATTCAATTAAACCAAATCGTTGACAAGGTGGAATCTCAAAGGATAAAACGAAAAACAAACCAGGCTTCCCTTTTCAGTGGTAACATCAAGAACCCGAAAGCCTTGCAAGATTTACAAATGGAATCCGAAGCTTTAGCACGTTATATCGCCCAGCTCGAGGACCAGCAACTTGAAAAAATGATTGCTTTTGAAGAAGCAGAAAACACCGTTGCCCAAGCCGCAAAAACTGTAGAACGTATAAAAGTTGCTTCCATTGAAGAAAATGCTGCCCTATTGGGAGAGCGTTCCAAACTTGAAGATGAACTATCCAGATTGCACAAAGAGAAAAAAGCAGTCATCCAATCGATTCCTCAAAAAACGCGCACATTATACACTCAACTTAGAAAAACAAAACGGGGTGTTGCTGTTGCAAGTGTTTCGGATGGTGGCTGTAGCATTTGCGGACAAGCCTTAAACCCAGCGAATTTACAATCCATTCGTTCTGGAAGTAAACTTATTTTCTGTCCTTCCTGTGGAAGAATCCTTTATGAGGGTTAATAAACTAGCTTAANCCTCTCAATATTCCCACAATGATCATATTGAGAAATTGCAATAAAAGCATCAAAGCCAGAGGGGAAAAATCTAAACCACCAAAAGTTGGCAATATTTTTCTTATAGGGATNAGCATGGGTTCGACAATTTGACCAATCGTTTGATATATCGAACTCCGCCGGTCCATAAAATAGCCCAACAACGTATAAATAAAGACCGTGAGTACAAGCACCCTGAAAATTGAATTTATAATGGTAATTAACAAGCCCATAGTGTTCTGCCTATTCTGATAGTCTAAGAGATTTAATTTTATAAAAGTTGCGGTTCATTATCATTTTTTGATAGGAAGTGATCGCTGGGGATCAAGCAACCGCATTATTACACCAAATCGGCCGGTTTTTCCATTTTCACCACGATGAGAAAACCATAAGTTCCGATTACAACGGGTACAAACACCCGACTCTTCAATTTGAATTACACCTGCCTGAAAAAGATTAAATCGATTGGCTGCCCACAGGTTCAGATATGGAGATTGATCGTGCCAATCAAAAAAAGACTCCCCAGCTTGTCCAAATCGTTGCACAAAAGCCTCATAGACCTCAGCCCCAACCTCATAACAACGCTGACAAATGGAAGGTCCGATGCCAGCTAANATCGACCTCGGGTCAGACCNATAACAANNNGCCATTTTTTCAATCGCGAGACCAGCAATATTCTTTAGAGTCCCTTGCCAACCCGCATGGATGATACCTATCACCTTTTTTACGGGGTCAAACAATAAGATTGGCACACAATCGGCAAAACGCATCAGCAATGTCACCGCTGGATTGTTTGTTAAGATACCGTCTGCCCTTTGATGCGGTTTTGCCGAATCCCGTGGTGCATCCGCACAAATGATTTCATCACCATGGACCTGCCAAACATCTAAGCGGGAATTAAAATCATAGCCGAAAGCCTTAAATATTTTTTGATGATTGGCAAGCACATTATCAGGGTTATCCCCAACCGTGCCACCTAAGTTCAGCGAGTTATAAGGGGCAATGCTATAGCCCCCCAAACGGGTGAGCACGGCGTGGAAAAACGGTTGCCCTTTGTAGAGATCAAATTGAAAATATTGTAAACCATCTTGTCGATAAAATCCCATGGTTAATGGGTAACTTTCTCTTGATTGATCTGCCGAACAATTGCCTGTTTAATGTGCAAGGATTTTCGAGTTTCTTCAACCGATTCCATCACATAAGGATAACCAAACCAGGCTGTGCTAAGCCCAAACAAACCGCCAGTCATAACCCGAAGCAGGGGTGTGCTTTCACGAATGGGCATCCAATCTAAAATACCTAAACCGGATTGACCCAGCAATTGCGAAAACCCATCCAAACCAATGGGCACCAAACCTAATAACAACCACAAATACCATGGTAAGGGTTTGATCCAGTTACCGGTTAAGGCAAAAATAATGCCAAACAACAAGATTGACCCATAAATCGCTACATCGCGCTGACACAGCGCAATTTTATAACCCAGGGATTCATCACCCAAGAATTGTCGGGCTGTGAGCATATCCTCCCCATCAAACCCGGTTGCTTCCTCATAGGTGATCACACCTTCAACACTTGCTAGCTCCCTTGGATAATAAATCTGCTCCCCAAACAGAAAAAATGAACGGTAGGCAAGTTGATGACATAGCACACTGTATGTTCGATAAATCACTCTCGCTGGACGTTCCCAACCGAGTTTCATCAAAGACGGCGCTAAGATTGCAAAAAACAGGTACAAAAACACAAATGCATTCAACAAAAGCATGGTGTGGTTTGAAAACCAATAAGAAAAACGGTCGGATTTCGATAATTTCGGTGGCTCAGTTAGACGCCTAACCAGAGCCTCATTGCCTTTGGTTTGGGCTTGTTGATAGCGTTCAAAGGCCTTCTCGAAACCATATCGAATTTCATTAATATCCATCGGTTTGATGATGCGGTATGTACCAATATCAAGGATAGGTGCTTTTTGCTGGTATTCTTGTGCTAGAATGGTGTCTTGCGTGATGTCAATGCGATGCAACGCATGCGGAAACTCACTTTTTAATTCATCCAATGCCCGAAAAATTGCCTGGTTTTCTTCTGATCCTTTTTCAAAATATAGGGTGACTTGAATCATAATTTTTTCACCTATCGTAATAAATCTTCTATTTAGAAATTCTTTTATGCATAAAAATATTGTTATTTTGAGCCGATAACAGCCAACGAAACAGACACAAAAACGATAATCACCGAAGGTTTTTCCATCATAAACCCAATTGCCATCTTGATGATCCTATAAGCCAAAATCAATCAAAGACTCAAAACTGATTAATCGCTGATAGATCCCCAAAAATAACATCACACCGATAATAATCAATAATACGCCCATCACCACTTGTGCAACGTGCATTGCACGGCTGTGTTTTCTTAGGACTTGCGTTACCCATCCCACGCCAAGGGCAGCAGCTAGAAACGGAATCCCCATCCCCAATGAATAAGCACCTAAGAGAACGATGCCCTGACCGATATTTGCCCTTTCAATCGCCAAGGTCAGAATCAAGCCCAATGTCGGCCCAACGCAAGGAGACCAGCCAGCCGAAAACAACACCCCCATCAAAAAAGAAGATAAGAGGCTGCCACCATGATGAACATCCGCATGTGCTCGAAAGTCATAATCTAAAAATGGGATATGAATCGCCCCTGTCATATGTAGACCAAACAAAATCATGATCACCCCACCCGCTTTTGCGAGGATATCACGGGTTTGAAAAAAGAATTGACCCAAAGCTGATGCAGCGATACCCAGTGAAATAAAAACAAAGCTGAAACCGACCACAAAAGCCAATCCGTTAAGCAGGGTTGTCCATCGAATTTTCTTAACATCGGATGCTTTTTGGGTTAAAGATTGACCACTTAGATAACCCACATAAGCTGGCACCAGTGAAAAAACACAAGGCGAGAAAAATGAGGCTAAGCCAGCTAAGATTGCTAAACCAAAGGAAACATCCAGTGATCCCATAAAGGCTTTATCCCTCGATGACGTCAACGGTGGTGGACTGATTAAGTCCCTGAATGATCAAGTCTCCGGGATCGTATATAACACCCGGGGCTGTCCATCGCCAGACCCATTTGGCGTCTTCTGGTCGCATATTGATACACCCGTGAGAACGGGGCGTGCCATAATAATTATGCCAATAGGTCGAGTGAATCGCGGCACCGTTCGGATCGAATAAGGTTGTCCAACCAACGCCAGAAATATCATAATTCCCCACAGCTGGACCGGCACTCATATGAGTGGAAACCAGTTTTCGCCAGATCGTGTGTTTACCGAGGGGTGTTTGCCATTTCTCTTCCTCGTAATTGTAACCACCCGTCGTCACACGAGCAAAGAAAACTTCATCATCGCCTTCAAAACAAGCTAAGGTCTGATAATTCACATTGACAATAATGGTTTTATCTTCTGCATCAGGATGAATCGGCGAGATTTCTTCGGGGGTTATCCGCCGGCATACAGACGCATCAGCCCAATATTCATCAGGTAATGCCCCATAACGTTGCCGAAGACAATATTGCGTTTTTCCTGTTGCTGGATCTTGCCGCACATCAAAAGCCCAAAATATTTGGGAATAATAAATGCGAGGACGAACTGTTTCCCGCAGCCAATACTGCGATGGCGCTTTATCAAAGGTCAATCCGGTATAAGGGGTGATGATTTCAACCCACATGCCTCGAATGCCAGACGACGTTTCTGGCAAGGTTTGCATGGGTTCCTGTGGAATATGCTGAGTCTTTTGCACAAATTCAGCATAGATAAAACCCTCT
>P_1C_Sed_3_UnCtyDRAFT_1000150_pt1 | contig 14038 bp, 10 predicted proteins | sample Pon1CUnioCityCA_FD_10233 | JGI IMG/M metagenome (IMG submission 10233) | reverse complement strand
AAAGCTTTGTCGCTGGGGATAGGGCATTCCCGGATAAGAGTGCTCACAGCGCCTGTCCGCGGGGGGGGGCGCAGCCCGAGCGCGCTTTCTGGACCGTCTCTCAGCAGAGCCGATAAGGGTGAGGAAAAACGACATCAAATGGGACTAGGAGAGCTTCTCGACACAGTTGTCACCTGGGCGCAATCGGCTGTCAGCACGATGGGGTATCCTGGTCTTGTCCTGGTGATGTTCCTCGAAAACGTGTTTCCGCCCATTCCGTCTGAGGTCATTCTTCCCCTGGCCGGTAGTCTGGCCCTTGAGGGACGCTTCACGCTGCTGGGCGTAACAGTGATGGGCAGCCTGGGTTCCCTGGGAGGCGCCGCAGTATTCTACGGGGTGGGACATCTGTTTGGCGAACAGCGGGTGCGGCTGCTCATTCGGCGCTTCGGACGGTGGCTGATGCTATCGGAAGCGGATTTCGACAGAGCGCTGGAGTGGTTCGACCGCTACGGCGAAAAGGTGATCTTCTTCGGGCGCATGGTGCCCATCGTTCGCAGCTTGATATCAGTCCCTGCCGGGATCGCGGAGATGAACCTGGTGTACTTTGGGGCGTACACCACTGTCGGAACAGCGTTGTGGAGCTTCCTTCTGGCGTTCGCTGGCTATCTTCTGGGTAAGAGCTGGGCCCTGGTCGGTGAGTGGGTCAGTGGCTATGAGAGGGTCACGCTAGTGATCGGCGTCCTCATCGTTGCTGTCTTCTTGATCAGACGCCTCCTCCAGCGTCGCCAGGTCCGTTCCTCCTCTGACGTCTGATTCGTTGAGATTCGAAGACCCTCGCTTCTCTCCCGCGGGCCCAACCCTCGTGGCGCGGCGGCTGAGGGTGTCGGGGCGCTTCAGTAAGAGCATTCTCTGCCAATTAGAGGAGCAGAGAGGAAGGTTGCTGCTGCTCTAACGGATGGTATAATATCGCTCTTGAATCGATACTGACCGAACAAGGAGCGTGCTGATCGATGGAGAGCCTTCTAGAGAACATTCCTACCTACCTAACCATCCTGTCTACGATCTGCGGCGGCGTCCTTGCGGCTCTTTTCGGTGGGATGGCTATCTGGACATTCCGCGATATCCGGGCTCGCTCCCGCGATGTTCTAGCCCAGATCCTCGCGACGCTCCTGGTGTTGGTACTACCTGTTGTGGGGCTGGTTGTCTACTTGATGCTCCGCCCTCGCGAGACGCTTGAGGAAGCCTACGAACACTCCCTCGAACAGGAGGCGCTCCTGCAAGCGATCGAGGAGTCTGATGAATGCCCAGGGTGTGGGCAGCAAGTGGATGGAAGCTTCCTTTACTGTCCGGATTGCCACACACGCCTCAAGAAGGCCTGTCCGCAGTGCGGACAGGCGCTTCGGCTCCACTGGTCTCTCTGCCCCTACTGTGGTGCGAGTGTCACGCCTCAGGTTGTCGAGCCCGTTCCCACCTCGGGCGAAGAGGCCTCCCTGGAAGATGCCGCGCCTGCGGAGGCTTGAACCGCGAGCCTTGGAACCCCTGCCTCGAGCCTTGGTCCCCTGTACTTGCTGGGCTGGGGCAGCCTCTAGATCTCCTCACTCTCCCCGACGACGTGAACCTTGAGCATGTTGGTTTTCTTACCCTGACCGAAAGGGATGCCTGCGGTGAGAACACCGCGGTCACCCCAGGCCACTAGCCCCTCTTGTTGAGCCGCCCGGACCATCATCTCCACCATCTCATCGGTGGTCTTGAACTCGCCCACCTCCACCGGTACCACGCCCCACACCAGCGCTAATCGGTAGAGGGTTCGCTGATTGGGCGTCACCGCTATGATGGGGACTGCCGGTCGATGGCGGGCGACCATTCTCGCGGTCGTCCCGGACATCGTCGCTGTGATGATGGCTTCAGCTTTCACTTCATTGGCGATGGCGACGGCACTCGAGCTTATTGCCTCGGTGACCACTTCGTGACACGTGTCGGCCCCCTCGACAAGACGGCTGCTGGGTAGGTGCGCCTCAGCATTCTCACAGATAGCGGCCATCGTCTCTGTCGACTTTACCGGGTACTTCCCAACGGCCGTCTCTCCGGAGAGCATCACAGCGTCGGTCCCATCGAGAATCGCGTTGGCGATATCCGAGGCCTCTGCTCGCGTGGGGCGGGGGTGCTCCATCATCGACTGCAGCATCTGAGTCGCGGTAATGACGGGTTTTCCCACCTGGTTGCATCTATGAATGAGATTCTTCTGGTGAAATGGGACTTCCTCGGCTGGCGTCTCGACACCGAGGTCTCCCCGGGCTACCATGATGCCGTCGGCGCAGTCCAGGATAGCTTCGAAATCCGAGAGAGCCTCTGGCTTCTCAATCTTGGCGATAATGGACGGTGCCTCAGCTCCCTGCGTCTCCAGGTAGTGGCGCAGTTCGCGCACGTCCGCGGCGCGGCGGACAAACGAGAGCGCAAAGTAGTCGACACCTTGCTCTAGGGCGAATGCAGCATCCTTCTTGTCTTTCTCCGTCAGCGTGGCGAAAGAAAGCCGGGCCCCCGGCACGTTGATCCCCTTGTGGGATGTGAGCATCCCCCCTGTAATGACGCGTGCTGCCAGCCGCCCCGCGGACACGTGCCGCTCTACGGTCAGAGCCAGGGTTCCGTCATCCAGGAGGATGGTCTGACCGGCATGAAGGTCTCGGAGCAGGTCTGGATGAGGCACTGGGATCTCGTTCTCGGGTCCTGACTGCGCCGCCGCCGATAGAGTAACCAGTTCGCCCTCCTGGAGCTCCAGGGGTTCGTTCTCAATGTCCCCGACTCGGAGCTTCGGCCCCTGCAGATCGGCGATGATCCCGATTAGGCATCGCTCCTGACTGGCCACATCCCTCAACCTGGCGATGGTCTCGCGGTGCGTGGCCTGGTCGCCGTGGGAGAAGTTGACGCGCGCGACATCCATCCCAGCCTGCATAAGAGCACGCATCTTCTCGCGGGTGTTTGTTGCTGGTCCGATGGTGCAGACGATCTTTGTGCGTTGCATGGCTGACTCCCATCACTAGATACGGAGCGCCCCGCAGCGAGTGGCGAACTGCGGGGCGAATGTTAATCTGTGGCTGCGCTTGGTGGCGATAGATCAACAACTCACCGGGCAGAGAGTGGTTTGGCCTTAGCCCGGATGGCTGAAAGCATTCATCCCAGCGTAGTCGGCTGCGTCCCCCAGTTCTCGCTCAATTCGTAGCAGCTGGTTGTACTTCGCGACCCGCTCTGAGCGGCAGGGGGCGCCCGTTTTTATCTGGCCTGTGTTGAGGGCCACGGCCAGGTCGGCAATCGTCGCATCCGCCGTCTCTCCTGATCGGTGCGAGACCACAACTGTCCAGCCCGATCGCTGGGCCAGCTGCACGGCCTGTATCGCCTCGCTGAGCGAGCCGATCTGATTGACCTTGCACAGCAGCGAGTTGCACGCCCTGAGGTCAATCGCCTTCTGGACCCGGTCCGTGTTCGTCACCAGCAAGTCATCACCGACGATCTGGATCTTGTCCCCCAGTTTCTCCATCATCAGGACCCAGCTGTCCCAGTCGTCTTCATCCAGACCATCCTCGATGCTGATGATGGGATACTTCTCGACCCAATCGGCGTAGAACTCGACCATCTCACGGCCAGTGAGGTGTCGGCCCTCCTTCTGGAGTACGTACTTGCCATCCTCGAAGAACTCGCTGGCAGCAGGATCCAGGGCAATGCAGATGTCCTCCGCGGGCTCGTAGCCGGCGTTCTCTATGGCTTCTAGGATCACCTCGACGGCCTCTTCATTCGCCTTGAGGCTTGGCGCAAAGCCACCTTCGTCGCCAACGCTGGTCGATTTACCCTGCCCTTTCAGGACACTCTTCAGCGCGCTGTACACTTCGCTCCCCCAGCGCAGTCCTTCGGCAAAGGTGGGTGCGCCGACCGGCATGATCATGAACTCCTGAAGGTCGGGTCCGTCCATCGCGTGCTTTCCGCCGTTCAGGATGTTCATCATCGGGACTGGTAGCACGTGAGCGTGCACGCCCCCAATGTACCGGTATAGCGGTAGCTGCAGGACGTTGGCTGCGGCCTTGGCCACGGCCAGGGACACTCCCAGGATTGCATTGGCCCCCAACTGCTCCTTGGTGGCCGTACCATCCATTTCCAGCATATAGGCATCGATGCCGGCCTGATCGGTCACGGGCCAGCCAATCAACTCCGGGGCGATGACATTGTTAACATTCGACACGGCTTGCTGCACGCCCTTTCCCCCGTAGCGATCTGGGTCCCCATCTCGGAGCTCAAGGGCCTCGTGAACCCCGGTTGATGCGCCCGAGGGCACGGCGGCTCGGCCCCAGGACCCGTCAGCCACAAGCACCTCCACCTCGACCGTGGGATTCCCGCGAGAGTCGAGAATCTCGCGGGCAAAAACGCAGTCTATCTTGGTCATCATCTTCGCTCCTCCTGGTTTGCTTGTCTCCTGCCGTAGGACCTCTTAGATCCTCTATTTGGCGGTGTGTCTGTCAGGCAACGAATTCGGGCGATCGGTCGAGTCGCCGATAAGCGAGGCCCCACACGTCCGTTTTCCTGTGCTCCGACGAAATAGTCTCTACGCCATCCCGATCAGGTTGTAGAGACGCTCGAAGTCGAAGTGCTTGGCGAAGAGAGATTCGAATCGCTCCAGCTTCGATTGCTGGCCCAGGCGGGTCTTCCCGAAGACCTGCTCGATAGCTTCCACGGTCTCTAGCGTGTTCTGGCGAACAAGCAACACCGGCACGCCGAATTCCTCGGCCCGCCGCAGGACCTCTGGCATAGGCCTCAGATTCCCCGTCAGGATCAGACACCGAGTTGCCGCCTCCAGCCCGATGAGCTGCATGTCGGAGCGGTCGCCACCCGTGATCAAGGCCTTCGCCCCGGCGACGCGCCGGATGCGCGGCAGTGCCTGATCCACTCCCATGGCGCCCACGACAAGGCGTTCGATGAGCACGTCGCGCTTTTCCGGAAGTGCCAGGAACTCGGCATTCAGGACCTCAGCCAACTCGTCCACGCTAATGGCTTGGAGCTCTTCTTGGAACGGAATCGTGCCCAGGACGTGAATGCCCTGCTTCTCCAGGCAGGGAGTGCAGATCTTCTCCGAGAGCTTCTGCTCGCTTCTGGGCACGGCGTTGATCAAGGTGCCCACTAGCTGGTCGTACAACTGCTTGTAGGCCGTAATGCAGTCATCGCCCTGGTTGATGCGATTGTGATACCGGATGATGGCCAGGGCGTAGAGATCGAGAGCGGCTGTCACGGACTTGGGGTCCAGCCCCAGGCTGACTCCCTCTCGCAGTGAGCCTCCGCCCTCGACCAGGATGATATCCTTGTCCTTGATCTTCTCGAACGCGGCCCGGACCTCCGTCATGAGATCGCGGTCGGCGCAGCCACAACGCATCTCCCGAGCCAGCGATGGCGTCAGAAGGATCCCTATCAGGTCCTCTGTGGTCTCCGATAGCCCCAGGGTTCGTCGTACAAAGTCGGCATCCTCATCGAGTGCCCGGCCGGGAACTGGTTCCCACGGTTGCGTGGATAGTGGTTTGAAGTAGCCCACCTCATACCCTTTTCGCTGGAACTCTCGCCCAAGCGCCAGGCAGACCGCCGTCTTTCCGGAGAAAGGCTCGATCGATGTGACGTACAAAGCCTTCATGACTTGCTCCTTTTCCTCACTATGCGGGTAGACAATGGCCCTCCTGGCCCAACTTGCCTACGAAGACAGTACCAGGCGCATATCGATCGCCATGGCTCCACGTCCTTCTTCGAAGACCGTGAGTGGATTGATGTCGAGCTCCACGATCTCGGGGAAATCTGTAACCAGTTGACTGATTCGCATGAGCGCGTCGATCATTGCCTCGTGATCTGCTTGCGGTTCGCCGCGCACACCCGCCAGGAGGGGATAGGAGCGGATCTCGTGGATCATCTCCTCGGCCTCCTTACGGCTGAATGGCGCCACGCGGAAAGCGACGTCCTTCAATGCCTCCACGTAGATGCCTCCGAGGCCAAAGGCAACCAGAGGACCAAACTGGGGATCCCGGTTCATGCCGACCAGAATCTCGCGACCCTCAGTCACCATCTCCTGGACCAGGCACCCCCACACCCGGGCATCGGGCATGTATCGGCTGGCTCGGTAGATGATGAGATCGAACGCATCTCTAACGTCGGTGGGCGAATCCAACCCGAGCTTCACCCCACCGACGTCCGTCTTATGTAGGATGTCTGGTGAAGCCACCTTAAGGACCACCGGGTAGCCTATTTCCTCCGCTTTCTCTACGGCTTCCTCCGGTGTCTCCGCCAGCGCCGATTGCGGCACCGGGAAACCGTATGCCTCCAGGACTTCTCGGGCCTCGGCGTCGCCGATCGACGCGCGCCCTTCCTCGCGCACCTTCGCAAACAGCTCCTTCACCGGCGGCTTACACACCTCACAGGGCTCGGGCTCAACGATTGGCCGCCCCTTTTCTGTCCGGTAAGCATCCATCGCCGCCAGCGTCGCCGCGACGCGCTCAGGAAACGGATAGTTAGGGACACCGTACTCACGCAGAATGCGGACCCCCGCGTCGATCCGCGCCTCCCCCATGAAGCACGTAAGGATTGGCTTCTCGGACTCTTGCGACATCCGGCCCACAGCGTGTGCCGTTTTCTCGATCTCCGTCATGGCCTGCGGCGTGACGATCACGATGAGGCCGTCCACTTTCGGGTCCTCTAAGACGAGTTCTATGGCGTGCTCGTATCTATCGGCCAGGGCATCTCCCAGCACATCCACCGGATTGGCTGCGCTGGCCGCGCCGGGCAGGTAGTCATTGAGCGCCTGTACCGTATCGCGGCTTAGTCTTGGGATCTCCAGGCCTGCGTGCTCCACGGCGTCCGTGGCGAGGATACCCGGCCCTCCCGCGTTGGTCACGATGCCGATGCGGTTTCCCTTCAATGGGGGCTGGTAGGCAAAGCCCAGGGCATAGTCAAAAAGCTGCTCCATTGAAGCGGCTCGAGTCACGCCGATCTGCTTGAAGGCGGCTTTGTAGGCCGCCTCAGACCCTGCCAGGCTTCCGGTGTGGGAGGAGACGGCCCGCGAGCCCGACTTCGTCACGCCGGACTTGATCGCCACCACCGGCTTCTTTCGCGTCACTTGCCGTGCAACCTCCATGAACTCCTGCCCGTCGGGAAGGCCTTCCACGTAGATAAGGATGACGCGAGAGCGGGGGTCGTCCCCCCAGGCCTTGAGCAGGTCAGTCTCACTGACGTCAGCCTTGTTCCCCAGGCTGGCAAATTTGGAGAACCCAATTCGCCCGGCCATTGCTAGATCCAGAACGGCTGTGCCCAGTGCTCCTGACTGAGACATGAAGGCGATAGGCCCCCCGGGCGGCATGCCGGCGGCGAATGTGGCGTTCAGGGGGGTCTCCGTGTCGATCACGCCCAGGCAGTTGGGCCCAATCAGACGCAGGCCGTACGCCTTGGCGATGTCAATCAGGTCTCGTTCTCGCTCCAGTCCTTCTCGACCTGCCTCCCGGAAACCCGCTGTGATGATCACCACCGAGGAGGTCCCCTTCTCACCACACTCCTTCAACACGTGGGGCACGATCTTTGATGGGACGACTATCACCGCCAGGTCCACCGGGTCCGGTACATCCAACACCGAGGCGTAGGCTTTCAGCCCCAAGATCTCGTCGGCCTTGGGGTTAATCGGATAGAGGTGTCCCTCGTAGCCCCCGTTCTGCAGGTTGTCCAGAACTGCAAAGCCCAGTTTCTCGGGGTCACGCGAGGCACCAATCACGGCAACTGAATCGGGTTGAAAGAAGTTGTCTAGCATAACATCCTCGTTGTTTTCTTGTGGATCCTGTCGGCAAGGCTGCACCCATAATAGTACAAGTGAGATGATTTGGCAAACCGTAGTGGCCCGGGCATCAGTCGTGAGGCCCGTTTTCACCCGGTAGGCAGGCCAGTCACGGTCACAGCAGGGAAGTCGCTGGCGGCCCCCGCAGCGGCGAAGACCTCGGCATTGGAGAGGCGCCTTGCAAGCGCTCACGCTCTGGCCGCATGACTGGTTGCTCTCCCCTGGCCTGTGGTCAGCTCCCAGCCGCCTCGAGTCCGTCTGTCTGGTGGACCGGCGCTTTTTGCCCGTGGAAGGTTGTGTGCTACAATGCCCATGGGAGGCTATGCTATGCCAATTCGCATACTACCAGACCACGTTGCCTCACAGATCGCTGCCGGAGAGGTCGTGGAGCGACCGGCTTCCGTCGTGAAAGAATTGATTGAGAACGCCATTGATGCGGGTGCCACCGCCATCGAGGTCGGAGCACGCGACGGGGGGAAGAGCTTCATCCGCGTGGTGGATGATGGCTGTGGGGTTCCCCGCGAAGAAGTCGAGCTTGCCTTTCATCGACATGCCACCAGCAAGCTCAGCACAGCAAATGACCTGGAGTCCATTACGACGCTGGGGTTCCGCGGTGAAGCTTTGGCATCGATCGCTGCTGTGAGTCGGATGACGTTTGCAACTCGAGCCGAGGGCGAGGGCGTGGGCAGTCTCCTGCGGCTGGAAGGGGGTGAGATAATCACCCGCCGCGAGGTTGGACAACCGCCCGGCACGGCCGTGAGCGTTGAGAACCTGTTCTTCAACGTCCCCGCTCGTCGCAAGTTCCTCCGCACCGACAGGACCGAGCGGCGACACATTGATCGCTGGGTAACCCGCTACGCGATGGCCTATCCTGACCTGCGGTTCACGCTGACCCACGGCGACCAAAACGCGTTCCAATCGCCGGGCAGCGGCGAGCTACGGGACGTGTTGGTTGGTGTCTACGGTCTTGACGTTGGCGAGAACGCGTTGGAAATCATCCCTGAGGCACAACACGCGCATGGCATCCGGGTGTCTGGATTGGTCGGCCCCCCTTCGTTCCACCGTGCCAATCGCACGTACATAACAATCTTTGTCAACGGTCGTTGGGTCAATGACAACAGTTTGACCTATGCAGTTACCCAGGCCTACCATCGGCTCCTGCCCAATGGGCGCCACCCCATGGCGGTGGTGATGGTCGACCTGGCTGCTTCGGACGTCGATGTCAACGTCCATCCCACCAAAGCCGAGGTGCGGTTTCGTGATGGAGACGTGGTTTTTCGGGCTGTACAGAAGGCCGTCCGTAGCACGCTACTCGAGCGCTCGCCGGTCCCTCAACTGGGTCGTTCGAGCGGGCGCACGGAGCCCGGTCTCTCGTGGCCTAACGCTGAAGTCCGCCACCCAAACGCAGAGACTCGTCGTGAAAGACTGGCTGGCCTGGGTCAGCGCGACGAGGGTGAGGGTAGACAGCTCCCCCTCAAGGGCAAGGTGTTGTCTGATCTTGAGGACGGAACAATCCCCCCCCTGCGAGTGATCGGACAGCTCGGCACCACCTACATCGTGGCAGAAGGGCCCGATGGCATGGTCCTCCTCGACCAGCACGCGGCCCATGAGAGAGTGCTCTTTGAGCAATTGCTCGCCGAACGAGAAGCAGCCAAGGCGGCGTCGCAAGTCCTCCTGGAGCCGGCCCTGGTTGAGCTGGTACCCGAAGGGGCAGATGCGTTGAGCGACCACGAGGATACACTGCGCCAGTTGGGGTTCGAGGTTGAGTCCTTTGGCGGCTCGACCTTGCTGGTGCGGGCTCTGCCCGCCATCGTGGCCGATCAGGAGCCTGGTCAGGTGCTGGATGATGTGGCAGCAGCTCTCCTTTCCGGTGACGAGCCCCTGGGTGTCCCGGTCGAGGAGGCCGTTGCACGCCGGGTCTGCAAGCGGGCCGCCGTCAAAGCTGGTCAGGTGCTTGATCAGGCGGAGATGGCCGAGTTGATCCGGGCGCTGGAGCACTGTGAGAGCCCGCAGACGTGCCCGCATGGGCGACCGACGATGATCTACCTCACGGTAGGGCAGCTTGCTCGTGAGTTCGGACGCTCCTGAGGCATGGGCATGGGAGGACGAGGAACGACGCCGTGACGAATTGGTTTACGGGCGCCGTCCTGGCTTTGACCGTTCTCATCTATGCTGTTGATGTGTCGGCCTATGCGGCGCGGCTGGCTGGTGTGCGGACTCGCCGTCCCATGCAGGCTCAATCGATCTACAACCTCCTTGCCCTTTCCTCGCGGGCGGCCAAGGCGCTGCAGACAACGCTCCTGGCTGGGCTGGTCGATCGGGCTGTAGCGGCTGGAGTGACGGCTGAGTTGACGACCGTACTGCGCCTCGTGCTGTTGGGAGCAGCCGCCGGGGTGGTTCTGGGGGCGGGTTTGATCCCCTCCCTGGCGCGCCTCTTGGCGCGAGGTGTCCGCTCCTATGAGCTTCGCGGTTCCCTGCCGCGCGTGCTGCTGCGGGGATTGCGCGTCGAGACAATTCCTCAGGCGCGGGATGAGTTGCGCACGCCGAGGGCAGGGGCACTGCTGTGGGCCAGTCGACACCGTGTCCCGCGACGTTGGATCATCCTCACCGTTGTGGTGACCGCGCTGTATGCCGTCGGCGGGCCGGCGGCACAGATCGCCAGCGCACTGGCGCCTTGGGGGGCCCGGACGGCTCTCTCGCTTCCGTCCTATCTCACTGGCGTCGGCATGGTCTTGATGGTGCTCTTCGTCGATCCGGTCACGGCTCACGCGGTGGACCAGGCGTTGCAGGGCGAGCGCCCGTCTTCAGACGTGACGGCTCTCACCGTCTGGCAGGTCGCGGCGCGGCTGATGGGGATCATGTTGGCGCAGCTACTCCTGATGCCGATTGCCCGCGCCTTTGCCAGTCTCGCAGACATCCTGGTCAGTTAGGATAGAGCCGCGATCACGGACGACGCCCAGGAGGTTGACAATACTTGCCTTGCTCGGTTGGACCGAGATCAAGCTTGGAAATCAAGGGCCCGGCATCGCACGACCCCTTAGCGCTGACCTTGCGCCCGGGTCGCGATGGGGAGCCAGGCGTCACTGAACCGACGGCACGTGCTATGTGTCAGAAGGGAGGAGGTCAGGTGTATGACAACATTTGTATTGCTCTCAAAGGTGACGCCGCGAACATCCGGCGAGGTCAGGTCCTTGAGTGAGCGGGTGCGGGAGTTCCAGCGGAAGCTGGTAGAGCGGTACCCGGAGGTAAAGAGTCTAACCAGCTACGCCCTCCTGGGTCCCTATGATTTCCTGCACGTGTTCGAGGCGCCCGACGCCAACACGGCTACCAGGGTAGCGCTGCTGGCCCAGGCCTTCGGCGCGGGCACAACGGAGACGCTGACTGCCATCCCCTTTGACGAGTTCAGCGCCATCGTGGAGGAAGTCTAGACCGCTCGCGTGCCGAGCGCGGCCTGGTGTGGCGCGGGAGGCCAGGGCAGCGTCCTGCAACGACGCCCGTTGCCCTAATCTGGTGGGTCCAGGGAATCGTCCCCCTCGACGAACGCGCCGCCCGATATCTCTCGCGAGAGGATTCTCCTCTGAGCATCGAAGGTGAGGTGCAACTCAATGGTTTGGAAGCAGCGGGTCTCGCCGCTGCCCACGACGCCTTTGCGAACGTAGTAGCTACCTTCTTCCTCGCCGTACGACGGTGTCAGCTCGCGGCTGAGGTCGATTCGCACCGGGATTTCCTCGCCACAGCGGGAGCAGCACACGGTCGTTGTGTAGACGTCTTTATCCTTCCTGTGGCCCTCAAAGAGGAGAGATCGAATGCTGCTCCAGAATCCCACCGTGGACGCCTTTCTGACTCTGGTGATTTGCAGCGAAGCCATTGCGCCCTAACCGGCCCACATGCGTTCAGGGCCGGTGGGCCTGTCTGCTGGTAACGTCTATGGTCTCTCACGCCCCAACAGGTCGTCGATGAAGCTGTAGGTCGGGTCGTGTCCTCGGCTGCGATCGCGCCCTGGAGCGTCTCGAATGGCGGCCAGTTCGCCGGAATCCAGCCAAACCAGAGCGCATCGCGGGCAATTATCGATGACCACGTTTCCTGGTCCGTAGTAGGGATGGGTGTCCATTGTCATCCCGCAGCCAGGACACGCGATCTCCCGCTGAAGCTCCTCACGGTTCACAGGCCGTACTGCATTGGGCTCACCGGAAGCCTGTGCCCGGAGCAACTTGACAACGACTGAGAAGGCTTCCTGTGTCGTCAGCACACCGCGACACGTGGGGCAGTGAAGTACCCGCACTTCAGTCACGGAAGCTGTCGACAGGGCTGTAGAACAGATCGGACAATCGACGTTGCTGCTCTTCCCCAGCACGATCACGCCATCTTCCGATGGCTCCGGAAAACAGAACGAGCCGCAGTACTCGCAGTAGAAGTAGCTGCGGCCTGGCAGCGGCACCATCGCGGCGCCACAGTTTTCACATTGGACGAAATTGAAGGTGTCCGACCTGGTCACCACGCACTACTCCCACTACCATCCCGAAACCGTCTTTCGAGATGAGCTACTGTTTCATCACCACCGGCAGGTACACGTGCATCGGGACCACCGTTGCCTCAGCTACATCTGAGTTGTTCTCCTGCAGGCTGTCCCAGTCCGGGGTCTGAATCCACGCCGTGTTCGTGAAGGTCGCTGCCGTGTGAACGAGGGGAGCGCGCCCCGTGATCGTGATCACGCCGCCCTCACCGTAGCCCAGTTTCCCCAAGGCCCACCGAAAGGTTGGCGGTCCGGCCTGGACCATCGTGATCGGCACACCGCTGCTGGCTATCCCGACCACCGTCACAGCAGCGGGAAGATGATCGACGATTTGGACATTTCCAGCGGCTGCCCCACTGTTGTGGAAGGCTAGCCGATAGTGCATCATCCGGCCCGACCGCACCTCCGACGTAACGACAGTCTTCTCCAGAGATAGATCTCGTGCGTACCGCAGGACGGCGAAATCCTTGCCGGCGCGACCGTCGTCTGCCGACCCGACCACAACGATCCGGCCATCCTCCTGAATGGCCACTGCCGACCCGGAATCGCCCCCCGCGGGAGCGATCGTTGTGTTCACCCTGCCGCCCTTCAGGCCAAAAGTCGCGTCCAGTTCTCCGTCGGCCAGGTACCGTGCCACGGCGACCCGATACCCGTAGTTCTCCCCCGCCAGCACGAAGCTGCCATCTTTCCCGACAGCCATGTCGTAGGCGTAGTCCTCGGAGCCGAAGTCTGTGACCACGACTCCGCCGACGCCGAATTCGGTGTCCAGGGTACCATCCGCTGCATCGTACCGTGCCACGATGAAGTCGTCCGTGATGCCGCTGTGCCCGTACCCGGCGACCAGGATGCTGTCATCCCGCCACGCTACCGCCCGGGCTTCACTCCGGTCGCTGGCCAGCACGGTCGTCACGATGCCGCTAACGCCGAAGTCTGGGTCTGGTGCGCCTCCGGGGCGATAGCGCGCCATCGCGAAGGTGGGCCCCCGGCTGATGACGCTGTATCCTACGACCAGGATCTTTCCATCCGGTTGAATCGTCACGTCGTAGGCAGCGGCCTCGTGGCTGCCGATAGGGGTGGTCACGACCCCACCGTTGCCGAAGGGGAAATCAGGGGCACCCGCGGCCCCGAAGCGCGCCAACGTCAGGACGCCATCACCTCCGCTCTCACTCATCCCTACTGCCACCAGCTTTCCGTCGTTCTGTACCGCGAGGCCATGACAAGCGGCATCCCCACTTCCGATAGACCTGGTTGTCACGCCGCCGATGCCGAAGCCTCCGTCCAGCACCCCGTCGGCGTCGTACCGCGCCAGAGTGAAAACTGAATCGCCGGCATGCTCACTGGTGCCCGCAAGGATGATGCCCTGCCCATCCGGCGCCAGCGCCAGTGCCTCACCGGTGGCGTTCGTGCCAACGGCCGTCGTGACGACTCCGCCCGATCCGAAGCCGGGGTCGAGGTTGCCATCCTCGTCAAACCGCGCCATGCAGAAATCACGGTGCCAGAAATCGCCACAGCTGCCGCCCACTACGATCTTGCCCGAAGACTGGATGACAAGATCGTGTCCCCTATCAATGCTGCTGATTGATTTGGTGACTACGCCATCGCCAGCAAAGCTTGGATCCATGGGGCCGGGATACGGCTCGGGCACCGGGCTCACCGTACCGTAAGCCCCGAACGCGAGCGCCAATGGCGTATCGCCATCCAGAGCGTTG
>P_1C_Sed_3_UnCtyDRAFT_1000146_pt1 | contig 14099 bp, 14 predicted proteins | sample Pon1CUnioCityCA_FD_10233 | JGI IMG/M metagenome (IMG submission 10233) | reverse complement strand
CTCCTGTTCGCCGTCCTTAACGGCATACTGGCAATGTCCGAAACAGCTGTCGTTTCGGCACGGCGGGCCCGGCTACGCCACGCAGCGGAGACGGGCAACGAACGTGCGCAGGTCGCGCTCGATCTATTGGCCGATCCAACGGAGTTTCTCGCTGCCGTCCAGATCGGCATCACGCTCATCGGAATCGTTGCCGGGGCCTTCGGAGAGGCGACGTTGGCTCGGGCCGTTGCGTCAGCATTGTCCGGGATTCCGGCTCTGACACCCTACGCCGATGCCATCGCTATCACGATCGTCGTCCTCGGCGTCACTTATGTCTCCCTCGTAGTCGGTGAACTGGTGCCGAAGCGATTGGCGCTGAACGACCCAGAGCGGGTTGCCAGTGCTGTCGCCAGGCCTATGCGCGCGCTCTCAGCCGTCGCGCGGCCCATCGTATGGCTACTGAGCATCTCGACTGACGCCGTCGTTCGCGTGATGGGCGTCAGGCCGTCGCGCGAACCCGATGTGACTGCAGAGGAGATCGAGACCATGGTCGAGCACGGGGCCGAGCTGGGCGTCTTTGAGAAGTCCGAGCGGGACATGATTGAGAGCGTGCTCAGGCTAGATCAATGGCGCGTCGATGCCTTCATGACTCCCCGCACCCGTGTCACGTGGATCGACCTGGAAAATCCGGAGAGGGCAAAGGCAACCTTGCTAGATGCTAAGCATTCGCGGTTCCCTGTGATTGAGGGCAATCCCGACAATACCATAGGCATGCTCTACACCAAGGACCTGGTTGTCCGCCAGCTGAACGGGCAGCCCTTCGACATCCGGGCCTCTCTGCGCCCGGCCCTGTTCATCCCAGAAAGCATGTCGACGCTCCGAGTCCTCGAGATCTTCAAACAAGAAGGAAAACACATCGCGCTAGTGACCGACGAGTATGGCAGCATCGAGGGTATGATCACGGACATGGACATCTTGGAGGCGATCGCAGGCGACATTCCCGCAGAGGGAGAACCCGCGGAGCCGCAAGCGAGGTGGCGCGAAGACGGAACCTGGCTGGTCGACGGTCTTCTTCACGTCAACCGGCTGTGGGAAATTCTCGGTCTCAAGGCGGAGATGGAAGATGTGTACCGCGGGTATCAGACAGTCAGCGGATTTGTCATGACCCAGCTGGAGCGCATTCCCAGCGAGGGCGAACAGTTCGAGTTCCAACATCAGCGGTTCGAGATCATAGACATGGATGGTCATCGGATTGACAAGGTCTTGGTGACGACACAGGATCAAGGGGCACCCACCGATGTGCAGGAACCAGAGGATCCGCAGCCACTTCCAAAGTCGGATCGCTGGACCAGGGACTGAATCATAGGCAGCGTTTCACTTCAGGGAGAGTCTCTCCTGACAGCCCTCCTAGGCAGCGAGGGGTATGGCTCTGAGCGTAGCTACCGACTCGGCCGGACTGATTTTCAGAACAAAGCCCGCAACCGCGGGCCTTGCCCAATTCTGTAGATAGGCACGGAAGTTTTTAGTTGCGTCACAGGCCGACTCGGCTATAATTGTCTCCAGTGCGTATGCCAGGTGCGAGCGAGATAACGGCCTGCCGAGTGAGACGCTTGAAGCGAACGTCGTGTCATCCGAATCATGACGAGGCAGTTACTCCAGAGCCCACTGCGGTAGTCTTAGGGGCTTCGCGCTCGCAGAAGACGGTGTACGCGCCAGAACCATTGACTACAGACCAAGAGACGCAGACAACCCAGCTCGGTGTCCCTGCCTCGCTGATAGGGCGTGACCGAGGGATCTCCATCATCCAACTGGAATCGGGCGCTGACTTTCACACACACCGCGGAACGACAACCCGCGACGACCAGATTGGCGTCCCGTGGGGAACACGGGTCACCACCTACCCTGGAGTTCCTCTCATCCTCCTTCGCCTCTTCACCGACCACCTGGTGTGCAACCTCATACGCACTACGCGCATCCTCTATCTGAAGGAAGCTCAGCACATCTTCTCGAAGCCGAACTTGGCTCCCGGGCGGCGCGGTATCGAGGCAGGAACAGGCAGCAATGAACTCAAGCTAGCCCTTGCACGAGGGGTTCAAGCCCTCGGTGACGTGACACCGTACGAAGTCTGCCCCGGCCGCGGGAACTGGCCCGCATTACCCCGGAACAAGTCCACGTGGCACAGTATGTCACGTTCAGACACCACGATATCGGAGATGGCTTCGACAAGCACGACCCAGACGCCCCATTTCTCGATGTCGCCAATCCTTGGGACTACAGCCGTCAAGCCTATGCCGCACTGCTTGGCGGGGGATTCCTTGGATCTATCGTATCGACTGCCAATCAGGTGATCAACCTCATCAGCACCCTGGAAGACGCGAACTTCAGCAGGATTGCGGTCGAGGCGTTACTGCTGTGCCTCTACAAGCTTCGCTCAGCTCGCCTGAGGCCGAAGGATCCGCTGAGGCCACACACCGGGTATCCCGTCCTCGGACGGAACCTTACTTAACATAATGGAAGGAGTGGAGATGGGAAATCTTAGACGTCTAGTGATCGACGTACTGAAGCCCTTGGAGCCCAGCATCGTTGAACTTGTTCAGTTGCTGGCGGACTTCGAGGGCGTGGATGGGGTCAATATCTCCATTTACGAGATCGACCGTCGGGTAGAAAATGCAAAGATCACAGTCGAAGGGCACAGTGTGCCCTATCAGGAGATAATCGACCTCATCGAGGAAAACGGCGCGGCTATCCACTCTATCGACGAAGTGGCGGCCGGAAAGGTGCTTATTGAGGACGTGATAACCCCGCAGGACTAGTCATGGAAGAGAATAATAGCGCGAGAGAACGCCTGGTCCACCAAGTAGAGAGCGTTCGTGAGTACAGCCGTATCGCCGGTGTCGCGGAAATTGCCCGACGCTATTTTGCGATGAATGCCTTCGACGGCGTTCTAACGACCATCGGCGTCTTGATGGGCAACTATCTCTCTGGCGTTCAAGACGTCACTATCCCGATTCGGACGGGCGTGGCTACGTCGATAGCTATGGGCGTCTCGGGCCTCTGGGGCGCCTATCTCACCGAGACTGCTGAGCGACAGCGTGAGATCGCCGAGCTTGAACGGGCGTGTCTTGTGGACCAAACCGAGACAAAGATCGGCCGAGCCTCACGGCTGGCCGTGGTTATCGTCGCCATCGTCGATGGCCTGGCCCCCTTTGTCTCCGCGCTGGTTGTGCTGATTCCTCTTTTCCTTGCTTCCCTGATCGGCAATGTGTTGACCAGCTATCTCCTTTCGCTGGTCACCGCGCTGGTAGCGCTGTTCGCCCTGGGCATGTTTCTCGGCCATGTCTCAAAGCGCAGCCTGATCGGGTATGGCCTGCGAACGCTGGTCGCCGGGATAGTCGCCATTGCCCTCAACTTCGTGCTGGAGCCCCCCGGGCACTGACTCGCCACGCTCGCCGGAAGCCGAAATGAGAGCAGCGCGGGGCGCTGCCGAGAGGGTCCCGGCAAGCTTGTAGCGTGACCATCCTGGGCCGGACCAGAGTCAACAACACGTGCCTCACCAATCCATTGGCGCCAATGCCCACACAGGAGAGGTCAGGTTCGCAGAGACAGCCCGCTCAGCTTCCATCTNTCGGATGACGCCAGACGACTTGAGATGCTTCTACTGCAGCGCTATTATGAGGACCACCCGTTCTAAGTAGACCCCGCGACCGCTCAGCGTCTAGCCAGCGATCCAGGCTGACAACGTTACTCAGGCAAACTGGTATGATCAGTCTTTGGGGATTGACCGACGCTTCCCTCAACTCATCGTTCAAGTAGCGCAACGCCGCCTTGGGTTGCGTGTTCTACTGAATTGGTATTAGCGACGATAAACCAGGAGGCACGTATGACGGACAGCCGTGTAGCAGTGGTCACCGACAGCACAGCCTGCATCCCATCCGAAGCGCTTCAAGGTCTCGACATCCCAGTCATCCCTCTCTGGCTCATCTGGGACGACGACAGGTATCGCGACGGCGTGGATATCGCGCCCGAAGCATTCTACCGCCTCCTTCAGGAGCGCGACACAATCCCCAGCACGTCTCAGCCGTCGGTTGGGGAGTTCGTCGACTTCTACCGCCAGGTCGCCGCCGAAAAGCACACGGACACTATCGTGGGCATCTTCATCTCCAGTAAGATCAGTGGGACCGTCGCCTCTGCCGAAGCGGCCGCCGCTGAGTTGCCTGAGCTCAACATCAAGATCATCGACTCGTTCTCCACCTCCATGGGCCTCGGGTTTCTGGCTCTGGCCGCGGTCAGAGAAGCAGCACGTGGAGGAAGCGCAAGCGCCGTGATCGAAGCGGCCAACGACGTCCGCCAGAGGCTTACCGTTCTTTTCACCGTTGACACTCTAGAATACCTGCACAAGGGAGGCCGCATCGGCGGTGCCAAACGCTTCCTGGGGACGATGCTCAATATAAAACCGCTACTTCATCTGAATGACGGGTGCGTCGAACCCATGTGCCAGATTCGCACCAAGCAACGGGCGCTAGCGGAGATGCTCGACCGGGCGGAGGAGCGGCTCAACGGCAAGGCCATGGGCGAGCTGGCCGTGATCGACGTAGGCTGCCGCGAGGAGAGCAAGAGATTAGCGGCGGTGGCGAAGGCACGTTTCGGAGTATCGGAGGTCTACCTAGCCCCAGTCAGCCCCGTCATCGGCACACACGCCGGTCCAGGAACCGTTGGCGTCGGATTCTACGCCCGGCCCTGATCGACGCTGTATCCACTTCCCTACATCCGAACGACAGCGACCGCGCCTAATCGGACGCGGTCGCTGTCGTTCTTGCTTTCCCGAGTGCAGTGGTAAGTTTCTCCGCTTGTTGTACAATAGACGCCCGACAACTGAGAGATGTTTCTCAACACCCAAGGAGTGGCGCAGTCATATGGCTTTCAAGGACAAGCTGCTGGCGGCACAGGATACCAACAACTCCTGGCTCTGCGTCGGATTGGACCCCGTCATGACTCGCCTACCTGCAGTAGTACGGGCATCGTCGTCCCCCTTGCTCACGTTCGCCCGGGCCATCGTTGAAGCCACCGCTGACCTGGTCTGCGCCTACAAGCCAAACCTTGGCTTCTGGCTGGCCGAAGGTGCTGCTGGCCTGGAGGCTCTCCAGCATCTCATTGGCGAGATCCCCAACCACGTGCCGGTGATACTCGACGGGAAGTTCAACGATGTCGGGCATACAGCTGCAGCCTACGCGCGAGCTGCTTTTGACACTCTGGGTGCGGATGCCGTAACCGCCAACCCCTACCTGGGTGTGGATACGCTGCGCCCTCTCCTGCAAACGGAGGAGCACGGCGTTTTCCTCCTGGCCCGCACCTCCAACCCGTCAGCCCCTGACCTCCAGGACCTCGAAGTGGAGGGACAGACCGTGTACCAGACGATCGCTCAGTTGGCAGCCGGATGGGATAGTGAGCTGCGCGGGACCTGTGGTCTGGTCGTCGGCGCCACCTATCCACAGGAGTTGGGCATCATCCGGAAGACTGCTCCCGGACTCCCCTTCCTGATCCCTGGCATCGGTGCTCAGGGTGGTGACTTGCGTCAAGCTGTGATTCACGGCCCTACGGAAACTGCCATCGGCCCGACCATCAACTCCTCTCGAGGCATCATCTACGCTTCTTCGGACGCTGACTTCGCTGAGGCGGCCCGTGAGGCCGCTTTGAAGGTGAGAGATCGCATCAATCGTCAACGGGAGACGCTCCAATGACGAACGTCATCAACGATCTGGCAAATGCGCTTTACGACCACGGTTGCGTGAAGTTCGGAAGCTTCAAGCTGAAGTCCGGTATCACGTCGCCCATCTACATCGACCTTCGACTGCTGGTCAGCCATCCCGATCTACTTCGCCGCGTGGCTGGCGCCCTCGCAGATACAGCGAGGAGTCTCACATTTGATCGCATAGCTGCCATCCCCTATGCGGCACTCCCCATCGGAGTAGCAATGGCGCTGGAGCTCGACCGGCCCATGATCTATCCTCGCCGAGAAATCAAAGAGCATGGCACGCGCCGACCCATCGAAGGAGCTCTGGAGGCAGGTGAGACCGCGCTCCTCGTCGACGACCTGATCACCCGTGGAGGCAGCAAGCTCGAGGCAATCGAGACCTTGCAGGCTGTGGACCTGATCGTCAACGACGTTCTGGTGCTGATCGACAGGGAACAAGGCGGCGCCATAGATCTCGCAGAGCAGGGCTACGCCCTCCACGCTGTTTTGAAGCTGACCCGGCTGCTGAACGCTCTGGAAGCCAGCGGCCGCATCACGGGCGAGCAGCAGGAAGAGGTGAAGGCCTACCTGGAGCGGACCCGGGCCCGGTGACGATGAGCGAGATCGATGTATCCGTCGACCTTTGCGGCTGCCAATTGCCCAACCCGACAGTCCTCGCCTCAGGTATTCTGGGCTTAAGCCACGCTGTGCTCACGCGCGTCGCCCGCTCGGGCGCCGGCGCCGTCACGACCAAGTCCTGCAGCCTCAAGCCTCGCTCCGGGTACCCGAATCCTACGATCCTGGATTGGGGACCAGGGCTGATCAATGCGGTGGGCCTCTCCAATCCCGGGGTCGAGGTCATGGTCGAAGAGATTCAAGCAGCCAAGGCGCTGCTTTCCCCCCTGGGCGTTCCGGTTATCGCCAGCATCTTCGCCGACACAATCTACGACTTTGGAACTATAACGCGCTTCATATCCGAGGCGGCACCCGATATCCTGGAAGTGAATGTCTCTTGCCCGAACCTCGATGACCGCTACCAGCAGATGTTCGCCGCGGATCCTTATGTCTCTGCTCAGGTTACGCGCCGAGTTAAACGCTACACAGATGCCCCTGTGCTGGTCAAGTTATCACCCAACGTGACTGACATCGCGAAGATTGCGGAGGCAGTAGTTGAGGCTGGAGCTGACGGGATCACGGCGATCAACAGCGTTGGGCCGGGCTTGATTCTGGATGTCGAGACTAGGCGACCAGTGCTTGCGCATGGCACGGGCGGCTTGAGTGGACCAGGAATCAGACCCATTGCGGTGCGATGCGTCCGCGACATATGCCGAGCGGTTGACGTCCCGGTAGTGGCAACCGGTGGCGTGATGAGTGGACGGGATCTCGTGGAGATGCTCCTGGTTGGGGCCACTGCCGTCAGTATGGGCTCAGCAATACGATACGGGGGGATGGAAGTCTTTCAAGACGCGTGCGTCGAGCTGAAGACCTACATGCGAAGATACGGCCACGATACTATTGAGTCTCTCCGGGGAACCGCCATCGTCTAGCCCTGCTTAGCTCCCGTTGCCGGAAAGCGGTCGCGCCGCTTGCCCCGCCCCGTGGCTGGTCCCACGCCGTTTCGGAACCAGACAGTGAATGACCCGATGCCTCCTGTTCCCAAACTCTGTCAATCGCTGTTTGCCACCGACCACACCGCTTGCTGCCGCATCCCGAACGCCTGAAGTTGTGAATGGCTGCCCAACTAGCCACTACGTCAACTGGCAATCCACCACCGCCAGTCCAGTAGATCCTTCTCAAGACCATAGCAGCCGGATGTCACGTCCACCTGAACGCGACACAATTAGGAACAGCTCCTCCTCCGGGACAGAGGCTAGCCGCTTCTCTAACGAGAATCAGTTCACGCGCTCAACCAGCGGAGCCAGGCTCCCGGTGGTATCCAGATCGACGGCTCGGCGGAAGGCACTCTCGGCCTCTTTGATCTTTCCTTGCTCGCTGCGCAGGAGTCCCAGATGATAGTAGGCCGAAGCCAGTTGCGGGTCCAGCTCGATGGCACGTCGAAGATATCTCTCCGCATCCTCGTATCTGCCAGCCTGGAAGGCGATCCAACCCCGCAGCTCATGCCCCCGAGCGCTGTCCGGAGCCAACGCCAGAAGGCGCTCTGCCGCCTCCAGGCCGCGGTCATCTGACACAACACTGTTGTTCACGTAGAAGCTGGTCAGGGCTTCCCAAAGGGTAGGATCGCTGGGCCCCAGCGTCACAGCCTCCCGCAGCCAGATCTCCGCTGCCACATACCGGCCTTCGGCAGCCCAGGTCTGGCCAATTTCGGCACAGACGGCCGCACTATCTGGCTGCAGGTCGTACGCAGTTTCATAGGCCGCCCGCGCTGCGCTGATGTCACCCCAGCGATCGAAGTGCAACCCAAGGAATATGTACCCGACTGGCGTTTTCGGTGCAAGCCCGACGGCTTTCAGCAAATGAGATTCAGCCTCATCCCGGTAGCCCATCTTGTCCAGGGCATGACCCAGATACGCCCGCGCGTCGGCATAGCTGGGACACGTTTGAACAGCGCGCTCCAGATGTCGCGCCGCCAACGCCCATTCGTGGTGCTCCATCAGGATCCGTCCCAACCGAGTATGGACGTAGGCAGCGTTGTCCACACCAAGGCCATCGCCTAGACTTCCCAGGAGTTGACTTGATAGCTCCGTGCCCGCGCTGCCGAGCTGCTCAACCGCCGCGGCGTCTTCCCCCAATCCTAGAAGGAGCGCCCCAAGCCGCTCGCGCACCACCTCGTCAGTTGGGTCAGAAAGAACGAGGTCCTCGTACACAGCGCGGGCTCTACTCCACTGTCGGAGCTCAAGGTAAGCGCGGGCGAGTAACCTGCTCACGGCCCGGTCCTCCGGCTCCAGTCCCAGTAGCTGCTCGCCGTGCTCGACGACAGCCTTCCAGTGCGCGAGCCGCTCAGCTGTCGCAGTCTCGGCGCTCCGTGCATGAGCCCAGACGCTCAACCGCTCCACTCTGGCCATGCCGGCCCCCAGCCGTTCGGCCTGCAAGACCGCGTCTCTGGCTTCATCCCAGCGGCCCCAATCGAGGTAGACCTCGGTCAGCTCAAGATAGGGAAGGGGATCCTCGGGACGGAGTCGCGCCGCCTTCCGGTATGAGGCGACCGCTGCGGTGCGCTCGGACTTGCTGGCGTGCAGCCTGGCTCGATAGAGCTGTCTACCGTACTCGTTGTTGGAGGAGCGCAGGCTGGCGAGTAGGCCAGCGACGAGCAGCGCTAGAGCCGCGAAGGTGGCGAGCGATCGACGATCAGACGTGCGGGACACACAATCATTATAGCGGCAAGAGAGCGCCTGACAACCTGCTGATCGCTACTTCACAGCGCCTTTGGAAGGGCTCTACGCTGTGCCGGTGGCTGTGGACTGACGAGACACCATCAGGCTTCCTGAACCTGCACACGAACGCCCGCACGCTCTTCAGCAGGCCTTAGATCAGCTCCTCTTCCAACACATCGAAGAATGTTTGCCTTGCTTGTCGCTCGATCCAGGGCTTGTGACCGCAGCGGCTTAGAAGGACGAATCGGAAGCACTCAAGAATCGCCGAGAGAGGCTCCTGCACCCCCTCCACTGGATGTGGATCGTAGTCACCGTGAATGGCAACAACGGGACACTCAATCGCTCTTCCAAGCGCCAGCAACTCCCCCCGTTGTCTCAGTCGGGTTGCCTCCGCCCATACGGCACGGAACACATCGCCCGTTGGACCGATCCGGTCAGCTTCTTCCGATCGATCCGTGATCGGATCGTAGGCGTCGGCTTTGCCCGCCAGAGTGCCCAGGCGCGCAAGCCAAGCATCCCTGTCCTTCGTTGTGGGATCCTCCAGAGCATGGACAGCGGCATTGAAAGTCTCTCGCTCTTCCTCTCCAAGCCGACCCATCCGGGTCTCGTGGAGTCTCCGCACATATGCTTCTTCAAAAGGTCCGCTACCAACAAGAACTAGCTTCTCGACCAAGCGAGAATGGTGCGCCGCGAGGATGAAGATCAACCAGGCTCCCCAGGAGTGGCCGACCAAGACCAAAGGCGGAGCTCCTTGCGTCACCAGATCGATCCGTAGCTCCTCGACCTGCCCGTCAATGGAGGTAGCTGTCTGGATGGGCTCCAGGACACCTCGCTCGCGCGCGAGTGCCCGGGCCACGGGGGCCATTTCTCCGCCTGCCCCGGGCCCACCGTGGACGACAGCTACGCGATACGGCGGCATTCCGTAGTGTCTCACGCGCTCCACGCATGACTCCCCGACGAGGAAATCCTCCTCAGTCCAGTTGGCGCCACTGAGACGAATGTCCCCGCGTTGAGCATCGGCACCAGGGCATCCGCGTCTTGAGCTTCCTCGTGGAGCTCATGGTAATCCGCCCCCATGTCGCTGGCACCATGGGCGTCGGAGTTCAATAGAAGAGGGATGTCCAACGCCCTCGCCAAGCGCCTGATGTCGGACTCTACCGACCGCGGCCGATTACGCGACCAAGCGTTGAGAGCGCGGGGTGGGGCTCTTTGTCCACGCGATTCCGCATCCATTGAAGCGAAAAGGATGAGCCACAGCCAGAAACTCATCTCGCTCTCAGACAAAACGCACACAGGTCCAGGTAGGTGCACCACCGGCGGTCCAGTTCCCTGTCGCCAACCCCAATGACCAGGATGTGCTCCACACGGGCTGTGACCTCGCCTCCCCTGAAGGCTCGAAATGGCGCACTCTTAGCGTTCAGTCCCCTCAGACGCCCAGCGGGAACCATCGTCTCCTAGTCCGTGATGACGATCCCGTTCAGGCAGCTGTCCGTGGCAACGTAGATCATCGGTTCCGTCCCCGAGCGCGCACAGAACGCCCGCTCCCGAGTGTGGACGTGCAGGTCGATCTTCACCAGGTCGCCGACAGTCTGTCTGCCACACGCTCTAGCTGATGATAGTTCTCCAGCTTCTCCCGCCACAGTGCCGGAATGGCCTGTACACCGAGATAGGCTCCAGCGATGGCACAAGACATCGCGCCCATGGTATCCCTGTCGCCGCCATTCAATGCGGCGCAAAACAGGGCCTCCACGAAGGAGTCAGGATGCTGCAGGAAGCAGTAGACCGNGAACGGCTGCGATTGATGGACCGCCACGCCCGACCCCAGTTCCTCCGCCGCGGCCCGACAGGGAACCTCTTGTCGGATCAATTCCCGAACACGAGACAACTTCTGCTTCATCTCGGGTGTCCGCGCAGTATCTTGAAGCATCTGGACATAGTCGGCAGCGGGCAGCGGCGCACTGGGATCCAGCTTGACAGCCTGAGCCACCGCCTGAGCCTGAACAGCAGCACCGTCGATGCCAATGGGGTGCGCGTGGGTCACGGAGGCAGACTCACACGCGTTGCCGTACAGGTCCTTGGATTCACAGAAGAAAAGGCCAATCGCCGCGATCCGCATCGCGGCTCCATTCCCGAACGATCCCTGGCCGTCGTAGAGCGTCTCCGCTGCTTCCGGGTAGGACAGGCCGTCGCACTCCACCCTGGTGAAGACGGTAGGCGGCCCCGACGCATACCCTCGCCACGGCTCGCAGCGGTAGTTCTTCCGAAGAGTGTCCCCCAGGTGCTGCTGATCGAGCCCGCCAACCTGGACGAGCGAACTGGCCACGCCGATCGCCATCGCTGTATCATCGGTGTAGATCAGCTTCTCTTGTCGATCGACTGCCGCAACCAGGCCCTCTCTAGTCGGATGTCTGAAGGCCAGCTCACCGATAGCATCCCCCACCCCCGTGCCGACCAGCGCTCCCACGAACTTTCCCCTCCGTTCTAACCGTTCAGTCATGGACGACCAATCCCTTCCAGGCAGACGACGCTGCAGGCCACGATTCGTCTCTCAACCCGGACGCCTGGTTCGATCCCCTGACTGCCTCCAGACAGCACTCCTCGGCTCGCTCAATAGCGATGTGGACCGCCCCATCAGGACCCAGCCGGAGATCAGAATACCGTCCCGGCTGGCTTCGCCACACGTTGCTGAACCCCCAGCCGTGCCACTGCCAGACTGAGACTGTCCGTTTCGGTGAGCCGTCCCCAAGTGCCTCCACGACCACGAGCTCCTCCACCCTGTCGCCGTCCACATCGCCTAGTTCAACCTCGTGGATCGGGTAGGTCACGGCCGATCCACCCCACAGCGTGCGATACAGCCCACCGCGATAGCCCACGATGAACGGTCGGCTGCGAGGCGTCGCTTCCTGCCAGCCGCTGGGGGACTCCAGCCCGTCCAGCCCTGGCTTCCACAACGCGAGCATCAGCTCGCTGCGGCCGTCATCGTTGGGATCACCCAGAGCCAGATCCACAACTCGCCACTCCTCAGGGCTGCGCCACACCTCCCGATCTCCCTCATACACGATGACCCTCTCCCGAATCCGGCGCACGTGCTCCGGTATCCCGTCCCCCGTCAGATCCGTCCTGCCGCCCCAGAATAGGCCAGATCGCTCATGCTCGCCATTATCCCCAGCCGACTCGACCCGCTGACAGATCGTCTGATTACAGACGAACACGAGTCTGCTTAGCCCACTGTCCAACCTCCTGGCAGTCAATCGACCCTCACGAGGGGTCATTAGGCTAGGACGAGCCCCTGCCTTTACGGGCAAGGCCTGTACTGCCCGCAGACCCTCGTCGTCGAAAAAGGCTCGGAGTACCATACCCCAGGCCGTGTGTCCTTGCCATTGGTCGAACACGAAGTTGCCCAGGCTGTACGCCACGAATTTCCCGTCAACAACCTCAAATGACTGTACCACATGGGGGTGTTGACCAACGATTAGATCAGCCCCCGCCTTCAGCACGAGCTCGGCAGCCTGACGCTGGGCGGGATCAACCCGGGTATCGTATTCATAGCCCCAGTGCACGAAGACGACCACCGCGTCGGCTCCCTCGGATGCCGCGGACACGGCAGCGCTGATCTGCTCGGGTTCCCAGTGGGCCCAAGTCCATCCGTCGCGCGCCACTGGGTCCCCACCAGGGATTGCATTGAAGGCCAGGAATGCCAGGCGCAAGCCTCTCACATCTCGGATCACGGCCTTTAGTGCCGCATCATGGGAAGCCCCGGCACCCATCGTGGTCATCCCAGCCGACTGCAGCCGCGAGCTCGTCTCCGCCAGGCCTTCCGAACCCAGGTCCCCAGCGTGATTGTTCGCCAGCCCCAGCACGTCGAAGCCCGCCTGCCGAATCTGACCGACCGCAGACGGCGATGCCCGCAGCGGCTCTGGTCCGGCGTTCTCGGCGACAGCCCGTCCCGACCACTCGCTGGAGATGACACACTCCAGGTTCCCCACCGTCAGGTCAGCAGCAGCGAGCCAGCGAGTTACCGCGGCGAAGGGCTGATTGTCCCGGGCCAGCCCGCGCCCCAGCATGACGTCACCAACGACGATGATCTCGACGGTCTCTTCATCGGCGACAAGCGGATGGTCAGCGCGGAGATAGAGCCATGGGTAACCGGATAGGTCAGGGGCCGCAAGCGGAACCGCGCTTGCGAGAGCGAAAAGGGCGACAAGAGAAGCGACCACCACGCAGGAGGGAATACCAGCGGAGCATGGAGTCAAGGGCGAACCCACCGGTACTAGCGTATCACGTTCTGCCATCCCTGTCTCCGAACCTCACCTCTCCGCCCCCTTTCCCCGTGGCCCGACCGGCTCATCCTACTGCCACTCGGGGGGCTCGTCGGCGTAGACGGCGTTTGTCACCTGCCAATCGCCCTCTTCAGTCCTCTCCAACGTGTACGTCACGTCCAACCCATAGGGGCCTCGTTGAGCCACGGGTCGCTCGCCGTACGTGGGCCACTCGCCCTCAAAGTCGTACAGATCGTCTCTCCACGTCTCTCGCACCGTGACAATGGCCAAGTCCTCCGACTGGCGGTCGAAGGAGCGAAAATCGACACCCATCAGCTTACGACCCTGATAGCGGTGCTCCGCTCCCAGAGCCTCGATATGCGACGAGAAGCTCTCACCCAGCTCACCGCCAGCGGTGACTCGACGGGGCGCCAGGTACCAGAAGGCGTCCACTAACGACTTCTGGAACCGAGTAATCCCCTCTCGCAGCGCGGTGTGCTCTCCATCCTCGGTATAGAAGCTGCCGATCCACCATGGTCGCGCCGGTGCTTCGCCCTTCTCGAGCATCTCTTGCCACTTCTCATCGGTCAGGCGATCGTCGGCCGGCCATTCGAACTCGTAGTACGAGAACACCCCGCCCTTGGTCACCTGAAGCGTGATCGACCCGTCCTCGTCGATCAATGGCACCACGGCGTGAATCTGATCGATGCGACCAACAGCGACCTCGAGCACCTCCGGGTTAGGCATGCCGTCGGCATCGGGGTCGGGGTCTGTGGCGACATCGGCGATTACGGCTGC
>P_1C_Sed_3_UnCtyDRAFT_1000145_pt1 | contig 14108 bp, 9 predicted proteins | sample Pon1CUnioCityCA_FD_10233 | JGI IMG/M metagenome (IMG submission 10233) | reverse complement strand
ATCCCTCCCCAGCGTCCTGATTACAAATTACGAGAGGCTTTAGAGAAATGGGCAGAACGGATTGGTGCAAAAGGCCTGTATGAAAGGCTCAAATTAATTGATCCAGAAGCAGCCGAAAAAATTGATTACCGTAATATGCGGAGGACAATCCGAGCCCTGGAAGTAATCCTCAAGACAGGCGAAAGGTTCTCTGATTTAAGAAGAAAACAGGAATGCCCTTATGATCCGATAATTTTGGGAATCGAACGTTCACGTGAGGAACTCTATGAAAGAGTGGATCAGCGAATTGAAAAAATGCTTGGGGAGGGTTTGGTGGAGGAGGTTCGTAACTTGCTCAATAAAGGATATTCACCAGATTTATCAACAATGTCCGCAATCGGATATGGTGAGATTTTCAAGTATTTACAAGGTGAAATCACTTATGATGAAGCTGTTAATTTGATTAAGCGAAATACAAGAACTTTTGTCAGACGGCAGGCAAATTGGTTCAAACCAGATGATCCCAGGATTAAGTGGTTTAGTGTCTCTCCGGAAATGGTTGGTGAAATGGAATTATGGATCAGGAGTCAATTGAATGACAAAAAATAAACCCTGGTTGGCACATTATGATGAGGGGGTTCCCAAGGATATTGATATCCCGAATATTTCTCTTGTTGACCTTTTTAGGTCGGCAGTTCAAGAATATGGGAATCAAGTCTGTACTGTTTGTGGATCGGAATGTTACACATATGAACGAATAGACGATCTTTCTGACCGATTTGCCAGATATTTACTTGCCAATGGCCTTCAAAAAGGGGATCGGGTCGGTATATTGCTCCCTAATACGACAGAATTTGTTATCAGTTACTACGGCATTCTAAAAGCTGGCGGTATTGTAATGGCACTTAATCCCGCCTACAGACCACCTGAGATTGAAAATCTGGCATTAGAATCGGGGATAAGGTTCCTTGTTCTCCCCGAGATCCTATATCAAGAAAATCAAATAATTCAAAAGAACACTAGAATTGAGCGATTTATTTTAACCGGTTCAGGTGATGTCCCTGTTTCCAAAAAGGATATCCTTTGGGATCAGTTGATGGAAGAATTTGCAAAGGAAAAGTTGTTGCTGTTGAACTTTCAGCCAATGCCCCAGCAATTTTTCAATATTCAGGCGGAACAACTGGAACACCAAAGTGTGCTGTTGGTTTACACCGCAACCTGGTAGCAAATGTTTACCAATTTGATCAATGGTTGATAAATACAAAAGATGGTGAGGAAACGGTCCTGGTGGCGATACCAATTTACCATGTCTATGGAATGGTGTTGGGGATGAACCTGGCAATTAAAATGGGCGCCAGGATGATCTTGATCCCTGATGCGCGAGACATGGACAGCTTATTGAAGGCGATAGAGAGTCATCAGGCTACGATTTTCCCTGGTGTGCCGAATCTCTATGCTGCAATCAACAACTATCCACCTGTCAAAGCAGGGGAGTATGATCTATCCTCAATAAAAGCTTGCATTTCAGGCTCTGCCACGCTGCCGCTGCGGGTTAAACAGGAATTTGAGATGCTGACTCATGGTCATCTTGTTGAAGGCTATGGATTATCTGAGGCACCAACAGCCACCCACTGCAACCCCATCCTTGGTGAAAATCGAGAAGGCTCGATTGGACTGCCTCTCCCAAGCGTTGACTGCAGGGTTGTGGATCTTGAAACTGGTAAAAAAGATTGTGATGTGGGCGAATCAGGCGAATTGTTGGTCAGGGGACCTCAAATTATGGCGGGTTATTACCAAAGGCCTGAAGAAACCGCCCAGGTTCTTGAAGATGGTTGGCTGCATACCGGGGATGTTGTTCGGATGGATAAGGACGGCTATTTCTATATCGTTGACAGGAAAAAAGATGTGATCAAAGTCGGCGGTTTTCAGGTCTGGCCAAATGAGATTGAAGCTGTACTATTTCAACACCCTGCTGTCCGAGAAGTCGCAGCTGCAGGAATAAGAGAAGATGACGGCTCAGAAGTGCCAAAAGCCTGGATTGTCATGAAAGAGGGAGAAACCGCGACTCCACAGGAACTTTTGGATTTTTGTGATCCATATTTAACACGTTATAAAATCCCGAGGTATTTTGAGTTTCGGGATAGTTTGCCAAGAACTCGGGTTGGAAAAATTCTACGGAGGGTATTGGTGGAAGAGGAATTTCAAAAAAGAAAATAAAAAGGCTGCGAGAAAATCGCAGCCTCAATCATTTACTACTCAGTTTTATTATGCGCTGGCTATTTCTGGAATGCCGCCTGTTTTCTCAACCGGTGTTGGGAAAATTTCATAGAATTCATCAGCGTTAAGTGTTTCAACTTCGAGCAGTTTATTAGCAATCTTATCCAATTCTTCCCGATATTGGGTAAGGATATCTTTTGATTTTTGATAAGCTTCCTGAACGATGTTTTGAATCGCAGAGTCAATTTTTTGTGCGATGTGTTCAGAATAATCACGCTGTTCGGAAATTTCACGACCGAGGAAAACAAGCTCTTCCTTTTTGCCGTAAACCATCTGACCCAATTCATCGCTCATGCCGAGGCGCATCACCATTGTGCGTGCTAACTTTGTGACTCGCTCAAGGTCGTTTGATGCCCCGGAGGTGATATCATTGAAAACAATGTCCTCTGCCGCACGTCCGCCCAGCAGTCCCACCATATCACTCATCAGTTGTTTTCGTGATTTTAGAACCCGATCTTCTTCAGGGAATGCCATAGTGTATCCGCCCGCATCACCCCTGGAAATAATCGAGACCTTCTGAACGGTATCTGCTTCTGGGAGGGCATTGATAACCACGGCGTGACCAGCCTCATGGTAGGCGATGATTTTCTTTTCGTCTTCATTGATCAATCGGCTCTTGCGTTCAGGTCCAGCAATCACACGTTCAATCGCTTCCATGAATTCTGGATGTTCGATGATTTTCTTATCACGTCGTGCTGCTAAGATTGCAGCTTCGTTGACAAGGTTTTCAATATCCGCACCGACGAAACCGGGTGTAGACCTGGCGATATCATACAAATCGACATCGGGGGAAACAGGTTTTCCCTTGACATGGACTTTAAGAATTTCCTCACGGCCTTTGATGTCAGGCCGATCCAGGACAACACGCCTGTCAAACCGTCCGGGCCGCAGAAGGGCTGGGTCAAGAATATCAGGACGGTTGGTGGCAGCAATAATGATCACATTGGTATCAGTATCAAATCCATCCATTTCAACAAGGAGCTGGTTCAGGGTTTGCTCTCGTTCGTCATGGCTTCCGCCAAGGCCGGCACCACGGTGGCGGCCCACTGCGTCAATCTCATCCACAAATACGATTGCGGGTGAGTGGCGTTTTGCCTGGTCAAAAAGATCGCGGACACGGCTGGCACCAACACCCACAAACATTTCAACAAATTCAGAGCCGGAAATGGAAAAGAAGGGTACCCCTGCCTCACCAGAAACAGCTTTCGCCATGAGTGTTTTGCCTGTACCTGGTGCCCCAACAAGAAGGACACCTTTGGGAATCCGAGCGCCGAGGGAAATGAATTTTTGAGGCTCTCTCAAGAACTCTACAACTTCCTGTAATTCTTCCTTTGCCTCTTCCACGCCGGCAACATCTTCAAAGGTTACTGTGGGATGATCACCAGAGAACATACGTGCTTTGGATTTTCCAAAGGACATCGCTGCATTGTTGCTGCCTTGAGCTTGCCTGAAAATAAACCAGAACATACCTATCAGGACAATAAAAGGCAAAATGTAACTTGCTATTGATACAAGTCCTAAAAAGGGACTGGGCAGTTTGATGTCAATTGAGACATTTTCTGCAGATAAATCACTCGGCTCAACCCCGAGTGCAACCAATTGTTCTATGAGCGGTGAATTTGGATCTTTCGTAGATGTCTTTATTTCATCACTGTTTTTGTATGTAATTTCTAAAAAGCTGTCATCTTCAATAATGGATTCAATTTTTCCAGCTTTTAGATCTGTTGCTACCTGGTTGAAGGGGATTTCGTCCGCACCTGCAGCCTGTTGATTAACTGTAAAGAATACCATCGCAATAATTGCTATAAATAGCAATACATAGATGATAAACGATTGGTTTCTAGATTTCACTAAATCCTCCAGATTAAATTTTTCTAACTTATATAATGACTAAGGTATTATACCAAGCGGGATAAAGGTTAAACAACATTCTGTATAATAATTAATAAATTTTATAGAATTATTATATCAATCGGTCGGGTTTGAAAATTATCCCCGTTATTGTAGTTCTTTGAATTTATTTATAATGGGATGACACTCACTGCATCCAACATAAGGATTTTCAACCTCCTGGTGGGTTTTTGTACAATAAGCTGTAATTCGCACTTTTTGTCCCAAGCCTAAAAACCCCGATTTGACCTCCCCGGAAAGAATCATATGCGGACATGCATTTGCCATCACAATATCCGGTACAGGACAGGTTTTACAATGTTTGATCTCCCATGGCGGATCTGAATCGACGATCAATCGACATTCTTCATGATGCCGACCCCGATGGTAATCGCCATAGAAATAGGGACATTCTTTTCCAGTGGTCGGGACTTTCATAACCTTACTCCGTCTTAAAATCAGGTCCCCGAAAAGGGGACCCGGTTATTTTTGCTTATTATTCGAGATAAATTAATTATACCCTTGTAACGTATTCACCATTACGGGTGTCAACCCGAATGGTGTCCCCTTCTTCAACAAAAGAAGGAACCTGGACTTCTAATCCGGTTTCTGTTACGACCTTTTTGGTCACGCCAGTTGCTGTATCGCCGCGAATTGAGGGTTCCGCCCGTGTGACTTCTAAATCCACAGAAGTTGGTAATTCCACATCTAGAGCCTCTGTTCCGTAGAACATGAGTTTGACATCCATATTTGGTTTGAGGAATTCTGCTTGTCCTCCCACAATGTCTTTATTTACCGGATATTGTTCATAGGTTTGGTTATCCATGAAGTAGAAAAATCTATCATCCTCATATAAAAATTGTGCATTGTGATAATCAAGGCGCACGTCCTGCACTTTATTGCCTGAGTTGAAGGTCATATCCAGGGTCGTGCCTTTCCGCAGGTCGCGAGCTTTGATTCGGATCGTCGCTTGACCTCTGCCCGGCTTGTTATGGGCATAATCTAACACTTTGTATAAATTACCGTCTTGCTCAAAGGTAACACCTTTACGTAATTCATTTACATCGATCATTTTCTTATTTCCCTTTTTTCTAAATAAATTCAAAAATAGCAAATGGATTATAGCCCACACAGTGCAGCTTTACAAGTCAGGCTGTTCGTTCATAAACGTAATACATGGCATGGATTTCGCAAGGTATTTGTTGGATTTTTCTGTAGTAGAATTGCAGAGGAATGCAATATTCTTTTCTAATTTGATCGGCTTTATTCATAAACCGAATTTAGAAGATAATAAATTGTTTTATCTGCGGTAAGATTGATATCCTAGTTATTCGCAACTTTAACAATGTGGATTTGTTTTATAAATTAGAAAATTTCTTGATAATGGGAGTTATTCATGATTCAAATTAAAAAAGTAAATGTAGAGTCAGGATCGGAAATTGATCGTTTTGTTCAATTTCCATTTGATCTGTACGAAGGTCATCCACAGTGGGTGCCGCCATTTATCACCGATGTAAAAACGATGATGAATCCACAAAAACATCCCTATTATGAGCACTCAGATGCTGAATTTTTTATTGCAGAAAGAGAGGGCGAACTAGTTGGAAGGATTGCTGCCCTGGAAAACAAGCCCTTCAATCAGTATCATGATAAGAAGGATGCCGAGTTTTACCTTTTTGAATGCATCAATGACCAGGAAGTTGCTGAGGCACTTTTTGACAAGGTCATCAATTGGGCACGTGAAAGGGGATTGAATAAGCTGGTTGGACCCAAAGGTTTTGGCCCACTGGATGGTTACGGAATCCAGATTGAGGGGTATGAACATCGTCAAATGATGAACATGATGAATTACAACTACCCTTATTATCGTGATTTGGTTGAAAATCTTGGTTTTTCAAAAGTGGTCGATTTTGTGTCCAGTTATATTCAACCTCAGAAATTCCAATTACCTGAGAAGGTTAGGAAGGCAGCAAAAATTGCAAAAAAGAGAGGATCATTTAGGGTTGTAAATTTTGAAAACAAGCGCGAATTACGCAAGTGGGCGGGTCGGATTGGTCAGGCATATAATCAGGCATTCGTGGATAATTGGGAATATTATCCCCTCACAGACAATGAGATTGATTTTGTTGTGAAGAATGTAATGACGATTGTTGACCCTGATCTTATGAAGATTATTACAAAAGATGATAAAGTTGTTGGTTTTGTTTTTCCTTTTCCTGATGTGTCGAATGCGATGCAAAAAAATAAGGGTAAACTTGGTCCCATAGCGATTTTGAAACTTTTATTGGAAATTAATAAAACAAATTGGATTTCATTTAATGGTGTCGGAATTTTACCGGCGTACCAGGGTTTGGGCGGCAATGCAATAATGTATGCGGAATTGGAAAAATCGATGCACGCGAATGAGCAGTTTATCCATGCTGAGTTGACCCAGGTAGCTGAAACCGCCGAACAAATGCGTAAAGACTTAAAGAACCTGGGTGTCAAATTTTATAAAAATCACAGGGTTTATCAGAAAGATATTTAGTATTTCACAGATCTGATTATAAACTTCATTGTAAAACGATTTTGTAAGCAGGAGGAATTTTCATGGAGAATAAAAAGCCAACGATAAATTTGGTGACAGTTTTGTTAGTCATTCTATTAATAACTGTGATTGGTTCCGTTATCTTTTTTGTATTAACCATCAACCAAACAATCAATGCAGCCGTCTCTCCTATTCAAAATGTCAATCAAACGATCGGTACCCAGGTTTCTAAATTACTCAATCCCACACCAACAGTCATCCCAGACCCTGTGACGATCATCCGCGAGGTTCAATCATTAGCGCGCTTAGAAACAATTCAATACACGGTTGAAAAAGTAATTACAGCTGAAATCAATCAGGGTGTGTTTGGACCTTTGTTCGGTGACCGACTTTTGTTTGTGGCTCACGGCTATGTGATAGCAGGGATAGATCTTTCCGCTATTGAGACACAAGATTTACGCCTTGAAGATGGGGTTTTATATGTGAATTTACCAAGCTCCGAGGTCTTTGTGGCAACTTTGAATAATGATGAGTCGTATGTTTATGACAGAACAACCGGTATTTTAAGGAAAAGCGACCAGGATTTGGAAACAAATGCTCGACAGGTTGCTGAAGCTGAGATTCTCGAGGCAGCGCTTGAGGACGATATTCTCAATCAAGCACAGGAAAATGCTGAAATTTACATGGAGCGGCTTTTTAATACCCTTGGTTATCAACAGGTTGTTTTTGAAAATTGAGGATTTCTTATTTTCAGCGATCCCGTTAGGACTTTTCCAAAAGCCGTTCCAAAAAATGATCAGAAACCACTCTAAAACTTTCTGAGTCAGTCCACATGAAGGGGCGTTCGATATATGGGTGATTCCCCTTAGCAGATAAAAATATACTGCAATCGGGAATGATTTTACTTATTCTCGCATATTCTTCTGCCAGGTCGGGCAATGTTGGATCCTGTAAATGACCTGTCAGTAAGCTGGGACAAGGTATTGCATTTAAAATATTGTCCGGGACACTGTATCCTCCATGACTGGCAAGGGACCTCAGGAATGCAGTGTCTTCATCAAGTACCTGTCGCCAATCCTCGCCATGTTGTTCCAGTAAAGATTTTTCATTTCGGACATAAAAATGCTCCCTGACATCCAGCCATCGGTGAAGGGTTCTCATATCCCAATCTGCCAGAAAGCTGTCCAGAATTACACCATGCAAATTGATTTTGTGTTGTGCAGCTTGTTTCCCTGCAAAATGGAGTGCTGAAAGAGCACCACCACCAACCCCCAGGGCGTAACAGTTCTTTATTTCAAGTTCAATTAATAAGTGGCATGCAAGATCTGCCCAAAAACCCCAATAATCCACCTCGCATTCATCAGGGTATTTGACCTCATGTGTGGATTTTCCTTTGGTTGGGTAATCGAATGCAACCACCTCAAACCGATCAGTGAAATATTCAATTTCATTTTTATAGGCTGCTGACGATAAATGGTTGTCCGGGAATATTATTAAATTCGGTCCAGATCCTGTTTTAGTGTAAAAAATCTCAATATCAGCAATATTCTTGATTGGCATGTTGGATAATCCTTTCTGACATTATTTTATTTTTGTAAAAGTTCAATCCCTTCTAATTCTTTCACAACTTGTTATGAGCATAAATGGATTTGATGTTTTATTGAACTTTTATCTGACCTTTTTTATAATCAAACGGAAGTTCAATTATAATGGAATTATTGTCTATCAAGTTCAACAGCGTTTTATTAGTTGCAACCCATAAATTAAAAGTACTGAGGATGTTCCAGATTAGGAGTATGTAGATGGAAAATGATATCAACGTCACAATAAATGGTAAGGACATTAAAGTCGCACGAGAATTTGCAGATTGGCCCTTGGTGCGTTACTTGCGAGAAGAACTTCGTTTGACCGGTACTAAACAAGGATGTGACAGCAGGGGGACATGTGGATTATGTAAGGTCATAATCAATGGCAAAGCCAGGATTTCATGTGTTGGAACGATGTCAAGGTTGGACGGGGCTGTTATTGAAACCATTGAAAGTTTGGCTGTTAAAGACGGTATTCCCCATCCTTTGATCCAAACTGTTATCCAGGATGGGATTTTTCAATGCGGCTATTGTGCTCCTGGGGCACTACTGTCTGCCAAAGCTTTGCTGGATGAAAATCCAAACCCTACCGACGAACAAATAGAACGGGCAATATCAGGCACGATATGTCGCTGTGCAGGCCTCAATCGTATGGATCAATCCATAAAACGTGCTGCAGCAATCTTAAGAGGGGACACTGAAAGCTCATGGACAGAAGATGACACCGCCGACGAATACTTGACCATCAAAAAGCTGACTGGTAAACAAATCTACACTGATGATTTGAAATTTGATGGGATGCTGTTTGCCAAAGCTGTCAGAGCTGATATTCCCCATGGGCGCGTAAAGAAGGTTGATGTCAGTGAGGCAGAAAAAATGCCAGGCATTTCACGTGTTTTGACCAGCAAGGATATTCCAGGCGAGAATATTTATGGGCTTGTTACCCCTGATCAGAAGGTGTTCTGTGATGATGTGGTGAGATATGTCGGTGACACCCTGGCACTGGTGATTGGCGAAACGGAAGAGCAGGTAGCTGCAGCGATTGAAGTTGTTGATGTGGTGATTGAACCTTTGCCGATTGTAGCTACCATAGAGGAGGCTTTAAATTCCGATGCGCCGGTTATACACGAAAGATTGAAGGATGTTTATCCGCATATGCCCAACGTCCTCAAACACTTCCACATCTGCAAGGGGGATCCAGAAAAGGGATTCAAAGAAGCTGATTTTATCTATGAGCAGACCTATCATGTCCCCTTTGTGGAGCATGCTTATATGGAACCTGAGACCAGCATTGGCGTTTTGGACGATGATGGCACCATCAAGATCTATGTCGGCAGTCAGGGACCGGTGGAGGACAGAGAACAGGTTGCAAAGGTGTTGGGTATCGATGAAGAAATGGTCCAGATTGCCCACATGTACATGGGAGGCGGGTTCGGCGGCAAAGAAGACATTGCCGGGCAGATTCACGCGGCCCTTGCTGCTTTTTATACCGGTCGACCGGTGAAAGTCCATTGGAGTAGGGAAGAATCGATTTATGTCAGTTATAAGCGGCATGCGGCTGACCTTTACTACAAAATGGGTATGACCAATGACGGCAAACTTGTGGCGGCTGACATCAAGGTTTTTGGCGATACGGGTGCGTACGCATCTGCCGGAGAGACTGTCCTGTTCCGGATGATGGCTTTTGCATGCGGACCTTATGAAATCCCTAATGCAGAAGTACATACATATGCTGTACACACCAACAACAATCCCAGCGGGGCCTTCAGGGGGTATGGCAGCCCTCAGGTTGCATTTGCGGCTGAGACTCACATCCAGCATATGATGAACGTTTTGGGATTGGATCCGATTGAAACACGCTTGAAGAATGCCCTTGATTATGGGAAAGCCACAATCACTGGGGATGTGCTCACAGAAGAGGTTGGTGCCGGCATGGTCCAGTGTCTTCGGGCTGTAAAAGAAGAATTATCAAGGACAATAATGCCTGAGGTCAGTGAGGATGAAAAGCTGGGCTTGGGAATTGCTTGTGCTTATAAAAATGTTGGGCTTGGCATCAATGTAACTGACAGGGCAAGTGCTGAAGTTAGCTTAACTGAGGATGGGAGATTCCTTGTTCGGCACGGCGGGACTGACATGGGACAGGGATCAAACCAGGTCGTTACGACCATTGCAAGCCGAGTTTTGGGCGTCCCCTTGAGGGACATACAGGTGCATACGGGCGATACTAGGGAGGATCCCCATGGCGGTATCACAACGGCATCACGGGCGACTTTTGTAACCGGCAATGCGGCTAAAAAAGCAGCTGAAGGGCTGCGGTCAATGCTTTGGAAGGCAGTTTCGATTGAATTTGGCATCACTGAGGAACTTCTGGCAATTAAGGATGGCATTTTTGTGAACATAGAGACTGGTAATAAGATCATTGATCTCAAAACCTTGGCTTCAGGCGCAGAGCCTTTTAAATTCCGGGCTGATTATGAAGCCCCACAAACACAAATTCCATCAGAAGATATTTCAGCTTATCCTGAAATACCTGAGGCTCCCTTACACTTTGCCTATGATTTTGGTGCTCAGGCGGCAATTGTAAGTGTGAATCGTGAATCGGGGGAGATAAAAGTTCACAAAATTATCGCTGCCCACGACTCTGGCGAACCGATTATATACAAAAATGTGATCGGTCAAATTGAGGGTGCGGTTGTACAGGGCTTGGGATATGCCCTCAGTGAAAAGTTTGAAATCAAAGATGGGATCCCTCAGTCTACAAGATTGCGAGATTTAGGATTGCTGCATTTCAGGGATATCCCGGAGATCGTTCCAATCCCGATAACCGATCCCCATCCAAAGGGACCCTTTGGGGCAAAAGGTATGGGTGAGCTGGCCCTTTCACCAACAGCACCCGCTGTTATTAATGCCATTCATGATGCAGTGGGTGTGTGGGTAAGGGAATTGCCAGCGACGAAAGAGCGGATTAGAAAGGCGATTAATCTAAAAAGGGAAAAAAGAGTATAAGGGTGTTAAATTCTTCCTNGCGACAAGGTTAATTTATTAATCTTTGTAAATAAAATACTGGATCGATTGAGTCAATCCAGTATTTACTCATTGAATTGAAATATAAAGCATGAAAGCCAGTTTTATTTTGCTAACATTGGCAGGTAGGTCCGCCAGGGGGTTAGTATCCAATCGCCAAGCCTGGCTATGTCGCCGCTTTCCACAGCGACATCTTCAATAACCAGCGGCATGTATCCGTGAAATTGAATGGTTAAGTTGTAAAATCCTGGCGGCAGATTCTCCAGGCTGGCAATACCCTCTTCATCGGTATAGGCTGGCGGCAGACCGGTTTCACCTTCGGGTATCACCACAACACCTGCTTGGGTAATCAGTGTCGATCTGGCATCTCTTGCAAAATCATCTTGAAGAAGTACACGCAGCTGGATCCCACCCAGTTCTTCAGGTGAACGGACATTCACAGAGGCATGGTAGGTCTCTGATTCATTCCCCTCCTCATCCCTAAACTTGACATAGACATCAGCATTGCCTTCCCGATCTGGGCTGAGGGTCCATTCAGGATCAGGGTCATAAGTCTGCCATCTCCTTTCTGTGAAGAGTGGGTCATTGGCGATCAGCATTTCAATACCTGCTCTATTTTCTTCAGATTCCGCCCCAATGATGTTGTAAGGGAAATCCAGTGGTAGATGCAGCCTAACATTGAGGGAGGTCACAAACTTCGCGTGGTCATTGATGATAATGCCGCCTACGGGCGGAATGGGGTTTGCCCGGGGTATGCCGCTGAATTCTCCACTGGGTGCGCTCATCGCGTCCGCGTTATTGACCCCAATCAGGCGGTAATAATAGCGGATGCCAGCCGTTAACCCATCATCGTAATATAAGCCTCCCTCAGGCTGTGCATCGAATTCATCAATCAGGATATAAGGATCACTCAAACTTGTTCGGCGGAAAAGCAGAATTCTCTNGTANGCCAAGCTGGATGGATAGCGGATCAGGTTGGCATAGGGTTTTAAGCCCGGGTCGCCCAGGTCGTGGGACACCTGGCTGATCACGCCGACATCGATCGGTGGGGGCAGTAAGTCATCGGATCCGTCCAGGGGATTTGCATCTCGCTTGATTTCCGATAGATCATTCTCCCCTCCGTTGTCCGTATCAGGATTGCAGGGATTCGTCCCAAAATTAAATTCATCCAGGCTGATCAAACCATCAAAGTCGGGGTCGAGGTGGCTGTCTTTAATGTTATATGCCATGCAGGGATAGAGATTTTCATAAAGATTGATCAAGCCGTCCTCATCCGTGTCCTGGAATTCAAAGGTTGGCTCCAATGGTTCGATCACACTAAAGGATCCTCTGGCGACACGCTGGAATTCGCCGCCAATGTTATCTTTGCCTTCAGCCAGCAGGGTGACAATGTAACTGCCCCGCTTTTCATAAACCTCGTCAGTTTGACTGGTTTTGCTTCCTACAGTCGTGCGGTAGTATAAGCCGCCGTAGATGCCATCACCTGGGAAGCCGTCACCATGGTTGCCGTCATCGTAAAGAGATATGGGCATATTTGATCCATCAGGATGTTCAACGCTTGCCCTGACCTGCGCTTCCAAAATGGGGCCTTCCATATCGGTCACGCTGGCAAGGATGGGGACAGGTTGATTGAGCAGGAACTGGTTTGTATCCAGTTCATAGACCTCGCCGAATTCCCCAAAAAACAGCCTTAGCTGGGCGCCGTAGCGGTTGATTCCGGACAGGGTCACCCTGTATCCTAACTCACTGTACGCCCGTAAATAGATGGTCCAGGTACCGGGTGTAAGTTTGGGCAGGCGGAAGGTCGCGTGGTATTCATCACGGTTGATTTCTACATCCGGAAGATCGCCAATAGCATTGCCGTCCGGGTCAAATATTTCATATTCACCCATCCCGCCACCGGACCAGGACAGTGTAAACAAAGGGTCTTCGACGCTTTCTTCAAGTACAGGGACATAAAGCTCAACTGACTCACTTGAGGATAAACCGCCCTGGTTTTCCCACAAGCGTTCATGGGTTTGGATCCGCTCAGCAGATAGTGCATAGGCGTCACCGAGTTCCAGGAGCACCTCACTTACAGCTCTCCCCTCAATTTGTGAAGTGCTTGTTGTCACGGGAGGCAGATCCACGTAGTAATAGCGCCCGCCGGTATAGGTAGCAATGGACTGCATCAAAGGCTGATCAGACAGCGGTCCCAGGGCAATCGCATTGACCTTGATATTGTTGTTGTGGATATAATTCTTAATATTATCCCAGTAAGCCGCTTCATTTTCCATACCATCGCTCAACAGGACAATCCAGCGTTCTGTCGGGGGTGCTGGTCGGCCGTTGCCAGAATTGACAATCTCATCATAAGCCAGGTACATGCCGTCCCCGATGGAGGTCATATTTTCTGTTTCAATAAGATTAATCGCCTCTTTGGCTTCCAAACGGCTGTCCTCTGTGACCGGCTGCAGCTTGTATTCAAGGGTTGCGTCATCATTTGGTTCATTCATATCACCGCTAAAACTGACCACGCCGGTGTAATCACTGCTGCGAGCAGAATCGACAAACAATTTGCCAGCCTCTTTAGCCGCATCGATTTTTGGGTATGCAAGAGGATCGTCCATGCTGCCTGATTTATCGATGACCAGCATTTGGTCGACACTTTTAGTCGCATAAACGACGGCAGCTTCATTGCCGGTAGTAGCGATGGTGCCCAGTTTGACGATCAGGTTATAGGTGTCTGGATCAGGTTCTTCTTTATCTGGTGCCTGAACCACCAGCCAATATTCCCCCTGGACATAAGCACCGTTGATCACTTCCGCTTCGTCTCCGGGATTGCT
>P_1C_Sed_3_UnCtyDRAFT_1000143_pt1 | contig 14170 bp, 16 predicted proteins | sample Pon1CUnioCityCA_FD_10233 | JGI IMG/M metagenome (IMG submission 10233) | reverse complement strand
GTGTCGAAATCGGGCTCTCCGATGCCGAGGCTGATGACGTTCTCCATCGTCGCAGCGATGTCGAAGAAGCGACGTATCCCAGAGGGCGGGACAGTCGTGATACGCTCTGAGACGAGGTTGCTGACGCGGTGCATTGAGACACCTCCGTGACGCGTTTCTGTGCGTCCTAGTTGCCACCCGCTGGGATGGTCACTACCCTAGCTTTCGATAACAAGTTCTGAGCGTTCGTGCCACATCAACTCCGCCACACCGCTGAAACGGCCATCGGCGAGGAGTGGGATGAGGACAATGCTCTCTGCGAGCCCGCTTTCCTTGTCACTGTGGTAGCGTGTGGGCGTGAATTCTCCAGCGCGATAGCGCGTGTACGTCTCCCTGATCTTAGCCTGCGACTCCGGATTGTGACATTCGTGCAGGCTGGTGCCAATCAAATCCTTTCCGCCACGATCGCCGTAATGCTCAAGCGCCAGGTCGTTCAGGAAGATGATACGACCATCCTCGTTGGCAATGGTAACGGCGGCGCGCAATCCTGCGAAGAGCTTCCCAAGCTTCTGCTCTGCGATCACGCCGGTCATCCCTTGATTGTGCCCCGGTCGGTCGGCTCGCCGTTGCGCTGGAGCAGCCAGACGCCCAACCCGGCGGCAGAGAGCAGGGCAGCCAACCCGATCGCTGCGGTTGTCACGGTCTCTTTCTCCATACCCGGCATGACGGCGCCGCGAAGCCCGGCCTCAGCCCCATACTCGCTGAATAGGCGACCCCACTTGGTCTCCAGCGCCTTCTCCACACGCTGACGGCCAACGAAGGGGTACCAATACACGTTGTGATAGAAGTTGCTGGCAAAGTAGGACCACGGAACGAGCGGCGAGCGAAGCAGCAAGCCCTCCAGCGGCTTGAGGGGGCCGTGGTATATCGCCTTCTGGCCTAAACTGGCGAAGGTGTCCTCCTGCACGAAGCCCCAGTCCTGGGCCATGACCCAGTCGGGATCTTCCCCGACGATCTCGATCTGATCGGGGTCGCCAACGCCAAGCCCCAGGTCGTGCGCGATGCGGATGAAGGGGATGTCGAGAGGATCGAAGCCCTGCAGATGAGCGGACATAGCGTCGATCGCTACCTGATCGGCAGAGGCCAGCAGGATGTCCTTCTGATGCCAGCGCATCGCCCGCGGACCAGGCCCATCGCCTGCGAAGGTGCCATCCATCACAGCGAAGAGCCCTGGATGGATGTCTTGCTGGATCATCAACAGATCGACCAGCGTCTTGTGAATGTCGGCATGGGTCCAGTGCCGCCTGCGCCCCAGCAACCCTCCGAAGGCGTTCTTCATCGCGCCCGTGATGGTGGTGAAGACGTGAGTCTTCACGGTCGGAAGCTGAATAATGTTGCGCCCGATCAGTATCTCAGGGATATAGACGCCCTCCGGATAGATTCTATCCAGCGCGAGGAACGGCTCCGGAGGCTCGTAGCGGACCCAGTTGTACTGGGGCTCGAAGAGATGAACGTTGCGGATGCCGTAGGTGTCAACCACAAACTTGTGTTTGTTGTGCCTCTCACCCACGTGGGCGTCGACGACGACTGTGTCGTTGTGCGCGGCGATCAGGTTCTCGTAGCCGGCAGTCCGGAGTCCGCGTATGACGCCCTCCAGCTGCCACGGCGCCGTTGAGCATGCCGGGTACCAGGTCTGCCAGGAGATATTGATCTTAAGAAGAGTCTCGTTCTTCTGTGGCAGGACGGTGCGGACGCCCGCCAGGTCCATCAGTCGTGCGTAGTCTTCAAGCACGGTCTCTGGACTGGTTCTGAGAACGGCCACTTGGCCGCGTCCAGGAAAGTCTTTGGTCATGCTTCCTCCAGGATGAAATCGCTCAGGATCAAAGCTAATGCACAGATGACAATGAGCGGGCTGCTACAAGCGAAGCGATTGTACCACGCTTCCTAGTGAGGTCAACGACACCCACAGTCGAATGGAACAGCCTATACGACGCGAGGTACCCGGGCCAGGATCTCAGAGACGACCTCGTAGTTGATGGTGCCCAGCCAATCAGCGACCTCTTCAGCCGTAATCTCGTCGTCGCCCTGGCGCCCGATGAGAACCACTTCGTCGCCCACTCGTACACCTGGGATATGATCGACCTGTATCATGGTCTGGTCCATACAGACTCTACCCACTATCGGAGCCCGTTTTCCCCGAATGAGCACGGCTTCCCAGCGCGTAGGCGCCCGGCGGAAGCCGTCAGCATAGCCCACGGGGATGACGGCAATGGTTTCCTCATCACGGGTCCGGTATGTGTTGCCATAGCTCACGTAGCTTCCCGGCGGTAGCTTCTTGACTTGGGCCACGGTGGTCTTCCAGGTCAGGGCCGGGCGGCACCCCGGCGGCAAGGAGACGTGTCGGGATGGCTCTAGGCCGTACATTGCCAGGCCCACACGTACCATGTCGAAGTGAGACTCCGGCAGGCGGAGTGTGGCAGATGAATTGGCGCAGTGGATAGTGCGGAAGGTCACTCCGATCTCTTCCAGCTGAGCCAGGACTTCCCGGAATCGTTCGAGTTGCCAGCGGGTGTAGTTGAGATCCTCTTCGTCAGCCACCGAGAAATGGGTGAACAGACCCTCAACCTCGAGGCCGGGGAGCTGACGAACGTTTTTCATGAAAGAGACGACCTGCGCTGGCAGCAGGCCTAGACGCCCCATGCCGGTGTCCACCTTCAAGTGCAGAGGGCATTCACGGCGCAGGTCCTCGGCAGCTCGGCTGTAAAGCCGGGCCAGCTCGGCGTCGTAGACCGTCAAGGTGACCTCGTGGCGCAGGGCTTCCTTGGCCAGCCAGGCCGGGGTATAGCCCAGCACAAGGATGGGTGCCTCTATGCCTGCGTTTCGCAGGTGGACTGCCTCGTTGACGGATGCCACGCCGCAGACAGAGGCGCCGTTGTTGAGGGCCGTGCGCGCCACCTTCACAGCCCCGTGCCCGTAGGCATCGGCCTTCAGGACGGCCAGGACATCCACCGAAGGACCGACGAGCTGTTTGATCTGGCGGATGTTCTGCGCGACTGCTTCCAGATCGACCTCCAGCCAGGTGGGTCGGCTCGGTCGGACGGCCTGAACTTTGAGGCCTTTCAGTCGCCGCACCAGATGGGCGCTGTCCGTGGGATTCTGGAGAAGGCTCTCCACCACGCGCTCCATGTGGGTTTCCACGTCTCCCTTGATCAAGACCACGTCGCCGGACGTCAAGCGCGGTGTCAGCGTCCTGACGATGTCCTCCGCGGTGTGAGTGATGATGATTTGGTCACGACTGAGGCCCGTCTCTGCGGCCCCTTCAGCTATCCATGCCGCTCGGTCTCCCTTGGTGATCAGGAGATCGACCTGGACGGCGGCCGCGGCCTCGCCAACCTGTTCGTGTCCTACAACGGAGTAGCTCCCCAACTGGGCCATATCACCCAGAACCGCGATGTGACGCTTGGCAGGATAGGTGGAGAGGGTGTCCAGGGCTTGCAGAGCGGTGGCAGGGTTTGAGCCGGCGGACCCGTCCATCAGAAGGGAATTGTTGATACCTTCGAGGACTTGTAGTCGACCGGGACCGGGCCGGAGTCCCTCTATGCCCGCACGGATGTCAGCCCAGGGGATGTCATACCTCATACCGACCGCAACAGCTGCGAGGATCGTATACGCCTGGTGACAACCTAGAAGCTGGGTGCGGATGCCTGATTTGGCCGGGTAGCCGGGGATACCGAGTCCAGTAGCTCCTGGGAAGTGGATAACCAGCTCAAGTCCTTCGGCCGTGGGCCGGAGGTCGGAGGCGACGATGTCGGCGTCAGGGCTCAGACCATAGGTGGCGATGTTGGCTCGTGTTCGCTGCCGCATGGCCCGGACTCGATCATCGTCATAATTTAGCAAAGCCACGCCCGTGGCGGACAGCGCCTCGACTAGCTGGCCCTTCTCCGCAGCAATTTCCTCCAAGCTGTTGAAGTAGGCGAGGTGCGCAGCATTGACGGAGGTCACGACGGCAGTCTGAGGGCGGGCTAGCTCGGTCATCGCTGCGATATCGCCGAAGGCGTGGGCTGCCATTTCCAATACCGCCACATCGTGCTCGGTTGTGAGCTTCTCCAGAGAAAGAGGGAGGCCGAAGGTGTTGCTCAGGCCCGGCGGGTTGGCGAAGACCTTGTAGCGTCTGCTCAGGATGGCCGAAATGGCCCGGCAGACGGCCGTCTTCCCCGCGGAACCCGTGACAGCTATCGTGTCCGGTTCGTACTTGCGGAGGATGTAGGCGGCCCACTGGGACAGGGCATTCCGTGTATCGGGCACAACGATGCAGGGCAAGGTGGGGTTCGGGGGGGGAAACTGGCAAAGGACGCCGCCCGCGCCTTCTGTCACAGCCTCGGAGATGTAGTCGTGACCGTCACCGCCCTCGGTCTTAACGGCGATGAAGAGATCGCCGGGCGTCAGCCGCTGGGAGTTGTAGCAGAATGCGGAGAACGTGGTGGGTGTAGCAGGTCCCACCAGTTGGCCGCCCGTCGCTTCTAAGAGATCGCCCAGGTGAATCATCTTTGTCGCCAGGGTCGATTATAGCACCGCGGCATCTCGACTGCAACTGGTCCCGCTGTTCGTTGTCCTTTCGCCAGCCCTGTGCTATCATCTGTTTCTGTAGCGACCTCCGGGGGCAGACGCTCGGGCGGGCAGTGAGTTGACAATCGTGAGAGCCGGGAGGTACGCATTGCTTGAGGCGCTTCGCGCGACGGTGGATACATGTCCCGAGGCCGCCGATGTGGCGATTGTGATTGACGTGGTGTGGACTTTNACCACGGCGGTTCCTGCCTTTGATCCTGGGATCAAGGAGATCACCTGACTGTGTCTCAAAGCTCCGGTCAGGCCGCGTGACGATGGCGATCAGCGGGTCGCACCCGGGTGGGCCGGGCGACGAGGATCAGGCCTATGCCGATTGCCTTGAGGCTGGGATACGGGGCCGACTGGTTGATCAGCAGAGTGTGAGCCGACGCGTGTGATCGGTGCAAGCCACCGAAACGTAGAAAGACCCGGATCGTCGGCAGTTCTTGCCCCGGGATTCTGAGCTCACTCCGTAGCTGGATCAGTTTCGCCGTGCGATGGTGGTCCCACGCGAAGGCGGTCACAGTGTGATGATGCCCGTGTCTGCGCAGGGGAGCTCATGGTCAGGGCTGACTAGGTGCACCAGACCTGACGCAGAGGATCCGGCGGAGACGACCGCTTCGGAATCTCCGGAGCGAGGGTCCTGCCAGACAGCGGGGAAGCCACAGCGCGAGGTTGAGATGGGGAGAAGAACACACCCGGAGGGTATGGCCGANTTCTTCGATGCCCGGCAGGCGGGCTACGAGGAGCACATGGCGGAGACAGTCGCCGATTTTGACCGCTTCTACGAATCCATTGCGGACCCAATTCCGGAGACCAACGATGCACTCCAAATTCTTGATGTCGGCTGCGGCACGGGGCTGGAGTTGCACGCAGTCTTGAGCAGGGCACCCAACGCGGTGATCACGGGTATCGATCTTTCGGCAGGGATGCTAGGCAGGCTGCGACGGACGTTTGTTGAGCGCTTGGATCAGTTGCACCTGATCGAAGGCTCCTACCTGGACGCTCCTCTCAGTGACTCTCTCTACGACTTCGCCATGGCAGTCATGACGCTTCACCATCTGCTGCCGGCGAGGAAGACGGAGCTCTACCGAAGGATCAGGCGCGCGTTGAAGCCAGACGGGGCATACATTGAGGGTGATTGGGTTGTGTCTCCGGGAGAGGAGCGACGCTACTTGTCTGAGTATCACGAGCGCGTGAGAGGCCTGCCTGCGGCCGACAAAGGGGCTTACCACATCGATGTTCCGCTCTCTATGGAGACTCAGAAGAGTCTCTTGCTGGATGCGGGTTTCTCTGGCGTCCGGGTGATCTGGCACGCAGCCGGCAGCATGGTCTACGTGGCGCGCGGCTGAAGCGACGAACTAGGGGACATGTTCCGTTCCCGCCGTGGCAGCCAGAAGGTGAGGATGCTTTGTGACAAGGACGCAAGAGGAGGCGTAGCTGTGCCCACCAATCTACCTCCAGATTACTTTAGGATCGAAGAGGAGTTTCGAAAGGCGAGATCGAATGAGGAGAAGATCACCCTTCTTCAGGAGATGATGAGTGTGGTGCCCAAGCACAAGGGCACCGACCGGCTACGCGCCGATCTACGTAGGAAGCTTGCCAGCCTCAAGCGGGCACCCAAGGCGCGTAAGGCCACCGCGCGCCACGAATCCCCGTACCATATCGAGCGCGAAGGCGCCGGGCAGGCGGTGTTGGTCGGAACCCCGAACACAGGAAAATCCGCGCTGCTGAGAGCTCTGACAAACGCCGAACCTGAAGTGGCTCCCTACCCCTTCACCACCTGGACGCCCAAGCCGGGGATGATGGAGTATGAGAACGTCCAGATTCAGTTGATCGATACACCGCCCCTGAACGAAGAGCACGTCGAACCTGAATTGATGAACCTGATCCGCAGGGTGGATCTTGTCCTGCTGGTTCTGGATGTACAGGGCTATCCCATACAGGAGTTCGAAGATGCAATGGGGCTCCTGGAGGCGTACCGAATCGTTCCTTTTCGTAAGAAGGAGGACCACGGAGAAGAGAAGGGGTGGGCCTTCAAGCCGTTCCTCATCCTCGTCAACAAGAGCGACGAGCCGAGCTACGATGAGGACGTGATGGTGCTGGGCGAGCTTCTCGGCGAGGAATGGATGCTGTTGCCAGTTTCAGCCGAGACGGGGCGAAGGTTGCACGAAATGAGACGTGCCGTGTTCGACCTGCTGGAAATCATTCGAGTCTACTCGAAGCCTCCAGGAGAGGCGCCCGATGTGAGTGCTCCGTTCGTGTTGGAGAAAGGAAGCACGGTGGAGACGTTCGCCGCCAAGGTGCATCGGGATTTTCTCGAGACGCTGAAGACGGCGCGCATCTGGGGCAAAGGCGTCTACGACGGTCAGATGGTGGGACGGGACCACGTGCTCCACGACGGAGACGTGGTGGAGCTCCGTACATGACGGGCTGGCGGACCGCCCGTCTCAACCGCGAAGAAACGATAGCTTTTCCAATCTCGCTAGAACCTGCCGCACACCCTTCGCCGGTGAGACCCGCTCGGTGTCCACCACGACTGTGGGATGCAACGGCGCTTCATCCGGCACCTGAAGACCGGGGACAGTTGTGGCTTGGCCCTTGATGGCCTTCTCGTAGATCCCCTTCTTGTCCCTCTCCATGCACGTCTCCAGGGAGCATTGGACGTAGACCTCCGCAAAGCACTCGATCTCGCGTCGCGCGTGCTCGCGGAATTGCCGTCGAGCGGCCGTCGCAGCGATGAGGACATTCACCCCATTCTGTGTAAGGAGTTTGGCGATGAAGGCGAGGGCTTGGTAGAACCAGTCCCGTTCCTTCCGGGTGTAGGTCGGCTGCGGCGTCAACACATGACGCAGTTCGTCGGAGTCGAGGAGCTGCACGGTCCGGTCTCGGTCTCGGAGACGTCTGGTCAACCCCTCGGCAAGAGTGGTCTTCCCCGAGGCCGGGAGTCCTGTGAACCAGATGGCGAATCCGACTTCCTTGTTCACAAGTTGCTCCGTGTCCGGTGTCGGTGCCCGGTAGAGATCTGGGGTTGGGCCTGTCTGCGCTGGCGATTCACAGCTGTGCTCCCGAGGGATGACTCAAGTCGGTAGTAGGTCCCGGATGCCGGATGAGGATCGGATCTCGCAAGCCTGTGAATCGGTGGCACCAGCGCGGTATTTTGCCTCAGCCCCGCAGCGCCGTGCTAACGACCTGGCCTATGGTCCGGTTCCATTCTCGCGCTCGTCAGGAAAGGTAACGGTTGACTTCTTGAGGGTCAAAGCGATCGGTCTCAAGCACGTTGGTGATGAAGCGGAAGCGGGCCTGGCACACCCCGCGCCGGAGATTCGGGTATCAGACAGGATTGGCAAGCACCAGTCCACGCCAGGCGTAGAACGGCTGTATGACCGTCAAGAGTTCGTCGTCGTGCGTGCGATCCAGGCAGCGGTCCCAGAATCGAGCGTATAGGGTGTGGAAGGGCCCGCTCACCGTTCCAGAGTTCTGAAGCGCAAAGAAGACGAAGTTGATGCTCATCGAGCTTACGTCGTCGGCTGGCTCACCCCAGGCCCCTCGGCTGCGATCGAGCAGCGCGAAATCGGTCCCCTCGCCAAAAATAAGGACGTTCCAGGGGTGGAAGTCGCCGTGCACCTGGCTCAAGCGATGGACGGCATCCTGGATCCGCCAGCGCCAGTAGATACAGCGCTTCTCGATTGCTTCTAACTGTTCCGCTGTTGCGATGTCGAAATCAGACGGGTAGCTATCGAGCAGCCCCATGATGCCCTCGCCGTGCCCCACCAGATCCCGAACACGCCGTCGGTAAAGCAAGGCGTCGGACGCTTTCACGGAGTGAATGTCCGCTAGGTAGTCAGCCAGCAAGAAAGCGCGTTCGCCATCTCCGAGCGCCAGCTCACCGTCGTGAGAGATGCGCTGCAGGTCGGCGGCGTAGGGCTTACCGGGGGCGTAATGCGTGACATGGAAGAACTCGCCTGTATGTCCCAGGGACAGGAGGGCGCCGTCCTCTGTAACGCATCGATGTCGAGAGACCGAACGTGTCGGGGCAGGTTGTCGAACGTGGCATGGTCGAGCAGCAGGTTAGCTGCACGGTCGGAGCGGCGCTCGTGACCAAAACCATTGCGGGAGATATTTGGAGCACCAGTTGGCCTGCACACCGTTGACCAGGCACTCAATGAGAAGCGGCACGCCGTAGCCATAGCCCTTGATTCTGTCTGATTCGTCGTTACCCTGAAGCTCGGACACACGGATGACTTCGACCATCTCCTGATAGAGGGACGAGAGATAGGTCTCCAGCTGCTCTCGGTTGAATGGAAGGGCTTCCCAGTTGGTGGTCACAGATTCACTCTCCTCTCTCCCCGTTGGCGGTTTGACAGAAGTGGTTGAAGTCCCCGGTGCCGAATGCTATGGCTGACCTACCGCCTGACCGCGTGTCGGAGCTTCAGCTAGCGAGACGTCAAGTTTCGCCTCTCCGTACCGCCGGTGTACCCACAGCACCGTCAGCAGAATTCCCAGAGCCATTGCTCCCAGCCCGACGAGCCCTGCCTCCGGCCCGAAGGCACCGCCGGTCCACAGATCAGGGCCGCCCTGGTCGATGGTGATGAACGTTGCCGATCGGAAATCGGTACCGCTCACGGGGAAGCCAAATACATTGCCCTGGAAGAAATTCCAGGTGATGTGTAAGGCGATAGGGATGGCTAGCTCAGAGGTGAGCAAGTAGCCCACTGCCAGTAGGACACCCGCGAAGCCAATGTTCAGGGTGCTGAACAGGGATGCGTTGGGGTTGCTCGCGTGGAGCACGCCGAACACGGCGGAGGAGAGCAGCGTGGCAATCACGATGGCCCCGCGAGGGCTGATGATGTTCCAGGTCAGCCCTTCTGCCAAGTTGTGCAGATGGTATCCTCGACTGAAGAGCTCCTCGTAAAACCCCACAGCTAGGAAGGTCACCAGCGGGATTAGCAGGGCGCTGAAGAAGCCAGCGTCTGGATTCCTTGTCACGAACGTCCCGGTGACGGTCACCCATCCAGCGCCAAGCTCGCCTAGGAAGATGATGAGCATCAGGCCCGCTCCCAATGCCAGGCCAAAGGTGAAATCGATCCACCAGTCTCGATCGAGATGGAACCCGAAATCGGCGAAAAGCCGTCGATCGAGGAGGCGCCCGGCCAACCAGATGCTCATGGTCAAGGCGGAGGCCAGGCCCAGATACGAGAGCATCATCAGTGTGGGGTTTTTCAGGATGACCTGTTGCACGACCTCCGGACTCGAAAACTCATTAGGGGAGATGCCCTCGCGGGCCACCAGAATCCCAAGACCGATGACTCCGACGCTACCCTCGACAACTAGGGCGAGGAAGCCAAAGATGACGAGCTGCCCGATCAGGCGCCATAGAGCGCGCAGACGGCGCTGATTGCTGTTCCAGAAAATGCGCTTGATGAACTGCATAGGCTTGAGCTACCCCTCAATTGGCTATAGTTGGGCGATCTAGTCCTTGTCGGCGTGTTGACAGGCTCGGTGCGTCAGCTGAGAGGTGTCTCAAACGGCAGCTCGGCCTCCACATGCACAACCTGAGTAGGGTACGGGAGCTCGATGCTCTCATGCTCTGCCACCCGGTTGATGGCATCCACGACGTCCGAGTGCACGGCGAATAGATTGTGCGTCTCCTGGTTGACCCAGAACCGTGCGGCCATGTTCAGCGTCGCCTCGCCAAGTTCCTCCGTGAGGATCTCGGGCGCTGGTTCCTCCATAACACCTTCGGTGTGTCGGATCGTATCCAGGAAGACTTCCCTCGCTCGGTCCACATCCTCCCCATAACCGAGCCCGATCCCGACCGTCCGCCGCCGGAGAGGAAGCTTGGAGTAGTTGACGATCGCATTGGAGTAGACGTCAAAGTTTGGAATGATCTCTGTCACGCCGTCCCATGTCTTGATGACGGTGTCTCGCATTGTGATGTCCAGGACGGTGCCAGCGTGGCCTGCAACCTCGACGGCATCACCGGTCTTGAAAGGTTGTCGGATAAGGAGGAGCAGCCCGGCGATGAAGTTGCGTGCGATCTCCTGTAGCGCAAAGCCAATGGTGAAACCTGCAATGCCCAGCCCGGCGAGCAAGCTTGTGATGTTGATGCCAGGTATCTGGTTAAGGGCTGTCAGAGTACCCAGCACCAGCACGGACCACCGAGCCAGATTACTCAGAAGCTCCCGTGTCTCGGGATCGTCTATTTGGTCCTTAAGACCTTCATTGGTCGTCCGTCTGACTAGTCTGGCCAGAAACAGGGATGCAACGAAGATGCCGAACGCGATGAGATAGTTCGGCAGGTTCCTCACGAGATCTTCCAGTAAATCAAGAAATGGTGCTGTCATACTTATTTCCTTTGGTCTTCAGTGTATCCACAGAGAGCGATGGCGCCGGGTCCGGTGTGAACGCCCAACACGGGGCCGGTGATATCGATGAGTAACTCGGCCGGGGCGTACGCGCGTTCGATCTGTTCAGCGATGCGCTCGGCGTCCTGCTGGGCGTCGCCGTGCATGACGGCGATGTGCATCGGATACCTGGTGTTCAGTTCCTGGAAGAATCGGTCATAGAGTGTGCTCAACCCGCGCCGGCGGGACCGAACGCGGCCCGCGGCCTCGACTCTCCCTGTGTCACGGTCGACGTAGACCAGGGGCTTGATGTCGAGCAGAGATCCGATGAGTCGGGTTGCTCCCCCGATCCGTCCCCCTTTGTGCAAGTATTCCATGGTGTCCAAGAAGACGTAGTGAGCGAGGTGCTGCCGGACGCCGTCGGCTGCCTCGATCATCTTGCTGGCGTCGCCACCACGCTCCCGAGCGCGAGCAGCGGCGAGGACCTGCCACCCGAGTCCCATGGTGTTGCTTTTCGAATCGAAGACTTGTACCGGGTGGTCGATCATCGACCTTGCCTGGCTGGCCGACTGGAACGCACCGCTCTGCTCGCTACTTATGGCAATGACCACAATCTCCTCCGCACCTGCCCGTATGGCCTTCTCATACGTCGCCAAGAATCCCTCTGGAGTGGGGTGAGCCGTGGTTGGGCATTCAGGCTCCTCTGTCAGCCGCCGATAGAACGTCTTTGGTGCCATGTCGACGCGATCTCGAAACGTCTTGTCCCCCCAAATGACATGCATCGGAACGACGGTGATGTCGTATCGTTCGATCAGGTTCCTGGGGATATCGCACGTGCTGTCCGTGATCAGTGCAATGCAGTGCTCAGTCATTGTGCTCCTGTGAGGTCCTTCTTTGATTGGGGCTCGGCGGGAGACGGTGGGAGCTCGAATGTCTCAAGTCGGCGCTTTGCCTCCTCTATTCGGTCCGTCGGTGCGGTGGCGGAGACGCGGATGAATCCCTCTCCGCCGGGACCGAAAAAGGTACCGGGAGCCACCGCAATGCCTATTTCCTGTAAAAGAGTCTTCGCGAAGACTTCCGATGTCCAGGCGTCGGCGTCGCTGCCCTGCGAAGCGTCCGGGATGCGCGTCCACAGATAGAGCGTGGCTCTGGGTCGCGACGCCTGGAGCCCAATGCCCCGTAGTCCTGCCTCGAGCAACTCCAGTCTCTCTTCGTAGATCCGGTTGCGGTCTACGATCCAGCTGGGATCCATGGATAGCGCGGTGATGGCCGCCTCCTGGAGGGGGAGAAAGATCCCGGAATCGATGTTGGACTTGACCTGGGTCAAGGCCTTCACAGCCTGAGCGTTGCCCACCGCCATGCCCAGTCGCCATCCGGCCATGTTGGCCATCTTGGACAAGGAGTTGAATTCCAGGGCCACGTCCACGGCTCCAGGGACCTGGAGCACGCTGGGGGCTTCGTAGCCGCCGTAGGTGACATCGACATACGGCGCGTCGTAGCAGAGGAGCAGGTCGTGGCGGCGGGCGAAGTCGACGGCACGGCGTAGGAAATCTAGATCGGCCGTGGCACCAGTGGGGTTGTTTGGGTAGTTCAACCACATGAGCTTTGCCGATCTCGCCACGTTGGGCGGGATGGCATCAAAATCGGGAAGAAATCCCTGGGCTGGCCGAAGCGGAAAAGTGAAGACGTCGGCGTCAGCGAGGATGGTGCCGCGAGTATAAGGTGTATACCCAGGATCGGGCACCAGGGCCACGTCAGCGGGTCCTAGATAAGCCAGAGCAATGTTGATCAATCCCTCCTTCGATCCCAGGAGGGGCGAGATTTCGCTGTCAGGATCGAGTCTCACTCCGAATTGCCGATCGTAGTACGTCGCGATGGCCTTACGCAGCGCGGCGATGCCGCGATAGCCGGGGTAGCCGTGATGGCCTGGCTGGTGTGCTGCGCGGCAAAGCGTCTCAATCACATTCTTCGGGGGAGGCATGTCTGGATTGCCGATGTCGAGCCGGATGACGTCTAGCCCTTGTTGCTGAGCCGTCGCGACGTGGTCGGCCCATTGGGCGAAGGGATAGGGCGGGAGATTGAACAGGCGTTCAGCATGTCTTGTCATGGTCCCTCTGAGACTTCCTCGATGTGGTCGAGAAGCGCTGTCAAACCGAGGAGGTAGCTCCGCCAACCAAAACCGCTGATCTGCCCGAGACAAAGAGGCGCGATCATGGATTCGCGACGGAACGGTTCTCGCGCGTGGATGTTCGATAGGTGCACCTCGACCGCGGGAAGCCCCACCGCGGCCAGGGCGTCCCGCAGGGCGACGCTGGTGTGTGTCAGACCAGCAGGGTTGAGGAGGATTCCGTCGACTCGATCTCCGGCCTCCTGCAGCGAGTCGATCAAAACTCCCTCATGGTTTGACTGGACAATGCGGAGTGAAGCGCGGCGGTCTTGAGCAGCCTCTCGCATGGCAGCGTTGATCTCCTTGAGCGTCACCTGCCCGTACGTCTGAGGCTCCCTATGGCCGAGCAGATTGAGATTGGGTCCATGCAGCACCAAGATCCGCGTCTCGGGCGTCGTCATCGTCTCCTACCTCCAGATCGTGTCGTTGTCACGCTCATTGTACCATGGAGTCCCGGACATCAAAGACTTGCTAGGATGACCGCACAGACCCGGTTGCGCCCATCTCCCGCAGGACTGACAGGACCAGCCTCTTTGGCACACCCACATTGATGATCACCCGGCCGATGCCAAGCGGAAGCACCCAGCGGAGTGAATCGGCCTGACGCTTCTTGTCGTGGGCCATCGCTTGCCAGACATCCTCCGCTCGGAAAGGGCCGTGCCCCGGTGCTTCGCAGCGGATCGGCAGGCCCCAGGCAGCCAGAACGGATTCGATTCGCCTCGCCAGTTGATGTTCGGCCCGTCCTAATCTTAGAGCGATCCTTGCGGCAGCGACTGTTCCGATACTCACCGCTTCGCCATGCCGAAGCGTGTAGCCACTGACTCTCTCGATGGCGTGACCAACTGTATGACCGAGGTTCAATGCGGCGCGTCGCCCGTGTTCATACGGGTCCTCTTCCACAATGTCGATCTTGACGCGCAGAGCACGGGTCAGCTGTTCGGGGGACAGCAGGCGGGGCTGGTTGCCCGGTGCCTGCGATGCGCGCCCCAGGACCTCCAGTTCCCCGAAGAGGCTCGGTGCGCCGATGATACCGTGCTTGATGACCTCTGCCATCCCAGAACGCAGCTCAGGG
>P_1C_Sed_3_UnCtyDRAFT_1000142_pt1 | contig 14177 bp, 14 predicted proteins | sample Pon1CUnioCityCA_FD_10233 | JGI IMG/M metagenome (IMG submission 10233) | reverse complement strand
CCTTGGCAACGCCACCCTTGGACAGTACATCCCCCGGGAATCCTGGTTTCACAAACAGGATCCNAGGGCAAGGCTGATCAGTATCCTTNTGATTTTCANATCNATAATTTTNACGCCGGGNTTANNGGGTTTANTNTTAGGCTTGATCAGTGTTGGGTTCNTGTATTATCTTGCTAAACTACCGCTTAAGAACACNTGGTCCAGTATCAAGCGAGCGCTGCCCTTCATCCTGATCCTGGCAATTCTGCAAATTTTATTCCATCAAGCAGCAGAAGGTGAGATCATTCTTTGGGAAATTTTAGGACTTGAGATTTCTCAAAAAGCGTTAATTGATGCTTTGATTTTAATTATCCGGTTCATTGTGTTAATTATCCTGCTGAATGCATTTGTTATGAGCCTCTCGACCTCCCAGGTTACTGCAGCAATTTATCATTTGTTTAAACCCTTAGAAAACCTGGGATTTCCAGTAAACGATCTGACGATGGTTGTGCAAATAACCATGCGCTATTTGCCTTTAATTGCCCAGCTTGCAGAAAAAACAACAAAGGCTCAGGCAGCCCGGGGTGCAGATTGGGAACAACGAGGTTTTAATCCTATCAAACAGGCAAAACGAGTCTTCCCGCTCATTGTTCCATTGATTGTTAACAGCTTGAAGCGTGCTGAAATAATGGCTCTCGCAATGGAATCACGTGGTTTTTATGCTGGTCAAAAACGGAGCAGTTTTCATGTCCTGCAATTTACATGGGCTGATATCGCATTGGTCACTATTTCATTTTTGTTGAGTCTGGTGATAGTGTTTATCGGAAGNTTGTTCTAAATATCAGAACCAGATTTTCCTTGTTTCCCAACTTGTTTCCAAATACTTACCACAGCCAGAACAATAACTGAGGATACTACGGCTTCTGGCAAACCATTAGCCAAAATTATTGGTGGGATTGCCACCCAGGGAAGAAATTTCAAAATTCCAATCATGCCTAAAACAAGAACCGTGTTCGATAAACTCCCCCCTGCCCCGGCTGCAATTAAAGCAGGAATTTCCCATCGCTTTAATGATTGATATATAAGCCAAGAAACAGGTCCGATAAATAATCTGGGTAATATCGATAATAACGGATTTGTGAACCAAACATCAGCGGGACCTGTTGGGGCAACAGCAGCTTGTATCAGGCTGAAGACCCCAAATACGAGCCCGATGATCAAACCAACAACTGGTCCTTCCAACACCGCCCCAATGATGACTGGAACCTGCATAATCGTGAGAGATGCGCCGCTGATCCATGGGATGAAACCTAATCTTGTCATCCCTAAAAAGATTGAAATCGCGCTCAATACACCAGTTATGACAATTTTTCTTGTTCTTTCCTGTACCATAAATCTCCAATAATGTCCTATAGTTTAGATAGATTATACTAGTTTTCAAACCACTTTCGATCTGTTCTCTCAAACTTCATTTCATTGGTAACTATCGATGACTTCATCAGGTAAAATCAATATGATTTTTACGTTTATATGTGAATTGGTAAAATTCAACTGAAAATAATAATACATCACATTGGTATTGATGGAGGAGATTTATGAAGATTGCAGTAATAACAGATGATGGCAAAACCATAAGCCGCCATTTTGGTCGGGCTCGTTATTATCAAGTTGTCGAAATTAAAAATGGTGAAGTTGTTGACAAAGAAATGAGGGACAAAATTGGGCATTCACATTACGCCCACCGAGAGCAGCGTCATACTGACCCAACAAAAGGCAGTGGAACGGACCCGGCATCTCACAGCAAGCATGAACGAATGTCGGAAGCAATCAGTGACTGCGATGCACTGATCTGCGGCGGAATGGGCAGAGGTGCCTATCAAAGCATGGAGACCTTTGGTATCAAACCAATTGTGACAAAAATTGAAGCGATTGACGAAGCGATTGAAGCATACTTAGAAGGTAACTTAAAAGACCAGACTGAGATGCTTCATTAATAATAAATTTTCCAGATTAAAGAACCTGCGGTGATCCTGTCCAAGGGTTCTTTTTTCATCTACAAAATTATGGCTGATTCTTCGAAATAATTGAAATGGTAAAATAGAAACATATAAAAAGATACAATGGGCGACCTATGTCCTACGAAATTATATCACCGGATGATTCTCAAAAACAAAATAAACTACAAACCGTTGTTCAACGTGCGCAAAATAAAAACCCGGTAGTTTCATACCTGGCCAGCCTGGGCAGCAAAGACAGCCGAAGGGTCCAAAAGACTGCTCTTGATCAAATTGCAAATGCCCTTTCAAACGGTGCAATAAAAAATTGCCTTAATTTCCCCTGGGAGAAACTTGATTACGGGACAGTAAATGCAATAAAAGCATGGTTGGATTCAAAATATGCGCCATCAACGGTTAACCGGTATCTTTGCGCTGTCAGACGTGTGATCAAAGAAGCATGGCGGCATCAGCTCATCACGGCAGAAGAATATCAACGGGCGACGGATGTCCAATCTGTTACCTCGACAAGGCTCCCGACAGGCAGAGAACTTGAAAACTATGAAATTCGTGGATTGATCAAGGCCTGTCTTTCTGATGAAGATAACCCCCCGCTTGGCATCCGTGATGCTGCAATTATCAGCCTCATGTATTCTTCCGGGTTGCGTCGAGCGGAAGTTGTTGCACTCGATTTGAGTGATCTCAATTTATCCAAAGGAGAACTGCGGGTCATCGGGAAGCGCAATAAAGAACGAAAAGCTTACCTGGCAAAAGGTGCTGTCAGGGCAGTAAAAAAATGGATCGAAATTCGCGGTATTGAACCTGGTCCTCTGTTCTATTCGGTAAATAAAGGGGGGAACATCATCCGATTTAGAAAAGAACGCTTGTCAGCAGAAGAGAAAAAACTGGGGAAGAAACCAAAAAAACTCGTTGCCCGGTTGAGCGATCAGACAATTTATCACGTTATTGATAAACGCTCAAAACAAGCGGGTTTAATAAGCAAGACCACCCCCCACGACATGCGGCGGACTTTTGTTTCTGACCTCCTGGATGGTGGGGTTGATCTTGCCACCGTATCAAAAATGGCTGGTCACGACGATACAAACACCACCAAGAGGTATGATCGGCGTTCCTCCAAAGTCATGCAAGACGCTGTTGAAAAATTGGACGTCCCCTATCCAAAAGACTCATAATCACTTTAATACTTTGAAACATCCTCTAATCCTCTTCATCCAAAGGTGAACAATAAATTACAATTAGGGTTTGGATTGAGAGGTAAGGTTTGGCTGAAAATGTGAAAGTTCAGGGAAGCATCAATCGGGGATTTACAATCGCGCTGGTTAGTGCAGTTGTCCTTTCTTTTACGGGTATCATCATCCGAATAGTTTCAGAGGATTATCACCTGCCAGCGTTGATACTTGCTTTTTGGCGGGATATATTTGTCGTCCTATCTGCTCTCCCTTTTTTGATTGTAATTAACGCTAAGCTTCTCAAAATTCAGAAAAATAACCTTATTTTCCTGGGGGTTTTTGGCTTTGCCCTTGCCTGTTTTAACATCGCCTGGACATTGGCCGTCACCCTTTCCGGTGCTTCAATAGCGACTGTTCTGGTCTATTCATCTGCTGGATTTACTGCTTTGTTGGGATATTTTTTGTTGGGTGAAAGCCTGGGTTGGAAAAAAGCATTTTCTGTTATTCTTTGCTTGATTGGCTGTGTGCTGGTCTCTGGGGCAGTTGATATTGACGCTTGGCAGCAAAATGCCTTAGGCATCATCAGCGGAATTCTCTCCGGATTTTTGTATGCCGTCTACAGTTTATTGGGGCGCCGGGCAAAACAGCGAAATCTCAACCCCTGGACCACACTTTTCTATACCTTCCTTTTCGCTGCAATTTTTTTGCTTTTTATCAATCTCCTGCCATTGAATGTAATTCCAGCGACCGCAAACACATTTTCGGATTTATTCCAACTTGGAACACAATGGCGTGGGTGGATATTATTGGTCCTCTTAGCTGCTGGTCCGACCTTAATAGGCTTTGGACTTTACAATATCAGCCTGGGAATACTGCCATCCAGTACAGCGAACCTGATCCTGACTCTGGAACCTGTTATCACATCAATTACGGCCTACTTTCTTCTCGGTGAACGGTTAACCTCAATTGAACTGCTTGGCAGCGGATTGATTTTGGGGGCGCTGATCCTGTTGCGATATAGAAAATCTTAACCAAACGCTTCAAATACCCAAAAATTCTCCTCCCTTGACGAAATCACATTATCCTTTTATCATTCTTTTATTAACAACCATCCAATAGGATGGAATTTAGATGGTCTGGAGATGTTAAATGTCTGAAACTGAGAAAATTACAGTAAATATCGGCAGTGTGGATCTGGGAAGAATCGATCTTCTTGTTCAGGAAGGGTTTTATTCCAGCAGGGCGGATTTCATTCGCACCGCTATCCGAAATCAACTTGATCGCCAAAAAACAACCGTTGATTCAATATCTTCGAGAAAATCTATGGTCATTGGGACATTGGGCTATACAAGAAAAGATCTTGAAAAGCTGCGGGAGGCTGGCGAGACAATTAACATTAAAGTTATCGGATTATTTATTTTAGGCGACGACATCACCCCCCAACTCGCACTGGACACCATCGAATCCGTCACAGTCAGAGGCGTGTTCAAAGCCCCAGAAAATATAAAGAACGCTTTGGCTGATCGCATTGATTAAAAAAACCAGACTATCGGCGTGAAAAAACTGATATTATAGAATATCCAGCTTAAAGATAATTATCAATTCATGAATGATTGGAGTTAAAAACATGAAAAAAACTATCCTGCCTCCTCGCTCAGANGTCCCGGTTGAAGAAACCTGGAATCTTGAGACGATATTCCCCTCTGTTAAATCATGGGAAAAATTGAAAGATGAGGTCCTCACAACCCTTCCTGATTTAGAGGAATACAAAGGGAAAATATCTCAGGGGCCACATATACTTGGTGATTTCTTTGAAAAATACGAAAAAACATTACGAAAAGCCAGCAAAGTGATGCTGTATGGCTCTCTTTCTATGGCAACGGATACTTCGGATCAAGAGGCGCAAGCCCGTGCTGGTCAGGGACAAAGTGTTTTTGTTCGGCTCAACGCCGCGACCTCTTTTCTTAACCCTGAACTGATGTCCATAGGCTTTCAGACTTTACGGGATTGGATCAAGGAAGATACACGTTTGAAACACATGGGGCATTTTATCGATGAACTGGAACATGAGAAAGCCCATGTTCGGTCCGATGAAGTCGAGCAGGTTATGGCATTCTCAGGAGAACCGATGAGTGATTTCTTCAAAGCTTACAACGCAATAACCAATGCTGACCTTAAATTTGAAGATGCCCAAACCCAAGATGGCAGCACCCTGGAAGTAGGGCAAAGCAGTATCGGGTCACTCCTGACCCATAAAGACCGAAAAGCCAGGAAAACTGGATTTGAAAATTACGCTGATGGATACCTGGCGTTTAAAAATACGATTTCCTCAATTCAACTTGGAGGGATTCATCGTGATATTTTTAACGCGCGGGTGAGAAACTATCCATCTTCCCTTGACGCATCATTGGGATCAAATAACATCCCAACAGAGGTTTTTTATGCACTGATTGGAACCTTTAAGAAGAATTTACCCACCTGGCACCGATATTGGCGGATCAGGCGAAAAGCATTGGATTATGAAAAACTGCATGTTTATGATATCAAAGCGCCTTTGACCCGAAAAACACCTGAAATATCCTTTGAGCAGGCGGTTGATTGGATCACCAAAGGTTTAGCTCCCCTGGGTACAGAATACGTTGAAACATTGCGAAAAGGTGCGCTGGAGGAGCGCTGGGTTGACCGGGCACGTAACCGGGGAAAGCGTCAGGGAGCCTTCTCAAGCGGCGTATACGACACAAATCCCTTTATCATGATGAGTTATGCCGAGGATGTATTCAGCCTCAGTACATTGGCACATGAATTAGGCCATTCCATGCATTCATATTACACATGGAAGTCGCAACCCTTCATTTATGGTCGTTATTCTTTGTTCGTTGCAGAAGTGGCCAGTAATTTCAACCAGGCGATGGTCAGAGATTATCTTTTCAAAACCCAAGATGACCCGGCGTTTCAACTTGCCCTTATTGAGGAGGCAATGTCCAATTTTCACCGGTATTTCTTCATCATGCCAACCCTTGCCCGTTGGGAGTTAGAAGTTCATGAGCGTGCTGAAAATGGTAAACCCCTCAATGCACAAATCATGAGTGATATTTGCAGTGCCTACTTCGCTGAAGGATACGGTGATGAGGTTGAATTCGATAAAGATAGAATCGGGATCACGTGGGCGCAATTTCAGCATATGTACATGAACTTTTATGTTTATCAGTACGCCACTGGAATTTCAGCTGCCCACGCACTAGCAAAGCGCGTTCAAAATGGGAATCAGGAGGCTGTGGATCGCTACCTGAAATTCCTTGGTACTGGCAGCTCAGCATATCCTCTAGATGCTTTGAGGGCAGCCGGTGTTGACATGACCAGCCCTGAACCGGTCAATAAGGCATTTGAAGCTTTGGCTGGATATGTTGACAGGCTTGAGCACCTTATTGAAGGTTGATTATCTTTCATCATCACTATTTAAATTAATAACCTGAGGTTTGTCAAAAAAACTCAGGTTTTGTTTTTCTAAATTGTGTGATTCTATCGCCAATCGACATTTGTTAATTCGCAGGATAAACCCCAAATTTCCTCTGCTAATTTCTCATCTCTTGCTTGAATACTGGGTGGGATGGGTGAACAATCCTTGAAATAAAATCCCTGTGAGGTGTCGATTTTTTCAGAACCGGACAGGAACGCAATAGTCTTCGCCGGCAGATCTGGTGAGGTTCCCTGCTCGCGCCGGAAACGCCAAACCCAATCCGAAATGCCATCGCTCCCCTTTGATGCGATGGCTGTATTCACCAATCCTGGGTCAACAGCAAAAGCCAATACTTTACCGTCCATTCTTCGATTTAATTCGTATGTGAATAAAACGTTGCATAATTTTGAACGTTTATAAGCTAACAGCCCAAAGTAAGGCCAAGGATTTGCCAATCTACTTAGAAACATTGGCGTTGTCCGATGAGAATAGGAGGAGACGGTCAGTATTCGTGCCTGTTCGGAATCATTTAACAATGGCAGCAGCTCATGGCTTAGCAGGAACGGTGCCAGGTGATTGACTGCAAATGTTTTTTCAATGCCATCCTGTGTGCAACTCTTTTTTTCAAGATAGACCCCTGCATTGTTAATGAGCACATCCAGTGCATTCTTACTAAATTTAGCCAATAAAGTATCCACTTTCACCGCTAATTTGATTACCTGTTCTTGTGTAGACAAATCAGCTAATATATAATGGATTTTTGCATCAGAATTCTCCGAGCTTATTTTTTCTACTGCTAATTGGTTTCGACCCTCATCACGCCCCACACCAATGACAAATGCCCCCCTTTTTGAAAGCTCTGCGGCAGCAGCAAGTCCAATCCCCGAAGTTGCTCCGGTAATGAGGATGGATTTTTCTTCAAGAGATATTGATTTCATTTCTTCACATGACACAAGTATTCTCCCTTATCATCACAAGAATGCTCATCAAAAGCATTATACCCACCCACAGTCAAACATTTATAATTACGTGAAGGAAAATCTTTTTAATGAGGCCGTTATGATAAACTTAAATGATTCAATGCTTTAAGTAATCAATATTACGATGTACGGGAGAAAATATGAAACCAAAGACTTTTCACTACGATAGATTGGTCAAAAGTGAGGATCTGAACCATCATTCGACCCTTTTTGCAGGACGGTGCAGTGAATGGTTTGTTGAAGCTGGGTTTATTGCGGTGGCGAGTGTCCTGCCCCCCAACAATATTGTTTGCTTACAAATTCACGGCCTAACCTTCACCAAGCCTATCACCTCGGGCGATATTGCTTGTTTCGAGAGCAAAATTGTTCATACAGGAAGGAGCTCTCTGAAAGTTTATGTCGCACTTAAACATCGTGGGGAAGCGGAACCAATCGTTAAAGGATTTATCACCTTTGTACATGTGAACCAAACCGGAAAAGCAATCCCTCATGGTTTGACACTTGAACTAAGCGATCCCTATGATATCGAACTTAATCACCAGGCTCAAATGCTTTGAGTCATCAGGTCTATTTCTGTAGATAGATAAACTTTGAAGAAAAATTCATCAATAAATTATCTGTGGGTAAATTGAACTTTCTTTAAAGACTGACCAACCATTCAAATCTCAAAATTGCTAACAAAACATTGTCAAAATATGTATTAAAGTTATACTTATGAGCATGAAAAAACAAACTCAGAAAATTTCTGCGATAATCCTGATTGTAATTGGTGTCATATTTTTCATTCTCATTGGGGGTTTATCTATATGGGCAGATTTAGAGGCATCTCTTTTCAATTCTGCAAAAAGATCAAGAGAACCTTTGCCTTCTTTGAACTGCCCATCCATCATTTCTTCTGATGAAACAGGGGTCGTATCAGCCAGTTTCAGTAATCCCTCTGATAGAATTATCAACCCTAAAATCCAAACCTTTATATCTGACGGCTTTGTAATCTTAATGCAAGAAAAGGTCGATATCCTGGAGATCGAACCAGGAGAAACTGAAAGTGTCGAAATTAAGGTGACAGCTGCAAATGCCGTCTATAATCGAATAATATTGGTCCGGATGCATCAATTTGCGTATGGGCCACTTCCATATCGGAATGCCTCCTGTGGGATTTTTGTTATAAATATCCCTTTTTTGACGGGGACACAATTTATCTATCTGAGCATGGCTTTAGGAACCCTCTTTTCAGGAGCAGGGATTATTCTTTGGGGACTCAATTCGAGACCAATTGTCTGGGACAAATTGACAAATTTGAAGTGGATAATTGCATTTGTTCTCCTCTCGATTTTGATTGCAATTATTGGCTTGTTGAGTATTTGGCTGTTGGGTGTTTTCCTTTTTGTGCTTTGGATTTTGTTAGCAATAGGGTTGGTAAGTAAAGCAGTCTTGGACTCCGATAAACAAACGAAGAATATTGGAAAGAAAAATAAATAATTCATTTTCTCTTGACAATTTGATGAATCTATTTAATAATTCTTCTGGAATAAGGTAGGTTCATTTGTATGAATCGAAGATTTTCGACTATACTTATCTATGGATTTACCACTTTTAACCCTAATATCTTATTAGAAGGAGTAAAAATGAAACGAATAGCTTATATCTTGATCACTCTGATGGTACTCACCGGTTTAACACTCACCGGCTGCCAAGGCGAGGCAGAACTTGGTACCGAAGAGAATCCCCTCATCTGGGCGCTTGTTCCCTCGGGTGAGTCCGACACGGTCTTAGCAGGTTTTGATGCTGTTACAGACATCATTTTTGATGAGACCGGGATTGTTATTGAACCCTTTGTTGCAACTGAATACGCCGGCGTGATCGAAGCCCTCTCAGCAGAACCGCCAAATGCTCACATTGCTTCACTGGCAACCTTTGCTTACCTGGTAGCTGCTGAGCGCGGCGTTGCAGAAGCCGAACTGGTTGCTGTCCGCTACGGCAGCCCCACCTATACCGGTCAGATCTTCGTCCGTGCCGACAGCGGCATTGAATCACTGGAAGATCTTGCTGGTAAGACCTTCTGCCGCCCTGACCCACTGAGCACTTCAGGCTGGATTATTCCATCTGTCGAGCTCCAGGCTGCTGGTGTGAACCCTGAGACCGACCTCGCCGAGGTTGTCGATGCAGGCTCCCATGACGCCGCTGTAGCTGGTGTTTACAATGGCGATTGTGATGCAGGCTCTTCATTTGTTGATGCCCGCTCCAATCTTGAAGAGGATTATGCAGATGTCATGGAAGTTGTCAAAGTGATCCACACATCCGTTGAAATCCCCAATGACGGCGTTCAATATCATCCATCAGTATCACAGGAACTCCGCGACCAGATCAACCAGGTCCTTATGACCATGGGTGAGACCGAAGAAGGCGCAGAAGCCCTTGATACCGCTTATGAGTGGAGCGAATTGGTTGAACGCGGCGATGATTTCTATGATCCCTTCCGCCAGGTACTTGATGCGGCAGGCGTTGACATTGAATCTTTCAACCTAGATTAATCAATAAGTAAGTTAAAATCCCTTTGGGGGGCTGGTGATGCCAGCCCCCCAAATTGTGTAAATATTTGTAATGGATGATCCAAAAAAGTGAGGATAGTGACGTTATGCTGGAGATCCGTAATTTAACGAAAATTTATGAAGATGGAACCTTAGCCGTTGATAATGTCAGCTTCACCGTCCCGGATGGTGAATTTTTGATTGTTATTGGCTTGTCTGGTTCTGGCAAGTCTACACTATTAAGATGTATAAATCGTTTAATTGATCCAACAAAAGGTGAAATAATTTGGAATGGTGTGGACCTGGCAAAACTCGAAGGTGATGAACTGCGTCAAGCCAGGCGTAAGATTGGGATGGTTTTCCAACACTTCAACCTGGTTGACCGTTCTACCGTATTGACCAACATTCTTACAGGACGCCTGGGCTACTCTAAAACCTGGCCAACAATGCTGCATCGATTTCAAAAAGCTGATAGGGAAAAAGCCTGGAAAACACTGGAAAGAATGGGTATTGAGGACCAGGCCCATAAATTAGCCAGAGAGCTTTCCGGCGGTCAGCAGCAGCGGGTTGGAATTGCCCGGGCTTTGATGCAAGATCCAGAATTGATGCTGGCTGATGAACCCGTTGCAAGCCTTGACCCTGTCCTGGCACATTCAATTTTGCAGCATTTGGAAGATCTTAATCAAGAAGACGAATTGACCATTATTTGCAGTTTGCATTATTTAGACCTTGTTCAACGTTATGGAACATCCGTGATTGGTTTGAAAGATGGGAAGCTGGTCTATCAAGGCACTAAAAAAGATATCCAGAATATGACAGACGAAGAATTCAAGACTATTTATGGTGAAGAAGCCATTCGCATTAGTGACACGTCACTCGAAGGAAGTGTGGGAGAGGTGGTGGAATTATGAAAGCCAAAAAACAAAAAGTCTATGAAGAAAAACCAAACCTTCCAAGTTTAGTCCCACCCTGGTTGGCTGCCATATTATCAGCCATTGTACCCGGATTAGGCCAGGCATTAGCCAGGGCTGTCACCCGGGGCCTGGTCATATTCTTCAGTTTTGTGTCAATGGTTGGTTTGCTTATATGGCGTTTTCAGGATGCAGCGCCAAGAGATGAGGGTTTTATTGATATTGTCTTGAAAGCCTTTCGGCTGGAGCCAATTTTTATCCTGATCAGCATCCTATTTGTTTTGTTTTATATCTGGATCATTATTGATGCCTATATTTTGGCGAAGATAGCTGGGAAACCAAGTAAGAGAAAACCAATGATGGTCTACATCTTACTCCTCCTGGTCTTCTTCGTGATTGGTTGGCAAATTGGTCAGATTGACCTGTATACTTTAGTCACCCAATTTGACGACGCCTTACCTGCAATCTCTCGGGTACTTTGGCCCTGGGAAAGAGCTATTACATACCCTGAAGAGGAGTGGCAGGGTACTGCAACCCTTGAGACACCCTGTACTGACAATCCGCCTCCCCCGACGGAACCGCTTGAGGATAGACCCTATCTCATTGTTGAACCCACTTGCGGTGTTCCCTCGGAACAAGTTGATCAAGAGGATGGAACGGTTGAAATTATACCTGGTACTGAAATACATGTTGAGGGTTATAATTTTGGCCCGGACAATGAAGTCGAAATTTGGTGGCGCGATCCTGCCACATCCCAGTTCCGCCATCGGGAAGATGGCGATATTGTCCGGGTAATGCCAAATGAAGATGGCTATTTTGAAGTGGATATCACCTGGCCTTATCGCTTAATCCCTGATTCCTATCTTGATGAAGGCAGTGTTAATTGGGAGCTTCAAGGGAGACAGGTGACCAATGTTGGCGGATGGGAATTCAGTAATGAGCTGAAGCTAGCAATAGAAAAGATGATTGAAACCATCTTCATAGGTATGATGGCGACGTTTTTTGGCATTATCCTCGCGCTTCCCTTTAGCTTCCTTGCTGCCCGTAACTTAATGAGAGCAAATGTATTCACCCTTGGAATTTATTACCTGGTGCGGGGTGTACTTAATATCATCCGTTCCATCGAACCGCTGATTTGGGCCATTATCGCGATCATCGTGGTCGGCCTGGGCCCATTTGCCGGTATTCTTGCTCTTGTGGTCCACTCCATTGCCGCTTTAGGCAAGTTGTACTTGAGGCAATTGAATCCATCGATCCCGGTCCAATTGAGGCTGTACAGGCGACAGGCGCGAACTGGTTCCAGATTGTGATGTATGGCGTTGTACCGCAGATCATCCCGCCATTTGTATCCTTCACGATTTATCGTTGGGATATCAACATCCGCATGTCAACAGTCATCGGTTTGGTCGGCGGCGGCGGTATTGGTTATTTGTTGACCCAGTGGATCAGGGTCCTCGATTACAGCGCAGCCGGTATCGCAGTCTGGTTTATTGCTGTTACGGTGGCAATTCTTGACTACGTCAGCGCCGAAATCCGCGAACGATTTGTCTAAAATATAAATAGGAGAACAAAATAAAGGTTCCCTGAAAATTGGGGACCTTTTTCTTTTAAAGAATGATTACAAAATTTTAGAATTAACCAGCGTGAGATGTCCTTTGTTTTTCACCAACCTTGTTTGAGATAAATAAAACAGACCCTAACACAAGAACACCCAGGCAGGTGGCAGCAAATAAAGCGACCATAATATAATAGCTTCCAATAAAATCAAAAATTTGCCCTAATAACATTGGCATCAGTAATCCCCCTAAACTCGCACCAATAAAAAACAGGCTGGTCACTCGTCCTGTGATTTTCATGCGCGTTTCACTCAATGCTAATAATGTTGGGAAAACTGAGGAAAGTGAAAGCCCAAATCCAACACAAACGATCCACACAACAATATTACTCCTAGGCCAGACCAAAACCAGAGATAAGGATAATATTGCAAAAACAAAATTCCCCAAAAGCAATTTTGAGGGCACAATCCTCCTCGCCAGGGGGATGGAAATCAATCGGCCAAATGTTAAAGACCCCCAAAATACAGCGTTCATATAAGCGGCAGAAGTTTCATTTGCAAGATCGGCTTTGGTGACATAAGTATAAATCCACCCACCAAAACCACCCTCAATACCCACATATAAGAAAAACAAGAGCATAAGCAAAGAAATTAGCCACAAATTGTCTCTTTTAGAGTTCGCTGGAGCGAGTTCTTCTTCAGGGTTTTGTGGTGCTTCTAACAACAATAGACTGAGAATCCCAGGAATGAACCCAATAGCTAAAGCCCAAAAAGGCCATGATAACCCGCCATCAGTAATCTTTATCATATTGTGAATTAGAATTGGTGACAACAAAGCACCAACGCCAAAACAAAAATGCATCCCGTTCAGGTATGGACCAACCCTGGACTGGTAAACCCAGAGCAGGTTTACATTACCACCGATATCTATAGCAGAATGCCCCAATCCAATCATAAACATCGCAAGAAGGATAAAGATAAATGATGGAATGAACGGGATAGAAAAATGACCAATGAACATCAAGGTCAAACAAATGACCATCAGCTTGTGGCCATTTATCCGGTCATAAAAATGTCCTGCAGTAGCGGATCCGAGTAAATAACCTAGACTTCGAGCGGAAAAAATAAAGCTGATTTGAGCCAGAGAAGAATTTGTTGCTTGTGCCAGGGTTGGTAATAATGGCCCAAGGGATACCCCTGCCATGCCCAATGAAATGAAACAAAGCCCATATGACAGGAAATAATATAACGGCCTCCTTGTAAGGGATGTTTTTATTTCATGCTGCATTGATTTTTCCTTTATCAAACTCTCGATTGATCAATCATATCAGAATAGACTAGCGTGTGAGGATCAGAATAAACAACAAAATTATGGTATCTTCACACAGGTTTCTTCTCGCTTGTCTGAAAAGTTTTAGGAATATCTGCTGATTGTTGTGATACTTTTGTATCAAATTTATTCGTTCAAAGGTCCCAAATATAATTTTAATTTCCCCAAATCACGATATTTAACTGCGATCAATGCAGCTAAAGCTGTCGTAATTGGCACCGCCGCAAATAAACCCAATGATCCAACCATTGTC